>Ga0335078_10009779_pt1 | contig 14193 bp, 14 predicted proteins | sample Lox_Sample_32_FD_206711 | JGI IMG/M metagenome (GOLD analysis project Ga0335078, IMG submission 206711) | Soil microbial communities from Loxahatchee National Wildlife Refuge, Florida, United States - Lox_Sample_3.2 | ecosystem: Environmental > Terrestrial > Soil > Wetlands | place: USA...
GTTGCCTCCTGGGAACACGATGCAGCGGGTCTTAACGGGCCTCAGCTAGGCCCACCACTGCTGGAAGCTCTTGCAGGAATTCGGGCTTCTGCGGGGCGGGAGTTACCTCAAGCTCGCCGTAGACCGACTCCAAGGTTCGTACGTACTCCGCCGTGTCCCTCTCCGATTCTGAGGAGAGGAGGATGTCCGTTCTGAATCCGTTGGAGACCAGCTCGAAGGTCCTCACGGCCGAGGAGGCGGCAAAGGAAAGCCTCCCAGCTTCTGCTTCCTTGAGGGGCTCTCCGATCCAAGGAACCCTCTGCAGCCGGACCACTCTCGAGCTCATCGCCCTGGTCGCAGGCGCGGTTCCCTCGACCTTGCCCTCCCTCACCCCGGGCGAGTGCTGCTTCCAGGCGACGGATCTCAGGAAGCGCATCTCCTTGACCACGGGGAGATGGATGTAGTAGGGAATCTCCTCCTGCGTGATGAGGAACGAAGGCGGCTCGAGCCTGGAGGACGCGTAGCTGGCGACGTACGTCGAGATGTCCTCGACCATCCTCCTCTCGACGAGCTCCGCGAGCATCCAGGGATTGCGGTACACGAAGAGGCCTAGCCGGTCCAGCTCGTCGCTGCAGTCCCTGAAGGGAAGGGATTGAAGAGAGGCCGGGTTTCCGACCCACATCCCCTGTATCGCGAGCAGGAAATGCGGCTTGTTCGCGATGGCGTCGATCCTCTTGATTCGCTCTGCGGACCTCTTGTACCAGTCCCGGTGGAGCTCGGGCCTCTCGTACTCGGTGCCGTCGATAAGGCTCGTCTTTAGGGTCTTGATCTGTACCCCGGCGAAGCTCATGGAGTTCTTGAGCGCAACAAGAGGGGCTGAGAGGTTGACGCGCTTGAAGAGGAACTGGATCCAGGCGAACTTGGGAGACGCTGCCTCGACCGCTCGGATCAGCTCTCCGACCAGCTGCTGGGACTGGGAGAACCGCGGGATTGACATCGGAGTCGCGTTCACCAATGAGACGTTGAAGAAGCTGATCTGAACTGGCTTCTTCCTCAAGATGAATGCCTCTCAGCGGCGCCGGAGGGAGTCGCGGCGTCGGTCATCTTCCCCTTTCGCCTTTGGACGTGCCGCGTCCTGCTCCCGAGGCGCGGAAACGGTAGGAAGTCCTTGAACGGCTTGTGCGGGAAGGGCCCCAGTCGGACTCTCAGCAGTATAGCCAACGGCAGCGCAGAGCAGACCTGAGTGAGGCAGAGGTAGTACCACCCGGCTGGAAGAGGAATGAGCAGCCAGAGCAGGCTCACAACGAAGGAAACCGGAAGCGCGATGAACGAAGGCGATCTCCAAGGTTTCCAAGTTGGTCTCTCGGTGCTAGCCCCTTTCAGGCCCAGATAGGCGCAGACGCGCCACCAGTCGGTCGGAGACGCGGAGTCGCGCAGAGGCCTGGCAATCCGCCCTAGGTCATGGCGGTAAGCCGCAAGATACAGGATGGCCAACCATGGAAAGGGGGTGTAGGTGAAGAACCAGCTAACATCGCTCATCGAGAGATTTGAAAATGGGCGGTAATAACGGGAAAAGGAATGCCGGAATCAATTCAGATTCGTCTGCATCAGTCAGGTAGCAGTCCAGAAGGAGCGCCGATATTATGGAGGAACGCAATAGCCCGTCCAGGGGCTGCACCTGTTTGGGGGCTTTTACCACCGAAATTGATGTTCAAACCTTGCCAAAACCTCCCGTGCCCGAGTGGGTGCTGGCTGTGACACGCTGCGCATTTAATGCGTCGAGCCGTACAAGTCCAAGTTGTCACCAGAGAAGGAGGTCCCTTCAAGATTAGACGATCTTGACACTCGTCAAGATAATCACTGACCCGATGCTCACGAACACAACTACTGAAAGATGCCTTATCTTCTCGGGAGAGAGCAGTCTGCCCAATCTGTTTCCCAAGATTGTCTCGATGCCGCTTGCAGCGACGAGGGCGGCAACCGCCCCCGAAAAGACGAGCAGAATATTTCGGAACTGAGCAACAAAGATGATCGTGACAAGCTCGGTGGCATCCCCCGCCAAGTCAAGAAGGGCCAGAGACGCGACCATGCCGAGAAACGTGTAGAGTCCGCCCTTCCTCAGACTCTTTGCATACTGCGCGCTTTGCGTTTCAATTCGCTTTTCTTCCGCAAAGCCTTCCTTGAGCTGCCAGGCGGCGTAGGAGAGCATTATCACGCCTCCCGCAATCTTGACCCAAAAAATGGGAACGTAGACGACCAAGGCGGATCCAACCGAGACTATGATTGCCGAGGTGATGGTGAACGCAATAGAGCCGGCGGCGAAGGCCAGCAAGGGCTTGGTCTTTGTGGCAAGGGAGAGTAGTAGAAGTGCGTCCTTGTCGGTCATTTCGGCTATGAAGATAGTACCGACTATCGTCGAGAAGGCCTCGATCAGTCCAAATGAGTCCAACGGCTACGGCCACCAAGTTCTAGGCAGCGAAAATGCCCTCTTCCACTACGTACTTCTTGCGCGCCAGGTCCATCAGGTTCCTCGTGAACACTATGCCGTAGATTGCCACGACTATCGCGAAGAGCAGCGAGACGTAGGCAGCCGCGGCAATCTGCCCTGATGCCATGTTGGAGGAGATGTAGTACATCATCCCGAACTTCACCTGGAGGCCGGCGGGGGCGACTTTGGGCGCGATGTCTGGCCAGTACTCTCCTATCGCGATGCCCGCCCATGCGCTGTTTATCGTGCTCGAGAGCCCCGTGATAAGGTACGGAAGGCTCGCGGGAAGTATGACCCGCCTCATCTTCGTCAGGAAGGGGAGCTTGTAATTCCGAGTCACTTCATTGAACTCGGACGGTATGGCCTGCACTCCTATCCAAAAGTCGAAAAATACGTAGTAGAAGCAGCTGAGGAATCCCAGGATGAAGATGTAGACCTCCGTGTAGACGAACGGGAGGGCGTGCTCGAGCGCTGGAAGCGTGGCTATGAAGATGAGCGGGAAGTAGGTCGGGGCGGGGAAGGCGGCGAGCACCTGGATCACTGGCAGAGCGGCGTCTCCAGCTCTGTGGTGGGTCGCGAGGAGGTAGCCTACCGTCACGGCGAGACCGAGCGACGCGAGGGCGATCAGGCTCACGCGGACGTAGTCCGCCCCCACGTATTCGAGGAGCCGCGGAGTCTCGCGGAAGAACCCGTACCAGGTCTGCGCGGAGATGGAGGTGACAATACGGGCGGACTCGTAAAGTATCAGGACCAGAAAGACGACAAGAAGGGAGGTCACCACCCACCTCGTGGTCCTGGCCCTCCGCACCCTTTCGGCCTCGGTCTGTCCCGCGGGCGGGCCGCTCCTGAGCCTGGCGGCGTATCCCATGAACACGTTGGTCTGGTTGCGGAAGGCCCGCCACGGGTTGGTAACTATCCTGCCTCGCCACCGGCCAGCGTGTCGCTTTATCACTCCGGGCGTGTCGGTGCCATACTTTGCGATAGCCCACCTGCTCAGGCGAGACAGGACCAAGGTCACCGCCAGGACCGCGACGGCAATCGATATCAGGCAATAGTAGACTTCTGTGTAGTCCCCCGATGCGGTGTACTGGGTGATCAGCGTGCCGATGCCGAACGTTGAGCACGTGCCCCCGGGACACAGGCTAGCCGTTGCCGCTCCCGCTGTGAAGACCTCGCTGACCGAGATGTAGAAGAACGCATCAGCGAAGCTGGAGAAAATGTTGGAGGTGAGCCGCGGGACGGAGTAGGGGACGAAGAGGGTTGTCATCTTCTTCCAGAAGCTCATGTTGTAGTTGTCGGAGACCTCAACGAGGTGGAGAGGGACTGTCTTGAACGCCTGGTAGACCCCGATCCAGACGTTCCACGAGACCGCATCGAAGACGAGGAAGTCGACCGCCAGCTCGACGCCGATGGTCCCATGAAATGTCAGGACGAACGCCACGAGAACCAGCGGGAGGAATCCTATGACCGGGATTGACTCGAAGACGTTGACGAGCGGGACGTACACGTTCTCGAACGTCCTATTCTTTATCGCGGCGTATGCCAGCAGGTGGCCGCTGACTATTGAGAGCCCTATGAGCAGGAAGATACGTCCGACCGTCGCGAGCGTCGCCAGCGGAATCGAGAAATCCATCCGCCGCTCACGGCTGCGCATTCTTCACGTTGAGGCCCTTGTAGAGCAGGTCTACGTAGTCAAGGAACCCTGAATCCCTCTCCGTCCTCGGCCGGGGCAGGTCGATCTTCACTATGTCCGAAATTACGGCGGGCGACCTGTTCATGACGTAGACCCTGTCGGCAAGCTGGACGACCTCGTGGAGGTTGTGGGAGACGAGCACCGCAGACTTCAAGGTCGTCGCAGGGTTGAAGACCAGTTCGTAGACCTCCTTCCTGATCTCGTTGGCCGTGAGCTCGTCGAGGTGAACGAAGGGCTCGTCCAGCAGCAGCACCTCCGGAGACGCGGCTAGCGCCCGCGCTATCGCGATCCTCTGCCTCATCCCTCCGCTCATCTCTTTGGGGTAGAAGCCTTCGAAACCCTGCAGCCCGACGACATTGAGCATCCTCTTGGATAGGGCAACCTCCTGCTGCTCTTCCATTCCCGTCCCGGTAAGAACGAGTCTTATGTTGTCCAGCGCCGTCATCCAGGGAAAGGTCGCGATAGACTGGTGGACCAGCGAGATCCTGGGCGACGGCCGGTTGACCTCAACCCCGTCCAGGAAGACCTTCCCCGACGCCTGCGGGATGAGCTGCGCCAGGACCCTCAGCAGGGTCGATTTTCCCGTGCCAGTGGGACCCACTATCGCGACTAGCTCGTCCTTTTCCGTGAAGAGGCTTATGTCTCTGAAGACAGGTTTGCTCGCCCCCGGATAGCAGTATGACAATTCCCGACCTTCCAAGATGGCCGCATCCGTCGCTCTTGACGGCTGGTTGGCAACTGGATTTAGCATCTGTCTCGATGTCCCGGAGAATAAAGCGAATTGCGACAAACATTTAACTATCTCTGCGGGTTTAGGCATTAAAAGTAGTATTAGATGCCGAAAACCAGCAGAGAATACGCATCTTTTGTGGGACTTACGGGCGTCGATGACCTCGACCTAAAGATACTCGAAATGCTTGTTGGCGATGGGGACCTCGAGCAGAAGGACCTTGCCGACAAGATTGGCGTAGACGTAAGGACAGTCGCCAAGCACATCCAAGAAATGAAGAAGAAGGGCGTTCTGAAGATGACTGCAGAAATTAACTGGCCAGCGCTTGGCGTCGGGGCCTACGCATTCGTCGGGACACAGACGGGACTCGGCAGAGAGGCCGCCGAGGAGCTGTTTGAGTATATACGCAACGAGCCGCGTGTGATAGAGGCGTACTCGACGCTCGGATCGGACGAGTACTTCTTCACGGTACTGGATGTCAATCTGCAGATGCTTAGGGAAGAAGTACTCAGGGAGCTAGAGCCTTTGACTGCCGATCTATCGACCGCCATAGTATCGACTCGAATAAAGGCCAGATCCTACGCAAAGTTTCTCGCGTTCCTCAGAGAGCGTCCGAAACAAACAGGCACGGAGGTTGTCACGAAAACCACGGAATCGGAATCCAGGCAAGGAACTGCTGGAAGCAAATCGAACGCAAGGCACTAAACAAGTTTGCCCACGAATTCGCTTCGGACAGCGGAATTGCCCAATAGCCCTTTCCTCCATCCATTTCTGGGAACGGTTAAATTAATCCTCGGAATGACGTAAATCAATAGAATCAGACCGTAATGGTCGAAAGGCGCTGGAATGGAGGCGATAGGTTAGCCCGTCCAGGGGCTCGACCCGTTTAGGTGCCGAACCCATCGACCCAAGGGCACTGCCAACGAACTGGTTATTCCCAGCGGAAGTAGCGAGTCGCAATGAATGCGAATATGGCGGTGTAGACGACCATCGTCGCTATGCTCGTATAGGAAGGCGCCGAGTCAAAGGCCGAGGAAAGTAAAGCCCCAACCGCCGCGCCTGGCGGAGAATAGTTCATGGTCGTGGCCACTATCCCGCCCACTTGGGAAGGCTGAACCCAGAGACCCGAAAGGAAAAACGACAGAAACATCAACACCCCGGATACGGCCGAAAAAATCTGCTGTGTTGGAACCACGGCCGCAACAATCAGGCCAAGAGAGAATAACTCGGCAATCGAGAGAATGATTGAGAGAGCGAAATAGGGAATGTTCGCGTGAAGTGATGCCCCGAAGATCAGTTCGCTCCCAAAGACGAGAATCAGGATTGCTGCCAGGGCGACCACAAGATTGATGATTGCCTGGGCCGCGAGCAGTCTCGAGGGAGACTCCGGAGTCAAAGAGACTCTTCGCAGCCAGCCCATCTCCCGATACCTCACCGTGGTGTAGGGCAAGGAATAGATTCCAAGGAAAGTGAAACTGATGGCCATGAGAGTTGGAACGTATAGGTCTATGATTGTGAGGTCCGTCCCGGCGACGTTCCCTGGGCTTGCTACTCCAATCAGGCCGAATATTGCGAGCAGGGCGGTTGTGATGCCGAGTCCTCCTCCCAACCCTATCGGTGTCCGCAGGGCGAGCTTTGCCTCGACCTTGAGGAGTGCGGAAAAGTGGCCTCGTGATCCCTTCCCTTTCGATTTGCTCGGGACGGAGGTCATGGTTCGGCCCCTCCCGGAGCGTCGGCCGGGTCGTCCCTTGTCAGCTTCACAAACGCATCGTCAAGGTTCCCTCGTCTGGCCTCTATCTCAGAGACGTGCACTCCGATTCCCGCGAGAGAGTTGATGACAGATGCTGCAAGATCGCCCGTACCGGTCACAGTGATGTATCTCTCCTTTCTCTCTATTCCAGTTAGGCCGGGGATGGCGTGCAGAGTCTTGTCGTCGACCGGTTGCGAGGGGACAAACCGCACTCTGTTCCCTCCTGCCAGCGCGGCGATCGCTTCAGGAGTATCCAACACGGCGAGCTTGCCGTGGTTGATCAGCGCGAGGCGGTCGCACAATCTCTCGGCTTCGTCCATGAAGTGGGTCACGAGGATGACGGTGACGCCCCGGTCTCTGATGCTCTCTATGAGAGACCAGGTCTCACGCCTTGCCTCCGGGTCGAGCCCCGTGGTAAGCTCGTCCAGGATGGCGACTTTCGGGTTCCCCACCAAGGCGAGCGCTATTGACAGCCTCTGCTTTTGCCCGCCGGACAGATTCTTGAATATGGAATTCTTGACTTGGGTCATTCCAAGAGTCTCGAGCAAGGCATCCGGGTCCATCGGGTTCGGATAGAAGGAGGCGAATAGCTTCACAGCTTCGCGCGCCTTGAGGCGAGGAGGCATGGAACTCTCCTGCAGCTGGACGCCTACAAACTCCCTTATCTTGTTCCTGTCCCTTTGCGGGGAGAGCCCGTAGATGCTAATCGAGCCCGAGTCAGGCGTGCGGAGCCCCGAGATGCACTCGACCGTTGTGGTCTTCCCGGCGCCGTTGGGTCCTATGATTCCAAAGATTTCGTCCTCCTTTATCGAGAAGGACACCCCATTGATTGCGGTAAAGTCTCCATACCTCTTGACTAGATTCTGAACCACGACCGCCGATTCAGACACTTGGTGATAGCCCTCTGGGTGCAACGAGAGCTCAGCTCACTCGGTCTTGAATGGCGGTGCGCGTCGTTCGGATTACTTCAGACAACTTAACACCAGCAACCCTAAGGGAGCAGTTTCTCCCTCTTGATGAGTCGGCTCGATGCGATGAAGGTCACCATCGAGAGACCGGCGATAACACAAGCCAAACCGAGATCCAACCAGAAAGTAATCGAAGGGAGGAGCAAAGGGATGTAGAAAGTTGGCATGACCAACACCGCCCCGACGCTCGTACCGAGTAGTTGGTTAGACCCAACTCTCTGCTTCTGGAACGAACCGAAGGACATCATGATCAGGGTCACCAAGGAGACCACGGAGACGTCGAGGGCGATAGCGAGAATCGGAATCTCGAAGAGCACCGAACCAGCGCTGAACAGCGTCCCTGCTGTCACGTCGAGGAAGATGTCGAGAACCCCGATTGCACCGGCCAGAATAAGCCCCGCCTTCAGATACTGCATGTAGATGTCTCGCTGGCTAATCCCGAGGGAAAGGAGATATTCCAGTACGCCGTTGTTCTTGTCGTAGACGAAGAGCAGAACGACAGGCGTGGCGAAGAACATCGCCGCCAGCGCCTGCAGAGGTACGGCAAAGAATGAGATACTAGTAGTGGACGTAAAAAAGGAGACATCAGTAGACGGGACTCCGACCGTACTCGCGATGCTCGCAATATGGGAAGCACCTGAAAACAGGGTTCCGACTACCGTCATAAAGATGGCCTGCACCACGTATGTCTTCGCCAGTGACAGGCTTCTCCCGGCGATGAGCGTGCCCAGCTTGCTGCTCAAGTCAAATCAACTCAGTTTTCCTTCGTTCCCTAAGCCCCTGATGCCGCAGACGATGGAGATGCATCCTCGAAGAGGTTCTCGAGGGGATTGTCTAGCTCGCGCATCTCGGTCACAATCACGCCACTGTCGACGAGCTTCTTCAGCATCAGGCCAGCCTCTTCCGGCGTGCCAAAGCTCATCACATAGTAGCCGCCTTCCAGCTTAGCATCCACCACCTTCGAGATGTCCGTCGCTGTCCTGAACCCAACCCGGTACTCCTTTGATTTCATGTCAGAAATCTTGCCATTGTACGCGAGGGTGCCATTCCGCACCAGCAGCAGGTTCGTGCCGATATCTCTAGCTTCGTAGAGATTGTGCGAGGAGTACAGGACAACTCTCTCCTTTGATATCTTGAGCACAATATCTCGTATCTCCCTCGAGACGGCGGGGTCGACGTTTGAGGTTGGTTCGTCCAGGAGGTAGATGTCCCTCTCCTGGAGGAAGACCTTCGCGATGGAGACCCGCTTCTTCTGCCCTTGCGAGAGATCCCCTACCTTCTTGTCCTTCAGCTCCCCGAGCCCGAGCAGCGAGATTGCATCGTCCGCTTTTCCTCCCTCGATTTTCGCGTAGAAATCCAGGGCACGCCAGACCGTCATCTCCTCGGGCAGGGCGTTGTAGTGAGAGAGATAGTTGATCTTCTTTCTTGCCTCTTTTGACGTTAGGAGGTCCTCACCGTCGAAGCGCACCTGTCCGGAGTAGGGTTCGAGGATCCCCGCAATCGTCCTGAACAAGGTGGTCTTACCTGCACCATTAGGCCCCAGAACCACGTATATTGCCGACTCGCGGGCCTCGAACGAGATTTGGTGGAGCACAGGCTTCCCATCGTATCCTGCGTTGACTTTCACAAGCTCAAGGGTTGACAAGTTCGCTCATCCTCATTTGTTCATCGGAATGATCTCGCGATATTTTCCGCCCAGAGCCTGTTCCGGTGGTTCGTCGGCGCGTTCGACCTTCACGTTATCCAGTTTGTTAGCTGCGAGCAGGTCTCTCAATTGGGTGAGGACCTTCTGCCATACCTGGTCTCGATCTATCGTTTCGGCAGTCCGAAGCCTGACCCTTATGGCGGTGGGCGCCGTCTGTACCACCTGAAACAACTGGACACCTTGCACGCGCTCGAATATTGTGGCAAACTGCAATGATGTCATTTTGACCGACTCGCCGTTTTCACCGCCGAAGGTTAAGATGTCAGCCACGCGTCCCAGGACGCGGATGGCGGGCGTTCGTTGGCCGCAAGGGCAGCGGTCTGGCCGCACCACGACGCTGTCGCCCATGTCGTACCTGATGATCGGCTCTACGCGGTTGCTCAGGTTCGTCACCAGCACCGTGTGGGACTGCACTCCAGGGGGGACGGGCTTGAAGTCTGCGTCAACTGCCTCCAGTATGGCCCAGTCGCTGTTGAGGTGGAGCCAGCGCTCCTTGCACGACCACGCTACCGGAGCCCCGCACTCCGTGCCCCCGTAGGCCGTCCCGAGTCTGGCTTTGAACACCCTTGCAATGAGGTCATAGTCCCGGTCAGAGAGCCCCTCGGAGGTTGGGAAGACGAAGGAAGGACGGATGTGCAGGCGTCCCGCCTCCTGTTCATAGGCGAGCAGAGCGATCGTGCTGGAGTACCCCTGCAAGAATTTCGGCTGATATTGATTCAGCTCGGTTACTATCTCTGAAATGGGTAGGTGGACTGAGATCACTTTCCTCTTGTCGTCGGGGTTCATGGTCACTCGCGAGAATGCCGCCGTGTGCGCGCCCGTCGCTATCAACGACGCCGTGCGATTCTTCCCGGTCAGCGAGCTGAAGAAGAAAGAGAGGGCTCCCGTCCGGCCGAGCAGGGAGCTCATCAACCTCTTCGTGACGGACTTGATAGCGGCGTCGGTCTCCTCGTCAATCACGAAGAAGACGCGAGTGCCGGTCAGCCCGGAGGTAGTGGCTATTCGATACTTGCCAAGGAAGCGCGTCCCAATGAGGCTGGGATCTGCGAGGAAAGCCTGCACCTTTTCATAGGTCACCTCGCGGTCTGTGGGCCAGTCGTCGTACCGAGCCATCAGGTTCCTCTTGTTGGTGACGGGCAGCAGAGTCACGTCTTCTACCCTGTCCGGGACATCCTTGTAGAGCTCCTTGTAGTACGGCGAGTTGACTCTCGCGAAGGCCACAAGGTCCGCAAGGCGAGCTCTACGCGTGAGCTCCAAAGAGCTGCGTCCTTCTCCGGTTGGATTCGTACTGGACATCGAGTTCACCCTTGTGCTTTCTGCTTCACAACCAGGGCGGATGAATCCTGGCCAGTCAGATATGCACCGAGGGCCAACACCCCGAGTAGGGCAGGCAGGACAAGCAGTCGCTCCTCCCCGCCGACGCCCATCTGAGCTAACGCGTTGGCATACTTCACAGGAATGAAGAAGAGCGTCGGGATCCCAAAGGCCACGGCAACGTATCTGAAGACGCCTTTCTTCGCGATGGTCCAGGCGAGGATGAGCGAGATTCCCGCGAAGACCGCGGCGACCGCCGAGATGAGATCGTGGGTCCGGCCGGTGTTTTCAGGAAATACTCCTACGAGCAGGAAGGCGACGTTGAATACCGCCGTGGCTGCCAAGTATGGCCTCTTTCGCGTGCCAAGGTACACGAGAAAAGTCCCCACGAGAAGCATCAGGCCCAATAGGATGGTTGTCGTGTCGAAGATGGCGGCTGAAGGTTGGTGCACGACGCAGTTGGTGGTGCTGGTGGGAGGGACGCATGTCGCGCCCAAGTCGCTGATGTAGTTGCTCGAGACGCTGTAGCCCGGGTAGAGCGTCTCGGCGACGAGCTCGAAGACGAACCACTGAGAGACCGCAGCGATATACAAAAGACCGCCAATCTTCAATGGGTCGTAGCGCATGCCTTTCACAGCGCCGAGGGCGACCGTTTACCACTCTTTGTCTGCCTGATGACTCGCTCGTGCATCGAAGCCCCGCAGCCGGTGGCGGAGACTCTGCGGATTAGCCTGCTGCCTCGCAGGCGAGGCTTTCGGCCAAGTCATATAGGGGGCAGCAGACCTGCGTTGGGCTATGCGGAGGCTGGTCATCGAGCTATACGGCAAAGAACTCGAGAACCTGAAAGGGCAGAGCTCCTACCGGAACATCAAGTCGGCGGAACTCGTCCAGCTTCTCAGGCATGACCAGGACGAGATCGTCGGCATCTGGAGGATAGCGCTCAATGACCCTGGTTCGAATGTCGAGGACTGTTTCAAAGACGACGGTGTCACCATTGAGGCAAGCGTCCTCGAACGAGAGGCGGACGGCGGAGAGGCATCGCTTGTGTTCCGGAGAGCAAAGCCCCAACCGGGCTTCTTCCTGGGCCGTGGTACATCCAAGCCTGGAGGAGCCTACATGGTTGGCTTCTTGTTCAAGGACGGCAGACTAAGATTCACCATGGTCGGAACGCAGAAGCAGGTAAAGGAGATTCTGGACAGGGCCGAAGGCAGCGGGCTGAAGTACAGGGTAGTATCGCTGGAGGACGCCGACTTCGGGACCCATGCTCCAATCAATCGCCTGACCTCCAAGCAGCGTAGGATACTTACTCTGGCCTACGAGCTCGGCTACTTCGAAGTCCCGAAGAAGATAACCGCCAACGAGCTTGCAGCCCGTCTGGATCTGACGGACTCCACGGTCGTCGAGCACCTGGGCAAGGCTAAGAAGCGGCTTCTGGGCGAAATACTCGACAAAGCCTAGAGAGCCATGTCTCGGCAAGCCAAAGGACGGGCATGGAAGCGGGGTTCGAATCCACTCCTGTAGAAGCAAACGCAGGTTTCGGGGTTTGACCTGGCGGAAGAACCCCTAGGCAGGTCCTGGCGGGCCGAGAGACGCTTGTCCCTGCCAAAGATTGATGCGAGATGCATCCCGACCTTGTCGGCGCTGTCGGGCAGCCGCTGCGTGTCCTGTTCGGACTCGGTCTCGTAAACGCGTTGCCGCAATGGCCGACGCGCTTTTCCGCCTATCGCCTGCCTGTTTCCGGACCGCCGCGGAAGTCCTCTCCATGAAGACCATCGTGAGGTTGTCGTTCATTCGTTCCTTCCTAAAGACTCGGTACCCAAGCCTCAGGTAAAGTCTGATGTTTCCTGCGCTCTTGCTTCCCGTGAACAGCTCGTACCGCCTGCTTCTGCCGAACTGGTTCTCAATCTCCTTCATCAGGGCCGTCCCGATGCCCTGGCCCTGAAACTGCGGGTGGACGATCAGCCTTCCGATGTAGCAGGTGTCTCCCTTCGAGTAGGCCCTTACCGAACCCACGATTCTCCCACCAGCCACTGCCCTCAGGAACTTCTGCCGACTGAAGTCGTCCCACATCTCCTCGATTGTCTGGACCATCGGCGGAATGCGATAGTCGTTGTAGATCTCGGCCTCGCTTCTGTAGGCGAGCTTCTGAAGCGCGAGTATTTCCTGCGCGTCTGATACAGACGCCGTCTCTATCTTCAGGATTGGGTCTGACTGCGGGCTGTTTCGCAGGCTTATTATCCTGAAAGACCTCTTGCCAGAAACAGTGTCACTGGCCAACGGCATAGTTCGCCGTTATCGTCCCGTAGCCGTTCACGGTGACCGTTGTCGACTCCAAGACCGTTGATGCAATCGACAGGTTGCTGCCGGAAGTGCTCCATGACGAGAATGAGAACGGGCCCGTCGGCGCGGTCGAAAGGGACACCGTCGCACCGCCGTCGAACCAGCCGTCGCCCGTAGGGGAGGCAAAGGCGATTGGGTAGCTCCCGCCTCTCTCGGTTGTCAGTGTGCAAGATGCCGATGTGGATGGGGGAGATCCGGTGACCGGGTTGGTCGTCGAGGTGACCCCCGTGCAAGTGTTCGAAGAGTAGGCCTCCGTCGACGGCCACGCCGCAGACCAGGACATCGAAGTCGAGCCGGAGGGGAAGTTGTAGCCCACCCCGTAGCTGTAGGCAACTTTGGTCCCAGAGACCGAGAACGTGTTCGAGGAAGACAACGTGCTGCCTGATATCGGGCCTGTGTAGGTCACGCTCCACGATGCACCGGTGACGTACGCCTCAGCGATTGCGATGCCATCGAGACCGTTGTAGAACATCGCGCTAGATGCGGCTTCGGCGAAGACGGTCGGGACGGCGGTGGTAGAGCCCGACCATGTCGCCGTCAGAGTTCCGGATGTCGTCGTGCATGACTCTGTCCCCCCTATGACCCACAGGCAGACCGAGGCATAGCCCACCGGGCCGTACTCGTAGTAGTCGTACATGCTCACGGCCATTGAGAAAGTCATGGAGGTGTAGGTGACCCCGCTCGGGGGATTCTGCAGCGTCTGTTGGATTTCGGCTACCGCGCTAGCGATGTATCCCTCCGTGTTGGAGCAAGCGGCCAGAGTCTCCAGGAAGGCTTCGCCCGTGGAGACCGAGACCTGGTCGCCGCCGTTGCATCCGGGGGCTGTGCATTCGTTGCAGCTAGTGGTCGGGGTCCACGGACTGAGGACGCCCCCGGAAAAGTTCGGGTTGACGGCCGCCTGTGGGTTCGTGCTCGGGCCGATGTAGTTGTAGCTCACCATCAGGGCTCCCGTGCTCCCGCTGGCAGGAACGCTGCCGGCCACTGTCACGTAGTACTGCGTCACCGAGTTGAGCGTGATCGTGTGCGGGCTGTCCATCGTGACGGAGTAGACGAAACTGCCGCTGCCAGACCGGGTGATGCTAGTCGGAGACCCTCCGTCTACAGAGTACGAGACGAGGTTGATCCGGCTCTGCCCGGCGACGACGTTCCAGACGTTCGGGACGGTGATCTGCACCCCGGTCCCGGCGGGATAGTATCCGTCTTCCGTCGGCGACGGGGGACTGGCC
>Ga0335078_10009780_pt1 | contig 14191 bp, 8 predicted proteins | sample Lox_Sample_32_FD_206711 | JGI IMG/M metagenome (GOLD analysis project Ga0335078, IMG submission 206711) | Soil microbial communities from Loxahatchee National Wildlife Refuge, Florida, United States - Lox_Sample_3.2 | ecosystem: Environmental > Terrestrial > Soil > Wetlands | place: USA: Florida...
AGGCCCTTACTGCTCTTTGGGCACTCCATATCCCGGCATATACGGACGGCTGGCCCTGGGTTCCCGCTTCTTGGCTGGTCTCTCTGTAACTGGCAAAGAATCCTCTTCGACAACAGAAGTGCGTGGTCGCGGCCTCAGAGTTTAGAACCTCCCGTCAGCCACCTCGAATCGCGTCGGCTTGTTCAAGCTCTCGCCCCCACACGCAACCCAATGGCTGACCCACTGCATCATCTCGCCCAGTGACACGTGAGGATCGCCGAGCAGGGAGTGACACCGGGACGTGTTGCTCAACAGCGCCCGGTCGGATTCCCGGCCGACCAGAATCGGCTCGCACCCGAACTCGCGCGCGAAATATTCCGCCGCCCACCGCAAGCTGACAGTCTCCGGCCCGGTGATGTTCATCACCCCGGGTGGCGAAGCACAGTGTGCAAGGCAGCGCAAGGCGTACGAATTCGCGTCGCCCTGCCAAATCACGTTGAAAGCGGGGACCGTCATCTCCACCGGCTCGCCCCCATGAACCTTGCGCGCAATATCGACGAGCACGCCGTAGCGCAAATCGACTGCATAATTGAGCCGGTACAGCAGGCAACGCGTGCCGTACTCCCGCGAACCGTACTCGAAAATCCTCTCACGCCCCAGGCACGACTGCGCGTATTCGCCCACCGGACCTGGCGCGTCAGTTTCGAGCGATCCGCCAGAGTCTACTTTTACCAGTGGATACACGTTGCCGGTCGAGAACACCACGATTCGCGAGGCCCGGAAGTGAGACGCGACACTGTGTGGGACGATGGTATTGGCAGCCCACGTGAGGTCGGGCCGGTCCGTGGACCCGAACTTGCGTCCGGAGAGAAACAGGACGTTCGGGCAGCGCGCAAGGCGCGCCACCTGATTTCGATCCAGAAGATCACAAGCGATCGTCTCAATGCCTTCGGCGTGCAGTTCTTTGACGACCTCCGGCGACGAGAAGCGTGAGACAGCGAGAACTCGGGACGGGTTTCCCGCCGCCACCGCAGCCCGCCGGATGCGACGGGCGAGCGATGGGCCCATCTTTCCGCCGGCGCCCAAAATGATGACGTCGCCTTCCATTTGGCGCATCGCGTCCACGTCGCGACTGCTCGGCGCCGCCAGTCGCTCCTCAAGCTCCGTTACAGATTCGATGAGTTTCATGACTCGTTCGCCAACCGGGATCTGGCGCGGTTCGCACGATCGGTGGAAATCAAATAAATGGCTGCCGCTCCCAGAAGTCCCCCGATCGTGATTATCCCCCAAGCCAGATTGTAACTGTGCCGCAGGTCAAAAATGCGTCCGGCCATGACCGGACCAAACGTCTGGCCAAGCGAGTCCGCCATGATGATCAGGGCCAGCAGCTTGCCGAGCGATCCCAGGCCAAAACAGTCGGCCGCGACCAACGGAATCAGCATGTAGTCCGCGCCCATGGCGAAACCGAAAATCACGGCAAACGTCAGAAGCGCACTGCCGCTGTGCGAAACCAACAGTAACGGGATGACCACCGCCAGCAAGAGGTAAAAAAGCGCCATCACCTTCTTACGCGTGAACCGGTCTGCCACGTAGCCTACCGTGACGCGGCCGGCGAGGCTCGAGATCAGCAGGACGCTCAACGCGCGCGACGCCCAGCCCACATCATGTCCGGCATCGGTGAGGAAAAGCACGAAGTGAGAGATGACAGTGCCGATCGCGAATATGGTCAGCGTACTGCCCGTGAGCAGGAGCCAGAAATCGAGTGTCCGCACCGCCTGGCCAGCGAGGGCCGACTTTGAATCGCCGACGTGGCCGGCCGTCAAGCCGGATTTATTAGCGCCGTCGGGCTCAAGTCCGAGTTCTCTCGGAGAAGAGCGAGTGATCCACAGTCCGACGGGAAACAGGATCACAACGATTGCGATGCCGATCGCCTGAAACGCCCGCCGCCAGCCAAAGGTGGCGATGAGCCAGTGAATCAGCAATGGCGATACCGCCCCGCCAAGGCCAAGCCCCAGGTAAGCGTAGCCCATGGACCGTCCGCGAAGAGCGCGAAACCAGTTGGCGATCAGCACCTGGTTGGGAATAGGACCGGCAAGCACGTAGCCCACAACCTCGGTGAAGCAAAGCAGGTAGTATTGCCGCACTGATGAGATCAGTCCCATGAGGACCAGCGAGAGCCCGGAAAACACGATTCCGCACAGGATGACGCTGCGCGCGCCCACGCGATCGATCAGCGCTCCGGCCAGCAGGCCGAATAGAGGAGCGACGACCACGAAGCCGAAGAAGATCCCGCTCGTCGCCTGTTGGCGGCTGAATCCCAGCGATTGAATGAGGGAGAGGTAGAAAACCGGAAAGCCGTAATAAACGATTCCAGTCGTGAAGAACAGGTTCAAGAAGGCTGCGGCGACAATCCACCAGCCATAGAACACGCCGCGATGCCTGCGGTTGTTGTCGAAGACGGCCTCCCAGTCGAAACCCGTCCCACGGGCGCGCTTGATTATGCCACACTTGTCTCCGGACCAATGACTGCCGCGTCGTATCCGAGAATTGCGAGTTTCCGCAGCGCCCGCGCGATTGCAGACCATCTCGAGCGCCTGGGCTGGTCGCTTCCGGCACACGATCAAATCCTGCCGGCGCCATCGTCGCCTCTTGCGCGTCCGTTGGAGATCAGCTCGCCGGGAGGCCTGCGTTCACTCGGGAATCGATTTGCCGTGCAACCCATGGAAGGCTGGGATGCCGAAGCCGATGGACGACCATCAAACCTCACTCGGCGGCGCTGGCTGCGGATGGCAACGAGCGGCGCCAAACTGTTTTGGGGCTGCGAAGCGATTGCCGTGCTTCCTGACGCGCGAGCAAATCCGAACCAGTTGCTCATGAATGACAGCACCGTCGGGGACTTCGCGAGGCTGCGGCTTGAAATGGTTGAGGCTCACCGGCAGCGCTTCGGCGCCGGGGACGACCTGATGATCGGCCTGCAACTCACCCACTCGGGACGATTCTCGAGGCCCCGCGAGAAGTCGAGACTGGAGCCCGCGATTGTCTATCATCATCCGATCCTGGACTCGAGGTTCGCTCCGTGCGCCGATTGCGACCCGATTCCCGACTCGGCGATCGGTTCCATCGTGAAGGCGTTCGCGGCGACAGCGCGCCTCGCGGCCGCTGCCGGCTTCGACTTTGTCGATCTGAAAAGCTGTCACGGATATCTTGGACACGAGTTTCTCAGCGCGTATCATCGCCCGGGGCAGTACGGCGGCCCTCTTGAGAATCGCACTCGATTCCTGCGCGAACTAATCGCCGCGGTACGCTCATCGGCGCCCCGGCTCAGTATCGGGGTGCGGCTCAGCGTCTACGACTCGATCCCGTTCACAATCGACCCCGAGAGCGGGCGCGGAGTGCCTGTCGCGGCGGCGCAGGGCTGCGGCTATACGTGGGGTTTTGGCGTCGATCCCGAGCATCCGGTGCAGCCCGAACTCGCGGAGGCGAGGCAGGTACTCAAGATGCTCCGGGCGCATGGCGTTCGACTTGTGAACGTCACTGCCGGAAGCCCGTACTACAGCGCGCATCTGCAGCGTCCGGCGCTGTTTCCTCCTTGCGATTCGTACCCGCCACCCGAAGATCCGCTGGCCGGAGCGGCGCGACTGCAATGGGCAGCGCGCGAGTTGAAAGCCGAAGTCCCGGGTATGATCGTGGTTTCGAGCGGCTGGTCGTATTTTCAGGATTACCTGCCGCATTTCGCCGCAGCTCTCGTCGAAGCCGGATGGTCGGACTGCATCGGACTCGGACGCATGATGCTCTCCTACCCCGATCTGCCTGCGGACGTGCTCCGTGGCGCGCCACTCGATCGCAGGCGGCTGTGCCGGACGTTCAGCGATTGCACCAACGGTCCGCGCAACGGCATGGTGTCAGGCTGCTATCCGCTGGACCCGTTTTATCGCGACCGTCCTGAAGGCGCCGCGCTGAGGGAACTGAAGAACGAGTGGGCTAGGGTATGAAAAGTCTCGCCGATTACGATAGTCTTCGCCGGCCGGGCCGGAAAGTCGCAGGCATCAGCGCCGTGTTGCTGCCTTATGGTCGCGACGGCCTGATCGATGGAGCCGGATTCCGCAGACACCTGCAGCGGACGCTCGGAGCCGGACTCGGCGCAGCAGTCAACATGGACACCGGCTACGTGGATCTGCTCTCGAGCGAGGAGAAGCAACGAGTACTAGCCTGGACGTCCGAAACCGTTACTGAGGCTGGTTGGAAGAGTAGCTTCGTCGCCGGAGCGCTTCCGGAGCCCGGCAGGTCAGGTTCGGCTGAGGCCTACTGCCGCGAGTGCGAGACCATCGCCAAAGCCGGGGGCCTGCCGATCATTTTCCCGTCGGCCTACACCGCCCGCCTGGACGACGCGGCGCTCATAGGCTTCTTTCGCGAGATCGCCTCGGCCACGGAGTGGTTTCTGGCGTTTGAGCTGGGCGCGATGTTCAACCCGAACGGCAGGATCTTCTCCGAGCCCGTCTTACGCGCGCTCCTGGAGATCCCGCAGTGCCTCGGCCTGAAGCACTCCTCGCTCGATCGGGCTATCGAGCTCGAACGAGTCAAGCTCCGCGACCGCGTCCGGCCGGAGTTCCGGATCTATTCGGGCAACGATCTCGCCGCCGACATGATCGAGTACGGCAGCGACTACCTGCTCGGCCTCTCGACGTTCGCGCCGGCACTGTTCGCGGCGCGAGACAAGGCCTGGGCCGCCGGCGACGCGTCCTATCTCGAGCTGCGCGACTTTATCCAGTATCTTGGCTGGATTGGCTTCCGCGATCCGATTTCAGCCTACAAGCATTCGGCCGCCATCTTCCTGAAGCTGACGGGCGAACTGGATTGCGACGAACCTCATCCAAGCGCAGCTCGACGGGAGTCGTGGGACCGGGAGCTGCTCGCCGACGGTGTGTGGCGTCTGGGAAGATTAAATGCCGGGCTCGGCTTGTGAGGCCGGGGCTCCCCTGGGGTGATCGGCTTCTGTCTAGCCCGGAGTGTGATGCCGACCGATTGGGCAAGCGCTCCCTATATGGGCCGGGCGACGCGGACGGCCAGCGATTCGGCAAAGTCCGCGCCACCCGTCTGCACGCCATTGTCGAAGAAGCCCGTTCCGTTCTGGTCCACGTTTTGGAAATCGATCCGGGTGCTGACCGCCACCTGGCGCTCTCGAACCACGCTTACAGCGTCTGCGCAACTCCGCGGTTCGATTGATTTGATAAGCGATCATCGCCCTTTCGCGAACGGCGGGAACATTCAGGAATCCACCGGCCGGCGCAGTAAGGAGGGCGGTGCCTTTCGGAGCCGAAGCTGGAGACAGACATCGTCATCGTCACTGTACGGCCGCCAGGCGGTCACCTCCCCTCCCCCTGAATCTTGCAGGAGCGAATCCATAAGTACTTCTGAATCATAAACGTAACGAGAGATCCGGTACGAAGACCAAGCCACCAAAAGCCAAGTTCGAAAGCGTCGCTCCTTTAGAATCGACGGTAACGCAAGCTAAAGCCGACAGAAAAGTCGGGCTCGGGCGTAATCGATATATGTAGAGTACAATGCCAAGGCGCCGGCCGACCCGCCAAACGGCCGTTCGCGGAGGCTCTATGCTTTCGATCGCGCTCGCGCTGCTGCTCTTTAACCCGACAGGCGCTCGCGCCGCTCACGCGTCGCAATCCGCGGACAAGCCGACTAGGGTGTCCGCCGGGCGAGCTGAGGACGTGACTGTCAGCGCGCGACATGTCTCCAACCGTCCGATCAGCCCGATGCAGCAGGGCCAGTTCATCGAGATTCTCTGCAACCTGATTCCTTCGATCATCGCGCAGCAGGTGGTTTCCACGAGTTTCGAGGACGCGCCCCCCTGCCACGTCGCCTACAAGGGTGAGATTGATGAACCGCGTCGGCCCTGGTATCCGGACGGCGCAGTCGAGGTGGCGAAATACTCGTTCGATAACACCAATGCCTTCAACAGCCCCCGCTCCAAAAAAATCGAAATTCCTGTGGCGCACGCGCGCGCGGGCATTTCGCAGGACGGCTTCTATCTGAAGCAAGGCGTCACCTACAAGTTGCGGTTGCACATGCGCAGCGATCGCGGCGCGGAGGTGCGCGCCTCGCTTCACGGCGGAGGCGGCGTGATCGCCGGCCCGGTGACGCTCGGACGCGCCGGCGCCGGTTGGACCGCCGCGGAAGCAGACCTGCGCGCCACGCGCACCATCGAGAACGCGACCTTGACGATCGACTTCGCCGGTCCGGGATCGCTGTGGCTTGACCGCGTGTACCTGATCGGCTCCGATGCGGTGCTGGGCATCTGGCGTCCGGACGTGGTGGCGGCGCTCGCGGCCATGCACCCCGGCGTGATCCGGTTCGGCGGCAGCACGATCGAAGGCTACGAATGGCAGGGCGGCATCGGACCCTGGGACCAGCGCCAGCCGTTCACCACCGTCTGGGGCGGATTGGAAGAGAACTTCGTCGGCATCGACGAGTTCGTGCAACTCTGCAAACGCGTGGGCGCTGAGCCGCTGATCTGCGTGCGCTGGACGGGCAAGAAGCCCGAAGACGCGGCGGCCGAAGTCGAGTATTGCAACGGCAGCGCGGACACGCACTGGGGCGCGTTGCGCGCGCGCAACGGTCATCGCGAGCCATATGGCGTGAAGTACTGGCAAATTGGCAACGAAGTCGACGTGCCTCAGTACAATACCACCGTGCGCTCGTTCGCCGAGGCCATGAAGCAGGCCGATCCCTCGATCAAGCTCATCTCGTCGTTCCCTACTCCGGCACTGCTGGCCGCGGCAGGAACGGTGTTCGATTACCTCGCGCCGCACCAATACGAGATCGATGATCTCGCGCATGAAGATCGCGACTTCGAGAGGCTGCAGGATTGGATCGCGCGCTCGGGCGGCGGCAAGGACATCCGCGTAGCAGTGACGGAGTGGAACACCACGGCCGGCGACTTCGGGCTGCGCCGCGGCATGCTCCAGACGCTCGGGAACGGACTGAGCGTCGGGCGCTACCTGAATCTGCTGCAACGCAACGCGGAACTGGTGGAGATCGCCAATCGGTCGAACTTCGCAGACAGCTTCGGCTCGGGATTCCTGGTCACGGGTCCGGGATGGATGTACGAATCGCCAGCGTATTATGCGCAGAAGATGTACGCGCGCGCTGCGGGAAGTTATCCGCTGGAGGTGGAGCGGTCCTCGTCCGCATCCCGGCCTGGACAGCAGCCCGACATCAGCGCGAACCTGAGCGCCGACGGTTCCCGTTTGCGCATCTATTCTGTGAATTCGACCACGCAGCCGCTCGCGATCCGCTTTCACCTGCAAGGATTCGCGGCAGGGCTGAAAGGCGGAAGCGTCTACACGCTGGAAGATCGCAAGCACGGACAGACGCCCGAGGTTATGAACAGCCGCGACGATGCTGAGCGCGTTTCAATAGTAAGTGAACCGGCGGCACTTCGCGGCAGCGCGTTCGACTACTCATTCAGGCCGTTCACGGTCACGTTGCTCGAACTAAAAGCCGGCAAGTAAATGGAGCGACGACCGGCTTGTGGTGAGGCCGGTATTAAGGCGAAAGACGTGTCGAGGTCATGCACAGAGATGACGAAGCCTCTGACGCGCTTACATCCGGCAAGACCCAAAGTGACAGTCAATGCTGTCACCCCTGTCATCGAAACTTCATACGCCAACGATTTCGCCCGGACTTATCATGGGCGATAGGATAACTGCATGAGTAAATCAGCCCGATCCCCTTCTACCCAGTCTCTCGCCGGCGATGAATTGCGCCGGATTCATGCCTATTGGCGCGCTGCCAATTACCTGTCGGTTGGCCAGATCTATCTACTCGACAATCCCCTGCTGCGCGAGCCACTGCAAATCGCGCATGTGAAGCCACGGCTGCTGGGGCACTGGGGCACCACGCCCGGCTTGAACCTGATCTATGCCCATTTGAACCGGCTGATCCGCAGGCGCGACCTGAACGTGATCTTCGTTACCGGTCCCGGCCACGGCGGGCCCGCGTTGGTTGCGAATACGTATCTCGAAGGAACCTACAGCGAAGCCTATCCGCACATCTCGCGGGACGCCGAAGGCATGCGGCGCCTCTTCCGGCAGTTCTCCTTTCCCGGCGGGATTCCGAGCCACGTCTCGCCCGAGGTGCCGGGTTCGATCAACGAAGGCGGCGAGCTGGGATATTCGCTGCTGCACGCTTACGGGGCGGTGTTCGACAATCCCGATCTGCTGGCCGTGTGCGTGGTGGGTGACGGAGAAGCGGAAACCGGACCGCTCGCGACGAGCTGGCATTCGAACAAGTTCCTAAATCCCGTGCACGACGGCGCCGTGCTGCCCATCCTGCATCTGAACGGCTACAAGATCGCCGGACCCACGGTGCTGGCTCGCATCCCCGAGGAAGAACTGACCCACCTGTTTCAGGGCTACGGCTACGACCCCGTCTTCGTGGAGGGCAACGAGCCCGAGACAGTCCACCAGGAACTCGCCGCCGCGCTCGAGGAGATCGTCAGATCGATTCGCAGTATTCAGAGCAAAGCGCGCACCGAAGGTTTCCACGAGCGCCCGCTCTGGCCGATGCTGATCCTGCGCACGCCCAAAGGCTGGACCGGCCCCAAGATCGTGGACGGCAAGCAGGTCGAGGGTACCTTCCGCGCACATCAGGTGCCGCTGGCCGATCTGGCCGAGAAGCCCGACCACCTGATAATGCTCGAAGAGTGGATGAAGAGTTACAAGCCTGAGGAGCTTTTTGACGAAAAAGGCGCGCTCGTTCCGGATCTGGCCGCGCTCGCGCCCGAAGGCGACCGGCGCATGGGCGCGAATCCGCACGCCAACGGCGGATTGTTGCTGCGCGATCTAGCCATCCCGGATTTTCGTTCCTATGCCGTAAGTGTGCCTAAGCCGGGCACAGTACAGGCTGCTTCGACCCTCGTCCTCGGCAACCTGCTGCGCGATGTGGTTAAGCTGAATCAGGAGCGCCGCGATTTCCGCATTGTCGGTCCCGACGAGACTGCTTCCAACCGGCTCACGGCTGTCTTCGAGGTCACTGACCGGGAATCCGTGGCGGAGATTCTGCCCAGCGACGACCACGTGTCGCCCGACGGTCGTGTCCTCGAGGTGCTGAGCGAACATATGTGCCAGGGCTGGCTTGAAGGATATCTGCTCACCGGCCGGCACGGATTCTTCTCCTGCTACGAAGCCTTCGCTCACATCGTGGACTCGATGTTCAACCAGCATGCAAAGTGGCTGAAGTCCTGCAGCACGATTCCCTGGCGCCGTCCCATCGCATCGCTTACTTATCTGCTGACCTCGCACGTCTGGCGGCAGGACCATAACGGCTTCACGCACCAGGACCCGGGCTTCATCGACAACGTGGTGAATAAGAAGGCCTCCATCGTCCGCGTGTATCTGCCCCCGGACGCGAATTGTCTCCTGTCCGTCGCCGATCACTGCCTGCGCAGCCGCAATTATGTGAACGTGATCATTGCCGGCAAGCATCCAGAGTTGCAATGGCTCGACATGGACGCCGCCGTGCGCCACTGCACGGCCGGAGTGAGCGTGTGGGAGTGGGCCAGCAACGACCAGAATGTCGAGCCCGACGTGGTGATGGCGAGCGCGGGCGACGTTCCCACGCTCGAGACGCTGGCCGCGGTTGACATCCTGCGCCACCACGTGCCCGACTTGAAGATCCGCGTGGTAAATATAGTGGATCTTATGACGCTACAGCCCTCGACTGAGCATCCACACGGCCTGCCCGACAAGGATTACGACCTGATTTTCACCGCGGACCGCCCGATTATTTTTGCTTTTCACGGCTATCCGTGGCTGATTCACCGGTTGGCCTACCGGCGCACCAATCAGCGTCTGCACGTTCGGGGATACAAGGAGGAAGGCACTGTCACCACGCCGTTCGATATGTGCGTTCTGAACGAACTCGATCGTTTCCACCTCGCGATTGACGTGCTCGAGCGCGTGGAGCGTCTGCGAAACGTCACCGCCCACGTCTGGCAGATGCTGCGCGACAAGCTGGTGGATCATCGCCAGTATATCGAGGAGCACGGAGAAGACTTGCCGGAAGTTCGGGATTGGAAATGGGGTGGAGCGTGAGAAGCGTCAGTTGCCCGTGGTCCGTTGTCAGTTTGTCAGCAGATCAAGATGGGGCGGAGAGGACGGCTGGAGCAGGGCGTAGTTGTGTGATGCGCTTCTCATTGGCCGAAGATAGTCAGGCTCGCATGACTTAAACCAACAGAGCTGCCTCGAGTCAGTCATCCACGTACCTCCGCGCGAATCTCCAATGAATCAGAAATGCTGCTAGTTCGCATGTACCGGGCTTCGAGTGCGAATGGGCGACTCCTGGACATGGTAATCACAAGCAGGAGTGATGCTTGACACTGCAATTCTGGGCTCGATTAGAGTAACTGACAAGCTGTAGCTGTGCATACTCGGGGCTCGTAGCCCATCGAGTTCGGGGACGTACACATGTCGGGCTGCCCCGCCATTTCTCAAATGCGATGCCCGACGGTATGCGCTGGCCGGCGAACTCGCGTGTGAAGGAGCAGATCAGTTTTGGGGAAAACCTCCATGTCGTGTCGGATTCTGAGGCTGACCCTCTTCTTCTGTTTTCTCGTACCGGCCTTTAGTTGTGGAGGTGGCGGCTCGACACCGGCTGTCCAACCCACGCCAGCACCGCAACAGATCGAGCCTCCCGCCGCGTGGGTGGCCTACATTCGACAACAGGCTCACCCCCTCCAATCCATCGACCCGGCCAACGTGGATTATTCTGATCTCGCCTTCCTGGCACCGCTGCTTGAGGGGCGGAACATCGTTGAGCTGGGGGAGAGCTGTCACGGCGTGGCCGAGTTCAGCCAGGCCAAAATACGCCTCATTAAGTACCTGCACGAACAGTTGGGGTACGACGTCATCGCTTTTGAATCATCCATCCTGAGCACGTACTTGGCGAATGAGCAATCCAGCCATTCAACACCAACGGCCTTCATGGATGACTCCATCCCTCCCGTTTGGCACACGACCGACGTGGTCAAGCTCTTCTCGTACATCCAGTCCACTTTAAGTACCGCTCATCCGCTCATACTGGCAGGGTTCGACGTGCAGTTGACTTCAAATTATGAGGCCCAGGCCCGACCCGGGATTTTCAAGGAAGTCGTGGGCCAAGTGGACCCCGCCTACGCTCAGCAGGTATATGAGACAGATCAGGCATTCGTGAACGGAAGCTACCTGAACAGCTACATCCTGGCGAATTACGCTACCCTGAAGCCGGCCTACCAGGCCCTCACGGACTTTCTGGATGCCCACATGACTCAGATTCAGAACGCCTATCCCACCCGACCTCTGTTTCCGCTGGTCGTTCGCCAGGCGGCTTGGGGGACGGGCGTGTACCTGGACGAACTGTACGATTCCGCGTCTAACAACCAAGCCGCTGCCGATAACGCCCGCGATCCCGGGATGGCCAGCAATTTGGAACTGCTGATCGATAAGCTTTATGCGGGAAAGGAAATCATGGTTTGGGCCCACAACGCACACATCGTGCATGACGCCACGACCGTTTTCGGATGGGGCGGCTGGAACAATATGGGTTCCTTCATCTTTCAGAAGTACGGGCAGGCCGTGTATACACTCGGCCTTTACATGTACCAGGGTTCCGCCGCCAATAATGACGGCTCCATCTTTGCCATACCGCCCGCCGCGGATTACAGCGTGGAAGGACTTCTGCACAGTACCGGCGATCCATATGCTCTTACAGATCTCTCGACTGTCACGAGTGCGAACGATAGTACGGCCTGGATGTTCCAGAACTTCTCGATCCGCGACTCGGGCATAATTAATTCGAGCATGACTCTCAAAGATGAGTATGATGGCCTCCTGCAGATCGACACGGTTCACCCGCCGACGTACGTCAATTAGGGCAACGACCTACGTGTATCAGCCACGACCAGATCTAAGCTGGGCCGCCGCTCCATATCAATCCAGGGGTCGGAGCAAAGGAAGAACGTCCACCGACAAGGTCGGCCACACTGACGCAGACGCTGTCTTCACTTCCGCGTCAGATTATTTCTTGGCAGGGTCACACAGGCGTGCAGCAATGCGTAAAATAGGTGTGGAGGGCTAACAGCGGCGCTTGCCCCGACGACTCGACGGTGATGTTCGAATATGACACGTGGCCACAACATGAAAGACAGTCGTACGCAGCCTCGTCGTCGCCCCACGAAAAACGGGGCTGTGCTCCGATATTGGGATCCGGAACGGCCAACCGACAACTAAAATGAACATACTCGTCATAAACTGCGGCAGCTCATCCGTGAAGTTCCAGCTCATCGAGACCAGTCTGGAGCACATCGAAGCAAACACAGACCGTCTGCTAGCCAAGGGCGAAGTGGAGCGGGTGGGAAGCTCGGAGTCCGTCGTCTCGGTTCAAGCCACGGGCGAGCGGCCCTCACAGTGGGCACGGGCCACCCGAGATCACACGGAGGCCGTCCAGGCGGGGCTCGAACGATTGAGCCACGCGACGAATACCATCAAGAGCCTGACCGACATCGACGGCGTCGGACACCGCATGGTCCACGGCGGGGAGCACTTCAAGGAGTCGACCCTGATTGACGACGCCGTGATCCATGAAATCGAGCGTTGCATTCCTCTCGCTCCGCTTCACAACCCGAACAACCTCAAAGGCTATCGCGCCGCGGTCAAGTTGCTGCCGCATGCAAAGCAGGTGGCCGTGTTCGATACTGCGTTCCATCACGCCATGCCTCCGCACGCCTTTCACTACGCGCTACCTTTGATTCATTACACACGCGATCGCGTGCGACGTTACGGCTTCCACGGCACCTCGCACCGCTATCTGAACTATCGGTTCGCGCGGCTGCACGGGCACGATCGCAGCGCCTACAAGGTGATCACCTGCCATCTGGGGAACGGCGCGTCGATGTGCGCGATTGACCACGGGCGCTCCATCGATACCTCGATGGGTATGACGCCGCTCGAGGGCCTGGTGATGGGCACGCGACCCGGCGACATCGACCCTGGTGCGCTCTGCTACCTACTCCACCGCGAGGGCATGAGCTCCCAGGAACTCGAAACCGAGTTGAACCGCCACAGCGGCCTTTACGGGATATCCGGTGTCTCCGGGGACATGCGCGATCTGCTTGAGGAGGCTGAAAAGGGGAACGAGCGGGCGGCGTTGGCCATCGATATGTTCTGCTATCGCGTAAGGAAGTACATCGGGGCTTATCTGGCGGCACTGAACGGCGCCGACGGTATTGTCTTCAGCGGCGGAATCGGAGAGAACTCACCGTTGATCCGTGCCCGCATCTGTGAAGATCTGGGAGTCTTCGGCATTCACGTCGATCCCGAAGACAACGCCGAAGTTCAAGGACCGGAGAAGCTGATCAGCCCGCGCGGCGCCTCACCAGAAATCTGGGTGATCCGTACCAATGAGGAACTGCTCATCGCGCGCGACACGGTGCGATGCATATTGGGAATCCCGCATCCGATCTGACGGCTTCGAGGCACGCTGGCAGGGGGGCGGTCTCGGTGAGACTCCCTGGTTGTAAAAGGCTTGAACACAGAGGACACATAGACCTCTGTGCGCTCTGTGTTGGATCTTTTTCAGGCCACAGAGTACACGGAGCCCGACACGCGCAGGCTTGCTGCGGATACCGCGATAAGTAAACGGGCGGCTTCACGTCTACCCGAAATACTTGACCACCATCTGCTGCCACCACGGCCAGTCGTGACCCGTTCCGTTGCCCCACACATCGAGCCAGTGGGGGATCCGCTTCTGATCCATGATGTGCCCCAGGCGCTCGTTGTCCCCGAGGCAGCTGTCTCGCTCGCCTGTGGCGAGCACCATCTTGCAATGGGTTCCATAGCGGCTGAGATACCAGTCGTCATTCAGGTTGGGTAGAAAATCGGGAGGACAATTGAAGTAGCAGTTGTCGTCGTAGTATCCGTTCAGAAACTGGTGGACGTCGAAGGCGCCGCTCATACTGACGGCATGCGTGACCATGTCGGGATGGCGCAGCGCGAAGTTCATCACGTGATACCCACCAAAGCTGCAGCCGGTGGTTGCAAGTTCGGCCGAAGGATTCTTGCTGCGAATAAAGGGAATCAACTCGTTCAGCAGATACTGCTCGTACTGCATGTGACGTAGCACGCGGTCGCGCGGATGAATCTGCTTGTTGTACCAGCTTTCT
>Ga0335078_10009782_pt1 | contig 14190 bp, 14 predicted proteins | sample Lox_Sample_32_FD_206711 | JGI IMG/M metagenome (GOLD analysis project Ga0335078, IMG submission 206711) | Soil microbial communities from Loxahatchee National Wildlife Refuge, Florida, United States - Lox_Sample_3.2 | ecosystem: Environmental > Terrestrial > Soil > Wetlands | place: USA...
GGCCAGCCGCGGGATGTCCACCCCCTCGGAGACCATCCGGACCGCGACCAGCCAGCGGTCACCGGACCCGGCGAACCGGGCGATCTTCCGGCTGGCCGCCGGGTCGTCGGATAGCACCACTACCGGCCGGGTCCCGGTCAGCCGGCGCAGCAGCGCGGCGTAGGCCCGGGCGTCCGCGTGATCGCCCGCGATGACCAGCCCGCCCGCGTCCGGCATGCCCCGGCGCACCTCGGTCAGCCTGGTGTCCGCGGCCTCCAGTACCCGCGGCACCCACTCGCCCTCCGGGTCCAGCGCGGTCCGCCACGCCTGGGCCAGCTGGTCGGCCAGCATCGGGGTGCCCAGCGTGCCGGTGATCTCGTCACCGGCCCGGGTCCGCCAGCGCATCTCGCCGGAGTAGGCCAGGAAGATCACCGGCCGGACCACCCCGTCGTCCAGCGCGGGGCCGTAGCCGTACACGTAGTCGGACACGCTGCGCCGTCCGCCGTCCGCCTCCGGCGCGTAGCTGACGAACGGGATCGGGTTGGCGTCGCTGCGGAACGGGGTGCCGGTCAGCGCGAGCCGCCGCCGGGCCGGCCCGAACGCATCGCGCACCGCGTCACCCCAGGACAGCGCGTCCCCGGCGTGATGGATCTCGTCGAAGATGACCAGCGTGCGCCGGCCTTCGGTGCGGTTCCGGTGCAGCACCGGGTGCGCGGCCACCTGGGCGTAGGTCACCGCCACCCCGGTGAAGTCGGCCGACGCCCGGCCCTGTGCGTTGCGGTAGGCGGAGTCCAGCGCGATACCCGCGTAGTGCGCGGCCTGCGCCCACTGGTGCTTGAGGTGCTCGGTCGGGGTGACCACGGTCAGCGCCGCGATCTCCCGGCGGGCCAGCAGCTCGGCGGCGACGGTCAGCGCCCACGCGGTCTTGCCCGCGCCCGGCGTCGCGACCAGCAGGAAATCACGGCGCGGCAGCCGGAAGTACGCACGGAACGCCGCTTTCTGCCACCCGCGCAACGGCAAGAGCAGATCAGGCCGAACGAAACTCGCCTCGCCACTGCCATCGTCGTCCATCGCGGCCGCGGGGGTAGTCACAGGGACGGAAGGCTACCAGCGGGACGGCCAGCGGCCCCGCCGGGCGCCCGGGCGAGTCGCGGCGCTGCTGCCCCCGGGTCGAGTCGCGGCGCTGGCCCCCCGGTGAGTCGCGGCGTTCCCCCAGGGCGAGTCGTGGCACTGGCCCCCGTGGGCCTCTCCCGGGTTACTCGTCGCGGCGGCTGGTGCCCTCCACCGAGGTCGCTAACTCCAGGCCGGCCCGGCTTTCCTGCCCGGCCCGGCTTTCCTGCCCGGCCCGGCTTTCCTCTGCCAGCTGGCTTTCCTCCCCGGCCTGGTCTTCCTCCCCGGGCTGGTCTTCCTCCCCGGGCTGGTCTTCCTGGCCGGCGGCCCGGGGCCGGCCGCGTCCCCGCATCCGGCCGGCGTGCCCGGGCAGCCGCCCCGCCTCGCCCAGCGCGCGGCGGAGCAGGAACTCGATCTGGGCGTTGGTGCTGCGCAGCTCGTCCGCGGCCCATTTGGCCAGCGCGTCGTGCACGGCCGGATCCAGCCGCAGCAGCATGCCCTTACGCTCGGTCAACCGGCCGCCCCCCGGTCCGTCATCGGTAGCCCGTCATGGTTTTCGGTCATCGGCACCCGGTCACGCGTACAGCGAGCCGGTGTTCACCACCTGCTGGGTGGCCTGCTCACTGCACAGCACGACCAGCAGATTGGACACCATGGCGGCCTTGCGCTCCTCGTCCAGCTCCACCACGTTCTGTTCCTCCAGCCGCCGCAGGGCCAGGTCGACCATGCCCACGGCGCCTTCCACGATCCGCTGCCGGGCCGCCACCACGGCACTGGCCTGCTGGCGGCGCAGCATAGCCTGGGCGATCTCGGAGGCGTATGACAGCCGGGTGAGCCGGGACTCAATGATGGTCACGCCGGCCGCGGCGACCCGCGCGGCGATCTCAGCCGACAGCTGCTCGGTGATCTCATCCGCGTGCCCGCGCAGCGACAGCTGGCCGGGGTCGCTCGTGTCATAGGGGTACGAGGTGGCGATGTGCCGGACCGCGGTCTCCGTCTGGGTGGCCACGAACGTCACGAAGTCATCCACCGAATACAGCGCCTGGGCCGTATCCCGGACCTGCCACACCACCACCGCCGCGATCTCAATCGGGTTGCCGTCAAAGTCATTGACCTTGGCGATCGCGGTCTCGTGGTTGCGGATCCGGGTGGACACCTTGATCCGGTCGGTGAACGGGTTGACCCAGCGCAGCCCGGGCTCGCGGATCGTGCCGTCATACTGGCCGAACAGCTGCACCACCCGGGCCTGGCCCGGGGCTACCGGGGTCAGGCCGCGCAGCCCCAGCCCAGATACGATGATCAGCAGGACGCCCACGATGATAAGGGCCACGGTGCCCCCATCGCCGACCGGCCCGGCCAGTACCAGCAGGCCCACCCCGACCAGCATCACGACGATGCTCAACACGAGGTACGTGATCCCCGGGACAGTATGCGCGGGCCGTTCGGTCAGCTGGACACTCGGCCGCGGGCGGCTGTCCAGCGGCGCCGGGGCCATCGTTCCGGGGCTGGGTGCTGCCGGGGTGGGCGTCTCCGGCTGGGAGGCGGCGGCGTCTGGGGTTGCCATCTTGACTCCTTCACCAATTATCAGGCGGTAGAGCTTCTATCATAGTGATATCTATTTTTGATAGCAAGCACCCACCCGGTAGTGTCGCGGACTGAACGTCAGCCGCAGGTATCAGCCAGAGCGACCGAGGGAGTGAGCACCGGGTGACGGGGCAGGGCGAGCTCGAGCTGGACCGGCTGACCAAGAGATACGGCGGGGTGCAGGCCCTGGACGGGCTGAGCTTCACCGTGCCGCCGGGCCAGGTGTTCGGCTTCCTGGGACCCAATGGAGCGGGCAAGACGACCGCCATGCGGGCCATCGTCGGGGTGGCCGCGATGGACAGCGGCACGGTGCGCTGGGGCGGTGAGCCGATCACGATGGCGGCCCGGCGCCGGATCGGCTACATGCCGGAAGAGCGTGGCCTGTACCCATCCATGCAGGTTCTCGACATGCTGGAGTACCTGGCCCGGCTGCATGGCATGGCGGCGGCCGCGGCCCGCAGCGCCGCCGCGCTCTGGGCCAGCCGGCTGGGTCTCGGGGACCGGGGACACGACCGGATCGAGGCACTGTCCCTGGGCAACCAGCAGCGGGTGCAGCTGGCCGCGGCGCTGGTGCACGACCCGCGGCTGCTGGTGCTGGACGAGCCGTTCTCCGGCCTGGACCCAGTGGGCGTGGACGCGATGAGCGAGGTACTGGCCGAGCGGGCCGCGGCCGGGGTCACCATGCTGTTCTCCAGCCACCAGCTGGACCTGGTTGAGCACCTGTGCCAGTCGGTGGCGATCATCGACCACGGCCGGCTGGTGGTCGAGGGCAGCGTCGCGGAGCTGGGCCGGAGCGGCCCGCTGCGGGTCAGCGTGCGGGTGGCGGGCGACCCGGACGGCCGCTGGGCCCAGCAGCTCGGCCCGGACGCGGCCGTCGAGCAGATCGCCGGCGGGACCGTCACGGTCCGGCTGGCCAGCCGGGCTGACGCGCAGGCCGTGCTGGACCAGGCCCGGGCGGCCGGCCCGGTGGAGGAGTTCGGTTTCGTGCGCCGGCGGCTGTCTGAGGTGTTCCGCGACGCGGTGCGGGCCGGCCGCGAACCCGATGTGCGGGCTGGTGCGGCCAGCAGCGAAGGAGCGAGCCGGTGAGCGGGTCATGGTGGGCACTTACCTGGCTGGTCGCCCGGCGGGAGATCCGGGACCGGGGCCGGGCCAAGTCGTTCTGGGTGGCCACCATCATCCTGCTGCTGGGCGTGGCCGCCGGGGCCGTGATCCCGGCCCTCATCCACAGCAGCCCCACGACGGAGCGGGTCGGCGTGGTCGGGACGCCGGTCACCGCGCTGACCCAGGTAGCCCGGGAGGCGGGCCGGGTCTCGGGTACCCCGGTGACCGTGGTCGCGCTGCCCGATGTGACTGCGGCCCGGGCCCAGCTGCGCTCCGGGCAGCTGGCCGCCGTCCTGGTCGGCAACAGCGCCGTGCTGGTCAAGCAGCAGGCGCTGGCTTCGGGTTCCCCCGGCGCCAGCCTGGCCGGCGCGCTGTCCCAGCTCGCCGGGCTGCAGAAGCTCTACCGCCAGCTGCCGCCGTCCGCCGCGGCCAGCCTGGCCAGCCACGGCGTCGCGCTGCCCATCCGCGGCCTCATCCCGCCCGGGCGCGGCCTGGCCAGCCGGATCACCGGGCTGGTCACCGCGATCCTGATCTACGTGCTGATCCTGACCTACGGCATCCGGATCACGATCGGCGTGGGTGAGGAGAAGGCCAGCCGGGTGGTCGAGGTGCTGCTGACCACGCTGCGCCCGGTTCAGCTGCTGGCCGGGAAGGTGATCGGGATGGGGCTGCTCGCCCTGGCCCAGATCGCCGCGATCGTCGGGCTGTACCTGATTCTCGGCACCGCGGTCGGGTCGGCCGCGGTGCGCGGCACCTCGGCCGGGGTGGTGGTCACCGGGGCGGTGTGGCTGGTGCTCGGGTACGCCTTCTACTGCACCGGGTACGCCGCGGCCGGCGCCCTGATCACCCGGCAGGCGGACGCTTACAACGCCAGCCTGCCGCTGCAGCTGCCGCTGATCCTGGCCTACGTGCTGTCCTACACGGTGCTCTACGCCAGCTCGGTCAACTGGTTCTACCACGTGCTGGCGTTCATCCCGTTCACCGCGCCGGTGGCGATGCCCGTGCTGGTCGCAGTGGGGGCCGCGCCCGCCTGGCAGATCGCCGTCTCGGTCGTGATCATCCTGGCGTCTACCGCCGGGATGGCCTGGCTGGCCGGCACGGTCTACGAGCGGGCGATCCTGCGCACCGGCCGCCGGCTCAAGGTCCGCCAGGTGCTCAGGTCGGCGGCCTGACATCCCGCCGCCACCGGCGGGCCGGTGCGCCGGGGAGATGACCGGCCGGTGGGCACGGATACGACTGTGGGTGGATGCCACTGGTCCGGCGCTGGCATATCGTGAGGGCATGGGGAAACTTCTGCTCATCCTGCTCGCCGCGTTCGCCGTGTTCATGCTCGTCTCGGTGGTGATCTCGGCGCTGCATTTCCTGTTCTGGATCGCGCTCGTCGTGGTGGTCGTGCTGGGCGCGCTGCGGCTGACCAGCGCCCTGCGGCACTCGCCGCGCCGGTAACGCCGGCGCGCGGCCGGGTCCCGGGCAGGCCGTAGCCTTGCCCCCTGGATGTGCTCTTAGCCAGGGGAGGCGCCGTGGTGGCCAGGCACGCGATGCTCGTCATCGCCCGGGCGGTCTTTGACGCGGTCGAAATTCCCGGCCAGGAGCCGCTGGTGGTGGCCAAGGACACCGGCGATGAGGCGGCCCGCCAGTGGTGGGATGAGCGGGTGCGGGCGGCCGCCGCCGACGTGTTCGAGCGCAGCAGTGCCAGCTGGGAGCAGAAGCTGGCCGACTGGCAGGCCGGCACCGAGGTGACGGTGGGCAAGGAACGGCTGCATGACGGCGGCCCGCGGGTGGAGGTGGCCCGCGTTCACTTTCCCGATGGCACCGAAAGCGTGGTCGATCCCGAGGCCGTCCGCGACTTCATCACCACCGAGTTCCGCGCCCGGTTTCCCCAGCCCACGGTGGCCGCTCAGTTCGCGGACTGGCGGGAGACCGTGCGGCTCGCAGAACTGCGCACCTGGATCGGCTGGCTGTTCGACGGGACTGAGCACGTGCCGGTGGACCTGGGGCTGCCCGCATCCCAGTTCGGGTACCCGATCAAGGAGGTACTCGGCTGCCTGGACCGGCTGTCCGCCGAAGGCTGGCAGATCGTGCATGTCTCCGAGGACCGCGCCGCCCATCCGGACAGCCGGGCGCCCCACCTGGACGGGGAGGTGCCGGGCGAGGCTGGCGTGCACACCGTGCGGTACCTGCTCAGCCGGGCCAGCTGACCGGCCCGGCTGGGAAGGCCCGGCTGGGAAGGCGGCGGTAACCGGCGCCGGCTACCCGCCCGCGACGTTGGTCAGGTTCTCCCGGACCGCCTCGGTCAGCGGGTCACCCGGCGGCAGTACCCGCTCGCACCGGGCGACCGTCTCGCGCAGCAGGTTCTGCGCGTCGGTGAGCCGGCCGACGGCGTAATACGCGCTGGCCAGGTTGGCGCACCGGGCCAGGGTGTCTGGGTGGTCGGGCCCGAGCACCTTCTCATACCCAGCGCGGGTCTGCTCGTACTGCTGCAGCGCGGAAGCCATCCGCCCCGCGGAGTGGTAGGCAGAGCCCAGGTTACCGCGGGCGGCGATGGTGTCCAGATGGTCCGGGCCGAGGACCCGCTCCCGGTCGGCGAGCACCTTCTTGTAGTTCGACAGCGCGTCCTTGAGCCGGCCGTCGGCCAGGTAGGTGTCAGCCAGCTGCTGGCGGGTGGTCAGCGTGTCCGGGTGCTTGGCGCCCTGGCTGCGCTCGCGGTCGGCCAGCGTCCGCCGGTACAGCGGGATCGCGTCGCCGAACTGGCCAGCCGCCCGGTACGCGGCCGCCAGCTCGTCCCGCGTGCCCATCGTGTCCGGGTGCTCGCTGCCCAGGATCCGCTCGTGGTCGGCGACGGCGCCCTTCAGCACGGTCACCGCCGCGCCGAGCTGCCCGGCGGCCACCAGCGCGTGGCCCAGCTCGCGGCGGGCAGCGGCGGTGCCGGGGTGATCAGGCCCGAGGGCGCCCGCCCGGTCGGCCGTCAGCCGCTCGAACCACGGAATGGCCTCGCCCGCGCGCCCGGCGGCCAGGTAGGCCTCGGCCAGCCGCCCGGCGGCCAGCTGGGTGTCCGGGTGACTCGGCCCGAGCGCCGCCTCACCCGCGGCGACCAGCTCGCGCCAGTACGCCACCGCGGGACCGGTCAGCCGGGCCTGGTCCAGGCTCTGCCCGGCCCGCATCAGCACCGGGTGGCAGCCGCCAGCCCAGAGCAGGTTCCCGGCCGCCCGCTGCAAGCTGGCCGCGCAGGACCGCAGGCTCCCGGCCAGCCAGCTCTGCTGCTCGTCCCGCGGCCACGCCTGGAGCAGCCCATCCGCGGCGGCCCGCACGGCCCGGTCCCGCATCACGGTGGGCATCGCCGCCCGGACCGATGCCTGGATGACCGGGCTCATCCGGACCAGCGGCGGCGTGCCGGACGGGTCGATGTCCAGCAGGCCGGTCCGTTCCAGGACGAGCAGTGCGTCCCGGGCCCGTTCCCGGTCGGCCGGGGTCCCGGTGCCGGTGGCGGAGAAGTAGTCACACGCGGCGGGTGCGGTAAAGACCGAGCTGGGGATGCCATGCCCGTCCAGCAGCGCGCCCAGCGCGAGCAGCGGCTGGATCGCCCCGCCCGGCGCCAGCCGGTCCGCCTGCTCGACCGAGAACGTCCAGGTGACCGCGGCGGCGGGGGGCTTGGTGCCGGGCACGTCGGTCAGCTGGGCACGCCGGTCCACGAAATAGCCCCGGTAGTCCCGGCAGGACAGCGCCGAGCTGGCGATGACCCCGCTGGCCTGGGCCAGCGCCATGGGCTCACCGCCCAGATCGGCCACCAGGTCTATCGCCCCGAGCCGCTGGTCAGTGTCGGCGGTGAGCCGGCCCATCAGGTAGCTCAGCGCTTCCCGCGAGCTGAACGGGCCGACCGGGAGGACCTGCGCCGGATGGCCGCTGGGCAGGGCGGCTGGGTTCGCCGCGGTGATCAGCACGCGGCCGGCCGGGCCGGCCGGCCACAGCCCGTCCAGGTCGGCCGAGGGCGACAGGTCGTCAAGGACGATCAGCCACGGCTGGCTGGTCTCACTGAGCCAGCCGATCAGGCGGGCCGCGCTGGCGTCCGCGTCGCCCGCGGCGTCCAGGCCCAGGACGGCGACGGCCGCCTGCAGGTAACCAGACAGCACCGCCGCCCGGTCGGTGGCGGCGATCCAGATCAGCAGGTACAGCTCACGCGACTGCCATAGCGATTCCGCGCAGTACACCGCCAGCTGGGTCTTGCCGCAGGGCCCGAGCCAGTCCCGGGTGCCGGGCTCGGCGGCCCGGCCCGGGACCAGGGCCACCACGGCGCCCGGGACCAGCGACGCGCCGAGCCCGGGCGCGGTCTCCGGCCGGGCGCTGAACCCATCGGCGAGCGGGGGCACCGTACCCGCCCGGACTGGCCTTCCTGGCCGCCCGGCCGGTACTTCTGCCGGACCCCCAGCCGGCATCTGGCTGATCACCGTCACCACCTATACCTGGGGCGCTACCGTCGCCCGCGAAGACCCGGGACTGCCAGCGGACCTGCTGGCCAGGATGTACTCGACCAGGGTGATCAGCACCTGCTTCGCGGAGCTTTGCTCGCGCGCGTCGCACAGCACAGCTGGCACCCGAGGGTCAAGGTCGAGAGCAGCGCGCACCTCTTCGGGATCGTACCGGGGTGCCCCCTCGAAGCGGTTGATCGCGACGAGAAAGGGCAGCCCGCGCCGCTCGAAATAGTCGACCGACGCGAAAGAGTCAGCCAGCCGCCGGGTATCGGCGATGACCACGGCGCCCAGCGCACCGTATGAAAGGTCGTCCCACATGAACCAGAACCGCTCCTGCCCAGGCGTGCCAAAGAGGTACAGCACACGGCGGCGGCCGATGGTGATGCGGCCGAAATCCATCGCGACCGTCGTCTTTGTCTTGTTCTCGACTCCGGTGAGGTTATCGAAACCTGCGCTCGCACTAGTCAGGACTTCCTCCGTGCGCAGCGGCCGGACCTCGCTGATCGACCCGACGAAGGTGGTCTTGCCGGCCCCGAAGCCACCCGCGACCAGGATCTTGAACACGGAGAGCGATTCGGCATCGGCCCCGTCATAGGGCGCGGAGCCCATGCAGTACCTCCCTGAGCAATTCGGTGCTCGGCTGCTCGCCAGCAGGCCGCTGGGGCAGCACCTTGATCCGGCCCTGCTGGATGAGATCAGCCAGCAGGACCCGGACGACACCGACCGGCAATCCGGTATCGGACGCCACGTCGGCGACGGTAGCCGGCCGCCGGCACAAGCCGAGCAGCCTGCGGTGCTCGGGGCTGAGACCGAGCCGGTCCCCGGGTGCCACGCCCCGGCCGGTGTCCACGATGACCGCGATCAGGTCCAGCACCGTGCCATCGGCTGGTTCGGTCCGCCCGCCAGTCAGCGCGTAGGGGCGCACAACCGGGCCGGAGTCTCGGCCGACCCACTTACTCTCCCCGCCCATGACCGGCTCAGTCCACCGGGACCTGAGCCGACGGGAATCGCGGACGGGCGGCCAGATAAGGGCCGGCCCGTTTCACCAGCATGGCCATTTCGTAGGCGACCTGGCCGGCGTTGGCGTCCACGGGGCAGAGCACGGCCAGGCAGCTGCCGTGACCAGCGCTGGACACGAACAGCAGCGCCTGCTCGAGCTCGATAATGGTCTGCCGCACCCCGCCCACGCCGAAATGCTGCCCGGCCCCGCTGGCCAGGCTCTGCACCCCGGCGGCCAGCGCGGCCAAGCGCTCGGCGTCCTCCCGTGGCAGGTCCTTGGTGGCGCCGATGGGCAGGCCATCCCGGGACAGGATCACCGCCTGCCGGAACTGGGTGCCCCGGTCAGCCAGGTCGTCGAGCAGCCAGTCCAGGTTCTGTCCTGGGCCGGCCCCGGCCGGCTCGTCTGTCACGTCTCCTCGCTATCTGGCCCGGCGAAGTCCTGCGGCCCGCTGCCCTCCGGGCGGGCGGCGGGCGGCCCGTCCTGGCGGCCACGCTGCCACCCGGTCTGCAGGGACGCGGCGAGGTCGCGGGCCTGCTCGGGGGTCCGGGTGCCGGCCGGTCCCGGGCCGGATGGCCCGGCGCTGCGGCTGGCCGCCGGGCCACCCCGCAGGTGCGGGGACAGGCTGGCCTGGCGGGTGCGCTGCGGCAGGCTGCGCCGGGGCCCGCCACCCGGGCGGGCGGGCCAGTCCGCGCCGTCCAGTGCGCCGGCCGGCCGGGCGGCCGGCCGCGTCCCGGGCCGCCGGCCGGCCAGCGCCAGCGGGCCGGGTGAGCCGAGCTCGAGCCCGGCGGGCCGGGCCACCGCGACAGGCCGGGCGGCGGGCGGTGCGGCCCCACCCGGCCTGGCGGGCACGATGGCGTTGGGCATCAGCACGATCGCGCTGGTCCCCCCGTACGGCGAGGGGCGCAGCGAGACGCGGACGCCATGCCGGGCGGCCAGCTTCGCCCCCACGAACAAGCCCAGCCGGTCGGCGTTGGCCAGGTCGAAGTCGGGCGGCCGGGCCAGCTGCTCATTGATCTCGGCTAGCTGGCCGGGCTCAATGCCGAGGCCCCGGTCGTCGATCTCGACGGCGAACCCGTTGGCTACCCGCTCGGCCCGGATCTCGACCCGGGTGCCCGACGGGGAGAACATCGTCGCGTTCTCGATCAGCTCGGCCAGCAGGTGGATCATGTCCGCCACGGCCGGGGCGGCCACCGCGTCCTCGGCCGCGGTCAGCACGGAAACCCGCCTGTAGTCCTCGACCTCGGCCATCGCCCCGCGGATCACGTCGATCACCGGCACCGGCTCGGTCCAGGACCGGCCGGGCGCCGCACCGGACAGGATGGCCAGGCTCTCGGCGTGGCGGCGCATCCGGGTGGTCAGGTGATCCAGCGCGAACAGATCGCTCAGCGCGGCCGGGTCAGGGGCCTTCTGTTCCAGCGCGTCGATGAGGCGCAGCTGCCGTTGCAGCAGCGACTGGTTCCGCCGGGCCAGGCTGACGAACACCTGCCGCAGGCCATTGCGCAGGCTGGCTTCCCCGGCCGCCGCGGCGATCGCGGTGCGCTGCAGGCTGGCCACGGCCCCCACCGCCTGGGCGACTTCGGCCGTCCTGGGCCGCAGCCGCGGCAGGCTGATGTCTGGCGGCACGGCGGGCTGGTCAGCACTGCGCAACTGGTCCAGCAGCTGCGGCAGCTGCTCGCCGGCGAACTGCTGGGCCGCGCCGGCCAGGCTGGACACGTCCCGCGAGATCCGGCGGCCGAAGGCGCCCATCAGAATGACCGCGATAAGGATGACGACCAGACCCGCGCCGACCAGCAGCGTTAAATCGATCAGCTCACGGTGGCCCGGCGACCAGGGCCCGCGCCGGGCCAGCGCGCTGCCCAGCACGATGCCCGCTGCGGCGGCCCAGAGCAGGACCAGGCAGGCCACCGGCACCGCGACGGTGGCGGTGAACGTGGCGCGGATCGAGCGGCGGGCGCGATCCGGCTGCTCCGGGCCTGCTGAGCTGGGTATGCCCATGTGGGGTCACTCCTGGATCGATCCCGGGGCCGCGGGATCCGGCACTGCCGAACCGGACGCTGTCGTCAGCCCACCATCCTCGGGCATTAAGCCACTAATTTCATTGCGCTTCCGGAATCCGCCGGACTGTTATGAGCAGACCAAGGACCGGGCATGGCGGGGCCAAGACGGCTGGCCGGTCAACCGCGGTAACTGCTCAGCTCGATGAGGTTCTGGTCGGGATCACGCAGATAGCAGCTGACGATGGGGCCAGCCGCCCCGGTCCGCTGGACCGGGCCCTCCTCGATCGCGACGCCGTGAGCCGTCAGCTCGGCCATGACATCGGCCAGCTGGCCGGCGACGATGAGGCAGATGTCCGCGCTGCCCGGGGTGGGGTGCCGGGCCTTCGGCTCGAACTCCCGGCCCGCCTCGTGCAGATTGATCTTGCTCGTGCCGAAGCCCAGCGCGGTGCGCCCGGCGCCGAACCGCACCACTTCCATGCCGAGCACCCGCGTGTAGAAGTCCACCGTCGCGTCGAGGCTGGCCACGGTGAGCACCAGATGATCGAGCCGGTCGATCCGCACCGCGCATCCCTTCCGTCCCGGGCACCGCCGCCGAACCCGTGTGCCGCCAGGGTGCCGCGGCTGCGGACGAGGATAGCGGCCCGGGCCCGGTGGCCAGCAGCGACCGTAAATGGCGCGGCAGGGCCGCTGGCATTTATTAACTGGCTTCCCTGCTATACAACCGGCGGCCCAGGCGGTCACCCCCGACCACCGAAGAGGCGGGCTACCAGTTCACCGGGGCACAGTTCCGTTACGCCCAGGCGAGCGTGTTCCTGCGCAACGCCAGCCAGTACAGCGGGTTTGTCGGCGGGCTCGGCCAGTCGGTGCAGTTCTGGGGCGGGGGCGATGGGCATGTGCTCGGCGTGTCCGACACGGCCAGCGCCAGCCCGTACAGCCCGGCGGTGGCCGTGTTCAACAATTCCACGCATGCGCTGGTGTGTGCTACCTCAAATGGCAGCTGCACAGGCACACCCGCGTCCTGGCTCAATGGCTCGGTCAGTTACCCGTCCGGGCACACCATGCAGGAAGAGATCTTCTACAACACCGGGAATGGCGACCTCAGCTTCACGGTGAATGACCTGACCGCGGGCAGCACGTCCGGCTCCACCATGAACATCGGGACTGGCGTCTCGGTCAAGCAGGTCCGCATTGGCACCGAGTTCGGCGACACCCGTGGAGCACGCCGGGCAGCTTCACCGCACCCGCGGCGCGGGCCAAGGTCGCGGTGTTCTCCACCGGCCGGCTGACCAACTACAAGGGCACCCGGTTCGGCTTTTCCGGGTACTTCAGCACCACTCCGCTGATCATGACCGGCCCGGGCAGCGTGACCGAAGCCGACGTCCGCAGGCTCAGCGGCACGGGCAACGGGTTCACCAGCAGCCTGGAGCCCTGACCATGGCCGCCGTCCGCGGTCCGGCCGGCCCGGCCCTCCGCAGGTGAGTAACTGCCAGCAACTGCGAGCCAGGGAGGCGGTGGGTTTCCGGCCCTCCTGACCGGGGAGTAACGTCCAGGTCAGTCAGCCTGACGAGGAGGTGCGGCCGGGTGCCGGTGCTCACCTCCGCCGTGGACGTCACCAGCGAGCCGTACCAGCGCAACCGGGCGGCCCAGCTGGCGGCGGTGGCGGCGCTGGACGAGCAGCAGGCCGTGGCCCTGGCCGGGGGCGGGCCGAAGTACGCCGAACGGCATCACCGCCGTGGCCGGCTGCTGGCCCGGGAGCGCATCGAGCTGCTGCTCGACCAGGACGCGCCGTTCCTGGAGCTGTCCTCGCTGGCCGCCTGGGGCACCGAGTTCACCGTCGGGGCGAGCGTGGTCACCGGCATCGGCGTGGTGTCCGGCGTGGAGTGCGTGATCATCGCGCACGACCCGACCGTGCGCGGCGGCTCGATCAACCCGTACACGCTGCGCAAGTCGCTGCGCGCGCTGGAGATTGCCCGGGCCAACCGGCTGCCGGTGATCAACCTGGTTGAGTCGGGCGGCGCCGACCTGCCCACCCAGGCCGAGCTGTTCGTGCCCGCCGGGCAGATCTTCGCTGACTTGACCCAGCTGTCCGCGCTGGGCATCCCGACGGTCGCGCTGGTCTTCGGCAACTCCACCGCGGGCGGCGCCTACGTGCCCGGCATGTGCGACTATGCCGTGCTGGTCGACGGCCAGGCCAAGGTGTTCCTGGGCGGGCCGCCGCTGGTCCGGATGGCCACCGGGGAGGAGTCCGGGGACGAGGAACTGGGCGGCGCGGCGATGCACTCCCGGGTGTCCGGCCTGTCCGACTACTTCGCCGCTGACGAGCTGGACTGCCTGCGGATCGGCCGGCAGATCATGGCCGACCTGAACTGGCGCAAGCTGGGGCCCGGCCCGGCCCGGTCGGCCGACCCGCCGGTGCATGACCCGGACGAGCTGCTCGGCATCGCGTCAGCCGACTTCCGGGTCCCGTTCGACCCGCGCGAGGTGCTGGCCCGGGTGGTGGACGGCTCCCGCTTCGCCGAGTACAAGCCGGTGTACGGGACCAGCCTGGTCACCGGGTGGGCCAGCGTGCACGGCTTCGGCGTGGGCGTGCTGGCCAACAGCCGCGGCGTGCTGTTCAGCGCGGAAGCCGAGAAGGCCACCGAGTTCATCCTGCTGGCCAACCAGTCGGCCACACCGCTGATCTTCCTGCAGAACACCACGGGGTACATGGTCGGCAAGGACTATGAGCAGCGCGGCATCATCAAGGACGGCGCGAAGATGATCAACGCGGTGGCAAACAGCGGCGTCCCGCACCTGACGGTGAACATCGGCGCGTCGTTCGGCGCCGGGAACTACGGCATGTCCGGCCGCGGCTACAGCCCCCGGTTCGTGTTCGCGTGGCCGAACGCGAAGCTGGCCGTGATGGGCGCCCAGCAGCTGGCCGGGGTGCTGTCGATCGTCGGCCGCCAGGCGG
>Ga0335078_10009783_pt1 | contig 14190 bp, 9 predicted proteins | sample Lox_Sample_32_FD_206711 | JGI IMG/M metagenome (GOLD analysis project Ga0335078, IMG submission 206711) | Soil microbial communities from Loxahatchee National Wildlife Refuge, Florida, United States - Lox_Sample_3.2 | ecosystem: Environmental > Terrestrial > Soil > Wetlands | place: USA: Florida...
GCCACGCGGCGCCTGCTGAAAGTGAATCTTCGCTGGGTGCGTGCCAACGCGTTGAGCTCGCCGCTCATGGAAGTGCTGGGCGCCATCACCATCGCGGGATTACTACTTTACGCGCGTAACGAGATCGTGCATCACGCCAAAACCGCCGGCGACTTTGTCGGATTTTTGTACGCGCTCATTAAGATGTATGAACCGATCAAGCGATTGACCGGTGTGAACAACGCATTCCAACAAGCGGTGGGCGCTTCGGAAAAGGTCTTTGGCTACCTCGACATCCACTCCGAGATCACCGACAAGCCCGGCGCCGTCGTTCTGCCGCGCTTTGAACGCGAGATCGCATTTGAAGACGTGGATTTTGCCTATGAGCCCGGCCAACCCGTGTTGCAGCGGGTCAACCTGCGGATTCGTCGCGGCGATGTGATCGCGCTGGTCGGATCGAGTGGCGCCGGCAAAACCACGCTGGCCAACCTGATCCCGCGCTTCTTCGATGCTACGGGCGGCCGCCTGCTGGTGGACGGCCACGACGTGCGCGACGTGACGCTGGCCAGTCTGCGCGCGCAGATCGGGATGGTCACCCAGGAGACCATCCTCTTCAATGACACCGTCGTCAACAACATCGCTTACGGGCGTCTCTCCGAAAGCCGATCTGCGGTTGAGGACGCCGCCCGCGCCGCCCTGGCGCACGACTTCATCAGTGCCATGCCCGAGGGTTACGAGACGCTTATCGGCGAGCGCGGACAGCGGCTCTCCGGCGGTCAGCGCCAGCGGATTGCAATTGCCCGGGCGATCCTCAAGAATCCTCCGATCCTGATTCTTGACGAAGCGACATCCGAGCTTGACACCGAATCTGAGCTGCTGGTGCAGCGCGCTCTTCAGAACCTCATGGAAGGCCGGACCGTGCTCGTGATTGCTCATCGACTTTCCACCGTGCGGCGGGCCGATCGCATCCTGGTGATCGACGATGGCAGAATCTCGGAGGAAGGCACCCATCAGGACCTGATCGCTCAGGGCGGGATCTACCAGCGGCTGCACGATCTGCAGTTTGTGGACGCCGATTAGGTGTCAGGTGTCAGGTGCCAGGTTCTTGTCCTGGGTCTCAGGATCGATTTTCGAGTCTTGGTTTTGGACTCTCGACTTTTGACTTTCGCTCAAGTACTTGACACCGACAGCGCGGGCTGAGGGAGGCCTAACACCTAGCACCTAGACTGGCACCTGGCACCTGGCACCGGACACCTCACACCTATGATACGCAGCATGACAGGCTACAGCAGCGCTCGAAAAGAAGCCGGGGATTTCGCCCTTTCGGTGAGCCTCAAGAGCACCAACCACCGATTCCTCGATATTCGATTCCGGCTTCCGGGCGTGCTGGAGTCGCTCGAGGGGGAACTTCGCCGTCTGGTCACGGATTCTGTCGCGCGCGGCCATCTGGAGATCTCCGTGAGCTTTGACCGTCTGGGCGGGTATGTTCTCCAGTTGAACGAGCGGTTGCTCGAAGGATACGTCGCGGCCTGCGAGGGCTTGCGCCAGCATTTCGGCGCCATCGCGCCGCCCGACCCGGTTGCGCTGCTGCATATACCCGGCATGATCTCGACCTCCGGCGACGAGCTTCCTGCGGAGACCCTGGAGCGGGTCACTGCCGCGCTGGGAGGCCTTCTGCAGCAGGCGCTCTCCGAATTCAACGAGATGCGCACGGTCGAGGGACGTGCCCTGGAGAGCGATCTTCGGGCGCGTCTGGAACGCGTCAAGACGCTCGCGGCGGGGGTTCACGAGATTGCCTTGCGGGTTCCTGAGCTCTATCGCAAGCGTCTTGAGGGGCGCCTGCGGGAATTGCTCGACCCGGCGCCCGGTTCCGCCGCGCTCGAACCGGGCCGTCTGGCCCAGGAGGTCCTCTATCTCGCCTCCCGGTCCGATATCACGGAGGAGCTCACGCGCCTGGGAAGCCACCTTGACCAGGCCACCACCCTTCTGGACGAGGGAAGCGAGGCCGGCAAGAAGCTCGATTTTCTGCTCCAGGAGATGAACCGCGAGGCTAACACGATTCTTTCGAAGACCACGGACGTGCCCGAAGCCGGCGCGGAAGTCGCCCGTCAGGCCATTGAAATGAAGACAGAGATTGAAAAACTTCGGGAACAGGCTCAGAATATCGAATAGGGACCCGAGCGGCGCGTTGACTAGATTGAAAATAAGCTCCCGGCCGGGGAGCATCATTGTAATTTCGGCTCCATCCGGGGCGGGTAAGACGACGCTTGTTGCAGACTTGTTGCGGTCCCTGCCTGGTCTGCGCTTTTCGGTTTCTCATACCACGCGACGCCCGCGCGCCGGGGAGCGCGACGGCAAGGAGTACTTTTTCGTGTCTCGCCGGTTGTTCGACGGCATGGTGAGGCGCGGCGAGTTCGTCGAGTGGGCCGAAGTGCACGGGCAGCTCTACGGCACTTCATGGAAAGCGCTTCGTCACGCACAAGCGGCCGGGTACGACGTTCTGCTCGATATTGATGTGCAGGGCCATCGCCAGGTGCGCCGGCGGCTGCCCGAGGCTGTGAGCATCTTCGTGCTGCCGCCCTCGTTTCAGGAACTGGAGCGCAGGCTGCGGAAGCGGCATCTGGACGAGCCCGAGGAGATCGAGCGCCGTTTGGCCGACGCCCGGCAAGAGGTCAAGCGTTGGGAAGAATACGATTTCTTGATCGTCAATGACGCGTTGGGATCTGCGGGCCGGGCCTTGCGTTCCGTTGTCATCGGAACGCGATTCCGCCGACTGGTTCAGCAGGGCCAAGCGCGTGAAATTGTAGAAGGTTTTGGAGGATGATGAGGGATGGAAGTACCGCCCGCTGTTGACAGCAAATACCGGTTTATTCTGCTTTCCGCCAAGCGAGCGCGCCAGATCCAGTCGGGTGCGCGCCCGCTCATTCAGACGGCGACCAAGAAGCCCACCAAGATCGCCCAGCTGGAAGTGTCCGGCAATCTCGTGCCGTTCGAGAATCTGCAGAGCGAGGCTTCCTCGGACGGCGAACGGTCCGCCGAAAAGTAGGCCATGCGCGCAGCCCTGGGAGTGTCGGGCGGAATTGCCGCTTACAAGGCGGCCGAGCTGGTCCGCCTGCTGCAGGAGCGGGGCCTCGAGGTACAAGTGGTCGAGACCCGCGCCGCGCGCGAGTTCGTTTCGCCGCTCACTTTCGCGGCTCTCTCCGGGCACAAGGTTATCACGGGGATGTTCGAGCCTGGCTCCGGCGATGCCAATCTGGAGAGCGCCATCGAACACATCGCCGTCGCACAGTCGATCGATGTCCTGGTGATTGCTCCCGCTACGGCCGACGTGGTGGCCAGGATTGCTCACGGACTGGCCGACGACTTCCTCACCACGCTCGCGCTGGCGACGCGGGCTCCTATTGTGGTCGCTCCTGCCATGAACGTGAATATGTGGGAGAGCGCGGCGACCCGCGAGAACATTGAAGTCCTGCGGCGGCGGGGCGTCCGTGTCGTGGAACCTGAGGAAGGATACCTGGCCTGCGGCATGGTGGGCGCAGGGCGCCTCGCTTCCCTGGAATCAGTTCTCGATGCCGTGTGCGGCGCACTTGGTCTTGCGGCCGACCTGAAGGGCGAGACCGTGCTGGTTACCGCCGGACCCACCGAGGAGCCCATTGATCCCGTCCGCTACCTCAGCAATCGATCATCCGGCAAGATGGGTTACGCGATTGCCGAAGCTGCCCGCCGGCGTGGCGCCAGCGTCATTCTCGTGAGTGGTCCGACTCGTCTCGAAGCGCCTGAGGTAACTGTGCGGCGCGTCCGCACCGCCGAAGAGATGGCGGTTGCGGTGTTCGAGAACTTGTCCAACGCGGGCATTGTGATTATGAGCGCGGCGGTGGCCGATTTTCGCCCGGCGCAGATCGAGTCCGAAAAGATCAAGCGCAATCGCGGCCCTCGCATGCTGGAATTGAAGCCGACCGAAGACATCCTGGCGGGCATCAGCCGGCGACGCGCGCCCGGACAGCTGGTGGTGGGCTTCGCCGCCGAGACCGATCACCTGCTGGAGAACGCGCGAGCCAAGCTCGTCTCGAAAAATCTCGACTTGGTGGTCGCCAACGACGTCACTGCGGAGGGCGCAGGCTTCGATGTCGATACCAACATCGTGACGTTCGTTTTCCCCGACGGCCGGGCGATTCCTCTCGAGCGTATGAGCAAGTGTGACGTGGCCGGGCGCCTGCTCGACGAGGTCGCGGCCCTGCGCAAGAATCGCGGCGCCGTCCATTCGGTGTGAGCGCCGGCTCGCCCGGGCGGGGCCGACCCTACGACATGATCCCTGAGCGTCTTAAGGATGAAATTGCCGCGCGGCTCGATTTCTACAGAGAGCTGGGAATCGAGGAATTCTTTATCGAGTCGAGGCCGGACACCCGGCTGAACGAGGTGACTACTACCGAGTTGCCGCAGCCAACATTGGCCGAACAGATCCCAACACAATTGAGCACAGCGCCTCAAGAAGGTGAAATCTCAACTCAGGCTACATTGACTATGAAACGGCCCCCGACTGCCGCGCGATCCCTCAACCTGTTCGAGGCCGAGAGCCCGCGGCCCAAGGAGCGCGAGACGCTCGATGATATCCAGCGTGACCTTGGCGACTGCCAGCGCTGCAAATTGGCGGGGGGCCGCAAGCACATTGTGTTTGGCCAGGGAAATCCGCATGCTGAGCTTGTGTTTGTGGGCGAAGGTCCGGGCGCCGATGAAGACGAGCGGGGGCTGCCGTTTGTCGGCCGCGCCGGCCAACTGCTCAACCGGATGCTCGAAAGCGTTGGCATCCGCCGCGAGGACGTTTACATCTGCAATGTGGTGAAGTGCCGGCCGCCTGGGAATCGTACGCCTGAGCGTGATGAGGTCGAGGCGTGCTCCCCTTTTCTGTTTCGCCAGATTGAATCGATACACCCGCGGCTGGTCTGCTGCCTGGGAGCGCCGGCTGTCAAGACGGTGTTGGGACTTAAAGACGGGATTTTGAAATTACGGGGCCGCTTCTACGACTTCGGCGGCGCGAAGGCGCTCGCCACCGTGCATCCTGCCTATGTGCTTCGTAATCCCCGCGAGGAGAAGATCCTGCGCGAGGACTTCGCGAAGATTCGCGAGTTCTTAAATTAAAGGCAACCGCGACGTTTTGGCGTCGCGGCTGCCTACTGCCTCGCAAGCGGCGGGGCCAGGTCTGCCGTCCTGCGATGCAATCCTGTCTCAAACAAACCTCGACTAATCTCCAGTCCCCGACAACGCGACCGTCTGCGGGCTGGCGCCGCCTCCGTCGTAAATATTCAGGGACGCGCTGCGCGGTCCGGTCGCGCCCGGAGTGAAGGTCACGCTGATCGTGCAAGTGGCGCCGGCGGCGATTGCCGGAGCGCAGTTGTTTGTCTGCTTGAAGTCTGTCGAATCGCTTCCCGAGAAGCCGGCCGAGTTGAAGGTAACCGAACTGGCGCTGACGTTGGTTACGGAAACGGGCAGGGAACCGCTCGTCGTACCCACTTTGACGGTGCCGAAGTTCAGGCTGCCGGGACTGATTTCCATCGCGGTTCCGGTGCCGGACACCGATACCTTTTGCGAGTTGCTGCCCGCCGAATTGTCGCTAATGGTAACGCTGCCGCTCAGGCCGCCTGTCTTGCCGGGCACAAACGTGATGTTGATGGTGCAATTCGCGCCGGCCTCAAGGCTCGACGGGCAATTGTTGGTCTCGGCAAAATTCGTGGGAGCCGTGATGCTGGTGACTGTCAGCGCTGCATTGCCGCCGTTCGTCAGAGTGGCCGCCTGAGAGGCGCTGCTGGTGCCAATCAGCTGGACACCGTAGGTCAGGGTGCTCGGAGTGACCGTGGCCAGCGCGCCCACGCCGGTGCCGGTCAGCGGTACGGACTGCGGGCTGTTCGAGGCGTTGTCCACGGCGCTCAGGGTGCCGTTGTCCGTTCCCACGATCGTAGGTCTGAACGTGACGGAGATCGTGCAGTTGGCGCCGGACGACAAGGAAGAGGGGCAGGTGTTGGTTTGAGAGTAGTCGCCACCCGTCGTGATACTGCTGATCGCAAGCGCCTGGCTGCCTGTGTTGGTCAGCGTCACCTTGCTGACCTTCGATGTTGTTTTATAGTTCTGGTCCCCGAAGTTGAGGCTGGCCGGACTGAACGAGGCGATCGGGCCATTCCCTGCCGGCTGGCCGGTTCCGGAGAGCGCCACCGTCTGCGGGCTGGCGCCGCCATTGTCATTGATCGAAAGCGAAGCGGTTCGCGTTCCTGTGCCGCCGGGAGTAAAGGTCACGCTGAAGGTGCAACTCGCTCCGGCGCCGACGCTGGCTCCGCACGTGTTCGTCTCGGCGAATTCGGTATAGTTGGTCCCCGTGACCGACACCTTGGTGATGCTGAGCGAGGTCGATCCGACATTCTGGAGGGTCACGGTCATGGCTGAACTCGTGGTTTCCAGTGTCACGTTCCCGAAGTTCAGGCTGGCGGGACTCAAGCTGACTTCGGTGGACGTGCCTGACATGTTGATCTTCTGCGGGCTGCCCGCGCCGTTGTCGTAAATCGAAATCGTCCCGTTTAGATTACCGGTATTGGCGGGTTTGAAGGTGACGGTGAAAGTGCAGCTTGCACCCACGTCCACCGACGTACCGCAGTCGTTGGTCTGTGGGAAACTGACGCCGGTCGATATGGAGTTAATGGTAAGGGCCGCGGTGCCGGTGTTGGTGAGCGTCACGGTCTGCGGAGCACTGGACGTGTTCAGCAGCTGCAGGCCGAACGTCAGACTGGTTGGATTCAGAGTCACGGCGCCTTGAACGCCGACTCCTGTGAGCGGGACCGTCTGCGGGCTCCCGTAGCCGTTATCAGCCACGCTGATGTCGCCCGTAAGCGTACCGGTCGCGGCCGGCGTGAACTTGACGTTGATCTTGCAGGTGGCTGCGGCTGCCAGAGTGGACCCGCAGGTGTTGCTCGAAATCGAATAGTCGCCGCTGGCTGTGATACTGCTGATGGCGAGGGTCTCGCTGCCGGCGTTGGTCATGGTAACGGTCTGCGGAGCCGACGGCGTGTTCACCTGCTGATCGCCGAAATTGAGGCTGGCCGGGCTGAAGGTCACTGTGGCGCCGGTCCCGTTGCCGGTCAGACTGACGGTCTGCGGGCTGCCCGCGGCGTTGTCAGTGATGGTGAGGGTTCCGTTGCTCGTTCCCGCCGCCGTGGGCGAGAAGGTCACGCTGATACTGCAGCTGGCGCCCGCATTCAGAGAGCTGCCGCAGTTGTTTGTCTGGCTGAAAGAGGCGCTGGTGGCGATGCTCGAGATACTCAGCGCCTTGGCTCCGTTGTTCGTCAGCGTCACCGTCTGCGGGCTGCTGGTGGTTCCCACGTTGACATTGCCGAAGTTCAGGGTCGTGGGAGACAAGTCAAGCGTGCCGCTCAGCAGGACCGAGACAGCGTTGGCATCCACGTCCGGGGTCGCGGCGTCCATGAGGCCGTCGTTGTTAAAGTCAGCCGCGGTGACGGCGACAGGCAGGGCGCCCGCGGGAAAGTCAATCGGGCTCTGGAACGTGCCATTACTGTTACCCAGCAGGACCGTGACGCTGCCCAGGTTGTCTTCAGTTGCCAAGGCCAGGTCCAGAATGCCGTCGCCGTTGAAGTCCGCCGCCGTGACTGCTTCGGGAAAGCTTCCGCTGCTGTAGGCGACCTGGTTCTGAAACGTGCCGTCACCGTTTCCTAGCAGGACTGAGACCGTAGATGAGCCGAGGTCTGCCACCGCCAGGTCCGGGATGCCGTCGCCATTGAAATCTGCGGTGACCAGTGAAGACGGGTCCTCGTCCGCAGTGTAATCGGAAGCGGCCTGAAACGTGCCGTCGCCGTTGCCAAGCAGGATGGAAACAGTACCGGCGCCAAGGCTGGCTACCCCGAGATCGAGAACCCCGTCGCGATTGAAGTCCGAAACCACGACCGAGGTGGGTTCAGCGCTCACGTAGTACTCGATTTGCGGCCCAAAAGTACCGTTTCCGTTGCCGAGCAAAATGGACACCGCATCGTCGTATTGAGCCACAACCGCCAGGTCGAGATTGCCGTCGCCGTTGAAGTCGCCCACAGCCACCGACACCGGCGTCCGGCCCGCGGAGTATTCCACATGGGTCCTGAAGGTCCCGTCGCCGTTGCCGAGCAGGATGGAAACGGAATCGGCGGACTGGCCGGAGGCATTCTCGCCGGCATTCGCCACCGCCAGGTCGAGAAAGCCGTCGTGATTGAAATCTCCTACGGCAACGTCGGCCGGGCCGTAGCCCGTTGTATAGTCGGCGTGGGACTGGAAGGCGCCGTTGCCCTTGCCGAGCAGGATCGAGACAGTGTCGTCCACCTCATTGGTCGCGGCCAGATCCTGGATACGATCACCGTTGAAATCGCCCGTGGCCACCGACACCGGACTGTTGCCGGTCGTGCTGGTTGCTGCGCTTAATGAGACGCTGGCGACGGGGTTGGTGATTTCCAGGAATGCCACATTGGAGTAGCCGCCGCCGGGCGCGGGATTCAGGACGGTGACCGAGGCGGTGCCGGCCGTCGCAACATCGCTTGCGTTGATCGTCGCCTTCACCTGAGTGCTGCTCACGAAGGTCGTCGTCCGAACGCTGCCATTCCAGTAGACCTTGGAGCCGGAGAGGAAGCCCGCGCCGTTGATCGTCAGAGTGAAGGACGCACTGCCAGGACGAACGCTGGTGGGCGCGAGGGGCAAGTCGACGTGGGGTACCGGCTTATTCTGAGCGTGAAGAGGCACCACGAGACACGCCCAGGCGGCGGCTGAAAGAACGACGAAATTGAACTTGCCCAGATTGCTGTCGCCGACCATGGCCCCTTTTGTCTCTGGCGGCGGGCGCCAGAGCGGCACTTGCTAGCATGCGTGATGCCAAGAGAGGTAGGGTCATGTGCAGGACAGGCCTCGATTATTGAATCAGCGCTTTAGACCCGCATCGCGGGCGCCGGTGCCGAGCGTCTTGCCAAGAAATCGTAACCTTTTGGAAACGGCGAGAGAGCGGCGGAGAGTCTTACCGAGAACGGCGTGTTTAACTTGATTCCTCGCTTCGCCAGCCGCGTGACGGCCCGGCCGCAGCTACTTTCCGCTCGGATGCATTTTCGGTATCCGATCCTCGACCGGCGGCAAGGCTGGAAATGGCGCGTGCGGCTCGGTCTGGTACCAGTAAGCGACGGAATAGTAGTTGTCGGCACGATCGTCCGCGTGTCCATGCTCGATTGTGGCGCGCAGAGATTTGGTGAAGGTGATGGGCGAGTCGAGATGGAACCGGTAGACGCTCCAGCGCGATCCCTGCCGCTCCGGGCCCACCTGCGGCGCTCCGAACAGTTCATAAGCGAACGGCTTGCCGCCGAAATCCCACGCGCCCAGGAAATAATCTTCGGTGCCCGTGCCGTTGACCGAGGGCAGCTCCTCGCCGTCGACGAAGAACATGTCGTCGCCTTCGCCCCACCAGCCGTCGGCATTCTCCAGCACTGACATGGTGACGCCCACAAAGTGTCCGCGGCCTTTCGCCTCCACCCAGATGTAGTTGTTCTCGCCCTTCAGATTCCTGCCGTCGCCCTGGATGGCGGTGCAGGGCGTGCATTGGTGATACTGCGCGTGGAAATAGAGCGTATCCGTGGGGAGTGGATGCGAGTAGGTGCGGTAGTCGATGTTGTAGTAGTACGCATCGACTTTCCGCCGGCCTTCGTTCGTCACCGTGATGAGCGCGTGCCTCGCAAAGGGCATGGGAAAGAACGAATTCAGCGCGTTGTCAGCCCCCACGGCGAGCGGCAGCGACTGGTACAGAAAGTAATCGCCGAGGCCGAGGCCGAAGAAGTCGCCGACAGGAGTTTCGACGCTGGGCGTGGATTCGCCGTCCCAGTACATCCGCAAGACCAGCTTCTTCAGGTGGAACATTTCAGGACTGGCGATGGTGAACCAGACATGCGTCACCTCGCCGGGCCCGTCCGCGTCGAGCAGCGTCAGGCTCTGGCCGGGCGGCAGCTCTCGATAATCCGCGTTGCCGCCCGAGCGATCGTAACTCGACGACCGGTGCTGCACGTAATCGTGCGGTGCGGTCAGGTTATCGAGATTGAACAGGCCGCTGTCCTGCGCCAGCGCCGGGAGCGCCATCGTTACAACAGGGATTAGAAAAGTCAGAGAAAGCACCAGTCGTCGCATTGATTCTCCTTGTTTTGAAATGCTGCTCTACGAACCCAAGACCCTCGCCGCTTCCTGCACCACGCGATGCGCCGCCGCGATTCCCTCCGACGTCGACGACACCGGACCCTGAGAATCGGTGTTGGCGAAAAAGATTCGCTCCATCGGTTGCCTGACGAGCGGCTGCACTTCAAAGTAACTGCCCGGCAGCGACATGTAGAGCGGATGCCCGCGCCGGTAGATGTGCACCTCGACGGGATCCACGTTTGAGCCGGCGAACAGCTTCTGAAAATCGCTCACCACGCGGCCTGCGAGGCTTCTGCAGCCGTCCTCCGTCAGAAGAATGGAACGCTCGGCCTCGGTGAGCGGCGTGTAGAACGTCAGAACATTGTTCTTCTGATGGTAGCTCGGATCGTTTGCCTGCAAGGTCCAGTCCGCCACGATGAAGTCGGTGAAGGTGTTGCCCGGACACCAGGTGTCGTACCCCTTGTTGTAGACCGGCCGATCGAAAATCGCGTTCACCACCGGATAAGGAATGTACCGCATCTTCTTCATGGCGTCACGCTGGACGGCGGGCAGGTCGGGAATGAGGCGCCAGGTGATGAACTTCGGCGTGGCCATGACAACCGCTCGCGCGGCCGCCGCCTGCAACTCACCCTTGGCATCCACATAGGTCACGCGAGCCTCACTCTTGTCCTGCTCCACGGCCACCACCGTGGCGCCGGCGAGCATATGGTCCGCGCGCGTGGCCAGCAGACGCTCCGAAAGCCTGTGCGTGATCGCTCCGAGCCCACCCGGCCAGGTGATACGCGGGTCCGGCTTGTCATTACTGATGGCTTTTAGCTCGTAGATGCCGATCAGGGCGTTCGTGGTTTCGGTGGGCGCGCCCCAGTTAGACGGTCCATAGCTGTCCCACCACGCCTTCACTTCGGGCGCGTAGCCGGTGAAGTACTGCGAGAACGGCTGCGCGCTGAGCTCCCGCTCATGGCCGCCGGTCTTGATCGCTTGAATGTCGCGGCGGAATTTCCTGAAGCTCTCGCGAACGCTTTCCGGATAAGGCAGATGATCGAGGCCGCTGCGCCATGTGTCCGCCACCCACTCGCCGCGCACGATTGTAGGATCGGGATCGTTGACGTGCAGCATGGGCAGGCCGAGTTCTTGCGCGAGCGATATCGCCGGCGACTCGACCGTCTCACAGAAGGCGGCGCCGGTCGCAAAGGCCTGGCCTTGATATTCCTCAAGGTATGCGTTGCCGCCCCAGTGCGGTTCCTTTTCGAGGATCAGGAAATTGCGATCCTCGAGCAGATAGGCCGTTGTCAGGCCGCTGACGCCGCCGCCGGCGATGATGACGTCATAGCGCTTCGAAACCGGCGGTCGCGGGAAGTTGCGACCGTCGCGCACTTCGTGGCAGACCTGGTTGTGCTCGCCATCGACCTCCGGCGCACGCTCTGGCAGACGAGGCGCGGCCTGCAACGCCAGATCAAACGGACAACCGGCGGCGATCGACCCAGCTACGACGAATCGGATGAAGTCCCGGCGATTGGAATCCATAAAACAGGCCTGTGCCTGCTCCTACGGTCGTGGGCGACCACAACGGCCGCTGCTACGTTAGTTGCTCCTCCGCTGCACCGCTCGTCCGCAAACGATACCACCTCTTAAGCCCAATGGGTTTGCTGGCTTTGGGCAGTCCGTATCTATTCGGCTTATGAGGTGGGAGGGGTCGCTGAACCATCTTGTTGCGAAAACAGCGGCCTTTTGTCACCTAAACCACTGAAAACAAGCAGGCGGCACCTGTGCATCCGCGCACGCCACCGCGTAACTTCGCCACGAGTTCGTCGCTCGACCCCATGCAGGGCGCCGAAGCCTTGCCGTGGTGCGCTTCCTTGAAGGGCCGGACGAAGGAACGATCGGCATAGCCCATTAGAGTAATGAAGGGAAAAGAACCCCGTGAAGCCGCGCCGATCGGCGCGACCGGCGTGTCATGCCTGCTTAAATGAACAGCGGCGGTTCGTCGGATCCGTGATCGATTGGAGGCTGCGAACCCGGCGTCTGCGTGCTGCGGCTGGAAGGCAATGCCAGGGCAGCGATCAGCACAAAGGCCGCCGTTGCCGTCGTCACCGGATGCTGTCTCAGCCAGCGCCAGAACCGCTCGAACGATGCTTCCATACCATTCTCCATCTTTACTCTACGTCCTCCCAGCACCGGACGGGCCAGCGAAAACAATTTATCAGCGGCGAATCCGGCGCGAATCGCAAAAAATCGCGGTCCACCGTCGAGCCTAGAGCGCTGACCCTGTCCAGGCTCTCCCCATCATACGCCGTGCCGGATGAAATGGAGGTTACAGAGGCGTTACCAATGCAGTTAATTCCTGCATTAACCCGTCCCTCAAACGTGGGAGCGCAGCGAGCTCGGCCTGCACGTATGACCTGCCACATCGCCTTGACCCGCCCTGCCTTTTCACCTAGATTTGATGTTCGGTCAGCTTCAGCAGGGTGATAGAGAACCGATTCATGTCATTCCGAGCGAGATGAGGATCCTCGCGAGAGGTTTACCTTCGGAACCAGATTCCTCGCTTCGCTCGGAATGACGTGAACAGAAGGCCTTTGCCTTCGCTCGGAATAACATGAATCGAAGGCTTTTGCCCGCCGCGTGACCCGTTCACATGTACAGAAGCAACTCCCATCCCGACCCCGCAGGTCTCACGATCCGAGCCGTCGTGACTGCGTCCGTTGCTCTAAGCTGCTGCGCCGGCACCCTTGGCCACGCCGCCGAGGCAGCCCGCCACGGGATGGTGGCCTCGAGCGAATCCCATGCTACTGACGCCGGGGTAGAAATCCTACGTGCGGGCGGAAATGCCGTGGACGCTGCCGTTGCCGTGGGATTCGCCCTGGCCGTGACCCATCCCTTCGCCGGGAACATCGGCGGCGGCGGATTCATGCTGGTGCGCCTCGCTTCGGGCGAGTCTGCGTTCATCGACTATCGCGAGGAAGCCCCGGGGGCGGCGTCGCACAACATGTATCTGGACGCGCACGGCAATCTCATCAAGGACGAGAGCCTGGTGGGCGCGCTCGCTTCGGGCGTCCCGGGAACGGTCGCGGGCCTTGCCCTGGCTGAGCAGAAGTACGGCAAACTCGGCCTCGCTCGCGTAATGGCACCCGCGATTCACCTCGCAGCAGACGGCTTCGAAGTAAGTTACGCGCTCGCCCAAGGCCTGCGCGGCGAGAGCGCGAAGCTCGGCAAGTTCGACGAGTCGCGCCACATCTTCCTGCGCGACGGGAAGTACTACGAAGCAGGCGAAATCTTCAAGCAGCCCGAATTGGCGAGGACGCTCCAAGATATTGCTGAACACGGGCCGGACGCCTTCTATCGCGGCCCTATCGCGCATGAGATCGCCGCCAGCATGGAGAAGAACCATGGCCTGATCACCCTGGCCGACCTTGCCGGTTACCAGGCCAAAGTGCGCGAGCCGCTGGTGGGTCATTTCCGGGGCTATACGATCCTGAGCGCCCCGCCGCCAAGCTCGGGCGGCGTGGGATTGATCGAGATGCTGAACGTTCTTGAGCCGCTTGATCTCGGCGCGCCCGACGCGTACTCGTCGATGCATCTGATCATTGAAGCGCAGCGCCGCGCCTACGCCGATCGCGCACAGTATCTTGGCGACGCCGATTTCGTTCAGGTCCCGGTGGCGAGTCTTACGAGCAAGGCTTATGCCGCGCAGTTGCGCCAGCAGATGGTGGCTGCCAAGCCGGACGCACCGGTGCGCGCGGGAGAACCCGCGCCGGCCGAAAGCGGCACCACCACGCATTACTCGGTGGTGGATGCCGACGGCAACGCCGTCTCGAACACTTACACGCTGAATGCGGGTTACGGCTCCGGCCTGACCGTCGAAGGCGCGGGCTTTCTCCTCAACGATGAGATGGACGATTTCGCGGCCAAGCCCGGCTCGCCCAATATGTTCGGCCTGATTCAAGGCGAAGCCAACGCGATCACCCCGCGCAAGCGCCCGCTGTCGTCGATGACGCCGACCATCGTTCTGGAAGACAACCCTGAACC
>Ga0335078_10009785_pt1 | contig 14189 bp, 11 predicted proteins | sample Lox_Sample_32_FD_206711 | JGI IMG/M metagenome (GOLD analysis project Ga0335078, IMG submission 206711) | Soil microbial communities from Loxahatchee National Wildlife Refuge, Florida, United States - Lox_Sample_3.2 | ecosystem: Environmental > Terrestrial > Soil > Wetlands | place: USA...
AGCGAGACTCGAACTCTTCAGGAATGCTCTTCGGTTCATATGGCTTTGGCTCGGAAACTCCCGTGCGACATGATGGAGCGTAACAGGATCCTGGGCGCATTGTAACCGCGGCATTCCGCGAGGACGGCGTGCACGGTCAGCAGCCCGTTTTCAGCGCTCCCAGAAGGCTACGGGCGGAGGACTTCGGGCAGATTGCCTTCCTGTTCGAGTTTGGCGATGGAGGGTTGATTGGGAGTAAGGGGCTGGTTGACGAAGAGCACTTTGCCTCCGCTTTCGGCCAGGATGTAACTGGACCGGCGGGGCAGGCGGACGAAAACCTCCTGGGTTTCACCCTTGGGCGCGAACAGAAAGACGCGGCGGGAACTGTTCCAGAGTGCGGGGAAATTGTGGTCGTCGTAGAAAATCTTGGGGGCGTCGGGATAATAGGATCCGAATTCGAGTCCCTGTACCTGGCCGTTATAGAGCAGCACCTGGCGATGCAGATAGAAGCCCATGGCGCATCCGCCGTAATACTCGCCGTAAATGGCCACAATGTCGTCCTTCTTCAAATAGGGGAGCAGGTCCTCCGCCAGGATTTTGGAGGACATGTGCGGCTCGAAGACCTGAAAGGCCATGTTGGCCACGAAGAAAAAGGCGGCCATGACGAGGGCGAGGGCCACGTTGGCGCCGAGTGCCCAGCCGCGGCGGCGCAGCAGGTACACCGCGGTGAAACCGAACAGGAAGAGGGCCGCGGCGAGGATGGAGGGCTCGCGCAGGAAGGCGAAAGCGCGCGTGGTGAGATCGAAGAAGCTGGCCATGGCCAGCGTGTAAAAATCGAGATCCTTCAACCGCAACACGTCGCTGATATCTCCCTGCACCTGGACGTTGCGTGAAACCCAGAGCAGCCAACCCAGAATGCCCGCAGCGAAAGCGCCGGCCACGGCGACTCCGGCCTGCAATCGGCGCATCCATTTTACGGACTCCTGTTCGGCGATGGCGATGCCGCGGCCAATCAACAGGGCCACGGCGGGCCAGGCGCTGAAGCTGTAGTACTCCATGCGGCTGGCGGTGAGCGAGAAGAAGAACAGGATGAAGCCGGCCCAGATACAGAGGAAGAGCAGTGCCATGCCGGAAGTGTCCAGGCGGCGCCAGTCGCGAGGGCGGGGGAGGCGGCGAAACGCGAGCGGGAGAAAGACGCTCCAGGGGAAGAGCCAGATCAGGTGGGCCGCCCACCAGATGCCCAGAGGAACGGCGGAGAAATCGTGCGGGTAGCGATCGCCGAGGGCGCGAAGGACCTGTTCGTTGATGAAGTAATACCAGAAGAAGCCGGGGGCATTGGGGCGCCAGGCGCGGATTCCGGCCAGGATGTGCCATGGCGCGGCGATGGCCAGGAAGATGAGCAGGCTGGAGACGACGGGCATCTCGCGCCAACTGCGGTGCTGTCCGGTGCAGAGAACAAAAATGGTGAAGATGGCGGCGGGGAAGACGATGCCGATGAGGGCGCGGGTGAGCACGGCGAGGCCGCAGAGCGCGGCGACTCCCCAGAAGCCTTCGCGCAGGGGAATCTCGCCGGTCCAGGCGAGGAGAAACAAATAGAATGCCGCGGTGAATTCCAGCGAATAGATGGCTTCCGGGATCATGATGCGGGTGAACATGTAGGTGCCGACGCTGGTGCACATGACCAGGCCGGCGTAGAAGCCGGCGCGGTCGCCGAAGAAGCGGCGGCCGAAGAAGAACACCATGAGGACGAGGCCGGCCACGGCGAGGGCGAGCGGCAGGCGGGTGGAGAACGCGCTCTCCCCGAGCAGGAGATAGCTGACGGCGACGAGCCAGTAGTGGAGCGGGGGTTTTTCCATCCAGCGCACGCCGTTAATGTGCAGCACCACCCAGTCGCCACTCTGGATCATTTCCTGGGAAGCGACGGCGTGGCCGCCATCGGCGTCGTCGAGCAGCGCCGGACGCGCAGCATTGCCGACGTAAATCAGCAGGGCGAGGCCGAGCAGAATCAGCGCGGCGGTTGTGCGGGAAAAAGGCAGAGTGGATGCCGTATCCGTGTGCATGCAGGCCAACATTATTGCGGAAATTGACCGCGAAGGGAACTCCGCAGGTTACAGAAAGTTTGGATGCGGTGTCGTGAGGAGCGGTTCCAAAGAATTTCGCCGCGAGCGGCGCGGGGGCTGGGAACTACAGCGGGCAGCGGCGGCGCTGCGACTCCTGTCAGTGCGCGGCCTCGTGCAGATCGAGAAGGACGAGGCTGGTGTGGTCGGCGATGATTTTCCAGCCCTCGGGAAACTGCCGCAGGACGAGGCTGAAGACTCCGCCCACGGCTCCCGCTTCGCGGTCGAGATGCCACTTTCCGAGGACGAGGGCGGCGCGGGCACAGAGCGGCGTCACTTCCAGGGCGGAAAATGTGAGAGTGCCCATGGCTTTGCGGTCCGGATAGTTCTTCCGGTAGCGTTCGCGGAGCACCTTCCAGCCATGGAGGATTCCCTGCGAACCGGCGAATGCGGTTTTCTCCGAATTCCAGTAACCGGCGAGGAAGCCGTCCAGGTCGCCGCGGTTCCATGCCGCGGCCTGGTCTTCGAGCAGACGGCGCACGGCGTCCTCCGCGGCGCCGTTGTTGGGGCCGGAATCCTGATGGACGGACGAAAGGGGAGGAGGGCTCGCGACAACACTTGCAGGCACGCGCGGCGAGGGCGCGGGCGGACCAGCGGCAGCGGGAAGAACGGCAACAGCGAGGATCGCAAAGCAACAGGCCGCGCGATTCGCAATCTTCAGATATGGGACGCGCATCACATGACTCCTTTCGACGCTAAAACGGGCCAGCCGGAACGAGACGGATCTCCGAAAGTGATGAGGACTGGCTGAAGGTACAGTGTCCATGAGCCTAGTACCTGAGCCCCATTGTAGGCGACAGCGAGCACGGACATACTCAGCATCGTGAAGGAAAGATGCTTGGAGCTCTGATCCTCGTCTTCTCGATAGCTGCCCTGGGACAGTTTGTGGTGTTCTACGCGCGGGCGGTGCTGGCGTCAGTGGCGGCGCAGCCGCTGACCGGCTATGTCCAGCAGATTCAAGGATTTCCGAGCCGTCCGCTACAGGCGGAAGACTTCCCACAACTGTTTCATCTGCAACGCATCTGCCCGCAGATGGGCCCGGAAGCGCGGAGCTTGCGCGCGGCGCGAGTGTATTACCGGGCTTTGTCTACGGTGAGACGCGCGGTGAATGGATTCGTGCCAGCCTTGCAAGGGTGGGCTGAGCGCGAACAGACGCTGTGCGCGCAGTTTGCCGCGGTGCTGCTGGACCAGCGGCTGGCGCGCACCGCCGCCGCTGCCGCGGAGATGCGTTCGTACTAGGGCGAAGAATCCCGCCGCCCCGAGCGGGGACATGCTGGAGTTTTCCCAACCAGATTCCGTTCGGTTCCTGCGCTACTTCTACTCCGCAGTGCTGGTGATCGTGGTATTGCTGGCGCTGGGCGGAGAGTTTCTGCCACCGGCGCGTGCAGCGGCGCCGGCCGTTCTCGTCTACGTTCTGTATGCGGTTGGGGCGGGGGACGTGCTGGCCGCCGTGGTGCTGCGGCGGAAATTCAGCGGGCGGGCGCAGGAGGTGCTGCGGGTGAACCCGGGAGATGCGGGGGCGCTGGCGGATTGGATGAAGGGGCAGATGGTGCCGCTGCCGATGGCGCTGGGTGTGGGAGTGATGGGATTCGCATGCCGTGCGCTCGGCTCGCCGGCACTGCGCGCGGCGCCATTCTACGGGGCGGCGGTGATTCTGCTGGTGGTGCTGCGGCCCGCGGATCTTCCCTTCTGAATCAATAGGCCTTCTGAATCAATACGCCCAACGGAGGAGCATGGCGCCGGAGGTGTAGCCGGCGCCTACGGAAACGAGCATGACCAGGTCGCCTTTGTGGAGGCGGCCCTGGGATACCGCGTCGCATAATCCCAGGGGAATGGTGCCGGCGGTGGTGTTGCCGTAGCGGTCGATATTCACCATAACCTTGGAATCGTCGATCCCGAGGCGCTCCTGCATGGCGCGGATGATGCGCAGATTGGCCTGGTGGGGTACGACCAGGGCGAGATCGTTTTTCGTCAGGCGGTTGCGCACGAGCAGGCCTTCGGCGAGATCGGCCATGCGGCGCACCGCGTATTTGAACACCTGGGAACCATCCTGATGGACATAATGCATGCGCTTCTCGACGGTCTCGTGAGAGGGAGGGTGCAGAGAACCGCCTCCGGGCATGTACAGGCACGGGCCGCCGGAGCCGTCCACGTCGTGGGTGAAATCCAGGATGCCATCGTTTTCGCCTGTGGCGCGCTCCACAACGACCGCGCCCGCGCCGTCGCCGAACAGGACGCAGGTGGCACGGTCTTTGTAATCGAGGATGGAGGTCATCACGTCGCTGCCGATGACCAGCACTTTGCGGTGCGAGCCCGCGCCCACAAATTGCGCGCCTACCGTGAGCGCGTAGACAAATCCGCTGCACGCGGCGGAGAGATCGAAGCCCCAGGCGCGCTTCGCTCCCAGCCTGTCCTGCACCAGGCAGGCTGTGGCAGGGAACATCATGTCGGGGGTGACGCTGGCGACAACGATCAGCTCGATGTCTTCAGCCGGTGTTCCAGTTTGGTCCAGCACGCGGCGCGCGGCTTCCGTGGCGAGATGCGAGGCGGCCACGCCATTTTCCACCACATGGCGCTCGCGAATACCGGTGCGCGTACGAATCCACTCGTCGTTGGTGTCCACGATCTTTTCGAGATCCTGGTTGGTCATGACGCGGGGCGGCGCATAGCCGGAGACGCCCGTGATCTTCGCCTGGATCCTATGAATTAGGGGGCCCTCAGCAGGCATGCGAAAGGTCCTCTCCTTTCAATGAGAAACGGCATTCTACGCAACGTGTAGTGGCCACACAAGGCCCTTCCCGGCGCGGAGGGCCTGGCGCCCCGATTAACACACAGGCCCAGCGCGCGTCCTTCCTGGTGAAATTCAACGGGAGGCCACCGTGGGCTATCGTGTGCATGGCGTTCGTCTCCATTGGATGTTTGCAGTCGCCGCAACGGCGGCACTTCCATTCGCCTGTGGGCGGGTGGGCGGGGAGCAGAGGGCGCCGGGAGCCGCCGGCGGTTCGGGACATCTCTCCTCGCCGGCGGATATCGCCGAGCCGGAGGAACCGTGGGAGCGCACGGTGATTCCCGTCGGGCACAGGCCGGGATCGATTGCAATAGCAGATGTAAACCGCGACGGGAAGCCGGACATTATTGTTGCCAACATGGAAGACGAAACGGTGACGGTGCTGCTGGGGGACGGCAGGGGCCGTTTCGCGCCGGCGCCCGGCTCTCCGTTTGCCTGCGGCCCGGCGCCGAACGACATCGCGGTGGCGGACATGAACGGCGACGGGAACCCGGACCTGGTGATCGCGAATACTGGGACACCGTACATCACGATTTTGCTCGGCAATGGAAAGGGCGGATTTGCGCCCGCTCCGCATTCCCCATTTGCGACGGAATCGTATCCGCACGTGCACGGCGTGGCAGCGGCCGATTTCATGGGCAATGGGAAGCCGGCGGTGGTGACCGATAGCTGGGGGCACAACGAGATTCTGCTGATCCCCGGCGACGGCCAGGGCAATTTGATTCTGCCGGGAAAGCTGTTCCACACGGGAAAGCGGCCGTACCAGCGCCTGCGGTCGGCGGACTTCAATGGCGACGGAAAGCCGGACGTGGTGACCACGGATCTGGATCAGAATGCGGTGACGATACTGCTGGGCGATGGCAATGGAGGGTTTCGCGAGGCGGCGGGGTCGCCGTTCGGAGCAGGCGCGAGTCCGTGGTCGGTGGCGATCGGAGACGTGAACGGGGATGGCAAACTCGATCTCGCGGTGATTCCCTATGACCGGGACGTTGCGGACCCGCGGGATCTGGGTGTGACGGTGCTGCTGGGCGACGGGCGCGGCGGGTTCACAAAGATGCGCGGGTCGCCATTCTCCCTGGCGGGTTGCCGTGGACCGGATCGAGTGGCGGTCGGCGACGTAAATGGAGACGGGGCCGCAGACATCGTGGTGACGTGCGCGCAGAACGCACGCATGATGGTGTATGAGGGAACGCGCGAGGGAACGTTTCGGGTGGCCACGGTTGCCGTCAAAACAGGATGGTCCGGCCTGGCCGTGGGCCATCTGAGAGGTGACGGAAAGCAGGAGATCGTCATTTCCAACGGCGAGCTGGACGAGACGCCGAAAGGCCAGCCAGGAACGATCACGATTTTTTCATGGAAATGAAAGACCTGATCCTTGAAGGATAGAGGCCGCAGCCCCAAAAATTCTCCGTGATGGCCCCGGACACTGCGCCTTCGAAGGCCGCCGAGCTGGTTCTCGCAGCTCGCGACGGGGACCATGCCGCCTTTCAGGAGCTCTACCGGAATTATGCGCGCATGGTGCACGGCATCCTGCTGGCGCGCGTCCCGTACGAGGCCGTCGAGGATCTCGTTCAGGATGTTTTTCTTCAGGCCTTCCGGCGGTTGCGGGGGCTGCGGGACCCCGCCGCCATCGGCGGATGGCTGGCGGCGATTGCGCGCAATGCCTCGCGGGACCATTTCCGGCGCGCACGGGAAACCGTGGAACTGACGGACGCGCAGGCTGCGCCGGGCGATCCTTCCGCGACGGCGGAAGCCGCAGCGGCGCTCGCTGCCATCCGGGGACTGCCGGAAGCCTACCGGGAAACGCTGATCCTGCGGCTGGTGGAAGGAATGACCGGGCCGGAAATCTCCGCGCGAACCGGACTCTCGCCAGGATCCGTGCGCGTGAATCTGCACCGGGGAATGAAGCTGCTGCGGGAGCGGCTGGAAAGGAAGGATGCACATGCCGGAGAGTGAGCTGCAGGAATATTTGTGGACGGCATCGGGCGAGCCGGACGCTGAAATCGTGCGGTTGGAGCAATTGCTGCGCCGGTACGGGCAGCGCGAGCCGGTGCGCCCGCTGCCTGCGCTGGTGGCCGCGCGCTGGTGGGAGCTGCTGCTGTGGTCGCGGACGTTCCGGGTAGCCGCGGTGGCGTGCGTATTGACGCTGTTGCTCGTGGCGTTTGGGCCGCCATTGATTCGAGACATCGCCATGCCGGCCGAGGCGTGGCAGGCACGCTCGCTGGCGGGGACTCCGCGGGTGGACGGCCGCCCCCTGGCAGGCCCGGGACAACTTCGCGACGGCGGAATGCTGGAGACGGATGCGGCGTCGCGCGCGGAGATCCGCATCGGGATGATCGGGCGCATCACAGTGATGCCGGATTCGCGGGTACGGGTGGAGGAGCTGCGGCGCGGGAAATACCGGCTGGCGCTGGAGCGCGGGAAGATTTCGGCGCGGACGCTGGCGCCGCCTTTCACGTTCGCCGTGGATACACCCGGCCCGACAGCATACGACGTGGGATGCGCGTTCACGCTGGAGACGGATGAGCACGGGTCCGGCCTGCTGCGGGTGACGACCGGGTGGGTGCAGCTCGAACTGGAAGACCGCGAAGTGCTGATTCCCGCGGGAGCGGCAGCACTGTTGCGGCCGGGCGAAAATCTGGGCACACCGTATTTCGAGGATGCGCCGGAGGCATTCCGAGCGGCGCTGGAACGGCTGGATTTCGGCGCGCAGAACGAGGCGTCGCGGAATGCGACGCTGGCCGAATTGCTGGCCGCGGCGCGCCCGCGTGACGTCTACTCGTTCATGGAACTGCTGCGCACGGCGCGGGGCGAGGAGCGCCGGGAGTTGGTGGACCGTGGGATGGCGTTGCTGCCGCCTCCTGCTGGCGTGACGCGCGCGGGCCTGCTGCGCGGGGACGGACCGATGATGCATGGGTGGATGGGCCAATTGGGCATCGGCGAAGCAAAACGGTGGTGGCTGGACTGGCGCGACATACTGCCGTAGCAGGGTGCAGAGAAAGCAGCGGAATGCGGGCGGCGCACCCCGCGAGACAGGCCGCAGGGCTCCGCCCTGCGCTACAGGACCGGGCCGCGCGGGTCAGGCAGGAACGATTTCGAAGCGGGTGGTGAGTGCGGCGGTTTTTTTCAGCATGGCGGCGACCGAACAATATTTCTCTTCGCTGAGGCGCACGGCATCGGCCACGGCTTTTTCGTCGATCGGACCGCCCTGCGCGTTATGGCCGCGCACGCGAAAGACCACGTCCAAACGCGTCCAGACGCGCGGAGGCTGCTCCGCACGCTCGCCGGACACGGTGACTTCCAGGCTTTCGAGCTTCTGGCGCTTTTTCGCGAGGATGAGCACGATGTCTGTGGCGGTGCAGGAGCCGAGCGCGACCAGCAGCAGCTCCATCGGTCCCGGCCCTATGTTGCTTTCGCGGTCGGAATCGAGGGCGAGGTGATGGCCGGAGGGCGTGAGGCCGTCAAAACGCTCGCTCTGCGTCCAACGGATGGTGGCGGTTTGCATGGATGAACCCCCGGCGGGACAGAAAGGACTGTCTGTCCTACCTACCGCTCGCGCGTGCTCACCTGCGGCTGCGGCAGGCGGCGCAGCACGTCGAGAAAGACTTTGACGAGTTCCGGATCGAACTGGGCGGCGCCGCAGCGCTCCAGTTCGGCCATGGCTTCGCGCGCGGTGCGGCCGCGCTTGTACATGCGGTCGCTGGTGATGGTGTCGTAGGAATCGACGAGGCCGATGATGCGGGCGCCGAACGGAATATCGGCGCCGGCGAGCGCGGCGGGATAGCCGGAGCCGTCGTAGAACTCGTGGTGGTGCAGGACCATCTCGCGGAGGCGGCCGGCCATTTTGCGGACGGTGGCGACAGTCTGGGCGTCGCCGGCCGAGGAGGGCAGGTCGCAGAGCGGGTCGAGCAATTGCGCGCCGAGCGCTGCGTGGGTCTTCATGACTTCCCACTCGTCGGTATCGAGCGGGCCGGCTTTATTGAGGATGGCCTCGGGAATGCCGACCTTTCCGACATCATGGAGCAGACCGGCGAGGCGGATCTCCTCGATTTCGTGCGCCGTGAGTCCCACGGCCTGCGCCAGCATCACCCCGTAGGCGGAAACTTTCTGCGAGTGGCCCTGGGTGTAAGGATCCTTCGCGTCGATAGCGATGGAGAGTTGGGTCAGCGTTTCAATGACCGCGGAGGTGAGCGGAGCCTGGCCGCTGCCCGGCTCCTCGCCGTTGTCGGAAGACCCCAGCAGGTTACCGGTGAGCGAATGCGTGAAGTGTTGCAGGCGGCGGAGGATTTCCTCGAAGGCCTGCGGGCCGGTGGTGAACTGGCGTTTCAACTCGACGCCGAGATAGGCCTCGAGCACATCGCGCTTCCACTTGCGCGCCTCGTCCGTGTCGTAATGGTCGGCGGTGGAGACGGCGTTGCCGCCCTGGTGCTTGGAAACGTACATGGACGCGTCCGCCACCTGAATGAGCTCCTGCGGCGTGGAACCGTGGAGGGGGAAGGCGGCGATGCCGAAGCTGGCGGAAATGTTCTTCTCGCGCAGCATGGGATCGGAAGCCACCGAGGAGCGCAGCTTTCCTCCGAGCTGGCGCGCCTGGTCCACGTTGGTTTCCGGCATGAGCACGACGAATTCGTCGCCGCCGTAGCGGGCCACGACGTCGGAGCGGCGGCAACTCTGCTCCAGGATTTTGCCGACGCGCTGGAGGACGACGTCGCCCTCCAGGTGGCCGTAGAAATCGTTGACGAATTTGAAGCGGTCCAGGTCCATGAGCACGAGAGAGAAGGGACGGCCGGCGCGCGTGGAGCGCTTCCACTCCACGGAGAGCGCTTCCATGAAGAAGCGATGCGTCTTCACGCCGGTAAGGCCGTCGGTGATGGCCTGCTCCTGCGCGCGCTGGAAGGAGAGCGCATTGTGGAGAGCGCCGGAAATCTGGTCGGTGAGCGTCTGGAGGAGGGTGATTTCGTCGTCGGTAAAATCCCAGGCGGCGGAAGTCTCGACGTAGAGCACGCCGAGCAACTGGTCGGCATAAATGAGCGGGAAGCCGATGGCGGAAACGGAATCGGGCAGGACGGCGGGGATGCCGCTGCTGGCGACGTCGTGGACGGAGATCATCTGGCCGCTGCGGGCCACGTGGCCGAGCAGGCCGTGGTCGAAGGCGATGCGTTTTCCCTTTGCGCCGGTGCGGCGGCCGCCTTCGGCGTGCACCACCACTTCCTTCGTGGCGTAATCGAGCGTGGCGATGCCCACGTGGTCGTAGGCCAGAGCGCTTTCCATCTCCGCGGTCATTTTCGCGAGAAGCTCGTCGGGGTCGAGGGTGGTGATGGCGTGGCGCGAGACGTTGTTGAGCAGGAGCAGGTGGCGCGCTTTTTTGCGCTCCTCCTCGAACAGGCGCGCGTTCTCCATGGCGATGCCGGCTTCGCTGGCCAGCACGCGGAGCAGCTCCAGATGTCCCTCGTCGAAGGCGCGCTCCTGGGGGCTGTGCACGCCGAGCACGCCGATGGCCCGGTTGTAGAGGATGAGCGGCACGGCGCAGAAGCACTTCATCTGCGGCAGCAGGCCTTCGAGGCCCAGGCGCGCCAGTTCGTCGTCCAGACGCTCGCGGATGAGCAGCGGCTGGCGCGTCTCCACGATGTATTCGGTCAGGTGTTTGCCGACGGGGCGAGTGCGGCGCGGCAGGCGCCTGCTGTCCAAGATTTCCACTTCGTAGCGGATCTGCGCGGCCTTCGGCTCGTGGATGGTGATGAAGAAGTTGCTGACGTCGAAGAGGCGCTGCATTTCCGTGAAGATGTGGTTGAACAGCTCCTCGAGGTCGAGCGTGGAGCTGAACACGCGGCCGATTTCGTTGAGCGTGTGCAGCTCTTCGGTGCGGCGCGCGGTCTGCTGGATCAGGTAGCTGTTTTCGACGGCCATCCCGATCTGGTGGCCGAGCGCGAGCAGCAGGCGGAGCTCCGCGGGAGAGAAGCTGCGGTTCTCCGTGCCGCCGAGCAGAAGCAGGCCGAACACTTTTTCTTTTGCCTGGAGGCTGATACCGGCTAGCGTGCGGATGCCTTCAGCCAGAGCGAGCTCGCGGAAACGGCGGAAGCTCTCTTCGCGCTCGAGGGGCGCCCAGGAAGAGCTGCGGGCGAGGTCGCGCAGCACCACCAGGCCGCCCAGCCGCTTGACCAGTTGCACCTGGTAATCGTCGAGCTTTTCTTCCTGGATGGAAGCGCAGAATGTGTCGCTCAGCCCCGCGGCGATCACGGAGCGGGGTCCGAGCGGGTCGCCGTGATGCAGGAACAGGGCGCCCATCTGGATGCGGGCCACGTTGAGCACGCGGTCCAGCGCCTGCGCCAGCATGCGCTGGATTTCGCCGCCCACGAAGCCGGAAGTGGCCAGATTCAGGTTGGAGAGCGCGAGCATGTTGCGCTCGACCCGGCGCTTTTCTTCCTCGTAGAGCGCCATCACCATGAGCGCGGCGATCAACAGTTGCGGGACGACCAGGAGCAGGCGCACCTCGGAGTCCAGCCATTCGGCCAGCCCCTGCCAGATGGCGCTCACTGCCAGCACACCGCCCCAGCCAAAAAACGCGGCGCAGAGAAACATGTCGGGATAGGACTGCTGTTTATGACCTTCCTTCCAGAAGGCGAGCGCGACGAACAGGAAGAGCACGCCGCTGACGAGCGAGGGAGGGACGGACAGCCACTTCATGTAAACGACGAAAGACCAGGCCACGAGAATGATGGCGGAGATTCCGGCTTCCGTCTTCGCGAGCGGGACGCCGGAGTAGCGCTGCGTGCCCAGGCCGAACAGAAGCGCTGCGGCGCCCAGCAAGCAGGCTCGCACGGGCTGCTCCCACGGGCCGGTGCCAATCCAGTATTCGGCGGCGCGCGGCAGGGCATTGAGGGCCAACGCGCTCCAAGCCGCCGCCCACCAGAGCAGATAAGCCTGGCGCTTCAGGCCATAGAGAAAGGCGAAGAAGAGGCCCGTAAACGCCGCGGCCATGAACAGCGCCAGCGAGACTGTGCTTTCCTGTACGAACACGGTTGCGCCAGAAGGGGACACGCAAGTTCGGTGTGGACGCGTCCCCAATCGCGCGGACACACCCAGACAATTGCCAGCGAAAGACGCACTCGACCTCTCCCGCCGGGACTCCCCCCACAGCGGTTCTGGAGAGCATTCGAGCGCACCGCAGGTTGGGACTATAACGGGCCGTTTCGGAGGGGGTCAAGGCTCATGGTTGCACGTCTGGAACATGGGTGGCGGCGGAGCCATGATTCCCCGGCATCCAAGCGGGCGCCACTGGAACCGGACTGACGCTGGCGGCGCGCGAGCCTCGCATTTCGAATGCGTGTCGGCTAGGATGCTAAACTTTTGGATTCGACGGAGGGCGAAAATCTCTTATGTCTGCTGCCACGAAGCCGCGCGTCCGATTTGCGCCGTCGCCGACGGGCTATCTGCACGTTGGAGGCGCGCGGACAGCGCTGTTCAACTGGCTCTATGCGCGGCGCGAGGGCGGCACGTTCATCCTGCGCGTTGAAGACACGGACGTCGAGCGGAACCGGCCGGAACTGGTGGACGGAATTCTGGAGAGCCTGCGCTGGCTGGGGCTCCAGTGGGACGAAGGGCCGGTGTTCCAGTCGCAGCGGATGGAAATGTATTCGGCGGCGGCGCGGCGCGTGCTCGATGCGGGGCAGGCCTATTGGTGCTTCTGCGCGCCATCGTCCTATGCCGGAGGCGACGCGGCGCATGAGGAGGTGGAAGAAGAGGCGGGCGCCGCAGCGCCATCCGGCGCCGCTCCCCCGCCTGCGAAGGCGATGCGGAAATCCGCGTGCGGCTGCCGCAATCTGTCCGCCGAACGGCAGGCCGCCGAACGAGCGGCGGGAAAGCAGCCTGCCATCCGGTTCGCCGTGCCACACGGCGGCGTCACACGTTTCGACGATGCCGTGTTCGGCGCGCGGGAAGTGGCGAACGAAGAGCTGGAGGATTTCGTGCTGCTGCGCTCGACGGGAGTGCCCACCTACCAGCTCGGCGCCGTGGTGGACGACATCGAAATGCGCATTACGCACGTGATTCGCGGGGCCGACCACCTGTCGAACACTCCGAAGCAGGTGCTGCTCTACCGCGCGCTGGACGCGGAGCCGCCGGTGTTCGCGCACGTGCCGCTGATCCTGGGGCCTGACCGCAGCCGCATGTCGAAACGCCACGGGGCCACGAGCGTGGCTTCCTACAAAGACGAAGGCTTTCTGCCCGAGGCCTTCCGCAACTTCCTGGCGCTGCTGGGCTGGTCACCCGGCGGCGATGTGGAATTGCTGACGCCGGGAGAAATGATCGAAAAATTTTCGCTCGCGGGCGTGAGCCGCACGAATGCCGTGTTCGACCGCGCGAAGCTGGAGTGGTTCAACCAGCAGTACCTGCAAAAATTGCCGCTCGATACGCTGCTGTCCGCCGTGGAGGCGGAGCTGCGCCGCGCCGGGCTGTGGCGCGAGGAGTGGGCTGCGGGAGCGGGGCGCGAATGGTTTTCCCGCACCGTGGATTTGATCCGGCCACGCACGCGGCTGCTGCCGGATTTTGCGGGATGGGCGCGGGCATTCTTTACGGACGAATTCACGTATGAGGAAGCGGCGCGCGCGAAATTCTGGAAGGAGCCGCGGCTGGCCGAATGGTTTCCAAAATTGGCGGATGCGTACGCGACACAGGCGGAATGGACGCACGACGCGTGCGACAAAACGCTGCGCGAGCTGGCCGCGGCTGAAAACGTGAAGGCGGGAGTGCTGATCAACGCAACGCGTGTGGCCATTGTGGGGGTGGCAGTGGCGCCGCCGCTGTTCGACACGATGGTGGCGCTGGGGCGCGAGCGCGTGGTGGCGCGGCTGCGCCGCGCGGCCGCCCCGCTCGGGTAGCCACGGCTGGGCGTCCCATCCGCAGGGATTGGACCCGTTTTCCACCGGACGGGAAAGCTGTGGCCGCAATCCCGATCGGGACGCGGATCGTTCGAGCCAGCAGGGGCACGAGATGTCGTACCCCTACGCCGTGGCGGGCCAGTTGGTCAGTGACTTCCAGCGAAAATGTCGCGATGCGTTTTCTTCGCTGCGGTGCCGGCGGGCGCTACGGTGAACTCGGCGCTCAGGGGCAAACGGGCGGGAGGCAGGCAGAGCTGGTCGTTGCAGGCCTGGAAGCGCAGGGTCATGGGGAGCTTCACCGGGCCGACCGCGGCGGCGGACTCCGCCTGGAGCGTCATGCGCACGAGGAATCGCCCTTCGTAAACCGCCATAGGCTGCTCCGCGAAGGGAAATTTTTTCAACAGCGCTTTGGGATAGGACGTGCTCAGC
>Ga0335078_10009786_pt1 | contig 14187 bp, 12 predicted proteins | sample Lox_Sample_32_FD_206711 | JGI IMG/M metagenome (GOLD analysis project Ga0335078, IMG submission 206711) | Soil microbial communities from Loxahatchee National Wildlife Refuge, Florida, United States - Lox_Sample_3.2 | ecosystem: Environmental > Terrestrial > Soil > Wetlands | place: USA...
CCAGGCGCAGCAGCAAGGTGCTTATGACAATCGTCGCGGGGCGCGCCCCTACGTAAACCTGGCCGGCGCCGCCTTCCGCTGTATCTCGAACCGGAAACGAGCGGTCGAGGAACGGTACGCGCACCATCCTCCGTGGCCCCGCCGCTGCCGCCGCTTCTCCCGCGGGTGTGGCGGGGCTGAGATCGATCACGGTGCAATTAGACGGCCCCTGGGTTGACGAATCGGGATCAAGGAACGCAGGCATGTGCCGGTAGCGCGCGGCGATAAAGGCAATATCCAGCTCCGAGGCCGTAACATTCTCTTCGAGGGCCGATATGGGAGGTCCTTCGCTCAAATCCAGGATCGGCAATTCGGGCTCATCTTCCTCATCGGAGAAAGTCGCCAGGCGGGAGAAAGGAAAGTGGTGTTCCCCCAGAACATTCAGAAGCTCTTTACCCAGGAGCGATGACGCGCCCACCACCGCCACCCTGTACCCTTCTGGTGAGGTTTTCATGCCGCGTGAACCTCTTCAGGCGCGGGAGGTTGGGGGCGGTGTCTCAGGGAGATGACACGCAGGACGATTCCCGAAAGGGCATAGGTAACCGCAATCGCGAGCAGGACAGGTTCAGAATACAGCCAGATGGCCCAGATGACGAGGCCCAGGAAAATGATGAGCACATAGGAACGTCTTCTTTTCAAGTCGAGGGTCTTGAAGGTGAAGTAGCGCATGCGGCTGACCATCAGGAATGCCAGCAGCGCCACCACTACCAGCCAGCCCAGACTGTATCCCCACTCCACCAACGCTGTCTTCTCCCAGTGCACGATGGCGGCAATGGTTCCCGCCGCGGCGGGTATGGGCATTCCGACGAAATACCGGCGGTCCGTGTTGGGTTTGACCGCGTCGATGTTGAATCGCCCCAGGCGCGCCGCACCGCAGATTACGTACGCGAAGGTGACCACCCAACCGATTTGGCGCAGGTGCTCCACGAGAGGCGGTCCCAGGGACTCATTGATGGCCCTGATGCCCCAGGAGTAAGCCAGGATAGCCGGGGCAACGCCGAAGGTTATGACATCAGCCAGGGAATCTAATTCGCGGCCGAAGGCGGAGGTGGAATTCGTAAGCCGCGCGATCCTGCCATCCAGCCCGTCGAATAAGATCGCCCATCCGATGGCCTTGGCGGCTTCGTCAAAGGCTACCGCACTCATGCCCTCGACCCCGCCCGACGCCATGGCCAGAGAGCCGCGCAGCGCCGCGATAATGGCGTAGTATCCGCACACCAGGGTGCCCACCGTGAAGAGGCTGGGCAGGATATAAACACCCCGCCTCATTGCACCCTTGCTATTGAACCTCAGATTTGAGTTGGCTGGTTCCAAGGACACTGCTCCCGGCCCGGACGCGATCCCCAACTTTTATGCTCAACGTCACATCCGGCGCCATGAGGACATCCACGCGCGAACCAAACTTGATCAGCCCGACGCGCTCTCCGCGCTCGAGAGAGTCGCCAAGGCGCTTCCAGAATACTATTCGGCGCGCCAGGACGCCAGCGATTTGCTTCACCACAATCCGGCCTTGCTCTCCCTCCACGGTGAAAACGTTCTGCTCATTTTCAACCGAGGCGGCTTCTTCCATCGCCATCCGGAACGAGCCTTTTCGGTAAACGACCTCTTTCACCACCCCGGCTATAGGGGATCGGTTGACATGCACGTCCACAGGGGACATGAAGATACTGACCCGCCAAACTGGGCAGCCTTCGTGGTTCTCCTCGACGACCTGCACGACTCGGCCGTCGGCGGGAGAAATAATGGCTCGCTCCTCAGTTGGAATGGGACGCTCAGGATCGCGAAAGAAGTTGAGGACGAACAAGGCGAGAATCAAAAAGAAGACTGCACAGACCAGTAACGCCGGGCTTTGCTCCCGAAACCAGAATCCGAGAGCGCCGCCGGAAATGAGCACCAGCGGAAGACCATACCAATATCCCTCCCGCAGCATAAGTACCTTTGCCTGTCAGCCCGGAGCGCTTGGCTTCCGCATCGGCCCGCCTCCCGGTACACTTCGAGGGGTGCTCACATCTCCTGCCCTGGGACGGTCAAAAGTCCCAGTCAGGTTCGAAGGCGGCTAATGCACCGTCTGGGCTTGTCGCACCAGCAATTCCATCTGGTCCTTCGCCCGCAGCTTCAGCTTCTTCAGCCGCACCTCTTCAACCTTCTCGTCTTCCGTCAGGAAGTTCTTCGCCGCCAATAAGTTAAGCTGGGAAGCGTACTGGGTGTGCTGTTCACGAAGGCGACGATACTCTTCGTTTTTGGCCATCAGTTCATCCCGGACGGCCTCGGCAGGAGTGCTCATGGGTGCGCCACCTCCTCCATGTAATATGATACCCACCGTCAGGCTAGCACACCTGATAGGTCCGTTCAAGACGAAAAAGCCGTATTAGTACTTTCGAACTCCGGCGCCCTGCGGCGCTGGCCTTTAGGCCGGCCATTGTGCCTCTATTCGAGGAACGGGTTCAGCGTCCGCACGGTGCCGTACAGGCGGCCATGCTCAAAGTCCTCGGAATACAGCTCAGACAAGCCATAATGCTCGGCATACGCCCAAATGTGCGCGTCGTACCAGGAGAGTTGATAGGCTGCGGCCCCACGCAGGGCAGTGCGAACCAGCGATTCGTTCGGGTACAGGACCATAAACTGATCCAGCAGTTGCTCTGCCTCGATACCGGCCTCCTGCCTTGACATCAGGCCAGGTCTGCCCTGACGAGGCCTCGTGACGGCTGCAACGAACTCGATAATGGCCTGGTGTGGGACACGCAAAGAATCATTGGCGGTCCCTGACCTTAACAATTCCCGGGCGATTTTTTGCTTGATCGGCGCGCTGGGATCAAAGCGGTAAACCAGAATATTGGTGTCAACGAGAGCGGCCACGAGTGTAGAGGTCCTCTCTCCTCCAGCCTCGCGCCACTTCGTGGGGTTTCCAACCGGACTCGGCGGGAATCTCGGCAGGGACGGAGGTCGCTTCGCGCTGCCGCTGGCGCTCTGTTGCCTGGTCAAACACTGCAAGGCGTGCCTGGAGGGTTCGCCCCTTTCGTCTCTGGGGCTTTGAGAGCACGACCCGAATGGCGTCTCCGGCGGGAATCCACTCCAGTTTGTCTCCGGGGCGGATGCCGTATTGGTCCGCGATCGCCTTGGGAATCGTCAATTGGAGCTTGCTCGTGACCTTGGCCATTTCCTTACTATAGCAAGGATGCAATCCTTGTCAAGCGCGGGCTGCGTCCTGATTTCGGCGTAGCGTTGGCCTTAGGGCCAGCATCTGCCGACCCTTCGCTGCGCTCAGGGCAGGCTCTAAAGGTCGGCGCTGCCTGTCAAATTAGGACTCCCCCTTTCGCTGCATCCAAAGCAACCCGGCGAAGCGTCAAAGCAAGTGAGGGTTGCAGCGCGAACCAACTGAATCAGACGGAGGACGCCATGAGGTATGCGTGCAAGGGCCTGGTGCTGTTTGTCAGCTTCGGGGTCCAGGTTGCCTTTGGTGAGATTCCCCAGCCGAATCCTATTCGTCACGTCGTGGTGATCGTTCAGGAGAACCGGACTCCTGACAATCTCTTTCATGGATTACTCACCTGGCCGGGGATCAAGGCGGCAAACTACAACATCGCTACTCGGGGAGTTAATTCCAAGGGCGAAGTGATTCCTCTCGAGCCCATACCTCTGGGGATAAGCTATGACTTGAGTCATACCCACTCCGCGTTCGTCGCTATGTACAACCATGGGAAGATGAACGGCGCGGACAGGGTGCCTTGCACAGGGGAGTGCGTAGCCAACCCCCAGTTCAAGTTCGTCGACAATTCTCAACACGCCGTGGATCCGTATCTCACCCTGGCGGCAGAGTACGGGTGGGCCAACTATATGTTTCAAACCAACCAGGGGCCCAGTTATCCCGCTCATCAATTCATCTTCGGGGGCACTTCGGCCCGGTCTGAGTCAGAAGACCATGCGGGCATCTATGTGGCTGAGAATCCCGGTGCGCCGGCCGGATCGAACTACGCTCCGCAAAACGACACGGGCTGCCTGGCGCCGCTCGAGGAATGGAATCTGATGCTCTACCCGGACGGGGTCGAGAAACGGCTTAGAAATAATCCTCTGGGCACGTTATGCTTCTCGCACGGCACGATGGGCAGTCTGCTTGAGGCTCGTGGGCTCACGTGGAAATACTACGGTCCCGCGATGGCCAACCCGAACAATTCCAATCCCGGCGGCTCCTTCTGGATCGCGCCCAATTCGATTCGGGACATCTGCGAACCCAACGGGAGCTACACGGAATGCCTCGGACGCAGTTGGGCCCAGAGCGTCGACCTGAATCCCGTCGATGTGTTTACCGACGTCGATTCCTGCCAACTCGACAACGTAAGCTGGGTTATTCCCGACGGCAAGAATTCGGACCACGCCGGCTTCCCTGGTGCAACGGGAGGCCCCTCCTGGGTGGCGTCCATTGTCAACGCGATTGGCGACGATACAAAGTGCGAGGGAGGCGCCGGGTATTGGTCCGACACCGCTATCATCGTCACTTGGGACGACTGGGGCGGATGGTACGACCATGTGGCGCCGCGCGTTCTCTGGGGCCAGTTCGGCGGCTACCAGTACGGCTTCCGCGTCCCCCTGCTGGTGATCTCCGCGTACACACCCAAGGCCTACGTCGATAATACCCGCCACGACTTTGGCAGCATCCAGAGATTCATCGAAGGGGCCTTCGGCATACCCGAAGGTTCACTGGGGCTTGCCGATACTCGCGGCAGCGGCGACCTGGCCGGCTTCTTCAAGTTCGAGCGGTCCCCGCGCCAATTTCACACCATCAGAGCCCCGCTGGACGCGGAGTTCTTCATTCATGACACGCGCCCGCCGGAGCCCCCGGACACAGATTGAGCGTTTACGCAGGGACGGTTCGCGAACCGCCCCTAACCGCAGGTCACGTCATTCCCGTGAAAACGGGAATCCATTGCATTCTGGACGGGGAATGCAACCGCGGCTTTCGCCGTGGACAAGTTAGGCGGGCGCGATGACTAATCTCTCTTTCACTGTTTTGTTGTGGGCGCAGACCGATGACCACTCGGAATGGCAGGGGGTGGGTCTTTCGGCAACCAGTTAACGGGCAGGATGGTGGAGCGGCTGCCCCGAGCCGGCAAGCATCACGATCGCGGTACTCTGGCAGAGCGGGCAGCGCTCCGGAGTGGCGGCCTTCCACTCGTGCTTGCACAGCCCGCAGGACCATTGCCCGAGGGGACCGGAGGATACCTCGGCCTGATCGGGCTGCGACGGTACTCGGCCGCCCTCCCCGTCAACCTGCCCGGACGGCACCACGTCCTGAACCACCTTCAAAGCGAACGGCACGGTTACCTCAAAATACTCCATGCCTTGAACCCGCTTTGACGCAAGCCTTTTGTGAACTTCCGCCGCGTGCTGCTCCGGTGAGGAGCTTTCAAACGCCGCTTCCAAAACGAAACGCTCCGGCAAACCGGACACCCAGCTTAGCTCCTGCACTTCCTGGGCGATGGGACGCCTGGTGAAACCCACCTTGATCATGCCCCGCATGTTCGGATGCGAAACCACATAGACATAGCCCGTGATCGACCTCGCATCCAGCAGGGTCATTCCGCAGGCGCTGCACCTGACCTTTGCCGACCTTGTGCTGTCCGTGATCGTAGCACGGCATTCTTTGCCGCAGCCCCGGCATGACAGCCGGATTTCGAACATCGGCATGGAATTCAGTCCCGTTTCGGCGTTTCGTCAACCTGACCCTATTAGGAAAAAAGTATAGCACACAAAGTCCTAAAGCAGGGACATTAATTATCAAGTTCCGCGCCACCTCCGTTCGGATGGAGTATCCTTCGGACGCCTTTACCGTAGCGCTGACCTTTAGGTCAGCACTTGCCGGCCTAAACGTCGGCGCTACAAAGGATTGACGCGTCGACCATAAGCAAACCCGTTTCCGTAACGCAACACTGTGATTTCACCGCGCGAAACTTGTCCTCAGCGAAAGCGGGGGAGCGGGGGACCAGGGTGGAGTCGGAGAAAGATGGAGTCCCGCTTGCGCGGGAATGACAGAAAGGGGGCGATTTTCTGGGGAGCCTCCGTTAATGATCTGGTCTATACGACCGGAGGATAAGCCCCTCAAGAGGCCACCAAAAACCGTCGATTAACTTCATGAGTGGGGCCGGTGCACATCCGGGTGGCGAACTTCACGTCGAACGCGCACGGTGGCGGCCCTCTCAAAGGCATTAAGCAGTGACGGAGAAGATCCTGATCGTTGATGATGAACCGGCCGTGCTCATGGGTTATGAGCGGCTGCTGCGCAGGGAATTGCAGGTGACTACGGTGATCGGCGGCGCCCCCGGGCTTGTTTTGCTGCAGCACCAGGGGCCCTTTGCCGTCGTTGTCTCCGACATGCGCATGCCGGAGATGAACGGCATCGAATTCCTGCTCAAGGTCCAGCAGGCTTCCCCAGACACTGTTCGCGTCATGTTGACCGGCGATTCCGATCTCCAGACTGCCATCGACGCAGTGAATCAAGGAAAGATTTTCCGTTTCCTGAGCAAGCCCTGCAATAAGGAAACGCTGGTGAAGACTCTGAAGGACAGCCTGGCTCAATTCCGCCTGGTCTCGGCGGAAAAAGAAATTCTTGAGAACACACTGCGCGGCACAGTTTATGTGCTGACGGAGGTGCTGAGCCTGGTCAGCCCCGCGGCGTTCAGCCGTGCCGCGCGGGTGCGCCGCTACGTTCAGCGCGTTGCCTCTAAACTCGCTCTCGAAAACCCCTGGAGATTCGAGATTGCCGCCATGATGTCGCAACTGGGATGTGTCACGCTCGACCCTGACATCATCGAAGCTGTCTACGCGGGGCGAGACCTCTCGCCGGAAGAACAGGCCCAGTACATCGACCACCCCCGCATGGCCCAGGAGCTTTTGAAGAGCATCCCCCGAATGGAATCCATTGCCTGGATGATCGCGCATCAGAACCGCCAGTTGCCTCTGGACTGGGATGTGGGGGATGAAGAGATGGGCGAGATGCGGCTGGGCGCACAGATCCTGCGCGCTTCCCTGGCCTTTGACCTGAACTTGCGCAAGAACCACTCCCGCGTGGAAGCCGCCGTCGCGCTCAAACGCAGATTTGAAGACCTCGATCCGCGAATTGTCGACGCTTTGGTGGAACTCGAACCGGAAATAGCCGGCAACGGTTCCTCCACCGCCCTCGTCGCCCAGCTCACCCCTGGACTTATCTTGGATCAGGAGGTCAGAACGAGTGCGGGCCTTCTGGTCGCCGCCAAAGGGCAGGAAATCACCGCCCCCCTGCTTCTCAAGCTCAAAACTTTTGCGGCCAAGCAGCACATCCCCAACGAAGTTCTCGTCTGCCCGGCGAAGCAGCCCTGAGCGTCTTTGAAAATGGGAGCATTGCTTTGCATTGGGTAGCGCAGACTCTCGGGTTTTGGGAGTTTGCGGTTTATCCCTAATCGCCGGTGGCGACGCCATGGCCGTGTATGTCGCGGGCTGGCGCAGTCGCTGCCGAGCGCGTCGCTTCGCGAAATCGCAGACCCCAAACGACAGGGGTCTGCGCTAGCCAGCGCTGCGCCACCCTGCTGCGGAAAAGTCGATCTGTCATGCTGAGCCCGTTCGCTGTCACCCTGAGCGCAGCGAAGGTCTGCGGTTTGCTTCGCCCAGGGAAAACTCCGCGAAGCATCCGCACCTGAAACGTTCTGCCGCACGGCAGGCGTGGGTAAATTCTGCACGGCGAATGTAAGAATTCCACCCCCGGACCTCGCAGCAACGCCGTGACGCGTTCCATCCTTAACATGGTGAACGCTCGAATTTGCATTTTCCTTTTGGTTTATTGCGTGCACAAGAGACCGCTCACTGTTGCCGTGGGAATCGGCACCTCACCACAACTTGCTCCAGATCCCTCGTTCAGTGAATAAAACCAAAACCTGCGACTTGGCGGCAGAAGCATGTTTTTGTGCTGCCGGGCGCTACGTGGCTCGAGTCAGAGCGAGCCGGGAGGCGACAAGCACTCATCCTTCTTTCGCCGGAGCCTACCACCATACACGTCTGGCGGAACTATCTTTCAGGTAGTTAGCGGGTAGGTCTCTCGACCGGCGGTACGGCCCACTCTCGCGATATCGCACTGCTGGACCGTAAGAGGAGTGGTGTGCCTTGAAGTAAAACCGCCAGGCCTGGCGGTTCGTCTTCACGACAGTCGCATAAACATCTCGGCGGCTTACGAGCTCAGAGCCCGAAAGGAAAACTATGCCCAATTTAAGTCAACTTCGAAGTGGCTACAAACTGTTCACGTGCCGCCGCGGTGCCGGATTCGCGTTTCCGTTTTTGCTTTTGGCCGGCGCGGCCTCGATTGGAAGGGCCTCGGGTCTTCCTCTAGCCGTCGTTTCAACGTCGAGCCTCGATTTCGGGAGCGACGCGGTGGGCTACGGCAGCCCGGTTCAGACGCTGACGCTCAACAATACCGGCGGCTCGCTTTTGAGCATTGTGAGCATCCTCCTGGCCGGCGCTAATCCCGGCGACTTCTGGGAGAACGACTCATGCGGTGGCATCCTGGGCGGTTCCCTGGCGCCTGGAGGCAGTTGCACAATCACCGTGCTGTTCCAGCCAACCGCCGTGGGAACGCGCACGGCCTCGCTGACGATCGCCTCCGACTCCAGCGGCGGCTTGCAGATCGTGACGCTTTCCGGTACTGGAGCCCACGACGTAATTGTCACCTGGTCGCAGACTCCCGGAGTAATAGGCTACAACGTCTACCGCGGCACGACCCCGGGCGGGGAAACCGCAACGCCGCAGGATCGTGCAGGTTTTGACGGCACCGTTTATATAGACGCAAATAATATTCAGCCGGGGCACACCTATTATTACGTGGTCACCGCCATCGGCCCGGATGGAACCGAGAGCGCGCACTCCCAGGAAGTGTCGGCCACGGTGCCTGAGTAGTCACGGCTGGCACAGACGTACCGCTTTTGGCATACCTGTGACGGTTCAGCGGCCTGGGTACGCCCACGGCAGGTCGTATGGTGCGTTGACGGGCTTTCCATAGCAAGCGTAAGCGCGGCATGACAGCGCATTAGACAACCTATTCCGTGGCTGGCGCAGACATCCGGTTATTGATGTCTCGGAGCTTCGCGGCTGCGAACCCGTGGGTGGCGCATACGTCGCGGCGCCTTTTGTCGCGACGTATGTGCCCATCGTCAGGCCCGGGCGTGCGCAGGATTGCCCTGAAGGCCAAGGCATGCGAATCTCGGGATGCCTACCCGCCGTGACCCGAGTGAATCCCCGTTCTGGAACCGACTCCTGCAACAAATTGAAGAATTGATATCTTATGGAAACGCAAGTTGCCTCATCGAACCTGCAGACTTTCTCTCTGGCGCCCGTGGAACCGGAGGTACGCATCTTGACCGCCGGCCACCTGGGAGAGAATTAAATTTCGTTCAGCATTCCTTTCGCATCCGCCGATAAGAGAATGGAACATATGAAGGCCGGCAGGATCATCCGCACAGTTGCGTGCAAAGTGAACCATGCCCGAAGGCCTAGGTCGAAACCCATGGGATGTCACGGCGTGCGTGGCATCGCGAAAGGACTTTCGGATGCATTCCGTCAAAGGGCTTGGCTTTTTTCTAGGCGTATTAATACTGCTTCAGGGCGCTTGTGGCGGCGGGCCCAGCAGCAATAATCAACCCCTTCCGCCTCCCTCCGGCCTGGCTTACACGAGCACTGCGGCCGTCTACACCCAGGGAACGGCGATTGCCCCCGACAACCCCACGAGCTCCGGGGGAGCCGTGACCGCGTACACTGTAGTCCCGGCGCTTCCGGCGGGCCTGACCCTGAACCCCACCACGGGCGTCATTAGCGGAACGCCCACTGCCGTGACGGCGGTGGCCAGTTACACGGTAACGGCATCCAATTCGGCCGGCAGCACCACAGCAACCCTGAGCATCACAGTGCAAGTCGCGGCCCCGGGGGGCTTGGCTTACACCACCTCCACCGCAGCTTACACTGTGGCGACGCCAATCCCTGCCAACAGCCCCTCCAGCACCGGCGGGGTAGTTGCCGCGTACAGCGTGAGCCCAGAGTTGCCGGCGGGGTTGAGCCTGGACGACGACACGGGGATCATTACCGGAACCCCCCTGGCTGTCTCGGCTAAGGCTAAGTACATCGTGACCGCCTCGAACGCCACAGGCAGCGCCACCGCCACCCTGACCATCACCGTGAATGCTGCGGCAGCGGGCGTCCAGTTTATCCCCAATATGAATCAGTGGATCACGCCTCTGGCGCCCCAGGGTTCCCAGGTCCAACCCCTGGTTACCCCATGGTTGGTAAACGGTAATGAATGGCTGGCGGGTCAAGCAGTGTCAAGCGTAGTGAGCGGCAGTACCCTGCTGGTTCTGACCAGCGGGTTCAACCGCATCTTCGACGGCACGACCCTCAGCAACATGGCTTTTGGACAGGCGCCGCCTATCGTCGAATTGGCGCCGGGGCAATCTGCGGCACCCGGTGGTCCGCCCGCTAATTCTCCCTCGAGCGAGTACGTGTTCGTTTACGACATCTCCGCGGGCGCGCCGGTTTACCAGCAGGCTGTGATGATCCCCAATTCTTTCCATGGTATCGCCTTCGATCCGTCACAGAATACGTTCTATGTCTCGAGTGGCATGGGAGACTTCCCCTTTGGCAGCAACGGATATCCTGACCCGGCCAATCCCCAATACGACAACGTCCACGTATTTACCCTGGGCTCGAACCAAATCTGGGCGCCGGCTCCTGCCACGCTCGCGCCGGGACCCGAGCTCTCTTTGGGCCACACTACAGGCGGCATTGGCCTCGCCGTGGCTGCCTCGGAACCAACACCTTTGGTAAACAGCTCGATTTACGTGCAGCCCTGCGCCGCCGGCGTTGCGGTTTCAAACGATGGCCAGAAACTGGTGGTGGCCAATTACTATAACGACTCGATTACGGTGTTCACTGGAGGGCTGGGAAAATGGGCTCCACTCCCCAGTCTCTCGGCCGAGGAACCACATGGGATAACGAACCTGGGAGAACTGGACCTGCGCCCCGGAAAGGCCGCTAGGTCGCCCGCGCCGGGCACGCCGGGAGGCGAGTACCCGTTTTGGGTGGTCATCGCCCAGCCCCCGCTTCCTGCAGGCAGCACGACAGCCACCTGGGCGTACATCTCCAGCCTGCGGGACCGCGAAATCGACGTGGTGAACCTGGACGGGGGAACACCGGCGGTCATCGCCCGGATTCCCGTCAAGGGCCAACCCACTAAAATGACACTCAACGCGGCCCAGACGCGCCTCTATGTTGCCGAAGACGAATCGGATACGGTGGACGTTATCGACACGAACCCGGGCGATAAGGGGAAGTGGAACACCGTGCTGGAAACCATCCCAGTCATTGTTCCCCCGGCTCTCGTGTCAACCATTCCCGCCTTGCAGCAGAAATTGACGGGCGCCAACACCAATAGCGTGACAATCACGCCTGACGGGACCCAGCTTTGGGTAACCAATGGCAATTTGAACAGCATTGCGGTCGTGGGGCTCACCGGAACGGACCAGAATGACCAGGTGGTAGGTTTGATTCCCACCGGCTGGTACCCGAACTCCGTGAGCTTCAGTCCCGACGGGAAATGGGCCTACGTGGTGAATGGCAAATCGCCGACCGGCCCGGATCCCACTTGGTGCTATGGTTATGGTCCGCCGGGATACCCAAGTTGCGAGACCATGAACGAGTGGAATCCGCAGAGGACCAAAGCCGGGTTGCAGAGCTTCCCGACCGCTAACCTCGGGTCGCAGCTTCCTGCGTTGACCGCGCAGGTGCTGACCAATAATCGGTTCTCCACAACCGAGAGCGCTGAAGACCTGGCCGTGATGAAAGCTGTGCGCCAGGGGATCCAGCACGTGATCTTCATCCTCAAGGAAAACCGGACCTACGACCAGGTCCTCGGAGACCTCCCCGTTGGCAACGGCGATCCGAGTCTGGTCCAATGGGGAAGCGCCATCACGCCCAATCAGCACAAGCTGGCGCAAACTTTCGTGACCCTTGATAACATCCTGGCCACCTCGGAAGTGAGCAACGACGGCTGGCCGTGGTCGACCTCGGCTCGCGCCCCCGACGTAGTCGAACACAGTTACCCGCTGTCTTACGCCGGGCGCGGTCTGAGCCTGGACACCGAGGGATTGAACCGCAACGTGAACGTGGCGCTTCCGACCCTCGCCCAGCGCATCGCCGCCGACCCTCGCACGCCGAACGATCCGGATGTGATGGCGGGCCAGACCGACGTAGCCGCCCCGGACGGCCCGAACAATGAGGTGAATACCGGCTACTTGTGGGATTCCACGCTGCGGGCAGGACTGACGGTTCGCAACTACGGCTTCTATGTCGACACGACTTGCTACAACGAGCCCACCTGCGCGATTCCCTTGGCGCATGACCCGGCGGCCACCGGCACGGTCGTGGCGACCTCTTCGAATGTCTCTCTCTTTCCGTACACTGATTCATATTTCCGCGGCTTCGACAACAATTTCCCGGATTATTACCGCTACACGGAGTGGGAGCGGGAGTTCGATTCCAATTACGCCAAAGGCGGACTTCCCTCCTTGAGCCTGGTGCGCTTCATGCACGATCACACCGGCAACTTCGGCACGGCAATTGATCTCGTGAATACTCCCGAGACGCAGGAAGCCGACAACGACTTCGCGGTGGGCCTGCTGGTCCAGAAGATCGCGAACAGTATCTACGCCAACAATACCTTGATCTTTGTAATTGAAGACGATGCCCAGGATGGCGGCGACCACGTTGATTCCCACCGTACCATTGCCTTCGTGGCGGGCGCCTACGTCAAGCAGCAAACGGTGGTTTCCACCGCATACACCACGCTCAATTTCGTGCGCACTATGGAAGAGGTTCTAGGCCTTCCACCGCTAAACCTGAATGACGCGCTCGCCGCGCCCATGGCTGACATCTTCAATACCACCCCGACCTCTTGGACTTTTGCCGCCACGCCCTCTGCGTATCTCTATAATACGAGTCTGCCGCTGCCTCCCAAGGCGGCCGGCCTGGTCGTACCCAAGTCCACGCACGACGCGAAATATTGGGCGCGGGTCACCCGGGGGCTGGACTTCTCGGACGCCGATTGCGTCGATCCCGTGCTCTACAACCGCATTCTTTGGAAGGGGATGATGGCTGGCCGGCCCTACCCTGCTGCGCTTAGAGCATCGAATCCCCGCCGCAATCGGCAAGACCGCGATGACGACGACCGGCCATCGCCGAAGAGAAAAACCATCGCGGCACCGAAGCCGGAATCCGACTAACTGGAGCCTTGCACCGCGTCCCTGACGACCCTGAGAAGGGCGGGGCTCAGCGCCGCCCTTCCCACCATAGTGACGATACCGGGCTAAGGGAAGGATTGCCGGCCCTAGCCCCGTTACCGTCCGTTGCCTGACCGAGGGTGAAGGCGGTGGTCGCCGGCGTTCCGCTTCATTGCTGCGACGCCGACGTGGGTCATCCAAGGTGCTACCGCCCGTCAGAATTGAGGTGTCGTGACGGGCAGCAAACTGGAGCCAATGCCTTCATTCCCACCCGGTCGCGACTTTACCGTCCCGTATTGCGCGTAGCACCAGCTTCCAACCGGCACGGAGGCCACCAGGATGGCTTCGTCGCGGGCGAACTCTGGCCCAAGACTCTGGTTCCGTGAAATGACGTCTGGGCATGCCGTTGACCACCAAATAGTTTTGCGAGAAGGATCAAGTTCACGCGCGGACTGGCCGATGAAAATATTGGGTGCCGCATATTTCAATGCGGCTTGTCCGGAGCGTTGCCCTTTTGAACGGCGCGGCGGTCGTTCCGGATCCCGTCCAAAGGAGAAGAGTCTATGGTTAGGGTTTCGCGGTGCTTCTGGTTGCTTTTCGCGTTGTGCAGCATTTTCCCGGTGTTGGCACGCGGCGGTTCGAACGCTCTTGAAGAGGGTCCGGATATTGCTTCTGACAATCAAGTGATGACTATCTCGGACCTTCATTTCAATCCCTTTTACGATCCATCGCTGTATTCCAGGCTTGTGGCCAACCCTCCAAGCCGGTGGGCCTCCATTTTTCAGGAGTACGGGGGAAAAACATTAACAACATACGGAGCGGATACGAACTACCCTTTGTTGGCGCTCACATTGTCGGACATGCAGCG
>Ga0335078_10009787_pt1 | contig 14187 bp, 10 predicted proteins | sample Lox_Sample_32_FD_206711 | JGI IMG/M metagenome (GOLD analysis project Ga0335078, IMG submission 206711) | Soil microbial communities from Loxahatchee National Wildlife Refuge, Florida, United States - Lox_Sample_3.2 | ecosystem: Environmental > Terrestrial > Soil > Wetlands | place: USA...
CTCACCGTGGAGCTCCTGATTGGCGGCACAGGTCCTGTCGCCGTCCTCGATCTGCTGGTAGGCCCACGGCTGCCCGCTGTCGGGGCCGGCGGGCTCCGCCTCCTCCTCGCGCTGCTCGGCCCACGCCACAGCGAAGCCGGTGTTGAGGATGCCGCCCGGGTACAGGGTCGACGCCGTGGCGTCGATCGTCGAGAGCGGCGAGATGGCCTCGAGATCGGGAGGGTCGAGCTGGGCGGTGAAGAGCTGGCTGATCGCCCCGTAGGAGATGCCCATCATCCCGACCTTGTGGCCCCTCACCCATGACTGGTGGGCGATGGTCTCGATCACATCGTAGCCGTCGAGGTTCTGCAGCGTCTCGAAGAAGTCGAAGGCCCCGCCGGAGCAGCCCGTGCCGCGCATGTTGACGTCCACCACGGCGAAGCCCATCAGGTTGGCGAGCACGGCGATGCCGTTCACAGGGCCGGCCGGATCCGCATAGCCGTAGCCCGAGTACTCGATGAGCGTCGGGTACGGGGGGGCGTAGTCCGGGCCACCCGCCATGGGCGTGCCGGCCGGCAGGCCGGGCTCGCCGGCTGGGGACGTCGGCGGGTGCACGTCGATGGCGAGCTTGGTCCCGTCCCTGGTGGTCAGGTAGGAGTACCCGCTGTCGGCGATCCGCTGGTCGTAGACGCCCGGATCCCACGGCGCCGCCCGGTCAGAGTGGACGGTCACGGGCGCCGACTCTGCACCGGTGGAGCTCAGGCGCAGCCGGTAGCCCTTGCCCGGCCGCACGTTCCTGTACAGCACGCCGCCGAGGCCGTCGGCGGCCTGGCTGGATACCGTCTGTCCGCTCTCGGTGACGAGCGAGGTCGGCGCGAACGGGGCGAGCCCGGTGGCGTACACCTGCTCGGCGCTGCCGGCTGCGGTGACGCTCACCGGCGCCGACGCCGCGGCGGCGGTCGGCTGCGTCACGCCCACGATGAGCGCAATGCCGGTCAAGAGACCGAGCAGGGGCGCGGCTCGCGGTGTCAACAGTTGCCGTCTCATCCTCAGGCGCTGCTTTCCCGGAACCTGCGCAGAGCTTGGCCGACGTGCCGCGGTGGACGCAACCTGACAACCACGCTCACGCCACCCTACGCCGACGTCTTCTCGCCATCGTGACCCTGGGAATGACCGGACCCCGAGGGTTCTTCGCGACGCAGCCGAGTGGTTACTCGTGCAGACAAGGTGAGATCACGTAGGTCATCGCCCCGGACGGCAGCGGACCCGGTCGCATCTGCAGCGCTCGAGCTGCTCGGGCAGAGCGTCGGTTTGCGTGAGATTCCGGCCAAGGTCTCCGTCGGGCTCGGCGAGCCGTTGTGGTCGTCGCGGTCGCCGTGGGAACAGAGCGTGGCGCGGGTCCGGCTCTGTGCATTCCAGCCCCGACGGGATCCCTCCGGAGCGGCCTTGCATCGATTCAATGCATCGGTTCAATGCATCGATTCAACGTTTGCCGAGATCGCGGCGTCCGGCCGCCGTTCATGCGCAGGACCGGCCGGCACGGCTCCACGCCCTTCCGTCGCCCAGATGGCAGGGTTCGGGAGCTGCGAGCGTCCGCCCAACCCTGGGCTGTCGCCACCTGCCGGGGCCCGTCTCACGTCCGACCCCGGTGGCACCATGGGCCTAGGCCTCAGATGGGTCGGGCCGGCGTCGAGTGTTCAGCCCCGGAGCCGGGGCCGGCCCCGACGGCGACACGTCGTTCTGAGCGCCATGATGGCCACGCCGCCCCGGTCATCGACGTTCGCCCCGCCGTGTCGAGGGCACCCGGCGTCGGTCTGAGGTTGCAAACGGCGCATCGGTAGAGGTCCAGCCACTGCGGCGCGACCTCCACGATGTTCTCCTGCACCCACCGGACAAGGGGAAGCGGAGATCGATGCTCCGGCGACGTGCGCGTCATGGTCGTCCTCCCGGATTCCCGGTGGCGCTCCCGCCACCGGGTCCACGGTGTGCCGGCCACATCCAACCGGGCTGGAGCCTCGGTCCAACCGCGTCCCTCGACCGACAAAGCAGGTGTGCCCGGCGGCCGGTGAGCGGATGACCGGATGGCGTTGGAGCGTCCCTGCAGCCGTCGTGGAGGCGAGCAGCAGATCCTCGGAGATGCCGGAACCGTGTCGAGGAACGACTCGGACCGGTGCAATCGACCCGATGGGTCCGACCGAGGAGAAGACCATGAAGAGCACGCAGAACCACGAGCGTCGTCGGCGCACGGTGATCTGGGTCCTGGCGGCGGTCATCGCCGCCGGCGCCATCACCGCATTGGCCCTGGGGGCCAGCACCGGCCATCGCACAGCCGATCCGCCTCACCACGGCGTCACCACGACGACCACCGTGGCTGGCACCTCAGGAGACGCCACGCCATATTCGGCCTCGTCGGTGCCAGGTACGGCGTCGGGCGGCGGATCCGGAACGGGGTCGGGCGCCCCCGCGGGTCCCACCCACGGCCCCAGTACCCGCGGGTCCGCGACCGGGCCAGGCAGCGGGGGGTCGAGCACCGCCGGGGCCGGCAAAGGCGGATCCGGGTCGGGTGGCCCCACCTCGGGATCGGGGGCTGCCGGGTCGGGCAGCGGGGGCCCGGCGTCGGGCGGCTCCACGAACGGCGGTGCGCCCAACGGGTCTGTCGGCGGGGGATCAGGCACCTCGACCTCCGGCGGGGACACGCCCTGGGTGGTGAACGCCCTCCACGAGGTGTTCCGGTGGAACGGCACCAGCTGGGGCAACCCGCTGGCCGGGCCGACGGGCAACGCCGCCCAGGTGACCGACGTGGCCGTGGGGTCCGACGGGTCCGCCTGGGCCATCGGGACCGCCGCCTCCAGCCAGCCCAACGGCAACCAGATCCTCGAGTGGAACGGCACCAGCTTCGCTGTGGTGCCCGGGGCGGCCCTGGAGGTCGCCGTCGGACCCTGACGGGCCTGGAACGGGGTTGCACTGTCCTTGCAGCCCCCTTGAAGGACCCCCGTCCACCATCGAATCAGAAGGAACCATCCGATCAGTACCCAGCATGCAAGAAGAAAGGCACGATCATGACGAACATGCACACCCGCGCACGACGCACGCTACGGGCACTGGGAACCGCGACCATCGTGGCCTCGGCGCTGGCCCTTGCGGTCGGCGTGGCCGGATCCGGCGCCACCGGCGCCTATGCGGCCCCCATCGGCCACATCACGGACCAGCTGGGCCTGGGACCGACGGGCGCTTTCCAGGTGACCGTGACCGGAACCGGCTTCAACCTCGCTGCACACGAGATGGTCCGTGTCACCGACCCGGTCACCGACGACATCTGGGCAGCGACCCTTGTGACGGCGCAGGCGGGGGGAGCGTTCACCGTGAGCGTGCCCGTGCCGGCGTACGGGTGCCCCAACGAGCCCGTCCTGACGGTGGCGGCCTATGCCGCCGGCCCAGCGTTCGTGCTGGGGAGGGGTGTCCAGATCGTCTACACGCAGAACAGCAACGTGCTGACCATTCCGGCCCGGAGCTTCTGGGTGTGCTGACGCGGGTTGGGGGCCACGGGGTCCTCCACCAGTAGCGAGAGGGGCCGGCGCACGCCGCCGGCCCCTCTCGCGCGCGGTGGCGCGAGGTACCCCGGCCGTGAGGACGGAGCGAGGGCGCGGCACATCCCCGTCGAGACCACCTCGACCGCCGCCACGGGCACGGAGACCGAATCGAACCAATCGGTGTCGATGGAGCACGGCGAGCTCGACCGCCACCGCCTGCGCTAGATTCGTCGGCGCAGGCGGGACGCGGCGGGGTGGGGACATGGGGCTCGAATTCGGAATTCTCGGCCCATTGACCGTCGTACGGGACGGCAAAGAGTTGGTGATCTCGGGTGCCCGCCGGCGCGCCTTGCTGGTGCGACTTCTCGTCTCGGCCAACGAGCTCGTGCCCGCCCCGCAATTGGCCGAGGACCTGTGGAACGGGGAGCCACCCCCGGGGGCAGCTTCGACGCTGCAGAGCCACATCTCGTTCCTGCGCCGGACCCTCGACCCCGGCCGCCTGGTGGGGCGTGACGGGGGTTACCTGATCCGAGTCACGCCGAGCGAGTTCGACGTCGCTCGTTTCGACGACAGCCTGCGCCGGGGCCGGGGCGCGGTCGCCGACGGTGATCATCGCCGGGCATTGTCGGCCTTCTCGGCGGCACTCGATCTGTGGCGCGGAGCCGCCATGGCGGACGTCCGGGGCGCGTCCTGGGCGCTGCCCGAGGAGACCCGCCTCACGGAGCTGCGGCTCGGGGCGCTCGAGTCCCAGCTCGAGACCCTCACGGAGCTCGGCGAGGACAGCGACGTCGTGGCGCTGGCGGAGCGAGCCCTGGCCGAGCAGCCCCTGCGCGAAACGTTGTGGAGCCTTCTCATGCTGGCGCTCTACAGATCAGGTCGGCAGGCCGATGCCCTCCGTGCCTACCAGCGCCTGCGCCGCCTGTTGGCCGATGAGCTCGGCATCGAACCCTCGGCGGAATTGGCGGCCCTCGACGACGCCATCCTCCGGCACGACCCCGCACTGGACCGGTTCGGGGCGGAGCGTGCGCCCAGGACAGAGGACGCTGACGCCCTCCCGCCGCTTCCCAGGGGCGCGGTGACACTCCTGTTCACCGACATCGAGGGATCGACGTCGATGTGGGAGCGGGATCGTGACGCCATGGGCAAGGCCCTCGACCGCCATCACGAGCTGGTGCGCCAGGCGATCGAGGCGTCCGGGGGGGTCGTGTTCAATGTCGTGGGCGACGGGTTCTGCGCCGCATTCTCGAGCCCAGGCGACGCCGTTTCGGCTGCGGCGCATGCCCAGCGGAGCGTCGGCGAGGAGACGTGGGTCACCGACACACCCATTCGTGTGCGGATGGCCCTGCACTCGGGCGTGTTGGAGCCGATCGGCCGGGACTACCGCGGCCCCGTCGTGAACCGCGTCGCCCGTCTGATGCAGGCCGGCCACGGCGGTCAGATCCTCGTCTCGGCCGCCACGCGTGACCTCGTGCACGACATGCTTCCCGCCGGGACGGGTCTGCAGAGCATGGGCGAGCACCGTCTGCGCGATCTCGGCCGCCCCGCACCCATCTTCCAGCTCGACGTCCAGGGTCTCCCGTCCGAGTTCCTGCCCCTCCGCACGCTCGACAATCCCGGCCTCCGGCACAACCTCCCCGTCCAGCTGTCGACCTTCATCGGCCGGACCTCCCTGCTCGACACGACCCGGGCCCATCTGGGGGTGCACCGGCTGGTGACGCTCATCGGCGCCGGGGGCGTGGGCAAGACGCGGCTGGCACTCCAGGTCGCCGCGGACATGGTCGGGGTCGTCCCCGACGGCGTGTGGCTGGTCGAGCTGGCCAGCCTCGTCGATACCGAGTCCATCGCCCGGGCGCTCGCCAAGGCGCTGGGGGTCCCGGGCCACTCCGATCGCCCGACGTCCGAGACCATCGCCACGTTCCTCAGGGATCGGGAGGTCCTCGTCCTCCTCGACAACTGTGAGCACGTCGTCGGGGACGTCGCGCGACTGGTCGCCCCGTTGCTCGCCCAGTGCCCGAAGCTCACCGTCCTGGCGACGGCACGTGAACCCCTAAACGTCGCCGGCGAGGCGACGCTCCGGGTACCGCCACTAGAACTCCCCGACCCGGGTGCGACGGACCTCGAGACCATCGCCGCGGCGGAGGCCGTGCGCCTGTTCTGCGATCGGGCCGCGTCCCATCAGCCGCACTTCCTCCTGGACTCGGGCAACTGCACCACCGTCTCGCTCGTCTGTCGACGGCTCGACGGGATCCCCCTGGCCATCGAGCTTGCAGCCACGCGGCTGCGGTCGCTGTCAGTGGACGACGTCAACCAACGACTGGACCGGCGCTTTCGGCTCCTCACCGGCGGTGACCGGGCGAGCCTGCCGCGACAGCAGACCCTCCGGGCCACCGTCGACTGGTCCTACGACCTCCTTACGGAGGAGGAGCAGCGGGTCTTCTGTCGTCTGTCGGTGCTTGCCGGCTCGTGGACACTCGACGCCGGCACCGACGTCGGTTCGTTCGGGGACAGCGATGCCTGGGCGGTCGAGGAGTCCATCGATTCCCTCGTCGACAAGAACCTCGTCCAAGCAGACCCGATCGGTGACGTCGTGCACTACCGCCTCCTCGAGACGATGCGAGCGTATGCATCCGAGCGACTGGACGAGCGGGGCGAGCAGGAGGTGACTGCCGCTCGTGCAGCCCACGCACGCCATTTCCTCACCGTCGCCGAGGAGGCAGCGCCGCACCTGACCGGTCCCGACCAAGTGCTGCGGATCGCGTCGCTCGAGGCCGATCACGACAACCTCCGGGAGTCGATGGGCATCCTGCTCGCATCCGACCAGTCCCCAGAGATCGCCCTACGCCTGGGCATCGCGCTCCGGTGGTTCTGGTTCACCCGCGGCTACTTCGGAGAGGGAATCGACTTCGTCGCCGCTGCATTGGACCGGGCGGGAGAGGTTGATGCCGCGCTCAGGGGACCCGCCCTGCTGGTGCTGGGCACGCTCGCGTCGGCGCGAAGCGAGCACGAGCGAGCGAGAGACACCTTGAACGAGAGCATCGTGCTGGCGCGGAACGTATCCTCGACCTTGGTCGAGGCGGACGGCCTGTGTGAACTCTCCTTCCTCTGCTACCAGCTGGGGGAACGTGACGAGGCGCTCGAGCACGTGAACACCGCCATCTCGCTGGCGCGCGGCGAGGGGGACGGCTCGATTCTCGGCTTCGCCCTGAGCGTGCGCAGCTCCATCATCTTCTTCGACGATCGCGATCAGGCGCATCGTGACAGCGAGGAGGCAATCACGCTCCTGGAGCAGGCTGGTGACCGCAAGCGGCTCTCCGGGACCCTGTGTCGCCTCGGACTCCTCGAACTCGAGGCCGGAGCGTTCGACGAGGCGAGCCGGCATCTCCAGCATGTCCGAGCCCTCGCGCTCGAGCTCGACGACGGGGGCCTCCTCCCGTTCATTCACTTCGGGCTCGGGTTCTGTGCCCTGTTCGGCCACGAGGAGATCGGGTCGGCACGAGCGTTCTTCGGCGACTCGCTCCTGTCGGCGATCCGAGTGGAGGATGGCGCCTCCGGGGCGTATGCCGTGCTCGGACTGGCCTTCTGCGCCGTTGCCGAGGGCGATCCGCGCGCGGCGTCGTTGCACGGTCTCGCCGCCGGACTGCTCGAGCATCACGGCGAGGAGCTCGACACTTTGGAAAAGTCGAGGCAGGTCGAAGAGCACGAACGTCTCCGTCACGAGCTGGGGGAAGCGGACTTCGAGGTCGCCTTCGGGGCAGGCATGCGGGCGGCGCACGACGGTGCGCTTCACATGGCGCTCGCCTATGCCGTCGAGGTGACCGATTCCGGGCCGGTGCACACGCCGGCTTGACCCCAACTGATGCCCGCGTGCGCCTTGCGCCAATACGCCTTATGGACAATAATCGGGTCGCGGCGTCATCAAGCGGGCTCCCTGGCGGGAGGGGTGGTGGCATGTCAACGCAGATCGCACGGGCATCATTGGGCACGCCTCGAAGGTGGGCAGCCGTCGGATTCTTGTTGGTTGGGGTCGCGGTATGTGTTCCGGGAGCGACCGCCGGAGCGGCAAGTTCCAAGACGCCGGTCGTCGCAAACGGTGAGATCGTGTGTGACAACACCGTCGGGACGATTCACTTCTCACCGGCGCTGACCGCTGACGGGACGGCCCCCGAGACGATTACCGTCAAATTCAAGGGCACGGGTTGCTGGACATCCGGCACGACGAACCTCCCCAGTTCACCGACACGTGACGTCGGGATAGTCAAGGCGACGGGTGGTGTGAGCTCGTGTGCGACCGTCGGCGTGAGTGCGGGGGAGATCGGCACCGGCACGGTCGACTACAGCAAGATCAAGGGCGCGAAGGTCGGGGCGACACAGGTTCTGCAGACGGGCGTGTCATTCGTCCAGAACGACACGCAGAGCCTCCTCGAGATGCGCATACCCCACATGCTCTCGGGTTCCTTCGCTACTGCGGAGATGGGTGGGAACTACATGGAGGCGACGACGACGCTCCCGGCACCCTCTGCGTCGGAGGCGCCGGCTGGCCACAAGAGCACCGCCTCGGCCGCGTGCGGCGGACATAAGGCGCTCAAGACGGCGAAGATCACGAGCGGCCAACAGTGGTGGTAGGGCCGTCGGGACCGGTGGCCCCGACGACAGACATCGAGAGACCGTCGAGCGAGCGGGGCCACTGGTAGCGCTCGGTCTCGGCGAGGGCACCAGCTGCCAGCCGCTCCCGCAGGCCCGGCTCGTACCGGATGCGGCAGACGGTGCCGCTCACCGGCGCCGCCGAATGCTTCACGACCGGGCCGTTCACCCCCTCGACGACGACGTCGCGCACATCTGGGGTGACGATGGGGGGCTCACGCGCCCACGACCTCGATGAGGGCGATGCCGAGGGGAGTCGACGCGGTAAGTCATCACGAAGTGGTCCGCCCCGTCGTAGGCGTCGACCAAGGCTGCGCCGTCGCGCCGGCCCGCGAGGCGCACGTAGGTGCCCGGGCCGAGCCGTCGCGCCGGCCCGCAAGGCGCACGTGGGCGCCCAGGCCGAGCTCGACCACCCGTTGGGCCACGTCCTCCCGAGCGGCCTGTCGCCCCACCACCTTCAGGGTGATGTCCGTACCGTCGCCCCACCAGCGCACCCACGGTTTCGACGAGAAGAGGCACGTTCTTCTCGGTGGCCACGCGTCCCACGGCGAGCGGGCGCCAACGTCCCCGGCGCGCCCTGGGTGGCAGGGGCGCGCGGGTTGGCATGAGGGTGCCGCAGGTGACCACCCGGATGCGCCCGGGGTCGAGGCCCGTGCATGTCGTGCAGCAGCGTGCGGTAGCGCTCGGGGGCACGGCCACCACGGCGACGCCACCGAGCAAGCGGGCCAGCAAGCGGCGCTGATAGCTGGCCAGGAGGAAGCCCCGTCCATGAGCTGGGAGCGGCGTCGATGTCCACATGGGCCAGGTAGAGGACGCGCCCAGGCGCGCCACTGGTGCATCGTCCCGGGGATCCCGGCGCGGGGCCACGTGCGCCAGGAACTGCACGGGACGCGGCTCGCGCAGGAGCGACCACAGCAGGCGAGGCGCCACGGTGACGACGGCCCCGTCGAACGAGCACAGGCGTCGCACGACCTCGCGTCCTCGTGGGAGAGCGAGCCGGCCCGGGTGCGCCGGTGACGACACGCACCCGGGCGTTGAGCTCGCACGCCAGGGCGCCGGAGGTGCGTGGAAGGCCAGCGAGGCCGAACGGGTGACGGCGTTGCCCGAGACGTAGGCCACCACCGAGCTCCCGGCGATCGCCACGTGGTGGCATAATCGGCGTGGAGAGGGGAGACGCACAGCTCCGGGCCCACGGCCCGGACATGCATCACGGCTTCGATCTACAGAGCAATGATCCCCCGCAACGTCCATTTCGTGTTCGGGCTCCGGGAACAGCACGAGCCGTTCCACTTCGTCCACTACGTCGCCATCGAGTCCTGTCGCCGCGTCCTCGAGCCCGACGTCATCTACTTCCATCACCGGCACCTGCCGTGGGGGCCATGGTGGGACCGGGTGGCACCAGCGGTGCGCCTCGTCGAGGTCGGCCTGAACGACGAGGTGGCGGGGGCGGACTACTCGGCCGGGCTGGTCCCACCGGCCTACCGCTACGCCCACCACGCCGACTTCGTCCGTCTCGACGCCCTCATCGAGCACGGCGGCGTGTACGCCGACATGGATACGGTCTTCGTCCGGCCCTTCCCCTCCGAGCTCTTCGAGTGGCCGTTCGTCATCGGCGCCGAGCCGCCGGTGCGCGACGAGACGACCGGACTGTTCAGGCCCTCGCTATGCAACGCCGTGCTCATGGCCGAACCCGGTGCGCACTTCGCCAGGGCCTGGAGGGCGCAGATGCCCGGCGCCCTGAACGGCACCTGGAGCAACCACAGCGGCTTCCTCTCCCAGCAGCTCAGCGAGGAGTTGCCGGGCGAGGTGCACGTCGAGGCGCCCGAGACGTTCTTCTCCTTCGGGGCGGACCGCGACGGCCTGTCCGGGCTGCTCGAGGAGCGGCGACCGGTCGTCCCGGCTGCACTCAGCATCCACCTCTGGGCGCACCTGTGGTGGGCCCGGGATCGACGCGACTTCAGCGTCGCCCACGCCGGGTGGTGCACGCCCTCGGCGCTGCGCCGCGCCCGGACGACCTTCGCCGACCTGGCCCGGCCCTACCTTCCGACCGCCGCCTCCGGCGGTGGCGGTGGGCCGGAGCCCCCCGCCCGTGACACGGGCTGGATCTACCTGTCGCTCGACGAGTCGAGCGGGTACGGCGTCGCCGCCGACCGCTGCCGGGCGGCGCTCGAGGGGTCGGGGATCGAGATCGACTGGACACCCTTCGTGCCCGGTGGCGGCTGGGGTCTCGGCTACGAGCCCCCGCCGCAGCTCGATCCCCTCGACCTCCCCGACGACGGCAGGGGCCAGGTCGTCGTCGCCCATCTGGTCCCCGAGTACTTCCCCGTGATCCGCGAGCGCGCCCCCGAGGCCTTCATCGTCGGGCACACGGCGTGGGAGACCGACCGGATCCCCCGGCACTGGCGGACGTGCCTGGAGGCCGCCGACGTGGTGGTGGTGCCCTCGAGGTTCAGCGCCGACGCCGTCAGCTCCTCGGGGGTCTCGACACCGGTGGCGGTGGTCCCCCACGTCGTCGCGCCGGCCGGGCCCTGCTCGTCGGCGGCGTGGGAGGACATCGATCCCGGTCTGTTCGTCTTCTACACCATCGCCGAGTGGAGCGAGCGCAAGGCGGTCTTCCACAGCGTCGAGGCCTACCTGCGGGCATTCAGCAGTACCGACCCCGTCGTGATGGTGGTGAAGACATCCCACCGGGACCGGCGCTCCGCACCCCCCGCTGGGCGCCACGCCGTCGAGGCCGGGACGAGCGCCTGGGCTCTGGCCCGCCTGCTCGCCCGCCACCGCCATCCGCCCCGGGTGGTCCTCGTGACCCGGCAGCTCGCCGATGACGAGATCCGGGGTCTGCACCAGCGCGGGGACAGCTTCGTGTCGCTGTGCCGGGGCGAGGGATGGGGGCTCGGCGCCTTCGACGCCGCCGCCGCGGGCAACCCCGTGGTCACCACCGGCTTCGGCGGCCACCTCGACTACCTGGAGGGATCGCCCTACCTGGTCCGCTACGGACTCGTGCCCGTGGAGGACACCGCCGGTCATCCGAGCTACGCGCCCGACCAGCGCTGGGCGGAGCCGGACCTCGATCATGGCGCCGAGCTCCTGCGGGAGGTGATGGCGCGGCGCCCGGCGGCGACGGCGTGGGCGGCCGACCGGGCCGGCGAGATCCAGCTGCGCTACGGACCGGAGGCCGTCGCCGAGGCCTTCCGCACCGCCGTGACGGCGGCGCGTCAGGGCTCGTGGCCCGGCGCCATGTCCGGGCGGCAGACGACGTGATCTCGGGGGTGCGCCGGCTCTCCTCCGGGTCGGGCTCGGCTCCAGGTATCCGCCCGGCCCGACCTGGGCGGATCGGAGGCCGGCGCTCCGCTGTGCTGGACGCCCATCGGCTGGCCTTCGCCCCGTGTGGGGCGCGCCGCTCGGTCCCCTGACCGACATCGACGGTGCGGTCGCGTGGGGCGCTGGGCGAGGCGCCGATAGGGTCGTGCGCCCATGACGACGCCACGCCCGCAGCGCGCCGCCGGCCTCGAGCTCAACGAGGCCGACGACGGCATGATCGTCTTTCAGGAGTCGACCGACCGGGTGCACCACCTCAACCCGACGGCGGCGGTGATCCTCGAGCTGTGCGACGGCACCCGGACGTCGGGCGAGATCGCCGCCGCCGTGGCCGAGGTGTTCGGCCTGGCCTCCCCACCCGAGGCGGAGACCGCCGGCTGCCTGGAGGACCTGGCGCGCGAGGGCCTCATCGCCTGAATACCGGGCGGCCTTGCGCCGACCGCAGGAAGGCCACCACCTGGGCGCCCACGACGGCGCCAGCGTGGCGCCCGACGACGTACTCGAGGGCGGCGGTGGTGAGGTCCGAGGCCACGGTGGCCGACGCCAGCACGTCGGCGGCCCGCGCGGCGAGCTCGCCGGGGGTCTCGCCCACGAGCAGATGCTCGCCGGGCCGCACGCCGAGCCCGGCCATCCCGACGGGCGTGGTCACCACCGGCACCTGGTGGGCGAAGGCCTCGAGCACCTTGACACGGGTCCCGCTGCCACTGGCGAGCGGGGCGACCACGACGTCCGCCCCGGCGTAGTACTCCTCGAGGTCCGCCACGAAGCCGGTGGCGGTGACGGCGGGATCCGACGCCAGTTCCCCCACGGGCCCGGCGGGGTCGAAGCTGCCCACGAGCACGACCCGGGCGGGGCGGCCACTCCTGGCCACCAGGGCGGGGAGGACCTGGCGCACCAGGACCACGGCCGCCTCCAGGTTGGGCGGGTAGCCGAAGTTCGCCACGAACAGCACGACGCCGCGTCCGGGCGGCGGCGGTCGCCGCCCTGCGGGGATCGCCACCGCATTGGGCACCGTCGACGTCGGGAGGCCGAGGCGGTCCCCGACGGCGGCGGCGTCGTCGGGGGAGGCCAGGCTCACCGCACCGAAGCGCGGGGCGAAGGCGGCCACCAGGCGCCGGTAGGCGTCGGCGGCAGCGTGGTCGCCCTCGGCGGCGGCCAGGGCCTCGTCGTCGTCGTCGAGGTCGAGGGCGGCCCAGCGGGCGCCGAGCACCTCGGCGACCGCCAGGCCGAGGGGTGCCAGGTAGGAGCGCAGGGCCAGCACGGCTGCACCGGGGGGCGCACCGCAGGAGGCCACCACGTGACGGGCCAGGGCCGGTGAGGCGGCGCGCGCCGCCGGGGGCATGGGCTCGGCGGCCGCCAGCAGCTCCCGCCAGCCCGGGTCGGCGAGGAGCGTGGCCAGGTCGCGCCCCGCCGCCCGGCGGTCGGCCGGGGGCACGGGGACGATGGGGACCGACACCGCCCGCGGGCAGGAGGGGAGACGGCCGGCGACGGGGACCGTCGCCACCCGCACCGACCAGGCGGAGGAGGCGCCTTCGGCGAAGGCCGCCGCCCGCATGGCCAGCCCGTTGCCCGACCGGCAGGGCTCGATGGGAGACAGGACGAGGAGTGGCGGCTTCAACGTGTTGAGTGTTGTTCTCGGGAAGGCGGCCGCCGACCCGGGCGCCACGCAGCGTCGTCGATCCTTGCCATGCGCGCGACCCCCCCGTAGGCTCCCCGCAGGCCGGATGCCACCGATCCAGCACAGCACAGCGGAGGCCAGCATGGACAGTGACCGTTCCGACATCCCCGCCGACGTGGCCGAGGGACGGCGCGCCTTTCTGAAGCGCATGGCCGCCCTCGCCTTCGCCGCCCCGGTGGTCGCCTCCTTCACCCTGGACGGCACGGCCTTCGCCAACCCGCCGCACGACAAGCACGACTCGCACAACCAGTACGGGCAGAACCAGACGGTGCCCGTGAAGCCGCCGCCCAACCAGTACGGGCAGAACCAGACGGTGCCCGTGAATCCCCCGCCCAACCAGTACGGGCAGAACCAGACCGGGCAGATCTGCGAGCCCAACCAGTACCAGGGCAACCAGACCGTGGACAAGGGTCCGCCCAACAAGCGCGGGAAGATCCGCTTCGCCTGACAAGCTGCAGGCGTGGGCGCCCGCCCGTCCCGGCCGCTCCTTCTGTCCGCCGTCCTGATCGTCAGAGACGAAGCGCGCTTTCTCGACGGCTGTCTCGAGTCCCTGAGCGGCGTCGTCGACGAGGTGGTCGTCGTCGACACGGGATCGGTCGACGGCACGCCCGAGATCGCCCGCCGCCACGGCGCCAAGGTGATCCACCACGTCTGGCACGACGACTTCGCCGAGGCCCGCAACGTGTCGCTGGACGAGGCGAGCGGCGAGTGGATCCTCTACATCGACGCCGACGAGCGGCTGGTGGTCGGCGACCGCGCCTACGTGGAAGACCTCCTCACCGGGGCCGAGGAGGTCGCCTTCAGGATCCTGCTCCGGCCCAAGGTGGGCACCACCCCGTACCGCGAGTACCGGCTGTGGCGCAACGACCCGCGCATCCGCTTCGAGGGAGTCATCCACGAGAAGGTCGTCCCGGCGATCACGGGGGTCGCCGCCCAGGACGGCCGGCCCATCGGGACGGCCGATCTCGAGCTCCAGCACCTCGGCTACGAGGGAGACCAGAGCGCCAAGCACGCCCGCAACCTCCCCCTGCTGCGCCGACA
>Ga0335078_10009788_pt1 | contig 14187 bp, 9 predicted proteins | sample Lox_Sample_32_FD_206711 | JGI IMG/M metagenome (GOLD analysis project Ga0335078, IMG submission 206711) | Soil microbial communities from Loxahatchee National Wildlife Refuge, Florida, United States - Lox_Sample_3.2 | ecosystem: Environmental > Terrestrial > Soil > Wetlands | place: USA: Florida...
AACGCGCCGCGCCCTCCGCCGGGGCCGCCCGGGACCTCGTATCGGCGGCCCCTGCGGATAACCCAATGAGCATCGCGGCCGCGACGCAGACGGCGGTCAGGCACGCTTGCGTTCGCGGCAGCCGGCTTGGTAGCGGGGGAGAACAGGAATCGCATTGCGGATACATAGTCGTCCTCTCGCGCGGCAAATCGCGCCGCGGCGGCCATCGTGTTGCGTCTTTGATCCGGTTAGGATTTTAGGCGATGTCGAACGATTCTCGCATATCCGGCGCGGGACGCGTCGTCCTGGTCACCGGTGGAGCCGGCTTTATCGGATCGCATCTGGCCGATGCGTTGCTCGAGCGCGGCCATGCGGTTCGCGTGCTCGACAATTTCATGACCGGCAGCCGCGCGAACCTCAACCCGCGCGCCGAGCTTATTGAGGCCGACGTCCGCGAGTCTGCGGCGATCGAACCGGCCTTCGCCGGGGTCGATTGCGTTTTTCATACCGCGGCGCTGCCGCGCGTGGGATTGTCGATCGAACGACCGGTCGAGACCCATCTGGTCAACGTGGTCGGCACGCTCAATGTGCTGATGGCGGCGCGCGCGTCCCGCGTGCGCCGCGTGATCTATTCGGGATCCTCGTCGGTTTACGGCGAACAACCGGGGGCGCATCCGCGGATGGCGCTTAGCGAGACGATGCCGCCGAATCCGCTAAGCCCCTATGCGTTGCAGAAGCTGATGGGCGAGGAATACATGCGCATGTTCCATCGGCTGTACGGCTTGAGCGCGGTCTCGCTGCGCTACTTCAGCGTGTATGGGCCGCGAATGGACCTGGAAGGGGCGTACGCGACGGTTATCGGAGCGTTTCTGCGCGCCCGGCGCGAGGGGCGGCCGCTCGAGATTCGCGGAGATGGCGAGCAGCGGCGCGACTTCACTCACGTGCGCGATGTGGTGCGGGCGAACCTGGCCGCGATGGACTGTGCGCTATCCGACGGTAGCGCGATCAACGTCGGGCGCGGCGACTCGCTCAGCGTCAATCAGATCGCGGCGCTCGTCGGCGGACCGCGCGTAAGCGCCGCGCCGCGGCCGGGCGAACCGCGCGACACGCTGGCCGACCTCGCGCGCAGCCGCGCGATCCTTGGATGGAGTCCCGAAATCGCGACCGCGGACGGGGTGCGCGAGCTGATGCGGCTTTACGGACTGCCGCTGGCCGGATGAGCCCTCAGTAGGGTTTGCTGACCAGCACGCGATCGGCTTTGAGGGCGTCGATTTGCGCGTCGGAGTAGTCCAGGTATTTGCGCAGGATCAACTCGTTGTGCTCGCCGAGCAGCGGCGCCTGCAGATTCTTCGGGCTGGGAAATTCCGAAAAGCGAATCGGGAAGCCCGGAACCTTGATATCGCCGAGTACCTGATCGTGCACGTCGGCCACGGTGCCGCGCTCGCGCAGGTGCGGATGGTTCATCGCCTCCTCCAGCGCGCGAATCGGCGCGACCGGGATGCGCGCCGCGCGCATCACGTCGAGCGACTTGTCGTCATCGGGCATCGAGGCGAGCCAGGCCTCGACCACCTCGGTCACCGCGTCGCGATTCTTCACCCGCGCCGCCAGGTCGGCAAAGCGGGGATCTCGCGCAAGCTCCGGCCGTCCCATCGCCTCGCAGAAGAGCGCCCAATGCCGATCCATCCAGGCCATGATGATGAAATAAATCTTGCGTCCCTTGAAAACCCCGCACGGGCTGAGCCCCGGATAGTAGCGGCCGGAGCGCTCGACGTGCGCGCTCCCGCCGCTCGCGCTGAATAGCTCCACGCCCATGTCCTGGTAGCCGAAGTACGAGTCGAGCAGCGAGACGTCGATATACTGTCCGACGCCGGAGCGCTCGCGATGGAGCAGCGCGCACGCGATCGCCCCCATTCCGTGTACGCCCGTGCTGACGTCGCCGATCGCCATCAGCGGAATTACCGGCGGCCCGTCCTTGTCGCCGATTAGCCCGGTGACGCCGGCGTAGGCCTGGCCGATCAGATCGAAACCGGGATCCTCGGAGAGCGGCCCGGTCTGCCCGAAAGTCGACACCGAGCACATCACGATGCGCGGGTTGAGCTTGCTCACTTCGGGATAGCCGAAACCGAGCCGCGCGATCGTGCCGGGCGCGAAGTTTTCGACCAGGACGTCGACCCGCTTGGTAAGCTCGCGCAGGATCGCGGCGCCCTCGGGGTGGCGCGCGTCGAGGCAGAGGCTCATCTTGCCCAGGTTGTGCTGGACGTAGTAGCCGCTGCGGTTGTCGCGCACGTAAGGGATGAGCCGCGCGCGGTCGCCGTCGGGCGCGAGTTCGACCTTGATAACCTCGGCCCCCATCGTGGCCATCAACCGCGTCACCGTCGGTCCCGCGACGAACTGGGTAAAATCGAGGACTTTGTAGCCGTCGAGGACGTGTCGGAACTGAGCTGAAGCCATCGTTTAGTCTCCGGGCGAAGGCGCGCTCTGGTGGCAAAAATTGCTCTAGCAAGGTGCGCGCGCGGTTCGCAAGCCGGCGCCGTTCACGCGTGCTCTTTGGGAGAGGGTAAGGATGGAGCCCTCCCCACACGGGGGGAGGGAGTCCAGAGTCAGAGGCAGAAGGCGGGAACGCAAACCCCCGCGCCCCGGCGTGCGAATCAGCATGGCGCACTCACGCAGGTGAGCGCGCGCAAGCGCGGCGTCCGCGGCAGGCCTAGGCCACCTGCGGATGGACCGTGCCGGTCTGGCTGCCCGAAGCGGACGCCGATGACAGCACGCGCACTGGCAAAATCACCAGGCTGAGCCCGTGCACCTGCAGCCAGCTCTGCAGTTCGAGTGCGGTGTGATTGTGCAGGAAGCGGCTGATGAAGCCTTCCAGTTCGGCTTCGAAGATGAGCTTGCCGGCGAAGAAGACGGCTTGCGGGAATTCGTGGGCCACGTCCAGACAGAGCTTGCGCAACTCGACGACGACGTCGGGGCCGATACTCACCCGCAGTTCGGAATGCAGGCCCAGGTCAGTAGCGAAGCGGCAGTACTCGCTTAGATCCTCGGCCACCTGTTGTTCGAGGCGTTTGACCTCATCGGGGCCCTTCATCCGCGATGATTCGACCTCGCCCACGCCGATGAAGATCACGTTGCGGTACTGGTCGCGAAACAGCCGGCGCAGCGTCAGCAGAGTCGCCAGTCCGAGGCCGTTGAAGCCGTTGACCAGAAGCACTGCGGTCGGCGCGGCGGGATCGAATTTTTCGGGCGGGCTTTCCTTGGCCGCGAACAGCTCGGGCAGGATGTCGGCTTCGAGCTGTTCGATGGCTTGCGCGATGTACTCGTAATGATGGCGCACCATGTAGCAGAGCGCGACCAGCGCGCCGGTGATCAGGATCGTCACCCAGCCGCCTTCGTCGAACTTGAGCGTGACCGTGAGCATCAGGATGAGCGCCGTGAACATGCATCCGACGCCGTTGATCGCAAGCTTGCGCCGCCAGTTCGGTTCGTTCGTGCGCTCCTGCCACCAGTGTACGCTCATCCCTAGCTGCGAAAGCGTAAACGTGACGAACACGTTGATCGCATAGAGAACGACCAGCAAATCGACGCGCGCGTGCGTGAAGACCAGGATCCCGATCGCCGCGAGGCCCATCGCGAACACTCCGTCCTGGGTCACCAGGCGGGAGCTGAGCTGCGAGAAGCGCCGCGGCAGCCATCGATCCACCGCCATCGTCGCCAGCACGCGTGGTCCGTCGATAAACCCGGTCTGCGCAGCGACGAACAGCAGCGCGCCTTCGGTGATGAGGGTGAAGGTTACGATCGGCACGCCGACTCGCAGGCCGAACAGACTCCAGTTGTTGGCCACGCGCTCGAACAGCACGGCGTTGAGCGTCTGGCCATGGACCGGCGCGACGTCGAAGAGCAGGTAACAGATGAGGATGCCGCCGGCCAGCCCCGCCAGCGAAATTGCCATGTAGAGCATCGTGCGCTTGCCCGTCGCGGTGCGCGGTTCGCGCAGGATCGGCAGGCCGTTGCTGACCGCTTCGATTCCGGTGTAAGTGCCGGCGCCCATGCTGTAGGCGCGAAAGAAGATGATCGCGAGCGCCAGGATCCCTATCGTGCTGAAGCCGCTATGGACCTGGTTGATGGCGTCGCGGGTGATCGTCGGCAACTCGGGGCTGCGCTCGAGCAGCGCGTAACCGACCAGCGACGCGTGCATCAGTACGAAGGCAATAAAGATCGGCAGCAGCGAAAGCACCGATTCCTTGACCCCGCGCAGATTCATCCCGACCATCAGCACCACGACCGCGAGGCAGACCCAGAACTTGAGCCACAGCCAGTTGGTCGGCAGGAAGCTGAAGATCGCGTCGGCGCCGCTGGCGATCGAGATCGCAATCGTCAAGACGTAGTCGATCACCAGCGCGCATCCTGATGCGAGCCCAGGATAGGGCCCGAGCAGCTTGGTCGCCACCAGGTAGCCGCCGCCGCCGGAGGGAAACAGATCGATGGTTTGCGAATACGATGCCGAGATGATGAAGACGGTGAGCGCCGTCATAACCGCCAGGAACACCGCGAGATACTGGTCGTGGCCGAGCGCGAGGAACGCTTCCTCGGGACCGTAACACGACGAACTGAGTCCGTCGGAACCGAGGCCGACCCAGGCCAGGAACGCGATCAGCGAGAGGCTATGAAAGATTCCAGGATCGCGAACGTCGCGCGGCGGTCCGATAATGACGTCGGTGAGCGTACGTTTGCTCCCACCATTGGCCCCGTCGGCGAGAGTGCGTTTGGCAGAGCCTTCGCGACTGGATTGTGTTCCCATCGTTTATAACTGAGAGGTGCTCCTATTAGCTGGAGCAGTCTAGACGCTAACTCGCGACCGGACTAGAAGGAGCCGCTAAGTTACTGATTTGACAGCGAAATCGAATGAATAGACCGCACGCCCGAGCCCCAGTTTATAGCGCGCGGCGTCGATCAGATTCTGCATCAGCGCGAGTACGGTCATCGGGCCGGTCCCGCCCGGATTCAGCGTCAACCATCCCGCGACCTCCTTTACCCGATCGAAATCGACGTCGCCGACGAATTTTCCGTCCTCCACCCGGCGAAATCCCACGTCGATCACGCACGCGCCCGGCTTCACCATGTCGGCGGTTATCAGAAAGGCTCTGCCGGCGACTTCCGCGCCGGCGCACGAGACCACGATATCGGCCTCGCGGCAGATCGCGCCGAGATCGCGGGTGTGGCGATGGCACCAGGTCACTGTCGCGTTGCACATCCGGCCGCCCAGGATGAGCGCCATCGGCTTGCCCGCGATGTCGCTGCGCCCGATCACGGCCGCGCGTGCGCCGTCGGTGGGGACGCCGTAGCACTTGAGCAGCGTCAGCACGCCGCGCGGAGTGCAGGGGATGAAACGGCCCAACTGCGCTCGGTAGAAATCGCCGACGTTGACCGTGCCCACCGCGTCCACGTCCTTGCCCGGATCGATCGCGTCGAACAGCCTGAAGGAATCGACATGTGCCGGTATCGGCAGCTGCAACAGGATGCCCGCTATCGATGTATCGGCATTAAGCCGCGCTATTTCTTCCAGCAGGCGCCCGGTCGTCGCCTCCTCGGCGGTCATCGTGACCAGCCGGCTTTCAAACCCAAGCTCTTCGGCGAAGCGGCGCTTGTTGCGTACGTACTGACGCGAGGCCGGGTCGTCGCCGATAAGCAGGGCGGCGAGAGCGGGGAGTCGACGCTGTCGCTGCTTAAGCTCGAGCGCATAGCGTTCGAGTTCCGGGCGTAGGATGCGGCTGACCTCGCGCCCGTCCATGATTTTGGCAGTCATTCCCGAGAGGTTCCTTGCGAGAGATCTTTGCCCGAGAGATCCTTGTTCGATCCTGAATGCGACTCGCGCCGCCGGTTCGCCTTCCTATAGTACCGATCCTGCGGACGCAAATCGTCTAGCCGCGCAGGGGATCGTCCAATCGCGCACGCGAAGGACGAGACTTGCGCGAGACCTGCGCGAGACTTGGGGCGGATAAGTTGTGGGAGAACGTTAGCCGCGCGCCTCGACGGCTCTCCGGCCCTATCCCGCCCTTTGATAGAATCGGAACCCACATGGAAGCTCTCGGGCGCACCACTTTGTTCGGGCTGCATCAGCGGCTCGGCGCGCGGATGACCGTGTTCGGCGGTTTCGAGATGCCCGTTAGCTACAGCGGGATAATCGAGGAGCATCTCGCCGTGCGTTCGCGCGCCGGAATTTTCGACCTTGGCCACATGGGCGAGTTCGAATTGACCGGCGCGCGCGCGCTCGGGCTGCTCGAGCGCGCGCTGAGCAACTCGGCGGCGCGGCTCGAGATCGGCCGCGCGCAATACACGCTGATGTGCACGCCTGAGGGCGGGACGATCGACGACCTGATCGTTTACCGGCTCGGCGACGCGCGCTACATGCTGTGCGTCAACGCCTCGAATATAGCGCCCGACCGCGAATGGCTGCTCGAACTCGGGGCGAAGGATGACGGCTTTCGCGATCTTAGCGAGGAAACCGGGCTCGTAGCCGTGCAGGGCCCGCAGGCGCTGGCGGTTTTGCGGCCGCTTACGAGTGCGCCGCTCGACGCGATGCGGCGGTTCGCCGTGACTGAGGCGGAGGTCGCGGGCCGGCGATGCGTCATCGCGCGCACCGGCTATACCGGCGAGGACGGGTTCGAGCTTTTCACGGCCGCCCCCGGCGCGGAGGCGCTCTTCAGCGCCATTCTCGAAGCCGGAGCGCCCGCCGGGATGCTGCCGTGCGGATTGGGCGCGCGCGACACGCTGCGGATGGAAGCCGGGTTGCCGCTCTATGGCCATGAGCTTGACCGCGCAACTTCGCCGCTGGAGGCGGGACTCGACGCGTTCGTAAAGCTTGGGCGCGAATTCGTTGGCGCGGCGGCGCTCGGTGCAGAGCGGCGCGACGGGCTTAGGCGACGTCTGGTTGGAATTCGCACCGGCGACGGGCGCAGCGTGGCCCGCCAGGGATACAAGCTGTTCGCCGGCGACCGCGAGGTCGGAATCATGACCAGCGGGACTTTCGCCCCCACGTTCAATCGGCCGCTCGGGATGGCTTACCTGGCGTCGGAGGCGGCAGCGCGGGAGTCTGTCGAGGTCGAGATACGCAACCGCCGCGTCGGCGCCGCGGTAACCGCATTGCCGTTCTATCGCCGCGGCAAAGGGCCGGCGCCGAATACATAGTCGGGACGATTAGCCAGTGCAGAGCTGTACTTGGTATCCAAATATCACGGAGAACGGATCCAACCGATGAGATTCTTTGCTCATACCGAAATCGATGTTCGCGCGATGCTCGAGACGATCGGCGCGCGCGGGCTCGACGATTTGATTACGCACGTGCCGGCCAATCTGCGCGCGAGCGCGGCCATGGACCTTGCGCCGGGGAAAAACGAGCCGGAAATCGCCGCCGACCTCGGAGCGCTCGCCGCGCGCAATACCGGCGCGTCCGCCTTCGCGAGCTTCCTCGGCTTCGGCGCTTACCGCCATTACGTGCCGGCGGCCGTGCGCGCGATCACCGCGCGCGCCGAATTCGCCACGAGCTATACGCCCTATCAGCCCGAGGCCAGCCAGGGCACGGTCGAAGCGATTTTCGAATTCCAGACCATGATCACGCAGCTGACCGGCCTCGAGGTCGCCAACGCCAGCATGTACGACGGCGCTTCGGCGGCGGCCGAGGCGGTCCTGATGGCGCATCGGGTGATGCCCAAGCGCACCCGGGTCGCGCTTTCCCGCGCGCTCTGGCCCGACTATCGCGCCACCGTGCGCACCTACCTGAGCGCGCTCGAGCATCTGGAAATCATCGAGTTGCCGTTCGATTCGCAAAGCGGCGTGATCGATATCGCCGCGCTCAAGCGCGTGGCCGACGACCGGCTGCTGTGCTCGGTAATCGGCTATCCGAACGCCTTTGGAATCGTCGAGCCGCTCGGTGAGGCGGCGGCGCTCACCCGCGCTGCGGGCGCGATTGCGATCGCAGTCACCGCCGAACCGCTCGCGCTCGGGCTTTTGAAGTCGCCTGGCGAGCTCGGCGCGGATGTTGCGGTCGGCGAGGGACAGAGCTTCGGTCTCGGGCCGCAATTCGGCGGACCCGGAGTCGGTTTCATGGCCGCCCGCACGGCGCATCTGCGCCAGATGCCCGGCCGGCTGGTCGGCGAGACGCACGACCGGGACGGGCGGCGCGCGTGGTGCCTGACGTTGGCTACGCGCGAGCAGCATATCCGGCGCGAGCGCGCGACCTCGAACATCTGCACTAACCATTCGCTGTGCGCGCTCGCGGCCACGGTGTATCTCGCGATGATGGGGCGGCGGGGGCTCCGCGAGCTGGCCTCGCGCAACGTAGAGGCCGCGCATCGCGCGGCCGCGGCGCTGGCCGCCGCCGGCGTGCCCTCACGCTTCAGCGCGCCGTTCTTCAACGAATTCGTGATTAGCGCCAAGGACTCGGAAGCGGCGCTCGCGCGCGCCGAACGCGCCGGAATCCTGGCCGGCGTCGCGCTCGACCGCTATTGGCCCGAGCTTGGCGGCGCCCTGCTGGTCAGCGTCACCGAGATGAATACTCAGTCGGAACTCGAGCGGCTCGCCGGCGCGCTCGCCGGAGTGAACTGATGGCGGGAGAGAGGGAGACGAAGATGGCGACCGCGGGCAAGATCGTGAGCGGCGGCGGCGACGACGCTGGGGCGCAAGCGGGCGCCGCGCAGCGCGCGGCGGACGTACGGAGCGTCGCGACGCTTTTCGAGGAGTCGGCGGCCGGACGTTCCGGGACGGACGTGGCGCCGCGCGCCGCCGGCGAGGCTGATGCGGCTGCAATCCTGGGCGCGACGCTTTGCCGCGACGACATTCCCGGCTTTCCGGAACTCAGCGAGCCTCAGGTGATGCGTCATTTCCTGCGCCTCTCGCAGCTCAACTTCGGACAGGCGCTTCAGTTCTATCCGCTCGGCTCGTGCACGATGAAGTACAATCCCGTGCTCAACGACGAGATGGCGGCGCTCGCCGGCTTTGCCGGACTGCATCCGATGACTCCGGCGCATCTTGCGCAGGGCGCGCTCGAACTGATGGCGCGGCTGGAGGCGGCGCTCGCCGAGATAACCGGGATGGACGCCGTATCGCTCCATCCGGCGGCCGGCGCGCAGGGCGAGCTTACCGGGCTGCTGATGACGCGCGCATACCATCGCAAGCGCGGCGCCGCACGCCACAAGGTCATCATTCCCGACACTGCGCACGGGACCAATCCGGCGAGCTGCACGCTGGCGGGGTTCGAGGTTGTGGTCGCGAAGTCGAATCGGCGCGGCTTTCTCGAGGCGGCCGAGATTCGCCGGCTCTTGAGCGACGACGTCGCGGCGCTGATGGTCACCAACCCCAACACGCTCGGAATTTTCGAGCCCGAGATCGAGGCGATCGCCGCCGCGCTGCACGAGCGCGGCGCGCTGCTCTACCTCGATGGCGCCAACATGAACGCGCTGCTCGGCGTGGCCAAGCCCGGCCACATGGGCGCCGATATCGTTCAGCTCAATCTGCACAAAACCTTTTCGACCCCGCACGGCGGTGGCGGTCCGGGTGCGGGTCCGGTCGCGGTGAAGCGCGATCTCGAACCCTTTCTGCCCACGCCGCGCCTGCGCCACAACGGTGGGGCCTGGCGTTTCGACTACGAGCGTCCCGATTCGATCGGGAGGCTGCGCGCGTTTTATGGGAATTTCGGGATGCTGGTGCGGGCGTATGCGTACATCCTCGCGCTCGGCGGAAACGGGCTGGCCGAGGCCAGCCGGTTCGCGATTCTTGCCGCCAACTATGTGCGCAAGCGGCTGGAGCCACACTTTCCGAGCGCCACAGCGGAACCCTCGATGCACGAATGCGTGCTGACACATGACCTCGAAAAACGCGCCGACGTGAGCACGCTCGATATCGCCAAACGCCTGCTCGACTTCGGAATCCATCCGCCGACGATCTATTTCCCGCTGGTGGTGCATGGCGCGCTGATGATCGAGCCCACCGAGACGGAGGCGCGCGCGACTCTCGACGCGTTCGTTGACGCGATGGAGAAGATTTACGCGGAAGCGCTGAACGATCCGGAGAAAGTACGCACTGCCCCGTACTCGCTATCGCTCTCGCGCGTCGATGAGGCCCACGCCGCGCGCCATCCGGTGCTCCGCTGGCAGCCGAAAGATAAGTAGCCTGGGCGCGCGGTTCAGCGTGGCTGCGACTTCGCGGCGGCGAAGCCGAGCGCGCGCACATAGTCTGCGGGCGTGTTGATGTTGAAACAGCTAAGCGCGTCGGGATCCGCGCGCCGGTATTCGGCCTGCGCAACGATACGGCAACTGGCCGCTTCGGCGACCGCGCTAAGGCGGCGCTCGCCGCGCGCGAGCATCGCGTCGAGCGCGCCGGCGCATCGCCGGCGATATGCCGCGTGCAGCGGTTGCAGACGTCCGCCGGCCTCGGGAATGACCGCGTCGTCGTGCTCGCCTATCAGGGACAAGAGCCACGCCGCCACCTCCGCGCGGAGCATCGGCAGGTCGCACGAGCAGGCAAAGGCAAGGTCATGGCGGGCCGCACGCAGACCTCGCGCGAGCGCGCCAGCCGGCCCTTCAAACGCGCTGTCGTCGCGCACGATCGTCGCCCCGCCGAGCGCCGGAAGTTCGATCGCCGCCGCTTGGGGCGCAGCAACTATCACGATGTCGTCGAAGGCTCGCCTCAATTCAGTGGCGATCCGTTCGATCAGCGTCGCGCCCTCGAAGACCAGCATCGCCTTGGGCCGGCCGCCCATCCGGGCGCTGCGCCCGCCGGCCAGGACGACCGCGCTGGCGGATTTGACCGACTTCATCGACTTGGCAGACCCGGCGGCGCGGCTTTTGCGCCGCGCGCGCACCTCGCAAGCTTAGCAGAGTGAACAGGGATACTCCGGCGGGGCGGCACGATGATTTTGCCGCGGACGCCGCCGCCCGTTATTGTCGTTCGCGAGTGGCAATCAAGAGCTCACCGCTGATCGCACAGTACCTCAGCGTCAAGCAGAAGGTGCCTGACGCGATCCTGTTTTTCCGCCTCGGCGACTTCTACGAAATGATGTTCGAAGATGCCGAGGTCGGCGCGCGGGTGCTCGATATCCAGCTCACCTCGCGCTCCAAAGACGGGGTGCCGCTGTGCGGCGTGCCGTACCATTCCGCCGAACCCTATATCGCCAAGCTGCTCAAGGCTGGGTTGAAGGTCGCGATCTGCGAGCAGACGCAGCCCGAGCCGCGCCCGCGCGCGCCGGGAGCCGCCCGCGTTTCCGGAAAAGCATCCGGGTCATCCGAGCCGTTTCAGTTGACGCCGCAGCGCGGCCTGATGCCGCGGCAGATCGTGCGCGTGATCACACCCGGCACCGTGAGCGAAGAGACGGTGCTCGCCTCCGGCGAAAAGAGCTTCCTGCTCGCGCTCGCCGCAAGCGCGTCGGGCGAGGGCGGTTTCGCGCTGGCCGCGGTGGACGTATCGACCGGCGAGTTTCTCGCGACGCGAATCGCAGGCGCCGCCGGAGTACGCGAGGAGATCGCGCGAATCGCGCCGCGCGAGATTATCGCGTCAAGGGGCGATAGCGCACTCGCGGCGCTGCTCGAGGGCGTCGAATGCCCGGTCAGCTGGCTCGACGGTGCTGCTTTCGACGCGGAGCGCTCGCGCGAGGCGCTCGCCGCGCGCTTCGGCGCCGAAGCGGCGGGCGCGCTCGCCGAGACCGTGACCGTCGCCGCCGGCGCCGCGCTCATTTACGTCGAGCAAACCTTCGGACGCGAGCTCGCCCATCTGCGCCCGCCGCATCCGTATCGCGCTGCGGAATACATGCTGGTCGATGAGGTCAGCCGGCGCCATCTGGAACTCGTGGTCTCCTCCGACGGCACGCGCCGCGGCTCGCTGCTCGCGGTGCTCGACGAGAGCCTGACGCCGGTCGGCGCGCGCGCGCTGCAGAAGTGGATCGTCTATCCGCTGCTCGACCTCGAGGCCATCTGCGCGCGCCATGACGCGGTCGAAGAGCTGTTCGAGACCGACCTCGGCGGCGAAGTGGCGGACGCGCTCAGGCGAATCGGCGACCTCGAACGGCTGGCCGGCCGAATCGGAAGCCTGCGCGCCTCGCCCCGCGATTGCCTCAGGCTGGAGCAGGCGCTGCGGGCGGTCGGTGCGCTCCGTGCCGCGCTGCAACGATGCAAAAGCGCGCTCATCCGCGAGCTCGCCGCGCGGATCGTGCCGATGCCCGAGCTGGCCGAGCGGATCGACGCAACGCTCAGCGACGAGCCGCCGGTAAATCCGCGCGACGGTAACGTGATTCGAACGGGCTTCAACGCCGAAGTTGACGAACTGCGCTCGCTCGCTTCCGATGCGCGCGGGGTGATCGCCGAGCTCGAAGCAACCGAGCGCGCGCGCAGCAATATTCCTTCGCTCAAGGTCCGCTACAACCAGGTCTTCGGCTACTACATCGAGGTCACCAGGCCCAACCTTGACCGCGTGCCCGCGGACTACGAGCGCAAGCAGACGCTGGTCGGGGCGGAACGCTTTACCACCCCGGCGCTGAAGGAGCTCGAACGCAAAATCCTCGGCGCCGAGTCGGGGTTGAAGGAACTCGAACTCGGCCTGTTCACCACGCTGGTGGGTGATCTGGCGCTCCATGCGGGACCGATTCTGGCGACGGCGGCCGCGGTCGGCGAGTTCGATGCGTTGCTCGCCCTGGCCGCGGTCGCGCGCAGGCGCGGGTACGTGCGGCCGCGGATGAACTCAGGGTTGGCGCTTTCGGTTCGCGACGGACGCCATCCGGTGCTCGAGGCTGCGATGCGCGCGGGCGAATTCGTGCCCAACGATCTCCAGACCGATCCCGACGAACGCCAGCTCCTGCTCATCACTGGACCCAATATGGCCGGCAAGTCGACCTATCTCCGCCAGGTCGCGCTGATCGTGATCATGGCGCAGATGGGAAGTTTCGTGCCCGCGACCGAGGCGGAGTTGGGGTTGGTGGACCGCGTGCTTACCCGGATCGGCGCGCGCGACGATCTGCGCCGAGGCGAGTCCACCTTCATGGTCGAGATGCGCGAGACCTCGCGCCTGCTGATGGGCCTGGACCAGCGCAGCCTGCTGTTGCTCGACGAAGTCGGCCGCGGCACCAGCACGTTCGACGGCCTCGCAATCGCCTGGGCGCTGGCCGAGCATCTGCACGACAACACGCGCGCCAAGGTTCTCTTCGCCACTCATTTCCACGAATTGACCGATCTTGCGCGCGAGCGCCGGCGCGTAAAGAATCTCAGTATGGCGGTGCGGGAGTGGGAGGGTGAGGTGCTGTTCCTAAGGCGCGTCATCGAGCAGCCGGCCAGCCGCAGCTACGGAATCGAAGTCGCGCGGCTTGCCGGATTGCCTGAAACCGTGGTCGCGCGCGCGCGCCAGATCCTGGCCAACCTCGAGATGGGCGAGCTTGACGAAGCGGGACAGGCCCGACTTGCGCATCGTCCAGACCCCGAGGGCGGCGGCGCCGGTCAGCTCGGACTTTTCACACCGGCCGAGCGGCGCGTCGTCGATGAATTGAAGACCCTCGAGGTCGAACGGCTGACGCCGATCGAAGCGCTCAATGCGCTGGCGCGCGCGGTCGGCCGGCTGAGGCAGGGCGAGGGTTAGCGGCCGCGCGGTGGTCGTTGGATGCGCCCGGCGCGAAAACGGCATCGGTGACGAGGTGATGGATTGCGGATGAGGGTTTCGCGCTGGACTCGGATCGGCGCAGCCGCGGCGCTTGGCGCGTCGGCGCTTGCATCGCTCGCGGCTGGCGCCGGCGCCGCAGTGATCGACAGCGCTGCGGCGGTCGAGCGCGGCGCAATCGTTGAACTGCGCTTCGGAGTGCACGGCAAGGGGCTCGGTTGGACGCTCAGCGCGCACGGCAACGAGCTCTGGATAGATCTCGCGAATACGCGGATCGATCTTCCGCCGCGTCCGCTCTATGGCCGCGAGCGCGCACCGGTTGTGTCCGTGCGCGCCATCGACGCCGAAGGAAATCGATCGCGCCTGGTGATCCAGGTTGCCGGCAAGACCGACTACGCGGTCGGCAAATTGCCGCATGAGCTGTTGATTCGACTGGCTCCGGCGGGCGAGGCTTCGAACCTGGCCGCGCCGGTGCTGGTGCGCGCCGAACACCGCGGAGGACGGGCGGCCCCAGGCCGCCCCTCCGCCGCGGCGCCGCGGATAGCCGCCCCTGGCCCCCCGCGGGGTACAGCGGCCGGGCCG
>Ga0335078_10009789_pt1 | contig 14187 bp, 11 predicted proteins | sample Lox_Sample_32_FD_206711 | JGI IMG/M metagenome (GOLD analysis project Ga0335078, IMG submission 206711) | Soil microbial communities from Loxahatchee National Wildlife Refuge, Florida, United States - Lox_Sample_3.2 | ecosystem: Environmental > Terrestrial > Soil > Wetlands | place: USA...
AGGCTGAGCTGAGTCGAGAAAAGTGTTCGAATTGGATGCAAAGATTGTTTCGGACTGCAACCGCAAAACCAGCGACGCACAGGTTTTTGCACAGGACTGCTGTTCGATCAGCAAAAGTACGGTTGCCGTGGGCTCAACTGCGCGTCGAAAACGAAACCACGAGGTAAGCGGCACGCGACGCGCACTTTCCACCGGAACGTCGCCAAGATCGAGCACCACCATGCCAAAGCCGCCGCTCTGCAGAAGCAGATCAGTGACTTTCAGAATCTGCTCCAGTGCACTGCCAAACGCGAACCCACGCGGACGCGATTTCATCCCGACGCCATTACGCTTGGCATTTGCTGGTTGATTGCAGCGCACCCACAACAGTCGCTCCAAATTGACGCCGGCGGTAGCCGCCGACGCGGGATCAAAGCTGTCGCTGGCATCTACCAGCGCGCATACTTCCTGCCGTTGCGTGGCGCCGGCGAGCGCCGACAGCATCACACCGCTTCGTCCAGAAGAAGGCGGTCCAGTAATCTCGCTAAGTGCTCCGCGGGGCAGACCTCCGGTGAGCGAATCGAGAGGTGCAATTCCGATGGGAACGGTGAAAGGAGCAGCGCGTTCACGGAGCAACAAAGTGGAAGAAAGCCGCTCACCGAGCGACGACTCAATGTCAGCGCGCAGGCTGGAAGCGGGTCTTCGAACCGATATCGTAGGCAGAGCGGCAACCGATGACATGCGACCTCAGGGCGGGCGAAGCAGCACAGAGAGGCAGATTATTTTCGCTTTTTATTCGCCTTCAAATAGGATTGTGCTACGGGGGATATAAGTTGTCAACACAGAGTCGGAATTATTTCCCGAGTCCAAAATTATTGGCCGGAACCCCAATAGATTGTGTCACTTGCAGGGACGATAGTAGGCAGGACGGAAACCCTTCTGGTGAGCTTCGGATTGTTTCATGTACTCGCCGGCTTTGGTTGCTCCGTACCAATGTGTGCCAGGGCAGTGATATACACCGGTCTTCGTGTTGACCCACACCTTAACTTCTGGATTGCCCTGTATTGCGGAGGAATCTTGCGCAGCCGCCGGCTTCGGTTGGGCAGTCTGCGGAGTGGAGGTTGGGGCAGATTGCGTTTGCTGCGCGCGAGCTGCTCCTGGAATGAGCAGGGCAATAAATACGACGAAGATCGCAGCCAATTGTCTCATCGCGCGAAACACCAATGAGGATGCGCTAGGTTAACCCAACGCGATGCCAAGAACAACCTTTGAATCGTGAGCACAATACCATCTCAATACATTGGCGGTGAGTCAATAATAGCGGTGCCAATGATGGTTGACACAGCACGATAACGCGCGTGCGAATCCTCATCAACATTGGCTGTTTGTTATAATGCAAAGGTCTTTCCTGCAGTGGCGCTATCGTCTAGGGGTTAGGACGGAAGATTCTCAATCTTCAAACCCGGGTTCGATTCCCGGTAGCGCTACCAGCTTTTTCTGCCGACGTTTTGCCCCTCCCGCGTGCAAGTCTGCCGCTGAAGACTCCACATTCATCGAATTGCAACATGCTGCGTGCGCTCGACTTGCTCGCTTTGAGCGCGACCTCTAGAATCGCTGTTTGCGCCAATAGACTGGAGGAAGACATGGCGGCTCTGAAAGTTGGGGATGAGGTGCCGGATTTTGAACTCCCGGCGGTTGTGGGCAGTATTAAGAGTCAGTTCAAGCTGAGCGATTATCGCGGCAAGAAAAACGTTGTGCTGGCGTTTTATCCGGCGGACTGGACACCGGTGTGTGCTTCCCAGTTGCCAGGCCTGAACGGCGATGTGGAGCGCTTCGGAGGTTATGATGCGCAAGTAGTGGGTATCAGTGTCGATTCGATTGCCAGCCACACCGCATGGCAGAAGAAAGAAATCGGAGTTCTCAGTTTTCCCTTAGCGAGTGACTTCTATCCTCACGGAGATGTAGCCAGGAAGTTCGGCATACTGAGAGAAGGCGATCCCATCCCCGGCATCAACGAGCGCGCAATCTTCGTGGTGGACAAGCAAGGCAAACTGTCGTTTGCGAAGATCTATCCTCTCGGTCAAGTACCGAGCAACGACGAGATCTTCGAGGTGCTGCGCAAGCTCTAACTCGGTATCGCAATCCTGCAAACAAAAGTTATCGCGATCCAGCAGACAAAAAGAGGAGGGCGGATGCCCTCCTCTGCCCCGCCTGGTACCGGAGGATTCTACATCCCAGGGTGAGGCGTGATCGAACCGAAGATGCCGTGGTTCTCTCCGTAAGGTCCGGCCGTAAAGAACAGAGTGTTGGCCGGTCCGTCGGAGCCCCCGTTGCCGAAGGTCAAGCCCCACAGTCCATCGATCTGCGCGGGGAGAACGGCAACATTGAACATGTTCCCGATCCAGGCCCCGGTGTTGATGTTGAACGCCGCGATCAATCCGCTTCCGAAATTACCGATCAGCAGATCGTTGGCAAAACCGCTGAAGCTGGCGGGCGCCTGCACTACTCCCCAAGGAGAGTTCAGGAAGAGCACGTGCGCCAGACGAAGTTGAAGGTTGCCTTCGGTGTCATAGATGTCGACATAGCCATTGCCCGGGCCAGGCACGTCATCATGCTTCGCGGCATCTTGCTTAGCGTAGGTGACGACGAGGTTGCTTCCGACCGCCTGGATGTTGAACGGAGCAAACCCGCTGGGGATGCTCGTGTCGACGAAGGCGTTTGAACCGAAGGAGTGGGAATGGTAGCCGTTGTCATACACCTCTACGGTCCCGGCATGAAAATTGGTGACGTAGAGATAGTTGGCGCCACCCGCCTGCGCGATGGTCATTCCTTTATACACAGCTCCACTGCTGTTGTTGTTAAGGGCGATGAAAGCCGTCGTTCCGGTGTACCATCCGGAAATGGTTCCATCCTCGGTGCAGAACAAGAAGGGTGTTACCTGCCCATGGATCTTGAAGTCGGTACTGCTGGGGTTGTAGACGGTTCCGCTCGGGGTCCCGGTACCTGAGCCAGTGCCGGTAGGAATGGTAACCACCAGGGACTGCGGCTGTCCGGAGGCGACATACAAGGTTGACTTGCCGGTTCCGTTATCCGAAAACCACCACGGACCAGCGGGGCTGGTAGACATGCCCCAGGGGTTTACAAGGTTGGCATCCGTAAAGGGGCCGACGGCATTGATGTCGGAGGTGAGATAGGTAATGTTGACCTTTTGCGCTGAGGCGGGCAGGGTTAGCGCCGCGATTGCCAACAGCGGTAGAACTGCTATCCAGGCTGGTCTGGACGCAGTAGGTGATTTCTTGCTGAGCATGGTTTCTCCTCTGTCTCGGAATTGCTTCCGGCAACCCTTCGTCCCCCGACTGGCTGCTGCCACAAGCTTCCGGCAATCTATCCAATGAACCAGCAGAAGTTGTCTTCATCAGGTCACGATGTTGTCAAAACTTGTTGACAATTGCCGGAAAGAAGTCGGAGCGGAAAAGAACGAAGAGAGGAGAGCTTGCGCACTCCTCTCCCTGGAAATATCCGAAGCTACTTACTCGATCTGCCGGCGTGATGACCGGTAGCGGTACCCTGACCAGGCGTTGGCAAGATAGTTCCCAACGATCCGTAGGTTTCGTCGAAGGTGCCGGCGGTGTAGAAGAGTGTGGTGGTCGGCCCGGCCGAGCCGCCATTGCCGAACTCCAGGGCCCAAAGGCCATTGATTCGCATGGGCAGCTTGGATTCGTCGAACATCATCCCGATGAAACTGCCGTTGCTGGGATTGAAGGCCATGATGGAGCCGCTGCCGAAGTTGCCGATCAGGAGGTCATTGCTGAATGCGCCGAAGCCTGCCGGCGCCTGCACGATGGCCCATGGCGAATTCATCTGAACCAGGTGGGGCAGACGGCTCAGCAGATTGCCCTCGGTATCGAAGATATCGACGTAGCCATTGCCGGGGCCAGCTACATCGTCATGCTTGGCGGCGTCCTGCTTGGCATAGGTGACAATCAGCTTGCCGCCGATGAGCTGAATATTGAACGGAGCGAAGCCGGAGGGAATGGTCGAGTCGACGAATGCATTGGCGCCGAACGAATGGGGTCCGAACTTGGCGTCGAAGACATCGACTGTGCCGGCAAAGAAGTTGGTGGCATAGATATAGTTAGCGCCGCCGGCAGAGGCAAGCGCCATGCCCTTGTAAACCGCCGAACCGAAGTTATTGACTTCGATTAGCGACTCGGTTGGATTGACGTTGTGATTCCATCCCTGGACCGTGCCGTCCTCGCTGACGAAGAGGAAAGTGGCCGGATTACCGGATGAAAGCTGGAAGTCGTTGGTGTTGTTGGAGGCGATGCCCGAAGGGACACCAGGACCGGAACCGGTCCACGAGGGGATCGTAACCACTAACGACTGAGGCCCCCCGGAGCCGTTGTAGATCGTCGATAAGCCGGTTCCGTTATCCGAGACCCACCACGGGCCACTGGAACTGGCAACCAATCCCCACGGGTTATCCAGGTTGGCGTCTGTATTGGCACTGATATTGGCGATGTCTGATGTGAGAATGGTCGCGGTATAGGTTTGAGCCAGAGCCGGCAGGGTCAGCAAGGCGATCGTCAGAAACGATAGCGCCGCCATCCAGCGCGGACTAGTTGTGCGGGTCAATTTAGTCTGAGTGTCCACTGTTCCTCCTAAAAGGTGCTAGTTTTCGAATGCTTCGGCAACGCCATTGCTCTGGGCTGTTATCGCTGCCACAAGCTTTCTCCGAATTTATTCAGAAGGAACCAGCCGGTTGTCCAAGTGGGGTGACGATCTTGTGAAGTTTTCATGACATAGTGTCCGGCAAGCCGGAAAATTTCTTTCTTGCTTTTGTCACAGATTTGTCAACAGCCCGTTGACTGGCATTTTGATCTCTTATTAGCCTGTAGTTTCGGACGGTAAACGAAGGCAAATATGGAAAAGATACTGGTCATTGAAGACGACGCAGCAGTGCAACGGGCCTTGCGACGGACCTTTGAGACGGCGGGATTCGATGTATCGGTCGCTTCCGATGGTGCCATGGCGATGGAAACTTTTCGTGCCAATACTCCGCGACTGGTCATTCTGGACTTGCGTCTTCCAGGTAAGTCAGGTCAGGACATTTGCCGCGAAATTAAGCAGGAAGCGTCCAACGTTCCGATTCTGGTGCTGAGTGCGGCCAGCGACGTTCTGGATAAGGTCCTATTGCTCGAGCTTGGGGCTGACGACTATGTCACCAAGCCGTTCAGCCCACGCGAATTGCTGGCCCGGGTGCGGGCAGCGGTGCGACGTCTGAATCAAGCGTCGGACAAGATAGAGTTGTTCAGCTTCGACGACGTGGAAGTGAACTTCTCGAAGATGGAACTGCATCGTTCCGGGCTGTTGGTCCCGCTCACTCCCCAGGAGTTCAAGATGTTGCGCTTCTTCCTGAACAACCAGGAGCGCGTGATTTCTCGTACTGAATTGCTGAACGAGGTCTGGGGATATAACAACTATCCCACGACGCGAACCGTCGACACGCATATACTGCGGCTGCGGCAAAAGCTGGAGAAGGACCCAACCGATCCGGTGCATTTCCGTACCGTTCATGGCACCGGCTACAAATTCGTAAGGTGATCGGGAGAAGGAAACGGGCGATGGGTAGATTGCGGCTACGAACCAAATTTCTCATCGCCATGCTCCTGACCTCCGCCGGGCTGACCGCAGTCTCCCTGCTGATTGTTCAACACACGGTAGCGAATCACGTGCGCGGCAGTCTGAACAGCGACCTGGCCGACTCAGTTCAGACCTTTCGCAATTTACAGCGCGAGCGCGAAGCCGATCTGTCGCGGCTTGCGGAACTGATGGCCGACCTTCCCAGTTTGAAGGCGCTCATGACCTCACACGACGCGCCGACCATTCAGGACGGCTCGCGTGAGATGTTTCATCTTTCCGGCGGCGATCTTTTTGCGCTGCTGGATTCCAGCAACCAGTTCGTCGGCTTTCATACCAAGTCTCCCGGTATCTCGCGCGAGCAGGCGCAGCAACTGCTGAGTCATCGCGGTTCGCTGGATGAGCCTCTGCAATGGTGGTTTGCCGGCGGACACCTATATGAGGTCGTGCTGGCTCCCATCTACTTTGGTCCGCGATCCGACAACGCACTGCTGGGCGTAGTGGCTGTTGGCTATGAGATGAATGCCACCGTGGCGCGACAGGTCGGCCAAGTAGCTGCGAGCCAGGTGGCGATCCTCAGCGGCGACACGGTCGCTGTAAGCACGCTGAATCCCGAACAAACAGCTGAGTTGAGATCGCAGCTGGCTGCCGGTCCGGTGCCGACGGGGCCGGCAAACTGGAAGCTGGGCAAGGAGAGCTTTGTCGCTTCGGCGTTGGTTTTGAATCCGGATGAGACGCCGCAGGTCACGATCATGGTGATGAAGTCGTACGATCAGGCGACTGCCTTCCTGAATCACCTTCGGCACCTGCTGCTGGCGGTTGGATTGGGAGCCGTGCTTGGCGGCAGCCTGTTGGTCTATCTTATTGCCGGTACATTCACGGGGCCTTTGGAAAAACTGGTGGATGGTGTACGAGCCTTGGGCGGCGGCGACTTTGGCTACCCGCTGCACGCGCCCGCAGCAAGCGAAGTGGCTGAACTCACGGAGGCCTTTACACGAATGCGCGACAGCCTTCGACAAGCACAGCAACAGTTACTGGCCGCAGAACGATTGGCGACGATCGGCCGCATGGCAAGTTCGATCTCGCATGATCTAAGGCATCCCCTGACTGCGGTACTTGCCAATGCAGAGTTCCTGGCGGAAGCCGAACTGACTTCCGCCCAGCGCGAGGAACTGTATCTGGAGATCAGGGTGGCCGTGAACCGGTTGACCGACCTGGTCGACTCCTTGCTGGAGCTATCTCGTCCCGCCGAATCGCTAAACGTAATGGAAACACCGGTGGAGCGAACGATCAGTCGGGCTATGGAGCTGGTAAGGGCGCATCGTCAGTTTCAGCGGATTGCGCTAGCCATCGAGTCGCCGGGCGTACACAGTGCGCTGTTCGATCCGCGGAAGATGGAGCGCGTCTTCTACAACCTCTTGCTGAACAGCTGCCAGGCAGCGCAGGTCTGCGGCGGTCACGTGGGCGTCACGATAGCCGACCAGAACGGTGACCTGAGAATTCAAATCACCGACGACGGTCCCGGCGTGGACGCTTCCATCCGCGACAAATTATTCCAACCCTTTGTCAGCTATGGCAAAGAAAATGGCACCGGATTGGGCCTAACGATTGCGCAGAAGATCGTGCAGGATCACCATGGTAGCCTGCATCTGGAAAACTCGGTGCCGGGTCGAACGACGATGGAAATCACGTTGCCGCGTTATACCAACAGGAAGACGGCTGGCGCCAATGGCCGGCTAGCCGACGCTTCGCAACCTTTTACTGCTTGAATGCGGTTCGTTCGCCACTTCCGAGGGCCCAGGTAACTTGGTTGCAGAGAGGTGCGACATGAAAGTCTTCTGCCATCTCCAGCTCTCACGCCACAGCCGAAGACATTCGGCGAGAGCAGCCGCGTTTTGCCTTCTGTGCTTCGGATTCGTCTTTGAGCAGTCGTCGGCGGCACAGATGCAGGCGCAGAATGGCGATTCATCTACGCTTCAGGAGTTGAAGGACGAGGTGCATGAGCTGAAGGGCATGGTGTTGCAGCTTCAGCAGCAGACGGTCGCCAGCCGGGCGGAGATTACGCGTTTGCGCGAAGAATTGGAAAAGAGCCACGGCTCGGGCCCATCCCAGAGCCTGACGGTGGATGAGCAATCGCCGGCCTACGGCGCCGCGACGACGGCACAACTGGAGCAACGGCTGAATAGCGTCGAAGAGCAACAGCAGTTGCTTACCGGTAAGGTCGATGAACAATATCAGACCAAAGTTGAAAGCGCCTCCAAGTATCGCGTTCGCCTGTCGGGCATCGTTCTGTTCAATCTGTTTGGCAACAGCGGACAGGTCGACAACCTTGATGTGCCGACCTGGGCCATGCCGGGCACTCCCGGAGTACCGTCGGGTGCTGCCGGCGGAACGCTGCGGCAATCGATCATTGGCCTGGAAGCCTTTGGTCCCGACCTGTGGGGCGCGCACACCAGCGCAAATGTGAACTTCGATTTTGGTGGAGGGTTCCCGGCGACTACGAACGGCGTGGACTCTGGATTAGTGCGATTGCGCACTGCCGCGGTCCGTCTGGATTGGAAGGACACGTCGGTGATTGCGGGGCAAGACCAGCTTTTCATTGCGCCGTTAAGTCCAACGTCGTTCGCGTCGCTGATCGTTCCGCCGCTTTCCTATGCCGGCGACCTGTGGGCCTGGACACCGCAGTTGCGAGTGGATCATCGCTTTGCTCTCTCCAGTGACTCAACGGTACTGTTGCAGGGCGGCTTCATGGACAATTTGACCGGCGAGCCACCGGACGGTCCGAACTACAGCTGGTATCGACTTGCGACCTCCGCCGAACGAACCCGACAGCCCGCATATGCTGCGCGCGTCGCCTATTCGCATCCCTTCTTCGGGCAGACCTTCACGGTTGGGGCTGCGGGCTACTACAGCCGGCAAAACTGGGACTTCGACCGCATCGTGAATGGCTGGGCGGGCATGATGGACCTCAGCCTTCCGTTAGGCCGCCGGTTTGCGCTGAGCGGTTCGTTTTACCGTGGCGCGGCAATCGGCGCATTGGGGGCGGCGCTTGGACGGAGCGTACTCTTTAACGGCGTGCTCTCTGATCCGAATACCGAAGTCGTTCCCTTGAATGTTGTTGGAGGTTGGGCGCAGCTGAAGTTTCGCGCCACACCGAAGCTGGAATTCAACGGAGCTTTCGGTCAGGACAGTCCATTTGCCGCCGATGTCCGTTATTTTGGGGATCAGGTCGGCAGCTATAACGTGCCTTACCTGACGGCAAACCGCGGGGCGTTCGGAAACGTGATTTATCGCCCGCGTTCTGATCTACTGCTGTCGATGGAGTATCGCCGGCTGCGCACATTTACGATCTACGACAGCAGCTATCAAGCTGGACAGGTAAATATGTCGGTGGGGGTATTGTTCTGAGAGACCGGACCAGATCCGCGACCTCACGGCTCGGGTTGCTGATTGTCGCATGGGGCCTGTTTACCGCAGGTTGCTGGGCTCAGGAGGGCGCCATTACCGGCAGGATCGTGCTTGAAGGTACAGCAAACGCAACTTCAGTTGCTTCGAGTGTGGTCTGGCTGATGCCGGTCGGTTCAGCGGCCGCATCGACGCCGGTTTCACCCATGCATGCAGTGTTAACGCAGAAGGACAAGATGTTTGACCCGCATATGCTGGTGGTCACGCGAGGCTCAACCGTCGATTTTCCCAATCGCGATCCCTGGTTCCACAACGTGTTTTCGCTGTTTAACGGGAAGCGCTTCGACCTGGGGCTTTATGAAGCCGGCACCTCGCGTACGGTTCATTTCGACCGCGAAGGCGTCTCCTTCATCTTCTGCAACATTCACCCGGAGATGAGCGCTGTGATTGTTGTGCTGGGAAGTTCGTATTTCGCCACTACCAGCAAAACCGGGGATTTCACAATCTCTAACGTTCCTGCCGGCAGCTATATGCTTCACGTGTGGAATGAGAACGCGCTGCCGGCAACGCTGCAGGCTCTCTCGCGAGAGATTCAGGTCGGGGACAACGGACATGCGGTGGGGACGATTCGCCTGGCGGTGAGCAAGCCTTCGTCCATTCCCCACAAGAACAAATACGGTCAGGATTACGAACCGCCCTCGCCCAACAATCCTGTTTATGTGCAGCCGCAATAACGGCGGGAAAAGAAAACACTTTATTCTTCAAGCCGATTCCGGACGCCCCGAGAGTTCCTTGTGAGGAACAGCAGCTGATTGCGTATCCGACAATGTGGGAGTTGCGACGATCTGTCCGGCCCACTCCCTCATCGGAAACATGCGATTGCAGTCGAGGCAGCGAGTTACGTCGAAATGCGCGCTGCAGTTTGGGCAAGTGGCGTTCGTCGCGAAGGTATCGAACGGCGCCCGGCAGTTGGAACATCTCCAGAAGTTTCCCACCGGCGGCGAAGCGCTGCACGAGGGACAGGAGAATTCATGATGACGCGGCATTTTGGAGGCGCGCAGTAGCATGACTGAGTGCTTCAATGCGCCCCAGCAGTTCAGCAAAATAAAGACCGAAAGCACCCCGAACCATACGGAGCCCATTCGCACAGCTACGACAATCAACCCAGCTACGCCGATGAAGCCAATTACAGTTGCCGCCATCAAACTGCGGGCGCGTCCGATCAGGAACCACAGCAACGCCCGAAGGATCTGCCCGCCATCCAGCGGATAGACTGGCAGCATGTTGAAGACCAGTAGAACAGCGTTGATGATAAAGACAGCGCGCAGTAGAACGAACAGATTGGGAGTTGTCAGCCCCGCGGCGAACCGCGCGAGTTCGGTGAGTAGGAGGATGACTGGAATCAGGACAACATTGACCAGCGGTCCGGCCGCGAGGCTCCACAGCACAGCGCCGGGACGCTGCGGAGGATCGACGTAGGCGACGCCACCCAGCGGCCAGAGCACGATGCGATTGGCATTTCCTCCAACTTGCCGGCACGCCAGCGCGTGACCGAACTCGTGCAGAAGCACGATAAGAAACAGCGACAGATACTCGACCACATTCCAGATCATGGAGGAGTATCGCCCTGCCCGCATGTTGATCTCGAAGATTGCGAAGAGAAACCACGACCAGTGCAGGAAGACGTCGATGCCTCGAAAGCGAAAGAGATGGACAGAGCCTTGGCGGCCGGTTGGCATCTGGGATCAGTCCCCCGGCGGAAGCGGAGGCGCAGCGGCGCTGCCGGTCGTTCCAGGCGGTGGTTCTGACGCCGGCAACTGACGCTGCGGCGGCAATGGATAGTAGCCGTGCTTGGCAAAGACCTCCAAGCCCGGACGCTTCACGCGTACCTCGATATCGCGAAAGTTGCTGGAAGGCGCCATCGCTGTGTTGTAGCCCAAAGTGTATTGATTGCGAGCTTCGACGGTGATCCGCTGGTAGGCGCTCTCAATCGATTCCTTGGAGAACTCGTTCAGCACATCACCGCCGGTGGCATTGACGTAGCGCGGCAGGATGTTGCTGTAGCCAAAGCCAGGGATGCGGGCCTTGGAGACTCTGCCATAAACCGGCATAGCGGCGGTGTCGACACCAATGGCATAAACGATGATTCCATCGGTCAGCAGGACCTTCAGCACCTGAGCGTAGCTGGCGCGGCTGCCGTACTCCTGGCCGTCGCTGATGATGAAGATGATCTTGCGGCTGGTGGGCGAGCGATGAGCCAGGTCCTGCGCCGCCATCAGAATGGCATCGTTGAGGACATGGTATTCCGGTTGCGCGGTAGTCACTTGCGGCGCGCCCGGCATCGGCTTGCCGTTCGTCACCGGACCTGAGCCGAAGGGGCCGCCGACCACGGATGCGCCCGCATTAGCGCCGCTCTCATCCTTGAGCCGCTGAAGCGCTAACCCCATGCGAGTGGAGTTGCCAAAATCCTGCCGTTTGTTGACCGAGCTGCCGTAGGTGAACACGGAAACCTCGTCGAATGGACCGAAAGCGCCGCCCAGCGCCGAGAAAGTCGCATTGACTTTGCGGAGAGCCGGCTCGGGCAGGCCCTGGTCGACGATCAAAGCCGCCGACAGCGGGAATGGATCGCTGGTGAAAAACGTCAGCTTCTGCATCGTCCCATCTTCATAGATGGTGAAATCTTTGGCCAGCAGACCCTCCACCAACTTACCTTCGTTGTCCTTGACCGTCACAGGAACAGTGACGAAGTTGACGGTCTTCTGCAGGGTCAACAGCTGGTCGGCTCCGCTCTCGCCACCCTGCGGTGCGCTTCCCGGAGGGATGGTCTTGATCTCGCGCGATCCCGGCGGCGGTGGCTGGGGATTGGTTTGTGCGGGAGCGGCTTGCTGTCCAGCGTCGCGAGTATTTGCCGGCGGCTCCGGGTTCTCACTGGAGGAAGAGTCTCCCTGATTGCTTGCGCTGGGCGGCGGGGGCACGTTCATATTGGGCACCGGCGCGTTGTTCTGGGGCGTCGGCGCATCGGGCAGCTTCTGCTCCTGCGCGATTAAAGCCGCCGCGCCAAACGCGAGGACCGCCGTGAGCAGGGCGCCTCTGATGCGGGAGATCAAGGGGCGAGGGAACATGGAATTCGGTTGTCTCCAGGATTTGCCAGAGCTTAGCACAAGTATACCCGTAGTCGAGGTCTCAGCCCATCGCCCATTTGGGCCACCTGCACTAAAATGGATACATCCGACAAGAAAGAGTAGCTATGCCGCTCCCCAGGTTAAGTCAGTGTGTCAAGGTTGCAGCTGTGCTGGTGATTGGATGCTTGTGGCTTCCGGCGCAGTCGCAAAATCCCCCAGCCCAGCAACAGCAAAACCAGCAGCCGTCCGATCAGGACAATTTGCAGACCTTCAAGGCCGAGGTCAATGTCGTTAACTTGTTCTATAACGTCAAGGACAAGCACGGCACGTTGATTCCCGCCCTGACGAAGGACGACTTTCAAGTCTTCGAAGACGGCAAGCCGCAGACCGTCAAGTACTTCTCCGCGGAGTCAAACCAGCCGCTGACCCTGGGCATCATGATCGACACCAGTGCCAGCCAGACCCGTGTGCTGGATATCGAGGAGGAAGCCTGTACCCAGTTCTTGAAGGCCGTGTTGCGCGACAAAGACCTGGCGTTTGTCATTAACTTCGATGTCGATGTGGATCTGGACCAGGACTTCACCAATAACGTTCACGACCTGGCGCGTGCCCTGAGCAAGATGCAGATCAATGCCGGCATGGGCGGCGGTCCACCGGGACTAGGCGGGGGCCCGGTTCCGACCACGCCGCGCGGCACGCTGCTCTACGATGCGATCTATCTTGGCGCGGACGAGAAGCTGAAGAACGAAGTTGGCCGCAAGGCGATGATCATCTTTACCGACGGCGAAGATCAGGGTAGCCGGCTGCGCATCCAGGATGCTGTTGAGGCAGCGCAGAAGGCCGACACCATCTGCTACGTGATCCTGATCGCGGATCGCGGCTTCTATGGCGGATTCGGGTACAGCGGCGACTCGGAGATGCACAAGCTGGCGGAGGCAACGGGCGGGCGGGTGATCGAGGTTGGCAATAAGCAGGAGAAGTTGAAAGCCGCGTTCGATCAGATCCAGAACGAGCTGCGCAGCCAGTACAACATTGGCTACACGCCGACCAATGCCAAGCTGGACGGAACCTATCGCAAGATCCAGATCAAGACGAAGGGCGATTACAAGGTCCAGGCGCGGCAAGGGTACTACGCCATCGCTAAAGACTAAGCACCGCAATCCGGTCAAGGATTCGACAAAGGGAAATCCATGCAAAAGATCTGCCCGAACCTCTGGTTTGACGGCAACGCGGAAGAAGCCGTCAATTTTTATGTATCGGTTTTCAAAGATTCAAGCATCACCAAGGTCAGTCGCTATACCGAAGCGGGTCCTGGGCCGAAAGGGAAGGTAATGGCGATGTCCTTTCAGATTGAGGGCCAGGACTTCACGGCTATCAACGGCGGCCCGCTGTACAAGTTCACACCCGCCATATCATTAGCCGTGAACTGCGAGAGCCAGGCGGAGATCGAAGAACTTTGGGAGAAGCTGCTGGCTGGAGGGGAGAGCCAGGGTTGCGGGTGGGTGAACGATAAGTTCGGCGTTTCCTGGCAGGTTGTTCCTTCCATTCTTGGCGAAATGATGAGTGATCCGGACGAGTCTAAGTCGGCGAGCGTGATGCGAGCGATGCTGCCAATGCAAAAGCTGGACATTGCCGTGCTGAAGAAGGCTTATGAACAGAGCTAGCCTGCGATAGACTCGTCCGATGTTTCTTCCAGCCGGCTGCGCAGGTAATTCCAGTTCGGCTGGAATTCGTTTCGCTTCGATTGCGCGGCGCGATCAGCCTGCTGTTCCTCGTGTCCCGCCCTCCACCAGAGATAGATCGAAAGCGCCGCGAAAAAGAGACAGAGGTAATAGCTGGGATATCCAACGTAGGCGCTGAACGCGGCCAGACACATCACCAGCCAGGAGCCAAGATAGCGCCGGTAGCGCAACTCAGCGCGTTGTTTGGCTTCCTCTAGCTGATTCCACTCGGGTAGCTGGACCTTCGCAAGTTCCAGGCGCAAACGATCGGCTTCCTCGGCGCTCAGCAAAACCGGAGTTACGAGTTCACTGCCCTGAGA
>Ga0335078_10009790_pt1 | contig 14186 bp, 16 predicted proteins | sample Lox_Sample_32_FD_206711 | JGI IMG/M metagenome (GOLD analysis project Ga0335078, IMG submission 206711) | Soil microbial communities from Loxahatchee National Wildlife Refuge, Florida, United States - Lox_Sample_3.2 | ecosystem: Environmental > Terrestrial > Soil > Wetlands | place: USA...
GCCTCAATTCGGCGGCGAAAGCCGCGACGGTTTGCGGCCCGATGTCCAAGCCCATCCAACCGTCGGGAATTTTCGCGATGGGCAGCGTCTGCGTTTGCGCATCGGCTTTGAACTCCGAGGCTACAACGTGATCCACCGGCAACATAAATTTGAAATTCCGGTGCTTCACTTCGGCAAGGAGTTTCCGCGCAAGATCGAGCTTATCGTCTTCAACGAGAGATTTACCGATCACAATTCCCTGCGCCTTTAGGAAGGTGTAGGCCATTCCGCCGCCGATCAGAAGCGCGTCGGCGATTTTCATGAGATTTTCGACCACTTCAATTTTGTCCGAGACCTTCGCGCCGCCAAGAATCGCCACAAACGGCCGCTCGGGATTCGAGATTGCCTTATCGAGATACTTCAGCTCCCTTTCCATCAGCAATCCAGCGGCGGCCTGCTTCACAAATTTCGTGATGCCTACGACCGACGCGTGCGCGCGATGCGCCGAGCCGAACGCGTCGCACACGAACAGTCCATCGCACAATGACGCAAGCTGTCGCGAGAAATTTTCGTCGTTTGCTTCTTCTTCGGCGTGAAACCGCACATTTTCGAGCAGCAGCACGCCACCATTCGCCAGGGTCTTGCTCTTCGCTTCCGCTTCGGGACCGACGCAATCCGCCGCAAATTCCACGCGCGAGCCCAACAAATCCGCCAGCTTCGCGGCGGCGGGCTTCAAACTGTATTTTTCGTTCGGCTTGCCCTTGGGGCGGCCCAGATGCGAGGCCAGCACGAGCCGTGCGCCGCGTTCACGCGCCAACTTCAATGTGGGAATGGTTTCGCGGATGCGCGTGTCGTCTGTAACTTCGCGCGGAGAGGCATCAGACAGCGGCACATTGAAATCCACGCGGATGAATACGCGCTTACCGCTCATTTCCAGGTCACGAATGGAAAGTTTATCCATGGCAGCCGGACGGCGCGTTGAAAATCTAGAACTTCGCCGCCATGAATTTGATTAGGTCGCGCACGCGGCTGGAATATCCCCACTCGTTGTCGTACCACGCGAGCACCTTCACACAATTCCCGGCAACGACCTTCGTATATTCGGAATCCACGATCGCCGAATTGGGGTTCCCGCGAAAATCAATCGAAACGAGCTCTTCGGTGCTGTATGCGAGAATGCCTTTCATTGGGCCTTCGGCGGCATTCTTCATCGCTTGATTCACGGCTTCCACCGTAGTTTGTTTTTCCGTGGTGACCGTCAAATCCACGACGCTCACGTTGGGAGTTGGCACGCGCATCGCGTATCCGTCGAGCTTGCCTTTCACCGCGGGCAGCACCAGATGCAGCGCTTTCGCCGCGCCTGTGCTGGTGGGAATCATGGAAAGCGCCGCCGCGCGCGCGCGCCGCAGGTCCTTGTGCGGAAGATCGAGCAGTTTCTGGTCGTTGGTGTAGGAATGAATCGTGGTCATGGTGCCGTGGACGATGCCGAAATGATCGACCAAAACCTTCACGACGGGCGCGAGACAGTTCGTGGTGCAGGAAGCGTTCGAGACGACGTCATGATTCTTGGGATCGTATGTTTTTTCATTTACGCCGAGCACCAGCGTGCAATCGGGGTCGGTGGCTGGGGCGGAAATGATGACTTTTCTCACCGGACCACGAATGTGCTTGCGCGCCTCGGAGCCCTTCGTAAACAGTCCCGTGGATTCCACCACGATTTGCGCGCCAACCGACGCCCAATCCAGTTCGGAAGGATCCTTCACCTTGAAAACGCGGAAGCCGCGGCCGTTCACTGCGATGGAATCTTCCGTGTGCGTCACGTCGTGCGGCAAATTGCCGAGGATGGAATCGTACTTAAGAAGGTAGGCAAGCGTGCGTGCGTCGGTGATGTCGTTCACGGCGACGATTTCAATCGCCGGATCGCCCAGCGCCGCGCGCACAATGTTCCGTCCGATGCGGCCAAAACCATTGATTCCGACTTTAACGGCCATTGATCCTCCCTAAATTTTTCTGTGGACAAAATTCCCGCAACCGAAGGGGAGACAAGTGCGAACGCTTGATGCTAGGTTGCGCCGAAAAAATTGTCAATTCGCCGCGCCGTGGTCTCTGGGGAATTGCTCAACACGCACGACTTTGTCGCCGATGAACGTCACAAACAGCGTGATCGCCGGCGGCTGGCCGTAGATCCAGTCTTCTCTTTCTTCTCCGTTTTCGTCCTTATCGCGAACTTTTCGATCCGGCTTCCCAATTGCCGCTTCGACCATCTCGCGGTTCATCCCCAACACCGCACGTTTTTCGGTGATTGCTTTCTGCATTTCGGGAGGCAGCGTCTGGCTCCAGAGAATCGCCGCGGAACGCTCGTGCGAAAAATTCAGCACCGGTGCAAGTACGGCCTTTAATTGATCCGGAGTCATTTCAGGAACCGGCCCGTCGAAATCCAGAATCAACGTCGAACCCAGAACGGATGTCTGGTCGGGCCCGTTGTTGTTGGGTGACGCCGATGCCGTCGGAATGCCGGACAAGCCAATCTGAATCCGGTCGCGCCAGCTGGTGCCCGTCTTTCCGCCACCGTTGAGGGAAACGATGATTCGATCTTTCCTGAATTTCAGCGCCGTAATCTGCACCTGATCCCCGGGATTCACGGCCGCGCCGTGCGACGCCAATTGCCGGTGCAGCATCTTCTCGTCGAACGGTTTCTTCGGGTGCATGATGAAACCGTCTTTGCCAACAGGCAGGGACTTCACGGCGTGCGCGTATTCTCCATCCACGAACCGAACCAGCGCCAGTTCCGAGGGCTGGGTGAGCGGCTCGCCACCGGTCAGTACATTGCGGACATCCTGTGTCTGACTCTGCTCCTGGCTGTTCGGCTGATTTGGATTCTGCCCGGAGGCGCCTGCGCCGGAGCTAAAGTCCGGCAATAACGGCAATTTCGCACCGGCTAACACATCTGCTGGAGGAGGAGTGTTCGGACGCCACGGCAGCACACGCGGGTTATCCAAACTGAATAAGAGAAGAAGGGCTGCCGCGTAAGGCGCAAGGCGAATCATGGGAATCCTGCCTGGCGGCTATTGTAAATCTTCCGGCAGGCTGTGGGAAGGGGATAAGCGACGGGTCAGGATGAGCCAGGCGATGCCGACAAGAGATATCACTGTGACGCCGATTCCGCCCTCCGGGCCATAGCTGCCGCCCGTGAGCCAAGCCGGGCCGGTGTTTTGCGCCACGAACAGTGTGGGTCCAATGCTCAGGCCGCTGACGGGCAGCGAGACAACCGTCACCATGAAGAAATTCCAGGAGCAATGCAGGCCGATTTGCATCCACATCGAACGCGTGCGAACGTACGCCAATGCGAGGAGCACTCCCGCCAGTACCGTGTTGAAGATAGATAGCACCTGCGCACCTGGATTGCCGCCGTGCGCGAGACCGAAGATTACAGAGGTGAGAGCAACCGCTCCGCCAACGCCGAATGCTTCGATGAAGCGCTGAAACGCGTAGCCGCGGAATAGCAGCTCTTCGACCGTGGCAGCGATGAAGAATAGCCCTACGTTCAGCGCCACGTTTTTCCAGAAATGCAAGTTGTAGGCGGTTCCAGCGGAATAGTGGACTGAATGCGTCGCGGCAAAAATCGCCAGGATCAGAAGCTGCAGGGCGAGTCCGAGACCGGCACCGAGCGCGAGCTGACGAAACCATCCTTGCGCAAAGCTGAGGCCCATCGATGAGAACTTCTGCCGGTCCAAAAAGCGCACAAAGATGACGCTGAGTAGAAGCAACGGCGGGACCGTGGCGATAGAGACCCAGAACAACTGCCACCAGACCGTCGCATGCTGCGTGTAAGTGAAAACGAAACCGCCGACGAGGATCTCCAGCAGGAGAGCTCCCACGCCGAAGAGCAAGCCGCGCACGATCGGACGTAATTGACCACCATCGCTGAGGAAAATCCGCTCGGACCATGTCGGCAGTCGCGCGCCCGCGGATTGCGGCTTCGAGTTTTGTTGGAAATCGTCCGGCATGATTTTCAGAAAGTGTGATCCGCAATCTTGTGCCGTCGGCTACCGCGCAACTGTCACCTGTACGCCACGACGATCGATTCGCATCGGCAGCAGCTGCGCGCCGACGGCTACGATTGCCTCCTCTACCCGCGCCCTTGCGTCGGGCTCGATCACCAGTGTGACGCAGCCACCTCCTCCCGCGCCGCAGACTTTGCCCGCAGTCGCGCCACTGCGCTGAGCGGCGGTGATGATCGCGTCAATCATCGGCGTAGACATCGTAGGCAACGTGCGCCTGCGCACCTGCCATTCTGCACGCACCAGCGCGGCGAGTTGCTGCCAATCCTCTTTCACCAGCGCCGCGCGCGCCCGTTGCGCGATTTGCGAAATCTCTTCCAGCCGCCGCCAAACTCGCTGGTCGCCGTTGATCTCCGCCTGAAACACTTCCCAATTGTTGATACCCGATTGGCGCGGCTTGCCCGTGTAGCAAACAACCAGCCGCCGCTCGAGTTCCGCGATATCTATTTTCAATTCCTCGCGGAATTCTCCGCCCGCGCGTAAATGAATCGCGCTTGCCCCGCCGAACGCCGGCGGATAGTGATCCTGCGTTCCCGTCGGCACATGAATCACCATCGCTTCAGCGTCGCGGCTGATGTGAATCCAATCCGCGCGGCTCAATCCCTTGCCAGTGAACCGGTCAAGCGCGGCGCAAATCGCGACGGCCATCGCGCTCGAGCCGCCGATTCCCGCGCCGGCGGGCGCTTCCGAATCGGTCGTCAACGTGAATCCCTGCTTCGGAGCAAACAGGCGCACCAAGTGCGCGAGTAGCGGCAACTTGTATCGGCGCGCGCGCGCAAGAGCCGCGAATGCAGCGAATGTTTCGCGCTTGCGCGTATCCCGCGAAACGAACGTGATGGCCTTCGACGCGGAAGTTTCGATTGTGCAACTTGCGTAGCGTGAAATCGCGCAATTCAGCGTGAGTGCACCGTCGTGAAATAAATAGAGCGGCCAAATGTCCAACGTTCCGCCGGCAAGATCTATTCGAGTCGGCGCCTGTGCTTCGATTTTCATGTCGAATTCCGCGTCCGTTCCCGCAACGCCGCTGAGATTCTACACGACGCGCGCGGAAGAAAAAGCAACTTGGCGCGAGGCGTTTCCGAATTCCGAGTAAGATGGAATTAGGAATGTAGATGACGGCGCTTCCCTTCTCCGAAACCCTTTCCAAATATCCCGTTGCGCGGCGATTCATGGCCGGATTTGAAGGCACAGTTCTCCCTCCGTGGCTGCGCGAGCTGCTGGAACAAGGGCTGGGCGGCGTCGCGATTTATCCGCGCAATTTTCGGAATGCCGATGAACTTGCCGCACTCACTGCCAGCATTCGTGCCGCGGCAAATGAACCCTTGCTGATCGGGATCGATCAGGAAGGCGGGACGCGCTTTTCACTGCCCACGCCGTTCACGCAGTGGCCTTCTCCGGCGAAGCTCGGCGCGCACGGAGAGGCGAGTCTGGTGCTCGAAATGGCGCGCGCAATGGGAGCGGAACTCGCGGCTGCCGGGTGCAATTTGGATTTCGCGCCGATGCTCGATCTGCACTTGAATGCGGCGAGCCCAGTGACGCAGGTCCGCAGTTACGGCGCCGACCCTGCCCTCGTCAGCCGCATGGGCTGCGCATTTCTTGCAGGGCTCGCGGCAACTGGTGTACTGGGATGCGCGAAACATTTTCCCGGACACGGAGAGACGTCGATCGATCCGCACGAGGATTTGCCAATCAGCCAGAACCCACTCGAAAAGTTGGAGCAAACCGAGCTTCTTCCTTTCGGCGCGGCCATCGGCGCAGGCGTGCGGACCATCATGACGGCGCACATTTTGCTCCCGAAGATTGATCCGGTGCATCCGGCGTCTGCCTCGCGCGAGATTCTTACGTATATTCTTCGAGAGAAAATGAAATTTCGCGGACTAATTTTGGCCGACGACCTGGGGATGGGGGCGCTTGCGCGGCGCTACGCTCCGGGCGAAGCGGCCGTGGCCGCGTTCGCCGCCGGCGCGGACATCGCCATGCATTGCCACGACAGCGCGCAGCTTACGCATTCGCTCGCCGCGACAATTCGCGCACTTCGCACTGGGATTCTATCTGTGGAGGAATGGTGCGCGGCCGGCGAACGGATCAACTACATTTTGCAGAGAATCGATGAACCCAAAGCTCGGTCACTCGATGTGATCGGCTGCGCATCGCACCGCGCGCTGGCGGCGAGGATCGGAGAAAAAATCACGTCTCACTAAACTTCATTCTGTCTTATGCGGTGCGCGCCTGGGACGCGGCCTTCAATCTCTGTGCCGGAGTTTTTTCCTCGGTTTCCGCCTGCTGCGTCTTCGCATGCGCCAAATTCGGCTCAAAACAGCGGCGGCATCGCGCTTCGTACATCCCGCCCGCACCGACAACGATTAAATCTTCGGAAGCCACCAGCCTTTGCGTGTGCGAAGCCGGATTCCCGCATTGCATGCAAATCGCTAAGAGCTTGGTGATTTCTTCCGCGAGCGCGAGCAGCGTCGGCATGGGCACAAAAGGGCGGCCGAGATAATCGGTGTCAAGGCCCGCGATGATCACGCGCTTGCCCATGTTCGCGAGCTTCGTCGCCTCTTCCACCAGCGGCTCGCCGAGAAACTGACCCTCATCAATACCGATCACTTCCGTGCGAGGATCGATCTTTTCAAGGATTTCCGAGGCTTTGGAAATATTGTCCGAGCGGATGCCCAGGCCGGAATGCGAAACGATCTCTGTCGCGGAGTAGCGCGCATCAATCGCCGGCTTGAAAATTTGCACGCGCTGCCGGGCAATTTCCGCGCGGCGCAGGCGGCGAATCAGTTCCTCGCTCTTGCCGGAAAACATCGGCCCAACGATGACCTCGATCCAGCCCATTCCATGCTTGACGATATCCACGCGTCCTCCTCCGACGCTCAAGTTAGCACAAGCCGCTGTGGAAATGGAGCGCAAGAAAATAGAGAATGGAGGCCGACGGAAATTGTGCGGTGAATCAGACGGCCAGCGCGAGATCTCCAATCGAAAAGGAGCGAGCGATGTACGTTCACACTTATTTGAATTTCGCCGGGAATTGCGAACAAGCTTTGAAATATTACGAGCAGCACCTCGGCGCGAAAATCACCATGATGATGAAGTTTAACCAAATGCCCGATCCGAAAATGGCTCCGCCGGGAATGCAGGATCAAGTTCTGCACGCGCGATTCAGGCTCGGTGACGCGGCGCTGATGGCCTCCGACGGGCCGGCCGATCGCGTGCAACCAATGCGCAGCGTTTATATTTCGCTCGGCGTGGGCACCTCCGAAGAAGCCGAGCGTATTTACAAAGTTCTCTCTGAAGCAGGCGAAATTTTTATGCCCATGCAGGAAACATTTTTCGCGCACCGCTTCGGGCAGCTTCGCGATAAGTTCGGCACGAACTGGATGGTGATCCACGAAAAACCGATGCAGTAGGCGATTCGGGCATCGGCGCGGCTATTTTTCAGACGCTCGCGGGCGCTGGTACATCTCCGGGTTGAAAAATGGCGCGAAGGCGCTGACGACAGCCACACGAAATGCTTCCTGACGCGTGATTAGATTGCGCGTCAGCACGCCCCACGCGCCCTGCGCGTCGCGGATGCCGCGCCCGCCGGACCATTCGTCAATTGCAGCAGAAAGTTCGCGGTCGCGCTCCAATACCTCGGCTGCGAGCGGCTCCGGCATTTGCACCGCGCCGGATTGTCCGTACGCGCCCACGCCGCTGCCGTCCGTCACATAGGCCCAGCTTTCCAGGAAAATCAGCCGGCGGCCATTTTCTTCCGTGACGTCCAGCCCGCCTTCGAGACCGACGAAATATTTCCACGGCTCGCCACGCTCACGCGCCTGCTGGACGAGCGCTTCCGCGCGGAGCCGCGCTCCGCGCATCAGTTCATCGCGTGAAGCAGGCGTGTGACTCACCCCGCTCGGCACTTCGACGCCGATGACGTCAAATTGTCCACTGGGATCGAGCACCGGACCAAAAATCGTCAGCGCTTCCCACACCGCATTTAGTTTTGGCCGCCGCGTGCTGCCGACCGCGACGATGATTTTCCCCACTGCGAAACCGCCTCACGCTTTCCAGAATTCCGCCTGCTTGTGTGCTCCGTAGCGTTTTTCCAAGAATTTCTTCAGCGTTTCGATCGAATCGAACACCTGATCCGCGCAGCCCAGCATCCATCCGCTGATTTGCTCCGGCTTCAACGACGTGACCAGATAGACCGGAATTCCCTTCCGATAGGCAAACGTGAGTTCCGCCGGCGTCCCTCCACTCGTTACGCCTGCCGCCGTTGAATCTCCCAGATGGCAGATCACGTAATCCGCCTTGTTTTCGATTAAATCCAGATCAAATTGAATGATCTTTCGCAGCACGCGGCGAAACTTCTCTACGTCCGCGGATTTCCATTCGCGGAAATGCGCGGCCTCTTCCTCTGTCAGACTTTTCCTTTCATCCTCGGCTGGATCGTAGACACGGTGGCCAAGCTGGTCAGTCAAAAACGGTGTGAGTTTCCGGCGCCACAGTTTTCCACCATCCGCGGCAAACTCGATCGGGCCACACAAATAGGCGAGCACGGCTTGTGCCTCCACCGGAAAAGCGGTCAGCGGAACCGCATGGAAAGTTGAAACATTACACGACGTTGGGTGATTCCGGGAAGGAAGAAGAAAATGGAGCGGCCGACGGGAATCGAACCCGTGCCTGAACCTTGGCAAGGTCCCGTACTACCTCTATACTACGGCCGCGCCAACAAAACTGTAACACGCTGACTGGGGCGGGACAATACCCACAGCCACCATCGCGAGCAAAAAAATCTCACCCCGCCCGCCACTGTGCGCCACCGAATCGAATTTGCTCGTGAGTCTTGCTTAGCTGAGTTGTGTCACGCGTGCCGTCTTCACAACCGGCGAATTCTTCTGCCGCTCGGCAAAGCGCGACGCTTTTGCGCGGTCCGTGTATACGCGGGCAAACTTTTCGCCGTCGCGATAGAATACCGTTACGATCCAGTGCCGGTGCTTGCGGCGCTTGTCGGTTTTGTAGTTGGTCAGTCTTCGTCCCTTACCGGCTACCTTCTTTGCTTTTTTCATTTTGCCTCTGGACGCTGGGCGCGTCAGATTCTCTTTTACGAATATGACAACCGGAGCGCGTCCGCGCAAGAAAATTTTGGGTTCGTTAGCCTGCAGACACGTATAACCCTCATTACTAAGTAACGCAGTGACGCCCATCACGCTGCCAGATGCCGCCGGCGCAAGGTTGGGGCGTGCAAACAGCCGGTAAAAAACTTCAATTTCGTAAAAAACACTTTTCGTTTACCTACGTCTAATCCTGTGAGAACAAGAACAAGGGATAGTGGGAATTCAGACAGGTGTGCAACGATCAAAAAAGTCACAATTTCACCATCTTTTTTCGAACATTTACGAAACTTTTTCGCGGCCGAACACGTTACATAGTTGAGTGGAAAATGAGAGGCGTTTATGGTTCTGCATCTTGCAAATATGCCGCGAATTGAAGCTGTGCGCAGCTATCCGGCGGGCACCCTGGATCGATTGAGCCAATTGCTGGTACTGGGAGCTCCTGCGCGCCCCGACCCCCGTCGCGTGAGTTTCTATGAAGTAGAAAGCGATTCAGATGTGTACTACGTCCACATCTCTCCCGAAAATGGACGCGTTCTCCTGATTGGACTTTGGTCAAAGACGGCGCCTGTGATGCGTTCCGCTGCGACTCAGGCCGCGTAGGCGAAGCAACTTCACGTTCTCACAAGAGAATTGAATTCCCGCAGAAGGCTATGACGCGAGATTCTGTTCGTGCGCTGGGCTTCGCCTGCGGCGCTGGCATTGAAACTTTCCTGATAAGTGTAAACGGACATGTCCTCAAACGTGTGGTTCTGTGCGCGCCAAGCCAGAAAATCTCCGCCGGTAAGCGGAAAATTCCCGGGCGAGCTTTCGGTCATCCAAAGTGAAACGAGCTGATCCGGAGAGCGGTACGGCAGCGGACACAACAGCACCGCGTCCAGCACGCTGAAGATCGAAGTGTTCGCGCCGATTCCCAGCGAAAACGTTAGCACCGCGATGATCGTGAACGCTGGATTATGCGTCAGGACGCGCAATCCGCATCGAATGTCCTGCCAGAGAGAGTCCATGTGTCCCCCGCGCGATTGAGGATGGCGGCGGTTTCGGACGCAGCACGCCGTCGAAATCTTAGACGGAGGAGAGCGGCTGCGGTCACGTTAGACACTTGGCGAAATTTCTCCAGGAAGGCTAGATCCAGGTGGCGGCTTTGTACCGGCGATATTCTTCGCCGAAGGCTTGTTCAAGTACCTTTTCCTCTTTGATCGCGCGGAACAATTGAACGGAATAGCCGCAGAGGAAAAAAACGAGCGCGTATATATTTCCAAGCGCGATGAAAAGTCCCATGTAGGCCACGCCCGCGAAGTAATAAATCGGATGACGAAATTTGGAATACAGTCCGCGAGTGACCAGTTTGTGCGCTCGCGCGGCGACGCTGAATGACGCGCCAAGTTGCTCCCGCGCCACCATCCACAAAACAAACCCGGTGACGCCCATCGCCATCCCAATGATGTAATGGGCCATCCAATTCCAATGCGCGAAAAGAAACACCGCGAAGGCCACAAAGATCCCCGCATCAAGAAACTTTAGTAGCCTCAGGCCCATTGTTATGCCTTCGCTGCGGCTTCTTCTGCCTCTTCGTCATCAAGGCTCGTACCGTAAATGGATGGGACCTTTGCGCCCATCGGCCGTAAATAGCTTGTTAGCTGGCCGCGATGGTGAATCGTGTGGTTGTTCATCATTTGAATAAACGCGATCGCTGGAAGCGACCCCATCGGCGATGCCAATTCCCTCGCGCACTGCTCCCCCGTCAACGCCTTCAGCTTCGCATGGTTCGCCGCCATCTGCCCGTCGTACCACACCACTACGTCCTTAGAGGTCTTGATGTGCTCGGGCATTTTGCTGAACTCCGGGAATTCCCCCGTCACAACCCACGTCGTAAAAAATGTCTCCGACGCCGCGATGTGCCACGCCAATTCCAGAGCGCTCATGGATCGCCTATCCGGCCGGTAATCTCCCTTGTCCGCCGGCACTGCCTCAATTACCTTCCTTGTAAGTCCAGCTTCCTGCTCCACCGCCGGAATCAGAAATTCCAAAATCGCGTCTGCTTTTTCCCCTTTCATGATCGAGGCGACTCCTGAAGTAGTCTTCGGTTCCGCAAGGAGTATAAACCGCTTCTCGATCTAGTGGTGCCGCCGTCTCTTACTGCTTGTTTTGTCTTGTGCGCTGAGGGACTGAAACCTGGATGCACGTTTCCTCGGATGTCTTCGTCATAACGAACGTTCGAGGCTCTTTATCATCTTGTCCCTGCGGCCCCATGTGCGGACTTAGATACGTCCCCACGATTTGCGTCCCGTCCGCCGATAACTTGCCGACAAACTTCGCCGGCCTCATCCCGCCGGCCTGGTAGGCACCGGGATCCAGCGTTATCACGCCGCCTTCAACTGTGATTCCCCATTTCTTTCCTCCACCTTCAAGGACAGTACCTGTAGATGCAGAGATATTTCTGCCCATCCTTACAATATCGCTACTCATCGGCCAGGCCATGAATGCGCCGTCCGTTGACTGCATGATTTGTACACAGCCCTCACGATTTACGGACGCGGCCTCAGGTGAAGAAGCGCGAGTCCATGTTCCCACGAATGGCCCTCCATTCGTCTTCGACGATGCTCCGGGGCGCTCTAATCGGACCTGCTTCGTCCCGCCCTCTCGCGAGTAGTCTCCAGTCCAAACCTGCTGCGCTTGATTGAAGGTTAAATCCAGACTGAAATCCGGGTGGGCAAATTTAGAGGGTCTGGTGTCTTTGAATTTGAATCGCAGCCTTTGGCCGTCCCACGAAGACAAAACGTATTGCGTGACCTGCCCGGCCTCAAACCAGATGCCGTGCTCATCCCCCGCTATTCTTTGATAGAACTGAAACTCTAGCGGCGCATTGTATTTTTCAGAGACGTCATTTGTGATGGCCCCTCCGCTAATCAGTACCTCGCGGGCCGCCGCAATATTGATGAAAATCCCGATCTTCATCCCCCCGCCCAGAATCGGATCGTCAACCTCCCACGGCCCTGCCAGCAATAACGGCTTCGGCATATCAGGAGTTATGGCAAACTCCTCGGCTTCGCTCCATTCCTTTGACTTTTCCATTTCCGCGCTCAGATCGTTTACTTTGTAATCAACGGGCGCCTGGAAAATCGCGGGGTCCGGCTCGCCAAGGACGATGTTGTCGAACCGTTCAATCAAATTCAATCCGTGAGGATCGTTGTGAGTGTGTACCAGCGTCATGCGCAGGTACGGCGACGTCCAGGTTTCATCCGTGATCGTGAAGGGCACCGCGACTTTCATGTTTCCAGGATCCGAGATGACCGTCGTGCCACGGCACCCGCGCGTCACAATTCCTTGAATCTTGCGTTCACCCAGATCCTCGACCGTTGTACTTTGGCCGCGCACGGTGTGGCCGAATCGGCTGTCTTGCTTCGCACGCTCGCACCAGTCCAGCGGCTGCTCCGGCATCGGATGGGGAGATGTGCTGGACTTCATGATCATCTTCGTGGGTCCGTCATCCCAGGTAAGATTTTCCTTCGCCACAGGGTCGGAAATTGCGTAAACATGATTCGTTCCGGGGGACCTTCCTAGGGCGCGGGCGTTGGCCGGTTCCTGAATCGGATAAACTGTCTCCCGCAAGAATCGTCCCTCGGAATCCCGCGCGACAATGCCATGGTATTCGTGCGTCTCCATTCCACCGGGTCCCGGCTCAAGCCGCCGAGAATTGTATTCCGCGCGAAACGGCCTTCCCGTTACACCGGGCGAAATCATGACCGGTAGAGTTCCGAATCCTCGCGGCACCGTTCCCGGCGCATATTCGCTGGAAAGCGGCGGCAAATCCTGCGCGCAAACCGCGCCTCCAGCCGCAATCGAACAAATCACAATCGCTGGCAAAAATATCCCTAAGCGAGCTAGCCTCATGATCATTGACCTCCGCGTCCGCATCTGGAGTTCTTGTTGTGAGATAGACGCAGATTGTCCGTTAGGAGTTTCCCGGAGTACTTAATCCGCAACGATACCTGTTAATATTCCAATCATGCGCTTACGAATCGGTAGAACAGGCGCCGTTCCCTGCCTTCTGATTGCGCTAGGCTTCCTATTTCCGTCACTCCAATCACAGGTTGCCAGCCCGTCTTCTAATCAGGACTTCCTAGCCCGTCTCGTCGCCGCCGCGCGAGAGCGCATCACGCATACGGTCCGCTACGATCCCGCGTATGTCCGCATCCATTACCCCAACGGAGACGTGCCCGCCGATACCGGCGTATGCACCGACGAGATCATCCGCATTTATCGCGCCGTGGGCGTGGATCTTCAAAAACTGGTTCACGAAGACATGCTGCGTAACCGCTCTGCATATCCGCATGATCCGCGATGGAGCAGTGGTACGGACACCAACATTGATCATCGTCGCGTTCCCAACCTGATGGTTTTCTTTGCGCGCAATGGAAAGTCATTGCCAATTACAACGCGCGCCGAAGATTATTCGCCCGGCGATCTGGTCACCTGGGACCTCGGCGGAAACGTCCCGCACATCGGTATCGTCGTGGATCGAAAATCCGCGGCGTCCGGCCGCTACATGGTCGTACACAACATCGGCCAGGGCCCAAAGATGGAAGACGTCCTCTTCAATTGGAAAATCACGGGGCACTACAAGTACTCTGGGCCGGCAAGTTAGGATCACCCAAACATATTCCTCACCACAAACCACACGTTCGCCGGCCTCTCCGCCAGCCGCCGCATATACCACGGGAACCAGTACGTCCCGTAGGAGATAAGCACGCTCACCGCGTAGCCGTCGCGCGCCAGTTTCTTCTGCGCATCGCGCTGAATGCCGTAGAGCATCTGAAATTCAAACGCGGACTTCGCTACACCCTGCGAATTCGCATACTCGATCGTTCGCGCGATCATCTGCGCGTCGTGCGTCGCGATAGCTGCACGCGAGCCGGCCGCGAGCGCGTCCCTGCTCAACATGCGCTGCGTCAATGCGAAAAACGCGGAGTCGACGTCCGATTTTTCGGCCAGCGCCACGCTCGGCGGCTCCGCATAGGCTCCCTTCACCAGGCGAATCGCCGCG
>Ga0335078_10009792_pt1 | contig 14183 bp, 7 predicted proteins | sample Lox_Sample_32_FD_206711 | JGI IMG/M metagenome (GOLD analysis project Ga0335078, IMG submission 206711) | Soil microbial communities from Loxahatchee National Wildlife Refuge, Florida, United States - Lox_Sample_3.2 | ecosystem: Environmental > Terrestrial > Soil > Wetlands | place: USA: Florida...
TAACGAGGCCAATTATCTCGGCGGCGCAACGGACCCGCTGATCTCGACCGAGAAGCGCAGCTCTCAATATGCCGGAGCGCAGATTGTACTGGCGGACACGACCAAGTCCAATAGCGTCAGGGGTGGCCTGTACGGTTTCTTCCAGCACGACAGCGATTTCTTTGGCATTCAGGGAGAAGGCTTGGGCCTGGCCCAAAGCGAAAGAGTCAATGGAGATCTTTCGGCCGCTTTTATAGAAGACCAATACCGGCCCACGCGATGGGTGACCCTGACCGGCGGAGTCCGGCTAACACATTTTGACGGGACCCTGAGCGAAAACGCGGCCGATCCCAGAGCCGGCATTGCCTTCAGGATACCAAAAGTCAATTTCATTATCCGCGGCTTCTATGGGCGATACTATCAGGCCCCTCCGCTGGCTACCGTTGGCGGGCCGGTTGTTCAAGCAGCCCTTACCCAGGGGTTTGGGTTCCTGCCTCTGAAAGGCGAACGTGACGAGGAGTATCAGTTCGGCGGAACGCTGCCAATCAAGGGCTGGGAGTTCGACGGCGACTACTTTCATACTCGCGCAGCAAACTTTTTTGACCATAACAACATCGGCGACTCAAACGTCTTTTTCCCGATAACGATTACGGCGGCCTATATAAGGGCAATCGAAGCGACGATGAAATCGCCGCGGCTTGGAAAACGGGTTCAGCTTTTTCTGACTTACTCACATCAGCGGGCTGAGGGAGTAGGTGATATCACGGGCGGCCTGACGGATTTCTCTCCCGGCACGGGGGCCTATTTCCTGGACCACGATCAGCGGCACACGCTCAATGCCGGATTCAATACTTCGCTGCCGCGAAGAACCTGGCTGACCAGCGTCGTTCACTACGGATCGGGGTTTACGAACGGCGACGGACTGACCGGGGCAGGGAATTCCGCGCCGGAGCACTTGCCGGGCCACATAATTTTCGACATTTCAGCGGGAAAAAGCTTCGGCGAGGACTGGTCAGTGGCCGTTCATTCGACCAACGTCGCCGACAAGCGATGGCTGCTGGATAACAGCCTGACGTTTGGCGGAACTCACTTTGACGATCCACGTCAGGTTTATGTGGAACTGCGCTACCGGTTCCACTATTGATCAAGTGTCAGTCGTGGGCGCCTGGTGTCAGCGATCTTCGGCCCTCGAGTAGGTCTAAACGCCGATGGACGATACGCTTGATCTAAGCCGTTACGGAAATGAATTCGCCGCCGACACCATGGCTGGGAAGCGGCGGCTATCGAGGGACCTTTGTTGAAACTATCCTGGGTCCCTCGCGGGAAGAGTTGGCTGAAGCTGGCCTCTCAAGTGTCTCCTCCGGCAATGGCCGCTCTTCCCGATTTTGTCCTCGTTGCCATTTTGTTTTCGAGGGGTTCAACAAAGAGTTTAGGTCCACCGCCCGAGCCGCCCGCCGGGCAGTTTGGGCGGTGTGATGGGGCCTGGCTGGTTGACCAGTCCCCAGGGGGAGGGCGGCCGGCGCCGGTATCTCAAAGGGTCTCGCTGGCGCCGCCGTTCCCCCGGACGAAGTTGTCCAGCACAGAATATACACCGTATTCGCCTGGGTGGAAACTCCAAATAGGCCAGGCCAGCGGTGACTTTAGTTTTGACTCAGCAAAAGCCGAATAGGTTAAGAAAGGCGGTTATTCCTATGCGTCATAGAAACAGCGGACCGACCAGGTCAAAGAATTCATCTTTGTCAGTTTCCTTCGCCGTCGCGCTCTTGATCGTGGGGGCGGGCATAATCGTCAAAGCTCACGAAGGACACCGGCACGCGCCGGCCAGCGCGAAGGCTCTGAAGAGCCCGGTCGATGCCGGTCCCGCCAACATCAATGCCGGGCACGCCGCGTACGTTCAAAACTGTGCCGTTTGCCACGCTGAAAACGGAAAAGGGGACGAGAGCGCCAGTTCGTGCCTTGCGGTCACGCCGACCGACCTGACCCGGAAGGATGTTCAGGCTCTCACCGACGGTGAAATATTTTGGGAGATTACCCACGGGATTGGGCCCAGCGGCATGCCATCGTTCGCTAACAAGATTTCCGCCACCGCACGTTGGCAGATTGTCGTTTACGTCCGGCAACTATCGTCGGCCACCGGGGCCGGGAAAGACGACGCGCGGGTTGACGGGCAATACGTCTGTCCGATGCACCGGGATGTGGTTTCAAGCTCACCCGGCAAGTGCCCAAAATGCGGGATGAAGATGGTCGCTAGGGACGCGGGGAGATGATACGCCTTTAGAGCTGGAGCAAAGAGGGCGATTACCTCCTGGGGGTTGATGCCGTCATGCGTATTGGTCGCCGTGACAATTATCTTAAGGGGCGTAAGGGTCTTTACGCTATTGAAGCCGGTCATATGATACGGATTGGGCTGCCCTTCGTTCGCTTTACGATAAGGATTAGGGCTTTTATTCTGATGGCGGTTCTTTGCTCCGCTCCGCTCGGTACGCTGGGAGCGGCAATCGTTCCCGCCCCGGAATCGTGCTGCTGTCCCAATTCCGCGGGTTGCCCGATGTGCCACGCGCGCCGGGTTGAAATATCGCGTCATCAACATCCCCGGCAGCGACAGGCATGCATTTGCAGCTCAGATCCGCAACCAAAAAGCTCTCTGACCAGATTACCTTCTGAAACCATCCTAAGTGGTCCGGCGATACCAGACCCGCCCAAGGTGTCACAGGCCAGCCAGCACGCCCGGCTCGAAGATTTGGTTCAGCCGATCTCACCGCCCAGGCGCCCTCCTCGCAGGTAGCGTCCTGCGTATCCAACGCCAAAATCGAAGGCTCTCTAGCGGGTGAAAGCCGTTGTGCTGGGCTCCCGTCAGGTCGTGGGTGGTCTCGACTAATTGAGACCGATCCTGGCTGGAATCCGCCTGCTTTCATGGATACTCATCAAAAACAACAAAGGGGATTAGCGATGTACAGGGTTTCTATGCTCGCTCAAATGACCGTGTTGTGCAGCCTGTGTTGCCTGCTATCGTCATCGGCTGGCGGCCAGCAAGCCAGTGGGCCCGGTGCTATCAGGGGGCAAGTTGTTGATCAAGAGGGCGCCGGAATACAGGATGCGGCGGTGACGCTGCTTAGCGGCGCCGGCCAGCGGCTGCAACAGACAAGGACGGACCAGACCGGCAGCTTTGGCTTTTCCGGGCTGCGACCGGGCGATTACGTGCTCCAGGTGGAACGCTCCGGATTCCTACGGGTCGATCAGAGCGTTGCGATCGCGCCGGATCAATCACAGGCGCAGATTTCGATACAAATGAAAGTAGCCGGCCCTGGCCAGCAGGTCACTGTGAACGCGGAGGGGGGATCTTTTCGCGCTGAGGAGTCGTCGACAGCGACGAAGACGAACCTTCCCTTGAACGAAATTCCCCAGGGCGTTGGTGTCGTGAATCAAGCCCTGATCGAAAGTCAGCAGACGGTCAGGTTCGCGGATGCGGCCGAAAACATCAGCGGTGTCAATCGCGACGTCTACGCCGCTGGGGATGTCGGCAACGGGTTGACCGTCCGGGGCCTTCCGCTCGGCGTATTCAGCAACTACTACCGCGACGGATTTGCGTTCGATGGCATGGTCCCCTCCGATATTACCGACGTCGACCGTATTGAGATACTCAAAGGGCCTTCATCCGTCCTGTATGGGCGGGCCGCTTCAGGGGGCATCGTCGACCTCATTACCAAGGAACCACTACCCGAACCTGAAGTAGTTGCTTCTTTTCAGGCCGATCGATACGAAAGCTTCCGACCTACGGTTGACATCACTGGCGCCATCGGAAGCGGCGGCAAGCTCCTCTACCGTATGAACGCGGAGTTCGCCGATTCGAACAATTTCAGAGACTTCTTCCACGATCGACGCTACTTCCTCGCTCCGGCGATTACGTGGAAACCGGACCAGGCCACGACGGTCCGGCTCATGTTCGAGTATATGCACGGCAGGACGACTACGGATTATGGAATTCCCGCACTGGGCGACCGGCCAGCTCCCGTCCCGATCAGCAATTACTATGGCGAGCCATGGCAATATTCGAACCTTTGGAACCGAGTTGCGGGTGTGGACGTATCGCGCGGGCTTGGCAACCACTGGACCGCGCGCAGCCGGTTTCGCGCAACACTGACAAATTGGGATTACCTTGATACAAGCGTTGGGAGCCTGCTTGCGGACAACCGGACTTTGACTCGATTTGATGAGAACGCCCACTACCCGCTCAGATTCTATGACTGGCAAACGGATGTTACGGGCATATTCAAAACGGGCAGCGTCGAGCACAACCTTCTAATCGGATTTGAGTACGGCAGGCAGCAGGTGGTGCAGAACGCCATCTTTGACGACGCACCGCCGATCGACCTCTTCCACCCGGTATATTTCAGCGTTACGCCACCGAGTCTAGCCGCGCTGCAACAATTCTTTTTTAATCCCGCGTCGCCGGACTATTTTCCGCTCGACGGAACCACGCGGCTGATGACCCACGGCGGCTACGTGCAGGACCAGGTAAGTCTCCTGCCGGGGTTGAAGCTTCTCATCGGATCGCGGTTCGAGGGTTTTACCCAGCGATACGATGAAACGGTTTTCGGCACGCACAACCGCCAGGATAACGTGGCCGTGCTTCCGCGCATCGGGGCCACCTATCAGCCCGTCGAACCGGTGACGTTCTATGCGAGCTTTAGCCGGAGCTTCAGTCCAACTCTGGCGGCGCAATTCACACCCGGTGGCGAACCGTTTCAACCGGAATATGGAAACCAGTTTGAATTCGGAGTCAGGACCACAGAGCTTCGTGGAAGACTTTCGTCGTCGGTAGCGTTCTATCGAATTCGCGCCTCGAACCTGTTGATCACCAATCCGGGCAACCCGCTGGCTTCGATTCAGATCGGCACGACGGAATCCAAGGGCATTGAGGTGGATACGTCTGGCCGTATTCTGCCGGGCTGGGACGTGACCTTTGCCTATTCGTATAACGAAGCGGTCATATCAGCGGACCCGGTCTACCCCGCCGGAAACATATTCCAGAACGCGCCCCGCCATAGTGGAAGTGTGTGGACTGTGTATGAATTGCAGCACGGACCGCTGACCGGGTTGAGTTTTGGTGGCGGCCTTCGCGCGATGAGCTACCGCTATGTTGATCCCGCGGACGACGTGGTCCTGCCGGGCTATGGGCGCCTGGATGCAATGGCGAGCTATGTTTTTGGTCAGTCCCGCCGGGAGGAAAAGCGGTACAAGCTCGCCGTTTACATCCAGAACCTGGCGAACCGGCGCTATTTTGAGTCGGGCAACACTCCTACCGTGATTTTTCCCGGCTCGCCGATCAACGTTCGAACCGAATTGCAGGTGCGCTTCTGAGACGAATGCATCTAAGCAGTTTTGTGGAATGCATATGAAACACATTTTCGTGAAATTGACTTTGTTGGTGGCTGTCCTGGCCGGTCTGGCGCTTCCAAGCGGCTGCGCCAGGCCGGGCTCACAGCCCGCGGCCGTTTTTGAAGCCCAGCCTCGGCCTCTGCTCGAAAGCGTCGGACTTTCGGCTTCCTGGGATCCGAACCTGGCGGTCGATACGTCGGGGACTTTGTATTTGTTCGCCGTTTACGATCAGGATTCCAAATCGCAATTGGGCCTGGCAATGTCGCACGACGGCGGCGATACGTTGATGTCACGCATTCTGCCGATAAGTGAAACAAAGGTCTCAATCGCTTCTCATGGGGAAGAGAGCCCAAGTCTGGCCATGTCGCAGGGAGCGATTTATGCGCTGTGGCAGGAATCGGCCGGGGATGGATCGGGAACTATAATGCTGGCGCGGTCGCTGTCGTGGGGCGAAAGTTTCGACAAACCCATTCAGGTCTCCGGCAGAGACGTCCATTCCTCCAAGGGCTTTTGTTCCGTAGGCGTCGCGCCAAACGGAGATGTTTATGCCGTCTGGCTGGATGAAAGAGATCAGGCATGTGTGCTCTATGTCGCCAAATCGACGGATCACGGCGCCAGCTTTCCTAAGAGTATTCCGATAGCAGACCACGCATGCCCGTGCTGCCGGCCCAACCTGGGGTTTGGATCGAATGGCGATGTTTATGTCGTATGGCGCCGTGTATTTCCGGGAGACATCCGCGATATGGCTGTTTCGATCTCGCGCGACGGCGGACAGACTTTTGCCGAGCCCACCCGCGTCAATGAAGACGGGTGGATGTTGCACGGGTGCCCGGATTCGGGACCGGCCGTCGCCGAATCGCACGGGGCGTTGTCCATAGTTTGGATGACGGAAGGCAGGGAGCAACGCGCAAAGTTGCAATTTGCCCGCTCAATAGATGGCGCCAGATCCTTCACCAAGCCGGTTAATGTCTCAGCTGATGTGTTGGATCCCAATCATCCGGTGATGAAGACCGCCGATGACGGAACTATTTGGCTGGTTTTTCAGGGTCGCGCCGCAAGCACGAAGGGGAACTGGGGCAAGATGCAGGCTTACCTTGTCCAAATCAAGCCGAATGGGTCGCCATCCCCGCCTGAGCCGATACCAGGCAGTGACAATTCGATTGCATACCCGACCATCGGCGTTGGCAGCGGAGGGCGCCTGTTCATCGCCTGGGCCCAGCCCCAGGGTGACCGTCAGACCGTTATGCTGACGCGTGGGCGAACGAGCGATGAGAGCCGAGCGGTCACTTTGGCTCGCTGATTTTTGTTTCGCCGACCTGCGACGGCGCGGGCCGCAATGCCCGGTGTAGCCGAGCCGCGGCCGCGATTGAGCGAATTTGAGGGGAGCATTCGTAGTAAATTTGCAAATTAGCAAATTTGCAAATTAGAAAAATTACGATCCCACTTTACAGTATATTCAAGAGGTGGTACGATTGGCGAAAATGCTTCGCACGCTAGACAAAATCAGCCGGGGATTTCGGGCAACTTTGGCGGTACTGACGCTTATGCTGGGCGCGGCATGCCCTGCGCTCGGGCTCACGCTCAATTTGTCCGAAATGTGTGGTATGAGTTGCTGTGCATCCCACGGCACTTGTTGCTGCAAGATGCAAAGGCAGGGTTCGTCCGCACGACGCGGCCCCGCACAACCTGGCATTGACCAGTCCCGGCTCGGCGGAAGCTGTCCGGCGGGGTGCAATACCACGCAGACCAGTTTCAAAATCCCCAGACCTGAACAGTCCGGGTCCGCTTCCGTGATCCGCGGTAAGGCACGCGAAGCCATCCACTACGATCCGCCGACTTCTTCAACCTACAAGAACTGGGCGTCGGGATCCGATTCGTCTCGGGCGCCTCCTGCCTGTTCTTAACGGTCCACCACCTAAGAGTTTGCGATTTTGACGGGAGGTAGGGCTTACCCCTGTGTACAGGGGACTAGTTTCTCCGTTGCTCGGCGTTGACCGAATCGCTAACGTCGCGCGCTGGACCGAATTCAACCATCCACATCGCCGTTGTAGCCCATGCCCGGGATTGGACTTGGGATCTGAGTATCCGTCATATCCGAGTCTCTTGGCTTGGCCAAGTCGACGTATTCGTCATTGCGCAAAAGACGTGCTGGCAAGAGGCCGGCGGAGGACAAGTGATGAAAGCTATCTTGCCTGTCATTCTAATATTTCTTCAAATACCTACTTCCATCACGGCCCTGCGTACAGGAGACCATACGAGCAGAAACGTGTCCCCGAATCCGGCGACCTTAGCGGCCTTCGCTGAGCAGCCCTCTATAAGCTTTCTGAGCGTCGACGAATTAAAGGAACTGCTGAGGAAGAAGCAGCAGGTATTCATCATCGACGCTCGCGGCGCCGACTATGACGCCGGCAGCACAAAAATCAAGGGCGCTGTTCATATTCCGCCCGATGAAATCGAACAGCGCACCAAAGAGATTCCGCGTAACAAATTAGTCGTCGCTTACTGTGCTTGCCCTGACGACGGCGGCGCGATCAGCGCGGCGCAGACGCTAATGGGGCTGGGCTACACGCGACTGAAGGTATTGAAAGGCGGCTGGGACGCCTGGAACGCCGCACACGGCACGGTCGAGCCGAAGTGAGCGGAATATTTCAACCGCCGAGACGGTCCATGCTCAGGGAGGAGCGGGGCTGCAATATCGGGCCTCAGCGGCATCGGAGGAATTGTCATGAAACATCGAATTCGTCCATTCAAACTGTTGACTTTGGTGTTGGTCTTTGCCAGCTATGCCTCTGTCAAACGCCTTTCCGGCGTATCGGCGCATGAAGGGCACAGCCACGCACCTGCATCAGCGAAGTTGTTACGCAATCCCCTGCAGCCGACTGACCAGAACATTGAGAATGGTAAGGCGCTGTTCGAGCAGTACTGCGCGGTATGTCACGGCGCCGACGGCACAGGATCCGTCTACAACCGGACGGCGAAAATCACGGTTCCCGACCTGTCGAGTCATTACGTGATGGACCTGACCGAAGGCGAGATATTCTATGTCGCGACCAACGGAATCAAGGCCAGCGGGATGCCCGCATTCAAGGCACAAACCAGCGATCGCGAACGTTGGCAGCTAACGCTGTACGTTAAGAATTTCAGCATTGCGGCTCAATCCCATACCTCTATGGCCGCCGCGCCCGGCGGCGAAACAAACCGGCCGGTTGTTCTACGCTTCAAACCGATGGTCGGTGACAAACCGTTTGCCTGCGGTGAGAGCTACCCAGACATCGGTGTCACCCATTCGACGATTACCCCAACGGACTTCCGCCTATACGTGCATAACGTTCGGCTTGTCGACGCTGCCGGCAAAGAAACACCAGTGGCGCTCGCCCAGGACGGGAAGTGGCAGTTTGAAAATCTCGCCTTGCTCGATTTCGAAAACGGGTCCGGTCCCTGCTCGAACGGGACCCCAGAGACGCATGATTACGTCAAAGGCGCTGCGCCGCCGGGGAACTACACCGGCGTCAGATTTACCGTGGGCGTCCCTTTCAACCTCAACCACGCCGAACCGGCGAAACAGCCCTCCCCGCTCAACCTTACGCAGATGTTCTGGGTTTGGAATGTGGGCTACAAATTCATGCGCATCGAAGTAAAGTCAACAGGGATGCCCCAAGGCTGGTTTGTGCACCTGGGCAGCACCGGCTGTACGCCAAACACCACTCGTCAAACAGTTCCGACAAGCTGCGCGTTTCCCAATCGGCCGGAAGTCTCGTTCAACAACTTTGATATCAAGCGCGACGTAGTCATTCTGGACCTCAAGAAGCTGCTTGAAGGCGCAAACGTCGATACAAATCAACCCCAGACGCCCGAAGGCTGCATGTCGGGGCAAAAAGACTCGGATTGCGCGCCGGTGTTCGCCAATCTCGGCTTGCCCTTTGGCGTCCAGCCCGCATCGGAACAGAAATTCTTTTCTGTAGGAAAAGGCAGCGCCTCAGACGCTTTGAATGATTCCGCACATGGAGAACTGAAAGCCAGCGTTGATAGCTCATTCGCGTGGAATTTGCCTCGGGGTTTTCCCAAGCCCCGAGTTCCCGCCGACAATCCCATGACGGAGCCGAAGGTCGAGCTGGGACGCGACCTATTTTATGACACGCGGTTGTCGGTCACCGGCAAATTCTCCTGTGCGTCATGTCACGATCAGTCGCGCGCTTTTACCGACGGTAAAGCCCATTCGATTGGCGCGACCGGACAAGGGCATCCGCGCGGTTCGATGAGCCTGGCTAATGTCGCTTACACGCCGGTGCTTACCTGGGCCAACCCGAACATGAGACAGCTCGAACGCCAGGCGCTTGTCCCAATGTTCGGCGAGCATCCAGTCGAGATGGGATTGAGCGGCAAGGACGACCAGGTCGTTGCCGTGCTCAAGCCGGAGCCCCGCTATCAGAAGCTCTTTCCGGCGGCATTTCCAGGACAATCCGCACCGTTCACCATCGACAATGTCACCAAGGCCATTGCCGCATTTGAGCGCACGTTGATCTCGGGTGATTCAGCTTACGACCGTTACTTGAACGGGGACAGGCAGGCAATTTCAGATTCCGCGAAACGCGGTGAGGCGTTGTTTTTCAGCGAGCGCCTGGAATGTTTCCACTGTCATGGGGGCTTCAACTTTTCGCAGTCTGAGGACCACGACGGCAAGGCATTCGTCGAAATCGAATTTCATAACACCGGCCTTTACAACCTGGACGGCAAAGGCGCTTTTCCAAAGGACAACCAGGGCATCATCGAATTCACCGGCCGGCCCGAGGACATGGGTAAGTTCAGGGCACCCACATTGCGCAACGTCGCCGTTACCGCTCCTTACATGCATGACGGGAGCATCAAAACCCTGGAAGAAGCGATCGACCACTATGCGGCAGGCGGCCGCACGATAAGCACGGGCGAATACAAGGGCGATGGCAACACCAGTCCATTGCGCAGCGCCTTTGTCAAAGGCTTCACGATCAGTGTAAAGGAAAAACGCGACCTAATCGCTTTCCTCACATCGCTGACCGACCAGACGTTCCTGCATAACCCGCGCTTCAGCAATCCCTGGCCGGATAACTATATGAACGCAGGCAGGAGTCCGGGGCAACCATTTATGGAGAAAGCACCGGCGCCGGCAGGCTCAGATGATCCTGCGACGGTGAAGCAAAGCGGGACGGCGTTTAATCCGGAACCCCTTCCAAACCCTGCTGGACCGGGCGCTGTAATGCCGCACCTTACAGTTACTCCCGACCAGCGCCTGTTGATGAGTTGGCTCGAACCGAGGCAAGGTGACAATCCGCTTCTGCGATATGCAATCGAGCATAACGGCAACTGGACTGAGCCCCAAACCGTGAGCTCGCGCGACGCCATTGTTGACTATCAGTCGGCGCGTCCGGCAGTCGTTTTGCTGGCGGACGGGAATCTTATTGCCTGCTGGGAACAATACCGGCGCGAGCACAAGTCGTCATCCCGGGCTATCGACTCGGTCTATTCAGTGTCGCGCGACGGCGGCAAGACCTGGACCGATCCGAATCCCGTGCACCGCGACCAGACCGAATGTTCTCACGATTTTGTTTCAATTACCTCGATTTCACGTGACACCGCCGGATTGATCTGGCTGGACGGCCGCAATATGAAAAAGGAAAGCAGGCAGATGCTTATGACTGCGACCGTCAAAACCGACGGCTCACTCGGCGAGGAAAAGATACTGGACCCCGACGTGTGTTCGTGTTGCCCGCCGTCGATTGTCAAAACAAATCGCGGGTTGCTGGTCGCCTATCGGGACCACGAACCGGGTGAGATTCGTGATATTTCGCTGGTGGATTTCACGTCCGGTCAATGGGGCGCGCCCCGGAACCTTCACAGGGACTCCTGGCATCTTGAAGCCTGCCCTACAAACGGCTCAGCCTTAAGCACCGACGGACAACGTGTAGCGGTGGTTTGGTTTACCGGAGCCAACAACACACCTGCCGTCAAAGCCGCTTTTTCCAGCGATGGCGGCCGGTCCTTTACCACGCCGCTCATCCTCAGTCAGGGCAAGGCCGTTGGGCGGACCGCGCTGGCGTTATTGCCCGATAGTTCGGCCGCGGTCGCGTGGATAGAAGGCGTGGATGGTGTGCCGCGACTGATGGTCAACCGTGTTACGTCGAGAGGCGAAAGCTCGAGTCCGGCGATGCTTGGGAAAACCGGCAAGGGTTTTCCCCGCATTGCGCTTGCTGGCGGCCAACTCATCGTCGCCTGGACCCATCCATCAGAGGGTGTAAAGACCGTGGTCCTCGACACCCACGTTGAGGGCGGCCCGGAAGGAAGATAGCCCAGATAATGAGGACAGCTCGTCGCATAAACCAATCTGATAATCCAGAAAGAGAAAGCATGACAAAGGCAATTGTTTTTATCCTACTCCGGCTGCTGGCACAAACCAAATTCCCGGCCGGGCTGTCTAGTCACGGAAAAGCCTCGCCGTTGGGAATTTTTAAACGAGCCCGGCTTTCAGTTGGCCCCATGGGAATTCTTTTTGTTCTTGCGTCCGCCGCATTCGCTCAAACCGAAACCGCTACCGTTTCCGGGCGAGTAACGGATCAGAATAGCCACGTGGTCCCTGATGTTCAAATTCAGCTTGTAAACACAGAAACCAACGTGGTGGCAACGGTAAGGACTAACGCGGAAGGTCTTTACGTCATCCCAGATCTTCATCCCGGAGTTTACCTCTTGCGGGTCACGAAGGACGGGTTCAAGGAAGTGGTGAAGGAGGGCCTGGTCCTGCACGTTCAAGATAGTGCGAAGGAGGACTTTTCACTTCAAGTCGGATCTGTTTCGGAGTCGGTTACGGTGAAAGCCGATCAATTGAACATTAACACCACGGACGCAACCGTTAGCACGGTGGTGGACCGTCAGTTAGCTGAAAACCTGCCTCTGAACGGCCGCAGTTTCCAGTCACTCATCCAACTCACCCCGGGCGTTGTACTGACAGCCAACAACGGAGTGGATCAGGGCCAGTTCAGCGTCAACGGGCAGCGTGCAGACGCAAACTACTGGACCATCGATGGCGTCAGCGCGAATGTTGGCATCGGCGCAAACGGTTTTGGCGCAGGCGAAGGGATAGCGGGCAGCCTTGGAGCCACCAATGCGTTGGGAGGCACCAACAGCCTGGTTTCCGTGGATGCTCTCCAGGAATTTCGTATCCAGACCTCGACATACGCGCCGGAGTTTGGCCGCCAGCCCGGCGGCCAAATATCTATCGTCACCCGCTCCGGCACGAATCAGTTTCACGGCTCGTTGTTCGACTACCTCCGAAATGACAAACTGGACGCTAACAATTGGTTTGCGGATTCCGCCGCCCTTGCCAAGCCAATGGAGCGACAGAACGATTTCGGAGGGACTTTAGGCGGCCCGATTTGGAAAGACAAGACCTTCTTCTTTTTCTCGTACGAGGGTTTGCGGCTTCGCCTGCCAATGACGGCTCTTGATCTGGTTCCAGACACCAGTCCGCTGGATCCTTTTTCGCGTCAGTTTGCTTCGCCCGGTCTCCGACCCTACTTGAACGCGTACCCTCTGCCGAACGGGCCGGAGGTTCTGGACTCGACCGGAAACCATCAAGGCGTCGCGCAGTTCAACGCCAGTTATTCGAATCCGGGCTCGCTGGACGCTTACAGCCTTCGGATCGATCATAAGGTCAGCGAAAAGCTGAATATTTTTGGACGGTTCAACTATTCTCCCTCCAGTTTCGATTTCCGCGGGTTTACCTCGGCGCTAAGCACGGTTACTCCTACCGACGTCAACACGACGACCGCGACAATAGGCACGACATGGTCGATCGCCGGAAACAAAGTGAACGAGTTGCGATTCAACTACAGTCGCGTGGACGGTTCGAGTACTTTCAGGATGGACAATTTTGGCGGGGCGACGCCACTCACGGCCATACCGTATCCAAGTCCTTTCACGAGCCAAACTGGATTTATTCGCTTTTCAGTACTCTCGCTGGGAACTGATACAGGCAGTGATCTTTTAACAGGGGCCGACACATTTAACCAACAGCGGCAGTTTAACGTCGTCGACAGTGTCACCATGCAATTTGGCTCCCACAGTCTGAAGTTTGGCGTGGACTATCGCCGACTGCATCCCTTGTCCGCGCCAAGCCCGGAGACCAACGCCCCCGTGTACGGACTGGGCGTCTTTTTTGGAGACGTACCTTCGGCGGAAACTGGAGCCGCATTGTTCCAGGGCCCGCAGGTTACCGTTCCGGTGACTTTCCTATTCCACAACTTAGGCGCGTACGTCCAGGATACCTGGCGGATAATCCCGCGCTTCACCATGACCTATGGACTGAGGTGGGATGTTGATTTCGTGCCTACGACTACCAGTGGGCCTGAGTTTAACGCGGTTACCGGTTTTGATCTCAACAACCTGACGAACCTGGCTCTGCTGCCCCCTGGAACGCCGCCGTATCGAACGAGATGGGGCAACCTGGCGCCCCGCGTGGGGCTGGCGTATCAACTCTCGCAAAGCCCCAACTGGCAGACTGTTCTACGGGGCGGCTTCGGCGTGTTCTATGATCTGGCCTCTTCCCAGGCGGGATATCTGTATAACCCGGTGAATTTCCCGTTTGGAGCGTTTGGCCTCTCTTTCGACCCCTTTTCCGGAACCTCGCTGCCGGCGGCGCCGCCGATCGTCCCGCCCACACTGGGCAACGGGGGAACGCTCTACGCAATCGACCCCAATTTGAAATCGCCCTACACCTTGCAATGGAATATCGCCATCGAACAATCGCTGGGGAAACAACAGACGATCACAGTCTCGTATGTCGGCGCGTCTGGCAG
>Ga0335078_10009793_pt1 | contig 14183 bp, 11 predicted proteins | sample Lox_Sample_32_FD_206711 | JGI IMG/M metagenome (GOLD analysis project Ga0335078, IMG submission 206711) | Soil microbial communities from Loxahatchee National Wildlife Refuge, Florida, United States - Lox_Sample_3.2 | ecosystem: Environmental > Terrestrial > Soil > Wetlands | place: USA...
CTTCATCACCTCAATCCAGTCGGCGCGCATGGCAATGGTGAAGCGATGCGTAATCATGAGAGTCGTCCGCGAATTCGCGAGCTTGCGCAGACGGTCGAACCACTCCACCTCCGCCCAGGAATCCATGAAACTGGTGGGCTCATCCAGAAGGATCACGGGCGACTTGCGAAGGAACGCGCGGGCCATTGCGATGCGTTGCCATTCGCCGCCGCTCAATTCGGTGCCATCCGCGAAGGATTTTCCGAGGAGCGTGCGGTAGCCGCGAGGCAGTTTGGAGACCATCTCGTGCGCGCCGGCCGCGCGTGCGGCGGCTTCCACGGCCGACCCGTTTTCCGCGGCGGCAAAATCCCCGATCGCGATGTTGTCGCGCACGGATGCATCATAAGCCACGGGAACCTGAAACAGCACTGAGAGGCTGGCGCGCAAATCCGCGAGAGCCAATTGCCGAATGTCGACGCCGTCCAGAGTAATGCGGCCGGACTGCGGATCGTAAAAGCGGCACAGCAGCTTAATTAGCGTGCTTTTGCCCGCGCCGTTCGGACCAACCAGCGCAACGATTTTGCCCGCTGGAATCGCAAGATTGAAGTCCTTCAGGGCGACTCGCTCGCTTCCGGGATAATGGAACGCGACATCGTGAAACTCTATGCCCTTCCGCAAGGTGCGCGGCCTGGGCATCGCCTGACGTGGATTCTTTACCGCGGGCTTAAGATCGAGGAACGCGAAGAATTCTCCCAAGAACAGGCTGTTTCCGTAAACTTGCGTGAGGCTCGAGGTGATCCCGCGCATCAGACCCTGGCCGCCCGCGATGGCCTGATAAAACAGCGTGAGATCTCCGAGGCTGGTCGAGCCGTGAAACGTATGCCAACCCATCCACGCCAAAGCGGCGCCTACTACGCCCAACCCGGCAATAGCAGCGCCCATGCGCGAGGCGCTCTGTCTCAGCACTAAACGCAGCCTCTGCTCGCGAAGGCTCTTGCGCAAACCGGAGAAAGCCTGCTCAAAAACGGGGCCCAGCCGGAACAGGCGCATCTCTGCCGCCGCCGCGGAGGTGGTGAACTTTTGATCGTAGTACTGAAGCCATCGCCGCTCCGTCGTCGTGTCGATCCACCATTTGTGTTGCAGCCAATTGAAATGTGCGACCACGAAAAACGCCGGCGCCACACTAAACACCATGACCAGGATCAGCCAGGGCGAGTATCTCGCGACCAGCAGCGTCAGCAGGACAACCGTGATCGTGTTCTGAACGACTGACCCGAGGTGTTCGAGGAGCAGGGCCGGACGAGTGTTTGCATCGTCGCGCGCGCGATACAGAGTGTCGTAATAATCCGGAGATTCGTAGAACGCCATGTCGACTTCCACCGACTTCCGGTGGATGCTGGCGCTGATGTAGTCCTGAATTAGCTCCGCCTGCGACGTTCGGGTCCATTCGAGAGCGCTCTGCGCAAGCTCAGTGAGGAGCGCGGTTGCAAATACGAGTCCAGCGTATTCCGCCGCCGGCCGCATCGCCGTCCACGACATTCCCGCGCGAAGGCCAGCCACGAGGCTGTCCACCAGGAGTTTAATCCAAAGAACTGTCGCGACAGGCAGCACGCCCAGAACAAGAAGGATAACTGTCCAGGCGATGGTTTGACCGCGCGCGGCAGTCCAGATGAGGCCGCAGGTCCGGAGCATCGGCTGGAAGCGAGGCCGTCGATACACTGGCTTCATGCGCTAGAATGCCAAGGCTTCCGCTGGGTCTATGAGACCGAGATGCGCGGTGGTAGATTTCTCGCCCGATTCGCAGTGCGCCTCAATGCGCTGCGCCAACTCCGGGAGAGAATCCAGCGCTTCGAACGTTCTCAGGGTGAAGGCCTTGATCGTCCGCGCGACATCGCCACAGCGTTGAAGGTGTTCCCTGTCACCGCGGCACCCCCACCGTGTTGGGACGGAATTGCAAAGAAGCTCGACCATCAACTGCGAGGCGGATAAGGGGCGGATTTCAGAGGGGTGCTGCCGCCCCAGGCAGTAGAGGCGTTCCAACGGCAGCGGCCGCGAGGAGAAGCCGCCCCGTACGATACCGGCTATCTTTTTTTGCGACTCGTGAAGCGTGCGCACAGCGTCGTTGCCGAAGCCCAGCACGTTGGCGATGGCAGGAAACAGCTTCACGTAGGGATAGGCGGGATTCACGATCGCGCGGCCGTCGGCGATGTGAACCGCGGCATTATCGTCGCTGATCACCGCATGACCGCGCGCGTGCATTGCTGCCGCGAGCGACGACTTTCCCGCGCCAACGTGGCCACAAAACGCCACCGCGCGGGAGCCGATCTTCACAACGCTGGCATGCAGGACCGACGCTCCTCTTTGGTAGAGAAGCATCGCCATGATCATCCCCTCGATGTAGAGCCGGATCAATCCTTCGTCCACGCCCGGCGTGGGATGCACCAGAATCGTTCGCCCATCGAGAACCAGGAACTCGCCTGCGTCCCGGAACCAAAACCGGGCACGCCCTGGATCGATCTCGACGTCATAATCGCGGTCATGGGGAACCGGCCGGCCGGTTGGCTCGGGAACGTACCGGACGAAGACATTCGCGTTTCCGTGACCGATCGGAAACTCCAGAAGCGGTATCTCGGAGCTGATGCAAAGGCCGTAAGCGAAATAGGTATGCATGATCCTCACAAAAATATTCAGCAGGGGCGGCTCCAAGGAACCTCCCCTGCCGGACCCTCGAGCCAAAGGCCAAAGGGAGTCGTGGTTCAGCCGCTGAGTCTTGTGGTTTGGCCCTGGAACGTAAAGGAGTCCCCAGTGCCAAAGACCTTGTTGGCGGCCAGCGTGAGAGTTTCCACGTTGCCGAACTCGGTCAGCGTGGGCTGATTCCAAGTTTTTCGTTCGTTCATTGTGTTTTAACCTCCTTTCCTCTGAAGTGGACGAGCCCGCTCCGTACCGTTGGCACGGCGGGGGCCGCGTCAAGCCGCTAATTGCACGCTTTCAAGCCACACTGCCAAGTTGGCCGCCGCGAATAGCTGAGATGAATCCGTGTGGGAATTGAGCGGCGCCGATTGATAGCGTTGATAGGCTGCTTGAATTGCCGGCAAATCGACGTACGGCGCGAGAACTTGCGATTGCACCGTCCTGTCGAGAATCTCCCGATCGCCTTCGATCAGTTTTCGATAAAAGTTCGGACTAAGATCTCCCTTGGCTGGTCTCCATTGGATCTCTTTGGGAAGAATGCCTTCCATCGCTCGCCGCAGGATCCAACGGCTCCATCCCTGCTGAAGCTTCTGCCTCGCCGGCAAAGCAAGGCATAGCTCGATCAGGCGGCGATCGAAAAACGGATATCGCGCCTCGATGCTGAAAGCGGCGGAGGCTTTATCGGCCATCTCCAGGGCGTAGCTAAAGAGAGAAAAGTTGAGCATCTCCCAGTGCTTCTCGCGCGCCGTTCTGGTGCAGGATCGGCTCCCCACCAGGAACGAATTCACACGCTCCTCGAGGCGAAGCCTCTCCCGAAACTCGGACGTGATGAGTTCGCCCGTGATTCGCTCGTCGCGGAACCGTCCATGGGCCCAATCCCAGGCCTTGTATAAGAGAGTGGGGCAAACCGGCTTTAAACAATACTCGCGGAGAACTCTCTTGCGTCCAATGCCGAGGTTCTGGTGAATCAGGCTGACTTCGCGGCTGAGCGTTCGCCAGCGGAATCCGAGGACCAGATCCGCCAGGTACTCGAACCCGTGCGAGATCGTGGTGTCGCCGTCGAGGCCATCTAGGAAGACGCGATTTCCATTGGCATTCGAAACCCGGTACATCTCCCAGTGGAGATACAGATTACCCGCAAAATACGCTTCATCCAGGTGCTGATGAATCCGTTGAACATCCTTCAGAGGCGTGAGCCGGTCTGCCTCGATATAGTGAGGCCGGTAGTTCCCGGATTTGAGGACTGCATCGATATACTTGCGCTCGTCAATGAAGCGGAGATCCTCTTTCGGTAGTCCCGGGAAGATGAGCGAGACTGTGTCGAGCGGCGACTGCCTTCCCTCGGAATCATAAATGTGGCGAGCCGCACAGGTGATCGAAGACGAATCCAGTCCACCGCTGAGCGAGGAAACGACGGGATACGCGGAGCGGAGCCGGCAGCGCACCGATTCCATGAAACAGCTCTGGAATGCATCTGCATACTCCGCGTCTGAACGGAGCTTCAACTCCCGCGAAGGGTCGAGCGACCAGTATTTCGATGTCCCCGTCGCCTGACGGCTTACCGAGAGAGTGGTCGCCGCGGGAAGGCGCAGGATGTCTTTGTAAAATGTGTTGGTCCGGTCGTCGAAGAGATTGACCAGATAATCCATTACCCGGACTTCATTCAACCGCCGCGGCACCTCGCAAAGCTGCGTGACCGCTTTAATTTCGGAGCCAAACGCAAAAAGCCGGTCGGAGAGGAAATAGTAGAGGCATTTCACGCCCATGGGATCGCGGGCGCAAAACATCTTTTGGTCCCGAGCATGCCAGATCGCGAACGCGAAATCGCCGGCAAGATGGCTAACGCAGTCTTCGCCCCACCTTTGAAAGGCGTTGAGAATCAGTTCGCTATCCGAGAGAGTTCCCTCGGACTCGCGTATTCCCAAAGCCTCGAATAGCTCGCCGCGGTTGTCGATGCGTGCGTCGCAGGTGATCGTCAGGCCGGAAGCACAATCCTGATTCGGCAGCTTCTCGTGCAGCGATTCCGGCGTCGTCCACAACATGCAATGGCCGAGCCCAGCCGGTCCGTCACTCCAGATCCCGGAGACATCCGGACCGCGGTGCGCGATCGTGGCGAGCATTCCCGCGATCGTCTCCTGGCACACGGCCTGGCCGTCTCTTCGAAATAACCCTGCAAGTCCGCTCATGTCTTTAGACCACTCGTATTGAACGCGTCAAGATTAGGGAACGGCGAATACTGCCGGACCACGGACTCCGGGCCGCCGATTACGACCTCGCCATCGTGTTCCACCCATGCGTGCGCCGTAAGGGTACCGGTCGTTAGCGTTGCTCCAATTCGCAGGACTGGTGTATATCCGTACCGCGCGAGCAGCGACTCCGCCGCCAGCGCGTTGCTCAGGCAAGCACCCGAAACCCGACGATTCGCAGCGCTCAAAGCCCACACCAGTTCAGCCAAGGCGGTCGGCTTTGGCCGACGAATCACGACTCTCGCGAGCGCCGGCATTAGAGGACGCACCTTGCGCAACGGCATGATGGCGAGTAGCACCCGCGATGCTGCGACCACCACGAAGGCTTGCAAGACGAGCCGCCGCCTGCGGCGATCGATATCGACAAACTTTCGCAGGACCCGCGGCTGGTCGAAAAAGCTCATTGTTTCGCGGAGAAGTCGATGAGGCCCCGTTCGGCGGCCTGATTCAAGAACCTGAGAACTTCGTTTTCACAGGTGGTCTCATCCACCTCGTACTCTTTGAGTAGTTCGTCGCGAATCTCGGAAATCGGCCTGGGGCTTTCAATCAGGCTCCAGATCCGCGATCCCACCGGATCGAGCCCGAAGTAAATGCCTGAAGCGAGGTCCAGAAGAACGGTCTCTTCGCCCACGGTGCAACAGATGACGTCACTCCGGCGGCTGACTGACGCGCTTGGCGACAGGGCTGGGGCTGAACTCGATAATTGGCTCATTTTTCTCCTGTCCTCGCGAAATTGGTACGGCCTGGCGTTTCGCGTCGCCGTAGATCGACATCAGAATGTCGTAGTTTCGCGGGCCCGTGTAATGCCGTTCATACTCCTGGCGGGCCTGCGCGCGCATGTAATTCACCAAGTCCGGCCGGGAGAGCGCATATTCAACGGCGCTGGCGCAATCTTGAGAGTCTCCGGCCGAGAAGAGAAGGCCGGTTCTTTCGTGGTCGATTAGCTCCGCCATCGCTCCAAGATTGCTGCCGATCACCGGAAGCCCCGTGGCAAAGGCCTCGACAATGATCATCCCGAAGCTCTCGTACCAGACCGAGGGGCAGATTAGGAATCGAGCGCTGCGCATTTGTTGCTTGACCAGTTCCGGAGCCAGTGAGCCCATCCAAACGACGTTCGCGTTCTGACTGGCAGCCTCACGCACCTGGTCCGCCAACGGACCATCCCCAACGATGCGCAGCGGAAGATTGCCGCCTAGGCGATTCCATGCCGCCAGGAGCGTGGCAATTCCTTTTTCAGGCGCCAGCCTTCCGACGAACAGAGCGTAGTCGCCTTTGCCATCGCCGCACCCGGGATCGGGATCCACGAAATTCGGCTTCACGGCGATCCTTTCGCCGGGCAATCCGCCCTGAATGAACTTGATTCGAGCGAAGTCGGTAAGCGCGATGTAGCGGTCGATGCAGTTGGACCAAGTGCCGAGGAGTGAGTGCACCGCGGTCATCGCAGCCGTGACGGCCGTCGCGCGCCGGCTGTGCTGATAGCATCCGTTGAGAACGCCGGGCCAGGCGAACCTTTTCCCTAGGCACTCCTCGCACAGATTGTCGTTCTTCATTAACTTTGCGTCGGGGCAGAGTAGCCGGTAGTTGTGCAGCGTTTGAACCACTGGAACGCCCGCGCTTTTCGCGGCATGGTAAACGGACGGCGAGATCAACGGGAAAGTATTGTGAACGTGGACCACATCGATTTGATTCCGGCGAAGGACAGCGACGATATCGCCATAGCTGCGGCGGTTCCAAATCGTATTGGCGGCGAGCCGCAGGCTGCCCATTTGCGAGATCCGCTCGTTATGATCCTGAAAACGGTAAACCTCATGGCCGCGCGCCTGCAAGAGCCGCTGCTCCAACTCGAACACGCGGTCCTCGCCGCCCGGCTGGCGGTAAGAGTTGTGCACGATCAAAACACGCAACCGGCGTTCAGGAGACATGTTTACGCGCTTTCTAGAAGTACCTGCTCGAACAACGATTCGATCTCAGTCGCGCTATGGGAAGCATCCACATGGCCGCACCCGTGACGCGATTCCGCTAGCTGTTTACGAAGAGCCGCTTCGGACAGGACGCGTTCCATCGCCTCGGCGAGCTTGTGGTCGTCGTTAACGGGCACCAGCAATCCCAACTGCCCGTCCTTAAGCAGTTCGCGCGGGCCTGCTTCGCAATCCGTCGATACCACCGGGATGCCCAATGCCAAGGCTTCCGCGATCACCAACGCGAATCCTTCCATATGCGAGCTCAATGCCATGGCGGAGGCGTGGGCGATCAGCGCATATGGATTCCTGCGGAAACCGGCAAACAGAACCGTTTCGGATACGCCCAACTCGCAAGCCAAAGCGCATAGCGCATCCCGCCGGCCGCCTTCGCCCACCAAGACCAGCCGGTGGTCCACGCCTTTGGCGAGCAAATTGGCATGGGCTCGCAACAGCACTTCCTGGCCTTTCTGGTGCTCCAGCGCCGCGACATTGATCACTACCGGCGCGCCTTGCGAATAAAACTCGCGCAGATCCGGGTCGATTTCCTCAGTTCCCAGCCGGCGAACTCGTTCAAGGTCGATGGTGTTCGAGATGCACGTTACGTTTTTCAGACCGAAGGCCGATCGAAGATCGACGCTAACCGGACGCGAGCAACCCACAACCCGGCGAAGAACCGGGTAGCACAAGCGAATCGCAAGCCTGTGCGACCAACCCGGACGAATACGCAACGCGAAGGTTCTCGATAAGTGAATGTGCACCCAACCGATAACCGGCTTGCGGGCCAGCGCCGCGGCCACCGCCGTGACATAGGTGGGCGTCAATTCGGACCAGCTCACAACCAGATCGTGCCGCCCGGCTTCTCTCCAAATGCGGACAAATCGGCGAGCCCATACTCCGAGGCTGCTCCGCTTCGTCGGGTACCCTGCTTGTTGCGCGCTCCCGCCTCGCTCAACTTTCGCTGGGTCATCTATAGTCTCGATCCGCACGCCCTCGGGGAATTCGTCCCGCAATGTCAGCGGCGGCTCAAGCACGAGAATGGTGACCTGAAACCGGCTCAGGTCGAGATAGCGCACGTTGTCCGCCAGAAGGCGGATGGAGCCGTAAAGATGCGGCGCTACGAATAAGATCTTACGCATCGGCCATTCCTGCTTGCGCTCGCGCGAAGCCGTACGCAAGGCCCATCACGAGATAAAAGGGAACCGCCACAAAAGGCGTTTCGAGACCGTTTCCGAACGATGCCACGATCAACGTGGCGACTAACTGGCCGAGCAGAAAAGACCGGAAGGGGCTTCGCGGCAAGGCGAAGATCGATCCCGCAAAGGAAAGCACCAAACCGAGGTACAGAGCGAGTCCCACGCAGCCCGTATAGCCGAGCAGATAAACCGCAAAGTTATGCGGCGTATGAACGTCGATGCCGACTAACGTTCCAAGAGAAAACCCGTAGCCGTGCCCGACGAGCCACAGGCCCTCCGCATCCAGAGAATCGAACGTCGCTTGCCAAAAACGCTTGCGCCAGTCCTTCGTTCCCGAGATCGCCCGAATTGCCGCGACATCGGCGGAGCTTCCGTCCGCGGCGATCATTTGTTCGGCCGCGTCGGAATCGACAAGCGTGACCATCCGAGCCATCAACCACTGAGGCGAGAGTGTGCCGCCGCGGCCCTCGGTTACCGGCAGCAGTGGTCCTATCGCGACGATCAGCACCACGAGGGCAATTGCCAATATCAACAACCGGCGTCGAACAACCGGCCCTGCCGCGAACGAGGCCAGGAAACCGCCGGCGATCATGCTGAGCCACGCTGCTCTGCCAGGATTGAGGAGTAGTGTCGCGATTGTGCCGCCGAAGAGCGGATAGAACATCGCACCGAACGCCGGCGCGAACGCCAGAAGCGCCGTCCCAGTGTAGGAGGGCATCGCGGGTGGGCTCAGAAACACGCCGAGAGGCCCATCGCCGATGTAGTGCGACAACGCCGCGACAAGCAGCCCGCCGATGACTACGGCGGCAGACGTCCTCCGCAACATCCGCAGGAACCAGCGAACATCGGCCCCGGAGGCGAGTTCCCATCCGATGAAAAACAGAAACACGTAATAGTGCGTCGCCAAGCCGCGCATGCTTTCGAGAAAGCTGTAACCGCCCAGGATTCCGCGCACTACCTCGATCAATCCCCACCCGAAGAACGCACCGCTCATCACGGCGGTGGGCGTTCCGGATCCGAGTTGGCGGAAATAGAGTTGCAGCCACGCAACACCGCCGAAAACGAAAGTCGCGCTGATGAAAAGTTCCGCGGGATAGAACGGCGCTACGCCCAAGTGCGCGAAGACGCGCCCAAATGCTAGATATCCCGCGATCAGCAGCTCCGCGACGAACAGGAACCGGGCTCGCCCTCGAATGCCGGCGTCGAAGTAACGCTGCGCGGGTAGGGCAGTCTCCGGCCAAGTGCCCGCATATCCGCTCGTGATGTTCCGCGTAATCATCTCATTGTTCGTTTCAGTCTCACCTAGCGGGATGAGGGAACGGCCTTAAGCGACAAAATGGATTTCGCAAGCCCGAAGGTCCGCTCATACGTGACCGTGGCCTCGGGAAACAGCGCTCGCATTTGCTTCTTAGAGAGCAGATTGATGGAACGCACTTCCTGTTCCGCCGCGACGGGATCTGGCTGCCGCTCCATCCAACCCAACCGGTAACGTTGCAGCAAGGCCGCGCGGACTCGAATCGGAAGGAACTGAAAACATGGAAATAAAAAGTGCGGCTCGATGGGAAAGTAGCGATTAGGCGTTTGCACGTAGTACCGTTTGGCTACGCGACGGACTTCATTCGCCATTCGGCGGACGTCGTCGTCATCGCCCACATGTTCAATGACCGAGTTGGAGAAGACGAAATCGAACTCCAAGTCAGCGAACTCGCGCATGTCGCGTGCATCGCCGATTACGCTAACTATATTTGGATGAGATGCTTCGAACCCAGTGCGGTTCAATACAGTGACGAAAACGCCGCGCTCGCCGGCAAGCCCCAGCGATACGCACTCTTCTTCTCCGCCGCCTACATTCAGCACTTTGATGGGCCGCGGAATGGAAGACACAATCGCTCGGCAGTGTTCCATACGACGCCTGCGAAGGCGTGCCGCCAACGACGATGGATCGCGATGATTCGCCAATTTCCAGAGCATCGACTCGCTCCTTGATGAAAGCTCAAGCTATATAAGGATCTAGGTTCTGCACACGCCTTTTACGCGTGTTTCCGGCTCGGCCGAAAGCCCACTTTTCACTAGACAGAAGGCCGAGAATGTGAGAAGGTAATCCTTACACAAAACTAAGCTAGCCCTTGTAGCCGCTACGTCCGTCCGCGTTTCTAAAGTGGCCCCCATCCTCCGACGATGAGTTAACTTCGGAGTTGGAATTTTCAAGTAGTCTTCTGTGGAGGTAAACATTCCCGGTGTTTCTTCGTTCTCTTAGTGTGCGTTCATTCCTGGCCGTCACTGCATTCGCGGGACTGGCCGTTGCTCAAACCGTTTCCGTGCAGCAATACGGCGCTCGGGGCGATGGTTCGACTGACGATTCCGCGGCGATTCAGACCGCAATCAATAACTCGCCAACCGGATCGACGATCGACTTCGGAAACGCGTCTTACACGTATCTGGTGGGCCACACGATTTATCTGCTCTCGGGCCGCAACTATACTGGTTCGGCCACGGTGCGGCTGAGCGGCCGCGCCTCTGGCGGATCGCCCGTGTTTAGCCTGCGCGATCCCTATCCTAATAACGTGGCGATCACCGGTTTGACGCTGGATGGAAACAACGTCGGCAGCGCATTCTGGGTTGACTTTGCCAGCAATACGACTGCGCTCTATGCCAGCGGCATCCTGATTCAGAGCATCGCGGCGGTTAACTCCGTTGGCCAACCCGCGATCTTCAGTCCCGGAACATTGGATCAATCCACGATCACGGGAAACATGTTTTCGAACTGCACCGGCGGTATCGCGATGTTCAGCCCGGATCACCTGGTGATCTCCAATAATCATTTCGATCACATCACCGCGGATGACGCGATCATGGTCACCCTCAATGCGGTTCCGTTCCCCTTCGGGCATAGCCTCAAGATCTCCAACAACAACGGAGAGAATCTGGCGCGCATGGGAATCGAAGTCGTGGGGATGGGAACCAGCACGCCCGGCGCGGTGGTGGTGAATCAGAACGTATTCACCAACTGGCTTCCTTCCGCAGGCAATCAGTTTTTCGGGATCTCCATTTTCTCCGGAACGATGGCGCAGATCAGCGGCAATGTGGTCGAAGGCCCCGGGGGAGTTGGGATTGAGGTTGGTTCTCCCGGCGCACTGGTGAGCGATAATCTGGTCACGAACTTCGCCCTCGGCGCAACCATCGAAGCGCCGAACACCACCATCCAGAACAATCACTTCCTGAACAATTCCGCCACCGCCATCTCCGTGACGAACTCGCCTTATTCCAAGCAATCCACGGTGATCACCGGCAATTACATTGCAGAGGCCCAAATGCTGGGAATCGATATTGGAACGCCCAACTGGCAAGGCTCGCAGATCAATGAGAACACGATCATCAGATCGGCTTCCTGGCAAAACGACGGCACGAATACGTTTACCGGAATCGGCATCACTCCGCCATCGGGCAGCGTGTCCGTGACCAACAACAACATCATGCTGCAGGTCTTTAACTCGTCGCCCGTTCCCGGATTCATCGGAATCCGCGTCAACGGCAATTCGGGAAGCAATGCCCAGTCGGTATACGACAGCAACACTGTACGGGCCACCGGAGTATCTCAAGGCAGCGGCATCTACGCCAACAGCCCCGGATCTCTCGACGGGGCAATCGTGACCAATAACAGCTTTATCGGATTGGCGCAGGCAACCGCTGGGGCGCCAGGACAGAACCCCACATCGGGCGGGAACACGCAAGTGCAATGCCTGACGATCGGACCGTTTAGCCTGTTCTAGGTGTCTGCCCATTCCGCCTTACGCTTCCTGCTTTGCTGCCCTATACGCGTGCCCGGACAAGCTTCGGTAAAACTCGCGCCAAGCCAGTATGAATTGAGGAACTGCGAATCGCTGAACGTCTTCCCGGGCCGCGCGTCCCATGGATTCCCGCTCGGCCCGCGGGAGCGATCGCACGGCGGTTATGCCACGCTGAATATCCTCCGGCGAACGCTTGACCAGGATACCGTTGGCTTTGTCCCTGAGAAACTCCTCAACCCCGTGCAGATCCGAAACCAGCAGCGGAAGACTCGCTGCCGCGGCTTGCATCGAGACTAGCGGAAACACTTCATAGGATGACGGGAGGACGAACGCGTCCGCGGCCCACAAGAAGGCGCGAATGTCCCGATGCGTGCCGGTAAAGCTGACGCGATCGCCAATGCCTAAAGCCTGGCACCTGCGTTTGTACGGGGCGACCGCGCTATTCTCGCCGCCGACTACCAGCAACTCGACTTGCCGATCCTGCAACGTCGACAGCGCGTCCAGCAGTATCGGCAAACCCTTCCGTTCGAATTGCCCCAGGGCGACGAAGGCAAGAACGAAACTATCTTCTCCAAGGCCATGTGCGCGCCGCACGGCCGCGGCGTCGAACCCGGACGGCCGCTGCCACCACTGCAGGTCGACCGGATTTGCGACGACTGCAATCTTCTCCGTTAGCCATGGATATTCGTGCGCGAGCTCTCGCGCCAAACCACGGGAGGGCACGATAATCGCCTTCGCACGCTTGTAAACCACCGGCTCCATAAGCGCATGCAGCTTATGGTCGATATAGCGCAGAACGCCGCGCAGACCCCGCATGCCGCCATCGCCCCAGTGCTCCCGCAGGTAGGCGGCGTGGCAGAAGTGAACGTAGGAAATATCGCCGAGAACCGCGTTGCTCTCGATAGCTTGCACCAGATCGAAGCGCACGCCGCGCCGGAGGCGATAAGCCCAATACCAGAGCGGCGCAAGCAAATGATAGACGACAAATAGAAGCGCCAGTGGACGCCGGGGCGCGGGTATCCGAACCCATTCGATCCGGTCCGGACACGGGTTTTCAAAGCGCACGGAAAAGACCGTGAATTGGTGCTCGTAACACAGCGATTCGAGCATCTTGAGATGGCAGCTCCCTGCCGGATTCGTGGCGGTCACGAGATAGTCAAAGATCGCGATTCTCATAGCGCAAGTTCGTCCACGGCCACGGGCTTCTCAACTGGCTGCGGTCGCTCCGGCGCACTCATAGCTCGCGGAAGGAGAATGCTACCGGCAATAAGCCGAGCGAGGCTCGCGGCCACCAGGGCGATTCCCGCGCCCCAGGCCGGTTTGGCTGGGACGGCGATAATCGCCACCACGGCGCATGCCACGGATGCGCTGAGCTGACACAAGAATGCCGAGCGCGTCGCTCTCATGCCGACCAGCGCCTCCGCCAGCATTTGCGACAGGTAAAGCAAGAGTCCGGCGACGGCGAATAACGGCAACAGGGGCGCGAGATCGGCATACGGAGAACGCGAGCGGAAGAACACAGTGAAAACGGTCGAAGGAAAGAGCGACAGGAGAATCCCGTAAGCGGAAATCGCTCCGGCGCCCAGCAGCACCGGACGCGAGATCTCGCGCAGAGACGTGTGGATTGCTCCCGCAGCCGAGGCGCGAGCCGTGCTGACCGCCACCAGTGAGCCAATCCCTGTCACCAGCGGCTGCACGATTCCGGTGACGTAGAGAAGGGCTTGAAACCCGGCTGCCGCTACCGGTCCGCGCAGTAGCGTTAGATACCAAGGCATCGCCACAGTCGTCACAGTGGCGACTATATTTAGATTCGCGATCCAGCGTCCGATTTTCCAGAACTCGCGGATAGAAGCCCCAAACTCGTGAAGACTGATCGCAGCCGGCCGAATTTGGAACGCTTGGATCAGACCCCCGAGGAACGATGTTCCCAGCATGCAAGCAAAGACCGCCGGCAACGACAGCATTCCCGCGGAAGCGAGAAGGAACACCGAGGCGGCCTGCCCAAGGTAGCTGACGGAATCACCGAGCAGGCAATCTCGGTACCTCTCCTGAGAGGTGAGCGCGCGTCGAGTCCCTTCCTGTAACTGCCAGGCCAGCAGCGCCGGAATTATCCATAGGGCTAGCCGCGCAGAGTGAAGCACCGCGGCGGCGATTACCGCCACTGCCGCCAAAGGGATTATCAACGCCGCCGTGGCGCCGAGCCCGGCGGCAAAGTATTTGCGAGCGCGTTCGCCGGGAGATCCCGCCGCGATTACCAGCATGGGGTGAACGATCAGCGAGGACTGGAGAGTATTGAGCAGCAGCATCAGGCTCCACAGCGCCGCG
>Ga0335078_10009795_pt1 | contig 14179 bp, 5 predicted proteins | sample Lox_Sample_32_FD_206711 | JGI IMG/M metagenome (GOLD analysis project Ga0335078, IMG submission 206711) | Soil microbial communities from Loxahatchee National Wildlife Refuge, Florida, United States - Lox_Sample_3.2 | ecosystem: Environmental > Terrestrial > Soil > Wetlands | place: USA: Florida...
CAGTAAACTCCCGCTAAGGGCGGCGTGGTATACGCGTTCGTGATGGGCTGGCCGGAGAAACAGGCTCTGATCAAACCCCTGGGGACCGCCGGCAGCGTGGCTCAGAAGGTCACGCACGTCGAGCTGCTCGGCTTCAAAGGCCAGGTGCAATGGAACCAGGACGAGGCAGGACTCACGGTGCGGATGCCCGAACAGAAACCCTGCGACCACGCGATCGCGTTGAAGATTTCGGTTTAGATTCTAGCCCGTAAAATCTGAGAATTGGTTTCGCAGATTCGTCCTTGGGCAACGCCGCGCTTGCAGGGCGGGCAAGCTATAACGGAGTTGGGTGAGAGTGTAGGGCGCCGCCGTAAGGCCAAAGGCTGCCCGGATGGATTCGTGAATCTGCGCCGTCCGCCAGGCAGCAAGTTGGGAACCACCGTGGAGCAGCACCTCCATGAGTCGCATCATGATTGAGGCTGGCGCGGGCGGCCTTTGAACCGGCCGCCGCGCGCCAACCGAGTGGATCAGTGTCCGCGCGATTCGCTCAGAACAGCAACTTGGCGCCGAACTGGTACGTGCGCGGGTTGAAAGTGCTCGTTATCTGTCCGAAGTTGCTGGCGGTCAGGCTCGCGCTTGGCCCGCCGAACTGGGTGTGGTTGAACGTATTGAAGGTTTCCGCGCGGAACTCGAACCGGGCCCGCTCGGTGAACCGGAACTGCTTGTACATCGCGATGTTCCAGTTGTTGCGCCCCGGGCCGACGACATCGTTGCGGGCTGCGCTGCCCCACTGAAGCGGGCCGGGCGCCGCGAACGATGACGTGCTGAACCACTGGAATCGGGTTTTCGGATAAGTGATCGGCCCCACAACGTTCGCGCGGTTGCTGGTGCCGCCGCCGAAACCAAGATTGTCGACGCCGTTGCCGACCGAGAACGGATTGCCGGACTCGAAAGTGGCGATGCTGGAAATTTCCCATCCCCCGATCAGCGCCTTCTCCATCCGGTTGCCCGAATCCTTGAAGAACGGCACGGAGTAGATGATGCTGCTCACCAGGACCTGCCTTCTGTCCCAGCCGGCCGGACCGTAGTCCCAGTGGGCATTGAAGGGATTGTCGATGTTCGAGAAGAGTTCGCCATCGATAATGTCGAAAGCGTGGGACCAGGTGTACTCGCTGTTGAATGTCAGGTTGTGCCAGTCCGTCGCCCGGAAGCTGATCTGCAGCGATTCGTAGTTGGAATTTGCGCTCATGAACATGGGCGAGATGGTTCCCCAGCCTTGGTACGGCCGGTAAAGGTTCGGATTCAGAGCCGTCCCGGTGTAGCCGCAGGTGAGGCCGCAAACGCCCAGGCGATCCTGGGTATCGCTCGGCAACAGGGCGTTGATGTTGATGCCTTCCGACTGATGGTAATTCGAGTTGCCAACGTAGGTGACAGTTAACACGGCATTTTGCCGTAACTGCTGCTGGACTCCCATGCTCCACTGAGCCGCCGTGGGTGTTTTGTAAGGGTTCGCGAGAGCCTGGACGCTGGCTGGAAAATACGGCGAACTGGCTGTTTGCCCGCTGGTATAGCTGGTCGCGGGACTGTCGAAGTACACGTTGTTCGGTGCGGACTGGTAGGAAAAGGGAACGATGTTCTGTCCCAGGTTGTACATTTCGTTGCCCGCCAGGCGTTCATAAAAGATACCGGCCCCGCCGCGCAGAATGGTCTTCTGATGGCCGGTCAAGTCGTAGGCGAACCCGATACGCGGCGCGAACGTGTCCCAGTGGTTGTCCACCAGGCCTTTGGGAATTCCATTGCGCCCGGCGATGCCAATTCCGTTCAGGTAGAACGGGAAATTGGAGAGAGCAATGCCGGAGACGGTGGAGAATCCGGGGCCGCTGGTGTTCAGAGCGCCGCTCGGCAGGAATTGCGCCGCTTGCGCCGGATTGTAAAGATTGGGATAGAAATTCGCCGTGTTGTTTTCGCTGTCGTAGGCATGCGGTAGCCCTTCCCAACGAAGGCCGAGATTGAGCGTCAGCCGGCTGCTGACCCGCCAATCGTCCATGGCATACAGGTCAAACGTATTGTTCGAAATCCGGACGAAATTCACGTTGGCCGGCTCACTGTACGAGTTCGCGAAGCCCATCAGAAAGTCCGCGAATCCGTTGCCGGTGGCCGATGAGTTGAAACCGAATTGTCCGCCGGCGTTCGTCTGGAATTGCTGCCACTTATGCGTATACATATAAGCAGCGCCGAACTTCAGGTTATGTTGGCCATGCGTCCAGGAGAGATCGTCCTTCCCCTGCGAACTGCGCCAGGTGTTGTACCAGGGCCACCACCCGGGTGTGTAGCTGATGTTATAGGGGGATCCGATGCTGATCCCGGGCAGCTTGTTGGCCGGGTTGTCGGAAGGGAACAGGTTCGGAACGGTATACCCGGACGGCTTCTGCCACAGACCAAAGTCGGTAATGTTCAGGTCGTTGCCATTGTAATTGAACGATGCCTCGTTCAACAAGGTGGGACTAATGGTGTATGTGGCGTGAACCACACCGGCCCAGGACGGAACGGCCATCACGGAACCCGCGGTGGCATAGGTGCCGCCTGCCCACAATGGGGGTACGTCCTGCTCGCTGGCGCTATCGTAAATCAGGGAGGCCATTAATGCCAGTTTGGTCCCGATCTCGTGATCGACCCGGAAGTTCTCCTCGCGATAGAAGATATCCTGGTTCGCCGTCGCGTAGTACAGATTGTTGGCTGAATTAGCCGCGGGGAACAGGCCGGCGGTTAGAAGCGACTTTGCGTTGGCATCGATCAAACCGCTGGGAATCACATTATTTGGAATGACCGCGCCTGGAGTGAGCCCGAATTGGGCAAACTTGGCGATCTCGGCCGGATCCGTGGTTTGCGGAACCTTGAGTTGCACGCAGCTCCCGCCGGTGCAGGTGCCCCCGGCACTGGTTGGCAGGAGGTAGCTGAAATCACCGCCTCTGGCAACCGGCGGAACCGAAGACGCGTTAATCTCGTGGCCTTCAATTTCCCGCCGCCACTCCTGGTTGTAGAAGAAAAACGTCTTCTTCTCATGGCCGATCTTGGGAATCGGCCCGCCGAAGTTGAATCCGAAAGTGTTGTAGCGGAGCTCCGGTTTGGGCTGGCCGTTCAGATTGGCAAAGAACGTATTCGCGTCGAATGCGTTGTTGCGGACGTACTCCCAGGCTCCGCCATGGTATTGCCGGGTGCCGCTTTTGGTGGCCATGGTGATCATGCCTCCCGACGCTTGCCCCAGGTCGGCGGCATAATTGCTGGTCATTACCTTGAATTCCTGGAGGGAATCCTGCGAGGGCGAAACCAGCATGATACCGCCCCCACCACGGTCGTAAGCTTCCCCGCCATTGATGATCCAGTCGTTATGGTCCGACCGCTGGCCGTTGAATTGGATTGCCCGGTTCTGCGTCTGCGCCATCGGGGTATCGAAATCCGGAATGTTCGATGCGGCGCCCGGCACCAAAGTCGCGAGCTGAATGACGTTGCGGCCGTTGGTGGCCAGCTCCGAAACCTCGGTAGCGGTAATGGTCTGGCTGACCTCGTTGGTATCCGCCTGAACTTGAATGGCATTCGCTTCGACGGTAATGCTCTCTTTCGATTCTCCGACCTGGAGAGAGGCGTCGGCGCGAACAGTGTCGTTCACATTCAGCGTGATCCCGGTCTTATCGTATGCTTTAAAACCTCCCGCCTCCACGCGGACGTTGTAGTGCCCGAATGAAAGCTCGTGAGCTGCATAGCTGCCCGTTGAGTTAGTCGTAGTGGAACGGGTGATTCCTGTATCCGTGTTGGTAATCGTGACTTTCGAATTGGGGACGGCCGCGCCTGTCGGATCGGTGACAGTCCCGACTATGCTTGCGGTTTCCTGACCGTACGCTAGAGTACACAGCAAAGCAAGGCTGAGCACCAGCAACACGGCGTGGTACGTACGCGTTCTCAAAAGCCTTTTTCGCATGTCGCTTCCCCTGAGTGTCGTTTACAAATTCCAAAATGAGAGCCACGTGGACACGCCTGCCGGAGGTGCAGTGCGATGCGGACAAATATTGTGACAGTTTCCCCTCAACCTAAACCCAGTTCCAGAAGCAAGTGGAAACTGGAGTTCGCATCGTCCCCAGTCGAGACGCGCCATTTGACCCCGAGTCGTATGGAATTTAATCAGTTTCTACTAGCGGAGTAAAGGGTGTTACGAGTGACATGACCGTGAAGTCACGGTTAAGGCACAGGTGAGTTGGAGGGTAAAGTGCTAATTGAACGCTCTAATCCAACGATTAATCACCGCCCGGAAGTTCTCCCAGGCACGAAGAGCAGGAAAAACTCAGGCCCTGGCGGGCGGTCCGGCGCTTCGCCGGCAGGCCGCGCCGCCAGGGATGTGGTGTTGCGTACGAGTTGTATCGGCTCAGAACAGGAACTTCGCGCCAAACTGGTAAGTGCGCGGGTTGTAAGTGCCCGTGATCTGTCCGAAGTTGGCCGCCGTCACGCTCGTGCTCGGGTTGCCTAACTGCGTGTGGTTGAACGTGTTGAAGGTCTCCGCCCGGAACTCGAAGCGGGCGTTCTCCTTCACCACAAACGCCTTGTACAACGCGATATTCCAGTTGTTCCGGCCCGGACCCACGACGTCGTTCTTGGCCGCGTTGCCCCACTGCAGCGCCGCGGGTTTGGCGAAGGACGAAGTGCTGAACCATTGGAACCGCGTCCCCGGATAGGTGATCGGTCCGACCACGTTTGCCCGGTTGCTGGTGCCGCCGCCTACACCCAGGTTGTCGGGACCGCCGCTGATACTCAAGGGGTTCCCGTCTTCAAACATGGCGATGCCGGAAAGCTCCCATCCGCCCAGCAGGGACTTCGCCACTGCATTGGATGAGTTGCGGAGCCACGGTGCGTGGTAGATAAAGCTCGTTACCGAGACCTGCCGCCGGTCCCATCCAGCCGGACCGTAGTCGTAACGCGCATTGTACGGGTTGCTCACGTTGGAGAAAATCTCGCCGTCGATAATGTCGAAGGCGTGCGACCAGGTATACGCCGTGTTGAAATCCAGATTCTTCCACGCCGTCGCCTGCAGGGTGATCTGTAACGATTCGTAGTTGGAGTTCGCTCCCAATTCCATCGGGGCGATGGTTCCCCAGCCCTGGTACGGCCGGTAGAGATTGGCATTCAGGGCAGTTCCGGTATAGCCGCAAGTGCTGCCGCAAACGCCCAGCCGGTTCGGATCGTTCCACGACAGCATGTTGATGTTGATACCTTCCGACTGGTGATAATTCGAGTTCCCCACGTAGGAGACCGTCAGCACGGAGTGCGCCCGCAACTGCTGTTGGACTCCCAGGCTCCACTGCGCCGCCGTCGGTATTTTGTACTGTTGCGCCACAGTTGTTACATTGGCCGGGAAGTACGGGATCGCGGCCGTCTGTCCGCTCGTATAGCTGGTCGCCGGATTGTCGAAGTACACGTTCGTGGGGGCCGGCTGGAAAGCGAACGGGACATTGTTTTGCCCCATGTTGTACTCTTCGTTGCCGCCGATGCGCTCGTAGAAAATCCCGGCTCCGGCACGCAGAATGGTCTTCTGGTGGCCGGTCAGATCATAGGCAAAACCGATGCGCGGAGCAAAGGTGTCCCAGTGGTTGTCCACCAGGGCCTTGGGAATTCCGTTTCGTCCGGCGATGCCGATGCCGTTCATGTAGAACGACAGGTTCGAAAGGGCAATGCCGGGAACCGTTGTGAACCCGGGACCGGCCGTGTTCAAAGCGCCGCTCGACAGGAATTGCGCCGCTTGCGCCGGGTTGTAGAGATTCGGATAGAAATTCGACGCCGTGCCTTCGGTATCGTAGGCATGCGGAATGCCTTCCCAGCGGATGCCGAGATTCAGCGTCAGACGGTTGGTGACCCGCCAGTCGTCCATGGCGTAGAGGTTGTAGTTGTTGGTCGTGATGTGCACGAAACTTACACTGGCCGGTTCGCTGTATGAAGAGGCGAAGCCCATCAGGAAGTCCGCAAATCCGTTGCCCGTGGCGGCCGAGCTGAAACCGAATTGCCCGCCGGCGTTGAGCTGGAACTGCTGCCACTTGTGGGTGTGCATCCAGGACCCGCCGAACTTCATGTTGTGCGTTCCGTGAGTCCACGACAAATCGTCCTTCCCCTGCGCGCTGCGCCACGTGTTGTACCATGGCCACCACCCTGGCGTGTAGCTGATGTTGTAGGGAGATCCGATGCTGATCCCCGGCAGCTTGTTGTCCGGGTTGTCGGAGGGGTAGAAGTTCGGTACGGTGTACCCGGATGGTTTCTGGTAAAGGCCGAAGTCGGTGATGTTTAGGTCGTTGCCGTTATAGTTGAACGCCGCCTCGTTCAGCAGCGTCGGACTGATGGTGTATGTGGCATGCACCACTCCCGCCCACGACGGAACCGCCATAACCGAACCTGCCGTCGGATAAGTTCCGCCGGCCCATAGCGGGGGAATCTGCTGCTGGGAACCGTTATCGTAGATCAGCGAGCCCATCAGCGCCAGTTTGCTGCCGATCTCGTGATCCACACGGAAGGTCTCTTCGCGGTAGAGCGTCAACTGATTCGCCACGGCGTAATACAAATTGTTGGCCGAGTTGGCCGCGGGGAAAAGCCCGGCCGCCAACAGCGCCTTGGCATTGGAATCGATCAGACCGCTCGGAATCACGTTATTGGGGATGTTCCCGCCGGGCGTGAGTCCGAATTGGGCAAGTTTGGCGATCTCAGCCGAGTCGGTGGTAACCGGCGCTTTCAGTTGGACGCAACTGCCGCCGGTGCAGCCATTGCTCGGCAGAAGATAGCTGAAATCGCCGTTCCGCGCGGCAGCGGGAACCGAAGATGCGTTGATTACGCCTCCGTTTACCTCCCGCCGCCACTCCTGGTTATAGAAGAAGAAGGTCTTCTTCTCGTGGCCGATCTTGGGTACCGGCCCGCCGAAGTTAAACCCGAACGTGTTGTAGCGGAGTTCCGGTTTGGGCTGCCCATTCAGATTGGAAAAGAAGGTATTCGCGTCGAACGCGTTGTTGCGGACGTATTCCCAGGCGCCGCCATGATACTGCTTGGTTCCGCTCTTGGTGGCCATGGTGATCATGCCGCCGGACGACTGGCCAAGGTCAGCCGCGTAGTTGCTCGTCATGATCTTGAATTCCTGGAGCGAATCCTGCGACGGCGAAACGATCAGGATGCCGCCGCCTCCGCGGTCGTAAGCTTCCCCGCCGTTCACCAGCCAATTGTTGTGGTCCGATCGTTGCCCATTAAACTGGACGGACCGGTTCTGCGTTTGTGCCATCGGGGTATCGAAATCCGGAATGTTGGATAACGCACCAGGCACCAGGGCCGCCAGTTGAATCACGTTGCGGCCGTTGGTAGCCAGGTCCGCAACCTGAGACTGGGTGATCGTCTCGCTGACTTCGTTGGTATCCACCTGGACCTGGATAGCATTGGCCTCAACGGTAATGGCTTCTTTTGACTCACCCACTTGGAGCGACAGGTCGGCCCGGACGGTGTCATTAACATTTAGCGTGATGCCGGTCCGTTCCGACACTTTGAAGCCCGCCGTCTCCACCCGGACGGTGTAATGTCCGAACGAAAGTTCGCGGGCGGCATAGCTGCCGGTGGGATTGGTTGAGGTGGATCGAACGATTCCGGTATCCGTGTTGGTAATCGTGACCTTCGCGTTTGGGACGGCGGCGCCTGAAGGGTCAGTCACCGTTCCCACGATGTTGGCCGTTTCCTGACCGTAAGCCAGAGAACTCAGCAAAGCGAGACTGAGCACCAGCAACACGGTGTGAAACGTGTGCGTTCCAAAAAGCCCTTTTCGCATCTCTTGTTCCTCAATCCTTGTACGCGAGATTCAAACAGGAGCCATATGCCTGCACGCCTCTAGGCCGTGCCGTGCGAGCGAACGTTACGGCGGAGCCTTTCCAGCAACGAACTATTCTCCACCAGGAAGTGCTGGAAGCCTCACGTTCGCGTGATCCCAAATCAAGACCAGTGGTATGACCCCGAACCGGCTCGACTATAATGGGTTCCTATTATCCTGTAAAGGGTGTTACGAGTGACTTGTCACGGTGATGACACGGGCGATTCACCGTGAACGAAGGGGGCTTTTTCGGCACACCCTCACGCCTCGCCTTCACCGTGTAGGAAAAGCCCGACGGATATGAAAATAAGGACTGAGTAGTCTGAATTATGGAAGGGCTTGCTCTATTTCGTTTCGTCGATGACTTCTATCGCCCGCACCTCGGCGTAATCCACCTTCGGCTCGAAAGTCAGCAGCAGCTTGCCCTGGCCGTTGGGATGGAGGCCGTGAAATTCGCGGACCACCGGCCGGAAGGCTCCGCCGGCTACCTGGAAGATATCGAAATCCTGAAGCAGCAGAATGCCATTGCACGTCACATCGAAGAGCCGGCAACCCGCGCCCCGGCAGCTCGCCGCGGGAATCAACGGGCTGAAAAACGCTTCCAGGAAGTGGAGCTTGACGGTATAGCTTCCCGGCGCCACGGGTATGGCATAGCTGAAATTGCCGTGCCGCTCTGCGGTGTAAAGAGCGGGGACCTTCGGTCCGGTTGCGGGATTTGCATAAAGGAGGGTGCGGCCTTCGATGAAGTAATTGTCCCCGCTCCAGCGCGTGCCGTCATCATCCACCACATCCGAGCGATGAACCGAAATGCGGATCGGCTTGAGCTTTCCCGCCGTGCCCGGAGTCAGTTCGATGGCGCTCACGAATGCCGGGTTCCCCCAGCTTGTAAGAAACTCCAGGTGAATCTTGCCGTCCGAGTCCGGGTACACATCCCGGAAAACGCGCACGTCGACCGCGGCTGAACCGGCATCGGCAATCGGATCGAAGTCCACGAGCAGCGGATGTCCGTTCAGGTTGACGTGGAAATGCCGGATGTTCTGGGCATCCTCCTTCTGGTCCGCATCCGGCTGCCGGAGAGGATCGGCAAAAAAGAGCCTGAGCTCGTAAACTCCCCGGCGCGCCGGGATGTCGTACCGAAACTCCCGCTGCGATTCCGGGACCGTCAAATCGGCCGAGATGGCTGTGCGGTTAGTTCGAACCAGGCCTTCATCCGCCACTGGAGGGAAGAAATGCCGCGGGCCGGGCTGCGAAACGCCTCCTTCAAAATAATGATCGGCATCCCAGCGCCTGCCGGAAACGTCCACGTACGGCCCCTGAGTATGGCCCGCCGCGATACGAATCTCGGAGCCGCCGGGCGCCGGGGTGAGCGGTTGCGTCAGCTCCAGCGAGTTGGCCCCGCTCTGTGCCGGGCGCGAAACCGAGGCCGAACCCGAGGCCGAACCCGAGGCAGCACCCGAGGCTGGTGCAGCGACCGATTTCGACCGGAACAAAAGGTAGCCAAGGCACACGATTACAAGGCCGAACAGCACCGCCACCGCAGCCAGGACCTGCAGTAAATGGCGAGGTTTACCCGGTACCGGCACCAGCGCGCGCGGCAGGATGACCGGCGCTTCGGTGCGAGGCTCGAAAACCGGCAGATACCTGCCTTTCGGGATCGAGATGACGACTGCTTCCTCTTTGCCCTCATTGGCAAAGTAATGCTCCAGTTTCATGCGCAGCAGTCGGGCCTGGGAGCGGACAATGTTGTCTTCGTTGGGGTTATATCCGGGGGGCCGGTCGTAAACGTGAATGCCGATCTGCTGCTCGGTGGCCGCTTCCCGCTGGTTATCAAGGGCGCACCGGCACGCGTAAAGGAAGAAGGCTCGAAGTCGTTGCGACTTTTCAAAGGTGCTGCTGGAGGCCACGCGGCGGACCAGTTCCTCTCGCGGACCTGCAGCATCGACGGGAGCCTCCTTGGAACGCGGGACCGGTAAGTCGGCTAAACCCATAGGGGTCGAGCTCCTTGGTCGACCTTGTCAGTTAACGTTTAAATAAACATACCACATCGCGCCAAATCGAAACAGGCTTCGGCTCGGGCGGGGCGTCCGAAACGACCCGGTCCATCGCGGCCCGCTTGATTGCACAGCGCGGCGAGTTTCCGCCGTCAGCTCAACAGGATCCGGCGCAGCTCACCCTCCGGATCGTCGGCCATGCGACAGCGGTTATCGAACACCATCGTCTGGCAGCGCGTCGCATCGCTCGGCGTCCAGGCCAGCCCGGGCTGGCTGGGATTGCCGGTGCGGGCGAAATTTACCCAGGCGGCAGCCATCTTTTTCGCCAGCAGCTGCGCCTCCGGCGTGTTGCCCGTGCCCTGTTCGCAGCGCTTCGTGTTGTCAAAACAAAAGGCGAGTTCGGCGGTGTGCCATGCGCCGGCATCCTCCAGCATGGGCGACTGCCAGGTGAAGTAATACTGATAGACCGGCGCTCCGTTCTGTTCACATTTCAGCTTGACCATGCGCTGCACGTTGTTCCGCGAGCTGAGCCCGCCCACGCCGTAAGACAGCAGACGAATGCTCTTTTCCGGGTGTGCCTTCTTCATCGCCGCGATGAGGGCCGTTGCCTTCTCCTCTCCCAAGGTCCGGGCCAGGGTGGCATGCCACTCGGCCTCCGAAGGACGCGAGGACATGCGGTTCCCTTCTTCGCTGACGTTGCCGATCAACATGGGCACGTTCTTCGAAATATCGGGGGCGACGTCGTAGAAGGAACGCAGCGTCACGATCCTGCCATCGACGGTCGGTCCAAACCCGGCGCGCGGCGCGGCGCCGGGCGCCGAACCGGGGCCCAGGCCGGCCCGGGCGGGCGGATTGATTTTCGCGACGGCGGCGTTGCCCGCCGCATTCAGCTTGGCCCATTCCGTTCTTTGCAGAGAAGCGAGGTCGTTCGGCTGCAGTCCCAGCTCTTTCATGATCTGTCTGGCCAGCTCCCGGGACTGCTCCGCGCCGGGAGGGTTCCCGCCCCCTCCCGACTGTACCGACGCGCGATGGAAAAGACCTGCCGCCGAAGGCATGCCCATCAGCGTGGTGACCTTGGAGCCGCCGCCCGACTGGCCGTAGATCATCACCGAGTCGGGATCGCCGCCGAAATTCGCAATGTTCTCCCGGACCCAGCGGAGCGACGCAACCAGATCGGTCATTCCCACGTTGACCGAATCGGCGTATGCCGGCCCGCCAATCTCGGAAAGATCGAAGAATCCGAGAATGTTCAGGCGGTGATTGACCGTCACCGATACGGCATCGTGATGCCGGGCCAACTGCGCGCCTTCCTGCGAAGGCAGCTCGTAGGATGAGCCGAAGGTGAAACCGCCGCCGTGAAAATACACCAACACCGGACGCTTGCCGGTCAAAGAAGGCGTCCAGACGTTCAGCTTGAGCATGTCCTCGCTCATGTAGCCGTCGTCCCAATCCTGCAAAAAGGACTGTTCGATCGCCGTATAGTCGTGCAGGCGCTGCGGACAATTGGCGCCGTAGATCAGGGCCGGGTACTCGCCGTCCCACGGCTTGGGAGGCTTGGCCGGAAGCCAACGATTCTCTCCGCCGGTATCCTGGCCATACGGTATTCCCTTGAAAGTCAGGACGCCGGCGTCGACGAACCCGCGCACTTTGCCATACTGCGTCTTCACCACCGCCGAAGGAGGCGTCGAGCAGCCGCCCGGAGCCTGGTGCGCCGCGGTTTTGGTGCTGTCGGATGCTTCAGCCGGATGAACCAGGGCGGCCACCCCCGCCGCCGCCGGCAGAAGCATCGCCTGCCGGCGGTTCAGTCTCGTGCGGTCTTGAGAATTCAACTTCGACATTGCCCCTCCTTTCACCTGGGCAGCTTCTGTTCGCCTTTGATCGTCAGCGAGAGCTCGGCTCCGGCCGCTCCGGTTGCGGGTTGGCCGCCGCCGATGAACAGCTTGTAGGCGCCGGCGGCCACCACGCGGGTTCCTTCCTCATTCACCATGCTCAGGTCCCGCGGAGCCAGATTCAGACGCACGTGCTGCGTCTGGCCGGGCCGGATACTCACCCGCTGGAAGGCGCGCAAGGCACGCAAGGGAGCGCCCGGCAGCTTGGGGAACACAATATACGCCTGCACCACTTCGTCTCCGGCGGCTCCGCTGGTGTTTCGCACGTCGACGTCCACCTGCAGGTCGCTTCCGGCATTCAGGGTTGTCGTGGAGAGTTTGGCGTTGCTGTAGGCGAATTTCGAGTAGCTCAGGCCGTAGCCGAACGGATAGAGCGGCTGGCCGTCGAAATAGCGATACGTGCGAGACTTCATCGAGTAGTCGTCGAAGGCCGGCAGGTCGTTCACGCTCTTGTAGAAAGTGACCGGCAGGCGCCCTCCGGGATTGTTGGCGCCGGCCAGGGTTTCGGCGATGGCCGTGCCGCCTTCCTCACCCGGATACCAGGCTTCCAGAATGGCGTTGGCATTCTGATTGGCCCAGTTGACTCCCAGGGCGCTGCCGTTCATCAGCACCACCACCAGCGGCTTGCCGGTAGCTTTGACGGCTTCGAGGAGCGCCTGTTCGTCTTTTGGAACGTCAATCGAGGTGCGGTCGCCGCCGACGAAACCCTCCGGAAGAGAGCGGCCGCCCATCTCCTCGCCTTCCAGCTCGCGCGTAATTCCCACAACCGCGATCACCACATCCGCCTGTTTTGCCGCGGCTATGGCACTGTCGACGTCGGTCACGCCAGGCCGCCACGAGAGCGTCGGTCCGGATGCGCCGAAGCCTCCGCGCCCGCCGCCCGGACCGCGGCCCGCGGCTGGCGCCGCAGATGCCATATGGAAGAACTCCACCTTGAGCGCGTAATCCTTGCCCTTTTCGAGCTTCAACTCCGAAGTGCGGGCAGCGGCCGCAGCCGGATCCTGCATAAAGCCGCGGCCGGGAGCGGCGCGTTCGGTCCAATCGTCGATCAGGACTTTTCCGTCCAACCAGACGCGGACACCGCCAGCGCCGCTGATCGAAAAGGTGTAGGTGTTGGTTTCCTCGGGCTTCAGAAATCCGGTGTAGCGGGCCGAGAAATCGCCTTGGCCGATGCCCTCCGGGAGGCGGCCTCCGAACCCGAAGCCTCGACCCCCGAAGCCAAGCTGCGCTTCGGTTTGCGTCGCCGCCGGCGTACCGGCAAGCTCCTTGTTTGTGAAAAATACCGCCGTGAGCCCGGGCTTTCCGCCCGCGGTGTGGTACGCCGATGCGGGTATCGTGACGGGATTGTGCAGGAACTTCATTCCGGGAATGAAGGTAACCTCGGCGGAAGTGAACTGCCCGCGAATGCCGTCCACGGGCGTTACGTAATGCGACGAGGTGCCGTTGTAGTTGCCCTCCAGCGCCGGGATGGAATCGGCCAGCGGACCCACGATGGCGATTTTCCGGATGGACGTCTTGAGCGGCAGGGAACCGTCGTTCTTCAGCAGCACCATGCTCTCGCGCGCGGCCTTTCGCGCCAGCTCGCGATGGGCGGCGCTGTCGTTTTCCGAGAACGGAATCTGCGCGTATTTGACCATCTCGGGCGGATCAAAAAGACCTAGCTGGAAACGCGCCCGGAACAGGCGCTTGAGGTTGACGTCGGCTTCTTTCTGGCTGATCAAGCCCTTATCGAGGGCGGTGTTGTAGGCTTGCGTGTCGGCGCCGCAATCGAGATCCGTCCCGCGCTTGAGCGACAAGGCCGCCGACTCCTCGAGCGTCGGGAGAAACTTGTGGTTGCGGTTGATGTCGCCGATGGCGCCGCAATCGGAGACCACATACCCCTTGAAATTCCAGGCTCCGCGGAGGGTGTCCTGGAGCAGAAATGTGCTGGCGCAGGCGGGCTCGCCGTTGATGCTGTTGTAGGCGCACATCACCGAATCGGCTTTCCCTTCCACGACGGCTTGCCGGAAAGCCGCCAGATAAGTATCTTCCTCGTCGTGCAGCGACACTTTCACGTCGATGGTGTGCCGCGCCGGCTCGGGGCCGCTGTGCACCGCGAAATGTTTGGGTGTGGAGATCGTTTTGAAGTACTTCGGATCGTCGCCCTGCATGCCGCGGACGAAAGCCGTGCCCAGCCGCCCGGTGAGGAACGGATCCTCGCCGTAGGTTTCCTGGCCTCTGCCCCAGCGCGGATCGCGGAATATGTTAATGTTGGGCGACCAGAAATCGAGGCCGGCCGGCCCTGGGCGCACACCCATGCCGCTGCCGGGCAGGTTGGCCCCGGGAGAAGGCGTTGCCGTCTCCCTGCGCAGATACTCGTGGAACTTGGCGCGCGCTTCGGTGCTGATCGTGATCGCCATCTGGTGGATGAGCGGTTCATCAAAAGTGGCGCCGAGACCGATGGCTTG
>Ga0335078_10009796_pt1 | contig 14179 bp, 12 predicted proteins | sample Lox_Sample_32_FD_206711 | JGI IMG/M metagenome (GOLD analysis project Ga0335078, IMG submission 206711) | Soil microbial communities from Loxahatchee National Wildlife Refuge, Florida, United States - Lox_Sample_3.2 | ecosystem: Environmental > Terrestrial > Soil > Wetlands | place: USA...
CCATTTCGTAGAACGTGATGCCCAGTGAATACAGATCGGAGCGCGCATCGGGAGCGCCCGCCTTCACCTGCTCGGGCGACATATAGTGTACGGATCCCAACGCCATGCCCGCCGCCGTCAGGCGGTGCTGTAGATTTCCGCCGCCGGTGGTGGTGGCGATGCCGAAGTCCATCAGCTTGACGATGCGGCTGGGAGTGACCATGACGTTGGCCGGCTTGATATCGCGATGGATGATGCCGCGCTCGTGCGCATAACTCAGCGCCGACAGCACCTGGCAGATGTAGAGCACCGCCTCCTGGCACTGGATGGGACCCTGGCGCAAACGGCTCGCAAGGCTCGTGCCCTCCACGAACTCCATGATCATGAGGAGTTGGTTATCGACGCGCATGGCGGTGTGGAGCGCGGCGATATTGGGATGCACCAGGCTGGCGTGGACTTTGATCTCGCGGCTGAATCGCTCCGCCAGGTCGGGCGCCTGGCGCAGGTCGGGAAGGAGCACCTTCATGGCATCCATGCGGTCGGTGATCAGGTTGCGGACTTTGTAGACCGCGCCCATTCCGCCCGCGCCGATGCGCTCGACGACCTGGTAATCGCCGATGCGCTCCCCCACCTCGTAATTCATGGCGACTTTAGCATATCAAAACAGGCGCGCGGCGTCGTTTCACGAAGGGGTAGTCTGACATTTGTGTGTGGGTCCGAAAAACCGGGGTCACGCGAACTTGTGGGCAATCTGCTCGTCCAGGATCTCGCGGACAGTCAGGGGGATAATGACCTTGCCGGACTGCCGAAAGAACCGTTGGATCTCTGACAGCGCATCGCTGGTGTAGTCGAACGATACAAAGAACCCCTTGGTGCGCTCGGAACGTGTCATCGCAGCTTCGAAGGCGTCAATGTCTGGCCGTCCAGCCTTGTCCTTCTGTTTGACCTGGATCGGGTACCACACGTCCATGAAGTTCAAAGGTTGTTCCTGTTTTTCCGGGAACTTCTCTGGCAGCGATGATACCGGAAAGATTTTCCCGTCGAGCCCCATGTCACCGACCTTGGCCCGGTTCGCCACGCCGCCCAATGCGATGACTGCCCAGTTCTCAAACTCGAATGGCGGAATGCGGCGAAGTTTATCTTCCGTCCATGGAAGATCGCGGACCACAAAACCGCGACCGATGCGCCACAACTTATCGTCCTCGCGCAGTTTGCAGACATCGTGCAGGCGTTTGGCCATGACCCGGCAGGCGGTCGGTGACATGTCGATCCCTATCCATTGCCTAGATAGCTTTTGCGCTGCCACTAGAGCGGTTCCGCAGCCACAGAAGGCGTCCAGCACCACGTCATTGGCATTGCTGCTTGACCGAATGATCCGCTCCAAAAGCGGAAGGGGCTTTTGTGTCGGATACCCGAGTCGTTCGCTGGACAGGTTGTGCAAGGGCCTGATATCGTTCCAGACGCTTTGCAGCGGAATACCTAGACTTTTGTCCGCATATCGTTTAAGGCGTGGGACGCCATCGGATTTCTTGGGCCAGTGAATAGCGCCGCTTGCGTCCAGTGCCTCCAACTTTTCCTGGGAGGTTGCGTCGCTACGCAACCCGTATTGTTCGACGGCCTCCAGCGGTATCGCCCAATGCCTGCCCTTTGCTGTAACGTCGATTCCGCGCCACGGCTCTCCGCTCTCGCCATGACGAATCCCGTCGCCGGTCAGGTCCATCCGCATCCACTTTCGTCCGTCCTCGTCAGTGTGGTCAAAGAAGGTATCGAGGTATTCCTGGTCATACGGCTGGTACTGCTTGTTCCATGTATAGTCTTCGGAAGCCGTATAAAAGAAAATCACGTCGTGAACCGGCCCGTACCGCTTCGCGCTGCTGTGGGCAAAGGTTCGCTTCCAGACAATCTCATTCTGGAAAGCGTTCTCACTGAAGATCTGGTCAAGCATGACCTTCACGTAGTGGGAGGCATGGGAATCGCAGTGGTAGTAGAAACTTCCCGTCGTCTTGAGAACCCGCGCCAGTTCGGTGCATCGAGGCCGCATGAATTCGATATACGCTTGGGTTGATGCGTGGCGATCCTCGAAGGCCCGTTTCTCTTTTGTCTCGCCCCAGAAGACCTCGTAATTCCGATTTGAATTGAATGGGGGGTCGATGTAGATGAGGTCGACGCAGTGCTCCGGCAGACGCCGGAGCTGGTCAAGGCAATCCCCGCAATAGACTACCCGCGTATCGACTATGGCGGACGGCTTCATGGTGTCGAAATCGGCAAAATAGCCGGTTTCGATTAGGGTATCACGCTGCTTCAGGCAGTTCCCTCACGCTCCAAATGTGGTTGCTGATGCCAGCGGCCATGGCGGGCGTGACGCGGAGAGATTTGTGGACACGGCAGAAATTGTAGAACGCGAACCAAAGCGCGACTGCTGCCCAGTGGTTCTCGAATTTCTTGCTGGAGGCGTTCGTCAGCCTGGTGAACCGCCGCACGCTCATCCTGGTGCTGAGATTGGAGCGCTCCACGATGCTGGTGCAAATCCGCTCAGGATCGGGACGGCCCATGACTGGGACCTCCTCCACGCTGGCGACTTCGGCGGGGCTGTAGCGGCCTTCGCCTTCCACGCTGGCCTTGTGGACCTTGATGAGTTGCGCGAAGTCGCAGCGGTCAGAAAGGGTCGTGGTGATTGCGGAACGGTAGGGCGCGAATCCATCGGTTGTGATTTGGAAGTCGCCGCGGGTGGCATGACGCAAGCTCTCAATGAAAACGTCCGTGGTGGCTTGGTCGCGCTTGCCGGCTGCGATGTTCAGGACCAATTTGGAGTGCCGTTCGATGGCGACGAACACGTAGCGGTCGCCCATGTTCGGATCGTCGGCAGGCTTGACGCGCTTCTGTTTCTTCCCGATGAAACTCCAAAGTTCGTCGCACTCCACGTCGCGCACTTCAACGTCACGGATGCGCTTCGCCATGATCGCTTCGGACTTTTCGCCGGCCTTCACCAGCAGCTTGAGGATCGTCGCGATATGAACATCCAGGAAGCGCGACACGCTGGAAACGCTGTTTCCTTCGAGAAGGAGCCGGAGGATCGCTTCGGCCTTCTCAATAGGCAGGTACATGCCGTCCAGCGGCTTCTGGCGCGGCTCCAGGAACGTCTTTCCACACTGTTGGCACTTCCAACGCTGATTTCCTTTACGGTCGCGCCCATGGCGCTTGGCGTCGATTCGTCAATTGTGGCAGGTCATCGTGGAATCTCCTGTTGAGTTCCACAGCCAAAACCCGGATAATCGAGGTGTCACCCTGTGCGGCTTCGGCTGTGCAGAGAACGGCCCCGGTTAGCGCGTCAACGCTGATCGGGGCCTTTTGTTGCATGAATCCATTATGATGCCTGCTTAGTGCCAAGTCAATATGCGTGCTTAATTAATTTGACAATGCGTGCTTTAGGGTTTAAGCTGGCATCATGGAGCATGAAGAAAAGGAACTCACCCGCGCCGAGAAGGGCGGGATTGCGAGAGCTGAGAGACTCTCAAAGGCGGAACTCTCCGAAAGCGCCAGAAAAGCAGCCGAAGCTCGCTGGGGTTCCGATTTGCCGCAAGCGAGCCATGACGGGCCACTTCAGATTGGCGATTCCATTCTGATGGCCGCCGTGCTTCAAAATGGGAAACGTCTGCTGGCTCAAGGTACGCTGCTAAAGGCAATCGGCAGATCGAGAACGCCCAAAGCTGGAACTGGCGGTTTATCCAGTGTCGACGGCCTCCCGTTCTTTTTACAGGCAGAAGTGCTTAAACCGTTCATTTCAGATGACCTAAGATTGTCGACCACCCCTATATTCTTTCGGCTCAGGAGTGGTCAGCGAGCGGTAGGTTACGACGCGATGCTGTTGCCGATGATCTGCGAGGTTTACCTAAATTTTAGGGATGACCTCAACGCGAAGATTAAGGCGGAGGCGAACGTGGTTCAGAAGTCGCCGATATGGAAAGCGGCGAATGCCTCGCTGAAGCAATATGGACACATCATTGACGCCTGCGACATTCTGGTACGGGGATTGGCGCGGCGTGGAATTATTGCACTGGTTGACGATGCGACTGGGTATCGCGCTAATCAAGCCAAGGATGACATGCTTCGGGTCATCGCCCAGTATATTGCTCCTGATCTTCGGAAGTGGACACAGAAATTCCCTCCCGAGTTTTTTGAAGAGATTTATCGAATCTATGGATGGGACTACAAACCAGGCAGCATCAAGCATCCCCAATACGTAGGGAAGCTAATCACCAAATACATTTATGAGCCTTTGCCTCCTGGGGTGCTTGAAGAGATGAAGAATCGGTTGCCCAAGAACGAAAGCGGAAACCGCAAAGCGAAGCTCTGGCAAACCCTCACCATTGATACCGGGATTCCCCACCTTGACCGCCAAATTCTTGACATTTTGATGATGATGCGATTGTCCATCGACAAAGATGATTTGGCGCGGAACTTCGATAGGATCTACGGAAGGCAACTTCAACTCCGGTTGCGGCTTCTGGAAGAGTTCAAGGAACTTGCAGAGTGACTGGCTGGCGGCCCACTCTCCCGAGGCCGCCACCAGGACGCACACAGAAATGTCGGACTACCCACGAAGGATAACGTTCCACCCCACCGGATTGGCTCCATTCGCCCTCCACTCGGGCGCGCCGGACCGGTTCCCGAGTCCACGCAACCGGAATCGCTTCGGTTCGGTAACGAGTGTTACCGCAATCCCGCTAGCGGCGCCAGCGGCTGGGCGATCGATTGGAAGCGGACCACCATGGCGGCGGGTTGTTCCTTGATCGACGCTACCGGCATGAAACCGGCCTCGAGCAGGGTCTCGGCGTCTTTTTCCGTCATGAGGACCTCGGCGCAGGGTTTGGCCACATGTTCGCCGTCCTCCCGGTACACATGCAGGGGAAGCCCGTCGACGCGCCGTTCCATTCTCGTCATTCCCCAACCCTGCTGGAGAAACGACTTGCCCAGAAGATAGGCGCACAGGAACGCCGGATTGCCCCACAAATACGCCGCGTGCTCGCTCTTCGGCATCTCCTCGAAGGGAAAGCTGTCGATCGACGAGGTATCTTTGCCGTACGGCAGGCGCAGCAGGAAACGCGGCAGGGCCAAGCCAATCCAGGCAGCGTCGGGCGAATGCCGGAGATCGACCCAGGACTGGTCGGTCGCATCGCCGGGGAGTTGCGCTTCGGCCAGGAACGGAGCGCCGAGGAATGCTCCCAGGGCCGCCAGGCGGTGGAGCGCCTGCGCATCGAGCTCCGTCTGCGCGAAGGTGTAATTGCCCGCGAGGAGCGCCCACGGGCCCTTCCGCCGCAGTTCTTTTTGTACCTCGCTCATTTCGGAGACGAGCTCCGGCAAAGTAATGTCCAAAAGATAGACCTGGATTTCGCGATCGGAATCGAGCCCGTGAACGAGCATATCGGTTGCCCGCCACGCGGCTTCGATGGCCTGCACGCGCGGATGGTGCAGGATTCCCTGTAATATTTCTGTCGCCAGCGCCTCGCGCTGGGCGCTGCGCCGCTGCTCAGAGGCATCGGGGCGCGGCACCAGGTGGCCCTTGCTGACGCGCTGGATGAAACCCACCAGGTCTTCGGCATCGCGCACGCTCACCGGCGCGTCGGGCGGGGGCTCCTGTTCGTCCAGCATTTGATCCAGCAGGGAGCCCGAGCCCGGCGCGCGGGCGGTGGCCGCCGCGGGCGGCGGTGGGGGCGCCGGCAGGTAGCGGTCGAGGTTCTGGAAAATCGGCGCCTGGAAGAGGCGGTCGGGGTGAAAATCTTCGAGTTCGCGAAATGCCAGGTTAAGGCCGTGAAGGGTGAGGTTGACCTTCATCGATGCCAGGACGTCGTCGAAATTATCGCGGTCGATGCGCCGCGGGGTGAACGGGCCGGGCGGATTTTCGCGCCAGGAGCGGCCGCTGAAATCGCCGGCCAGGAGAATGCGGAACGGCCGGTCCGGGTCGAGCTCCAGGGCTCGCGCCTCTTCCTGTTCGCCCAAATGGACTTCGCTCAAGCTGGATCCGGCAATTCGCGGCATGGTCTCCCCTCCCTTTCCGAGCGCCTTCTATGGAACCACGCCCATGGGGAAATGGCAAGGGCCAGCCCCTGGGGACAAATGGCGGCGATGCCGGCGGCAAATCCGGGCGGGTAGTACGCAGTGTGTAAACAAGAGTTGTACCACCGGAACAAAAGTGATATGTTGATGCCCTGGGTAGATTGCCCCTCCAGGGATGCTCCAAGCACGCGGGGAAGTCTGCTCCTCAAAGGATTTCGACATGGCGGAAAGTTTACAGCACAAACTAGACCGAGTTCGTTCGCCGCGCGTCCACATCACCTACGACGTGGAGACTGGCGGCGCAGTTGAGAAAAAAGAACTGCCCTTCGTGATGGGAGTGTTCGGCGATTTCACCGGCCAGCCGGAAGAACCGCTGCCGCGCCTGAAGGACCGCAAGTTCGTAGAGGTCAATCCGGACAACTTCGATTCCGTATTGGCCGCGATGAAGCCACACCTGTCGTTTTCGGTGGAGAACAAGATCAGCGACGACCCCGATGCCGGCCAGGTAAAAGTAAACCTGAAATTCCGAAGCATGGATGATTTCGAGCCGACCCAGGTGGCCAAACAGATCAAGCCCCTCAACGAGTTGCTGGAATTGAGAACGAGGCTTTCGGATCTGCGTGGAAACCTGCAAGGCAACGACAAACTCGACGATTTATTGCAGGCTGCTCTGCGCGATTCCAACCAGCTCGACAAGCTGAGAAACGAGATCGCGGAGACGAAGGGCGGCGAAAAGGGAGGCAGCCATGAGTAAGGAAGCCAAGAAGGCTGCCGCGGTGTCCGGCGAGGTAACCACATCGGCGCAACCGGTATCGCTGCTCGATCAGATTGTGGAAGAGGGACGGCTGGCGCGCGATCCCGAATCGAAAGAGCGCGGCCGCGACCTGGTGCGCGAGTTCGTTGCCCAGTTCCTGGAAGGGAACATGGGACTTTCGCGCGATTCCGAGGCCATGATCAACGCCCGCATCGCGCAGATCGACCACCTGATTTCCATCCAGTTGAACGAAGTTCTGCACAATCCGGCGTTCCAGAAGCTGGAATCGAGCTGGCGCGGGTTGAAGTACCTGCTGAACCACTCGGAAACCGGCGAGAACATGAAGATCAAGGTGCTCAACTGCTCGAAGAAGGACCTGCTGCGCGATTTGCAGCGCGCCTCCGAATTCGACCAGAGCGCCATGTTCAAGAAGGTGTATGAAGAAGAGTTCGGCATCTTCGGCGGACACCCGTTCGGCGCCCTGATAGGCGATTACGAATTCGGCAAGGGTCCGGAGGATATGGAACTGCTCGAGAAGGTGTCGCAGGTGGCGGCGGCGGCCCACGCGCCGTTCCTGACGGCCGCCAACAGCACCCTCTTCAACCTGGACAGCTTCAGCGAACTGGGACAGCCGCGGGACTTGGCCAAGGTATTCGACACCACCGAATACGCCAAGTGGAAGAGCTTCCGCAGTTCGGAGGACTCGCGGTACCTGGCGTTGACGCTGCCGCACATCCTCATGCGCGATCCCTACGGGAAGGCCACCCGCCCGGTGGACGAGTTCGACTTCGAAGAGAACGTGGACGGCACCGACCATAATAAGTACCTGTGGGGGAATGCGGCGTGGGCGCTGGGAGCGCGCATCACGGAGAGTTTCGCGCGCTACAATTGGTGCGCCACGATCCGCGGCGTGGAAGGCGGCGGCAAAGTGGAAGGCCTGACGGTGCACAACTTCCAGACGGACGATGGCGACATCGCCATGAAGTGCCCCACCGAAGTACAGATCACCGACCGCCGCGAGAAGGAACTGGCGGACCTGGGATTCGTCCCCCTGGTGCACTGCAAGAATACCGATTACGCGGCCTTTTTCAGCGTGCAGACCGCGCAGAAAGCGAAGAAGTACGACACCGATGCCGCCACCGCCAACGCGCGCCTGGCTACCAACCTGAGTTACATCCTGGCGATTTCCCGCTTCGCCCATTACCTGAAGGCCATGATGCGCGACAAGATCGGCAGCTTCATGAGCCGCAACGAATGCGAAGCGTTCCTGAATCGCTGGATCATGGGATACGTGATCGATTCCAGCGCTCCGCAGGAAGCCAAGGCCAGCCATCCGCTATCCGAGGCTCGTGTGGACGTGGTGGAAGTGGCCGGGAAACCCGGCGCCTATCGCGCGGTAGCCTTCCTCAAGCCGCACTTCCAGTTGGACGAGTTGAGCGTGTCGATGCGCCTGGTCGCGGAACTGCCGCCGCCGGCGCAATAGTACTCACTTCCGGCCATAATCAGCCGATGGACGCAACTCGGCCCATACGAGTTGCGTCCATTGAAATCAGCGATTGGGAACAAGCGCTTTCTGGCGCGGCACGGTTCCCGGAACAAAATCCATGCGCCAGATCATTAAGGAGGAGTTTGAATGGCTTGTGACAATTTCATCTGGTTTCCGGCCGCCGCTACGGGTGGCTTACTAAGTAAGGCAGCAACCAAGCCGCAGGGAGAAAGCCAGGACAAGTGGTTTTCCACCAAGGGCGCGTTCGAATGTCTGTCCCTCAGCTTCGGCGTGTCGCAGGCGGAAACCACGGGTTCGGCATCGGGCGGCGCTTCGGCCGGCAAGGCCAAATTCGAGGAGTTCAGCATCGAGAAGTCCGTGGACCTTGCCAGCGTTCCGCTGTTCGTCGCCTGTTGCGCCGGAGCGCATTTCCCCAGCGTGATGCTGGCCGTCCGCAAGGCCGGCGGGAGCAACCTGATTTACCTGCAATATATCTTCCGCCAGGTCTTCGTGACGGGAATCAACTGGAGCGGCGGCGGCGGCGAAGAAGCGCCCAAAGAGACCATTAAGTTCAAGTTCGGCGCCATGGGCATCCAGTATGTCCGGCAGCTCTCGACGGGCGCCGCGGGAACTCCTTCCCAGGTCATGTGGAGCGCGGTTACCAATAAGCCTACGTTGGACGTGCCGGGGCTGAGCAGCGCACCGTCGTACGTGGATATCTTGCAGAGTTAAACGGGCGCAAGCGGCGGCGCCGCGGGGCGACGCCGGCGGCCCGAGGTCCGATTGGCAATGGTAAAGGAGTGAGAGGAGTTTTCAATGGCAGCAGATAATTATTTGTGGTTTCCCTCCGCCGCCACCGGCGGTCTCTTGCAAGGCAAGGCGGCCCAACCCGAAGGGGAATCGAGCGACGACTGGTTCGCGAAAAAGAAGGCGGTACAAATCAACAGCTTCGGATTCGGCGTGGCGCAGGCCGAAACTTCGGGATCGGCGACGACCGGTGCCAGCGCCGGCAAGGCCAAGTTCGAAGAGTTCACTATCGACAAGGACGTGGACAACGCCAGTTGCCCGTTATTCGGCGCGTGCGTAGTGGGCGCGCACTATCCCAGCATCATGCTGGTAATCCGCAAGGCGGGCGGCGGCAACCTGCTTTACTTACAGTACATCTTCCGCCAGGTCTTCGTAACCGGAATCAACTGGAGCGGCGGCAGCGGCGAAGAGAATCCCAAGGAATCCATCAAGTTCAAGTTCGGCGCCATGGGGATTCAGTACATCCAGCAGTTGCCGACCGGCGGCGAGGGAACGAAGATGATCGGTTCCTGGAGCACGGTCAGCAATCAGCCTACGCTGGACATCGTTGGACTGAGCGGGCCCCCGGCTTTCCTGGACGGCGCGCAATCGTAGCACCTCCGGCGGACCGGTGGTGCGGATTCCGCCATCCGCTTTTTGACGAACTGGCCGGCTGCGCAGACGATGGGGGCAGCCGGCCCAGGTCCTTCGCAAGGCAAATTCAAATAGCTCCAGGAACAAACAGCGATGCTCAGCGATAATTTCATGTGGTTCCCGCAGGAGAGCGGGTCGCAGATAGTAGGCGAAACGCACGATCAGTATTTCAATAAAAAAGGCGCGTTCGAAGTGTCTAAATTCGGCTTCGATATCAAAGGCGAGGAAGCTACCGAGGAGGCAGGCCCGGGAAATTCGGGCAAGGCTAAGTTCGGCACCTTCACGGTGGATAAATTCGTCGATACAGCGAGCGTACCGTTGTACAAGGCATGCTGCCGCGCGACTATTTTCCCCTCGATCATGCTCGCCGTCCGCAAATCCGGGGGCAGCAGCCTGTTATTCATGCAATACATCTTCCGGTACAACCAGATTGTCGGGGTCAAGTGGGATGGGGGCAGCGGGGACGAGCGGCCCAAGGAAACGCTGACGATCATTTTCAAGGCCATGGGGGTGCAATACATTCCGCAAAATGCCGATGGCACCGAAGGGACCAGGCAGAACTGGTCGTGGAATACTTCCGACCAGGGCAGCGCCAGCCTGATTATCGACGGCATCGAAGCCCCGCCGAAGTTTCTCAGCGGCAGCGGTAAATAACACATGACTGCGCAAGAGTTACTAAAGGCCGGTAAGTTGCAGGAGGCGATCCAGGCGGTGACGGCCGACGTCCGCGACCGGCCGGACGATACCCGCCAGCGGACGTTTTTGTTCGAACTTCTCTGTTTCGCGGGCGATTACGCGCGCGCCGAAAAGCACCTCTCGCTGCTCTCCGACAGCAATGCCGACGCGGCCGTGGGCGCCTTGGTGTATCGTTCCGCTCTGAGCGCGGAACGGAAGCGGCAGCTCTTTTTCGGGGAGAAGAAATATGCGGAAGCGCTCGAGCTTTCCAAGTGGCGATCGGGCACATTGAATGGCGAGAAGTTCCGTTCGATCGAGGACATCGACCCGCGCATCGGCCCGCGCCTGGAGGTTTTTATAGCCGGCGAGTACGTGTGGCTTCCGTTTGCCCACATCGGCTCGCTGACCCTGGGGCCGCCCCGCTACCTGCGCGATCTGCTGTGGGCCTCGGCCACCATAACGGCCGGCCCGTCGATGGAAGGCAAGGAATTCGGCGAGGTGCTCATGCCCATGCTGTATCCCGCTTCCGCCTGCCACGCGCGCGATACCGTCCGATTAGGGCGCGAGACCGATTGGATACTGGCCAAGGAAGAGCCCATCGAGATTCCTTACGGCCAGAAGCTCTTCGTGCTCGACGAAGAGCGGTCCGTCGCCATTCTCGAAATCCGGTCGCTTCAGTTCGACGATTCGCTCCCGCAGTCATGATTTATGAGTAAGGACCGGTATGCCTCTTCGCGACGATCTGCTCGACCCCATTCCCGGTGACTCCCCCAGTGGCGTGAATCTGCGCTACGATCCCGTCACCGACAAGATCAAAGAAGCCCGGCGGGAAGATATCGACGCGCCGCAAGGCGAGTGGAAGACCGCCCTCAAAACGGCCGATTTCCCCGCCGTGATCAAGATGGCGAGCGACGCCCTGGCCAAAAAAGGCAAGGATCTCCAGATCGCCGTCTGGCTGGTGGACGCTCACATCCGCAAGGAAGGCTTTTCGGCACTGGCGCCGAGTTTCCATTTTCTGCACGACCTTCTCGAGCAATACTGGGACATCCTCTATCCCGAAATCGATGAAGACGGCGATATGGAGGTGCGGGCCGCACCGCTGGTGTGGCTGGGCGCGAAGTTGGGCGAGCCGTTGGGATTCCTGCCGATCCTATCCGGGAAATTGAGCTGGAACAAGTACCAGGAGTCGCGCAAGGTCGGCTACGAGGCGGACGCCGACACCGGCGACAAAGAAGAAGCGCGGCAGAACGCCGTCAAAGAGGGCAAAATAACCGCGGAAGAGTTTGACGCGGCCGCCGACAGCACATCCATCCAGGCGTTGCGCGACACCTACAAGCAGCTCAACGAAGGCAAAGCGGCGATCGAGCAACTGGGCGAGTACTGCGACACGCAGTTCGGCGATTTTTCTCCCAGCTTCATCAAGACTCGCGACGCCATCGAAGAGATCGCGCAGACGGTGCGTATCATTCTGAGCCGCAAGCCCGGGGGACTGGAGGAAGAGGCGCCGCCGGCGCTCGACGACGAATTTTCCGTCGGCCTCAGCGCGGATACGGAGACGGCGGAAGCCTCCGCCGAAGAAGGGTCCGAAGCGCCCGCGGAGGGCGGCGCCGGCGAGGAAGCCGGCGGCAACATCGCCCAGCAGTTGGCGATCATCTGCCGCAACCTGCGGGCGCGCGACCCGGAAGATCCGTCGCCCTACATGATGTTGCGCGCGTATGCGTGGGCGAAAATCATGTTCCGCGCCCCGCTGCTCGATCAATCGGCCATCGTGGCGCCGGAAAGCGAGCTGCGCGTCAAGCTGAAGCGCCTCACCGCGGATGCCGAGTGGGACAAGGTCATCGAGTTGACGGAAGCGACGATGTTGAAGCCGGCGGGGCGTTTCTGGCTCGATCTGCAGCGCTACGCGATCAATGCCATCGAGCAAAAAGGCGTTCCGGGCGTCGCCAGGGTGGTGAATCAACAGCTTCGCATCCTGCTCGAAACGCTGCCGGAAATCATCGACATCACGTTCCAGGACGACACCCCTTCGGCGAACAATGAAACCAAGGATTGGATCCAGAATTTCGTCATTATCCAGAAAGTGACGGGGCCGAAGAAGACGGAGGGCGAGGGCGAGGCGAGCGACTCGTCGGCGGGCGATTCCTTCTCGTTCGATTCCTCGTCTTCGGACACGTCCTCGTTCGGAGACAGCTCCGGATTCGGGGATACCTCGGCAACGGACACCTCGGGGTTCGACACGCCGGCGGCGGACACGTCCGGATTCGGGGACAGCTCGGGTTTCGACGCAGGGCCGGCCGAGGCAGCCGCGGCGGCGCCGGAACCGGAGCCCTACACGGTCGAGGAGAACCCTCCCATTCTCGAAGCCGAAGCCCCGCCGCCGACCGACACTTCCGACGAGTTCGGCCAGGCGCTGGCAGCGGTGCGCGACGGCCGGATCGCGGAGGGAATCGGGGTGATCAACGGCATTCTGGCCACCGAACGCAGCGGCCGGCAACGATTCCGCCGCCGCACGCAACTGGCCCACCTGTTGATGGCGGCGGGGAAGGGCAAAGTGGCGCAACCGCTGCTCGACGAACTCGCCGCCGAGATCGAATCGCGGCGCCTGGAAGAATGGGAACCGGGGGAAGCCATCGCGTATCCGCTCGAGTTGCTGATGCATTGCCTGACTTCGGCGGATGAAGAAAGGAGAACGCAGTTGTACACGCGGATCTGCAAGCTGGATCCTGTGCGCGCGGTGAACTGCTCGGTCTGATATGGCCAATCCGAAGTTCACCAAGAACATTCAGCAAGGTCTTCTGGACAGATTGATCGACCTGGATCCGTTGAACCGGCAGGAAGCGCCGATGAGCCGTCCGGAATCGCTGCGCCAATTCCGTCTCTCGGTGAAGCGCGATCTCGAATGGCTGCTGAACACCACCCGCATGCCCATCGAGGTGCCGGAATACTGCGAGGAAGTTCACAATACGCTGCTGTTCTTCGGTCTACCCGATATTGCCAGCATTTCGCTGCAGAACCCGGGCGACGAACAAAAACTGCTGCGCTCGCTCGAGGAGGCCATCGAGACCTTCGAGCCGCGGCTGGCCCACGCTCGCGTCACCAGCCGCGACCCGTACCGAGCGACGCAGCAAGCCATCACCTTCCATGTGGAAGCCATGCTGATGATCGATCCGGCCCCGGAGCGCATCTCGTTCGATACGGTTCTGGAGGTCACGAAAGGCGCGTACAGCGTGAGGGAAACGTAGCGCGATGCGGCGGCCAGCGACATTTCGTACGTTACCGGGCGGGCAGGAAGAGCCAGGACTCTAGCCGTGCGCGACGAACTGCTTTTCCATTATTCGCAGGAACTGACTTACCTGCGATACCTGGGCGCCGAATTCGCCAATAAATATCCGAAGGTGGCCGGCCGCCTGCTGCTCGAGGCCGGAAAGTGCGAAGATCCGCACGTGGAGCGCCTGCTCGAAGGCTTCGCGTTCCTGGCCGCGCGCATTTATACCAAGATCGACGACGAATTCCCGGAAGTGGTGGAAGCGCTGCTCTCGGTGCTCTATCCGTATTATCTGCGGCCCATCCCTTCGGCGTCGGTGGTCGAATTCCATCTCGACCCCGAGCAGGGAAAGCTCATGAGCGGGTTGCCGATTCCCCGCGGCGCGCTGCTCTACTCCGCGCCCGTGGCGGGTACGCCGTGCAAGTTTCAGACCTGCTACGACACCACGTTGTGGCCTATCGAAGTGAAAGCGGCCGACTGGCGGTCGGCCGACCGCATTCAGCCGCCCGTGGCCGCCAGCGGAGCG
>Ga0335078_10009797_pt1 | contig 14178 bp, 8 predicted proteins | sample Lox_Sample_32_FD_206711 | JGI IMG/M metagenome (GOLD analysis project Ga0335078, IMG submission 206711) | Soil microbial communities from Loxahatchee National Wildlife Refuge, Florida, United States - Lox_Sample_3.2 | ecosystem: Environmental > Terrestrial > Soil > Wetlands | place: USA: Florida...
GGCCGCCATAACCCAGTGGCACGCCGAATCGTTGCGCGCTGCCAACCGCAATGTCGGCACCGAATTCACCCGGCGGCTTCAGCAACGTGAGCGCGAGTAAATCGGTGGCCACAGTGACGAGCGCGCCTGCCGCGTGCGCCCGCTCGACCAAACCGGTGTAATCGTGAATTGCGCCGAACGTGTCGGGATACTGCACCAGTACGCCGAAAACTTTTTCGTTGAACTGGAATTGTTCCTGCCCGCCAACCATGATTTCGATGCCGAGCGCTTTGGCGCGAGTGCGAACGACTGCAATTGTTTGCGGATGGCAATTCTCTGAAACAAAGAAGACATTTTTCGTAGTGGCACGGGCATCCTGCCCGTTCATTGAGCGCGTTTCCGTCCCATTTGACGGGCAAGATGCCCGTTCCACTAATCCCTTGAGTGCGTGGCTCATGGTCATTGCCTCAGCGGCGGCCGTTGCCTCGTCGAGCAACGAAGCGTTGGCGATGTCAAGACCGGTGAGGTCGGCGACCATGGTTTGGAAATTCAGCAGCGCTTCGAGCCGGCCCTGCGAAATCTCGGCCTGGTAAGGCGTGTATTGCGTGTACCAGCCGGGATTTTCCAGAACATTGCGCTGGAGGACGGCCGGCGTGATGCAATCGTAATAGCCCATGCCGATGTAAGAGCGGAAAACCTGGTTCTGCGATGCGATTTCTTTGAGGTCAGCCGAGGCTTCAAATTCGCTGCGTCCGGCGGGCAGATCCAGTTTCTTGTCGAGTCGAATGTTTTTCGGCACCGCGGCGTCAATCAAATCGTCAAGGCTTTTGAATCCGATTTGCGCGAGCATATCGCGGGTTTCGTCCGCGTTTGGGCCGATATGGCGGCGGACAAACTGGTGGGAAGAATCGGTCGGATTTTCAGTCAAAGCCATCCGGGGAAATTAAAGTTCGCGCCGTCAAAAAGCGAGTTGGATTTGCGTCGCCACCACGCTGCATCGCGGCGCGGACGATACGGCATTGGCCGTAACCATATTTTCCGCCGAGCGCTGCCACCACGCCGCCGAGACCGTTAAACCCATGCCGGGCAAACGCGGCGGCGATATCGCGTTGCGCTTCGGCTGTGAGCAATGACTTCACGTCAATCGCCTCGCCCGCGAGCATCGCCTCTTCGAGATGGCTGTAAATCGTCCCGTCCTTCACCCCGCGAACGCGCGCGATTTCGGGAACCGTTTTGCCCTGCTGGAAAAAGTGCAGCGTTTCGCGCACCGTGTCCGTAAGCCGCGACCGTTGTGGCACGGGCATCTTGCCCGTTCGAACAGGCGGGACGCCAGTGCCGCTGTCAAACGAATCATCCGCAAAAATCTGTCGCGGGTTCGCTCGCAGGTGTGCTGCAATCTCGCGCAGGAAAACGTCGCCGAATTCGCGCAGCTTCCGATCGCCCACGCCGCTGACACGCGACAGCTCCCGTCCGGTCGCCGGATAAAGGCGCGCCATCTGCCGCAATGACACGTCCGAAAAGACAATGTACGGCGGCACACCGCGTTCATCGGCCAGTTGTTTCCGCAGCCCGCGCAGCTTCTCGAAGAGCGCCTCGTCGCAGGCGATTTCGCCGATGCGATGCCCTGCCGGCTCGGTCGGTGCAACGGGCCGCGTGAGTGTGACCTTTTGCCGCGATTTGAGAGCCGCGCGACCCAAGTCCGTGAGTTCAACGATATTGAACCTGTCCGCGTTTTGAAAAAGGAAACCCAGCCGCACGAGTTCACGGCCTATGGCGCCCCATTCGGCACGGGTATGTTCGCCGCCGATGTTGTAGGTGGAAAGTGATTGATGGCCGAACTTGCGGACCTTTTCCGTGTCCGCCCCGTACAGCACCTCGATGACGTGCTGAAGACCGACACCGAAACTGCTTTTTTCGCGAATGCGATAGACGCACGACAGAAATTTCTGTGCGGCGAGTGTGCCGTCCCAAGTCTGTCGCGGCGCGAGGCAGTTGTCACAGCCACCGCAATTAAATAGTGGCACAGGCGTCTCGCCTGTTCGTTTCTGATTACCATCGAACGGGCGGGAGGCTCGTGCCACTACTTTTTCACCAAAATATCCCAGCAAAAACTCCCGCCGGCAGGTTGCGACTTCGGCGTAATGAATCATCTGTTCCAGTTGCGCGCGGGCGATGTTGCGTTCCTTCGGATCGGATTTTTCGTCAATAAACCGCATCTGTTTCACGCGGTCGCCGGGACTGAACAGCAAGAGGCATTCGCTCGGCAACCCGTCCCGGCCCGCGCGGCCGGTTTCCTGATAGTAACCTTCGATGTTTTTCGGCAAATCGTAGTGAATCACGAAACGCACATTCGGTTTGTTGATGCCCATGCCGAACGCAATGGTGGCACAGATGACGCGCGCTTCGTCGCGGAGAAACGCTTCCTGATTCTTCGTGCGATCGCCTGTAGTCATCCCGGCGTGGTAAGGCAATGCTTTGACGCCATCGGCGGACAGTTTGGCGGCCATGCTCTCCGCCGTCTTGCGTGCCTGGACGTAAATGATCCCGCATTCATTCGGCCGTGCGCGGACGTAGTCAAGAATCTGCTCATACGCGCTGGACTTGGCCGCCACGCGGTAAGTCAGGTTTGGGCGGTTGAAACTGGCGACGTAACACGCCGGCGAACGCAGGTGCAGCTGTTTAACGATGTCCCCGCGCACGCGTTCGGTGGCCGTGGCGGTGAGCGCCATCATCGGGACATCGGGAAACAAATCGCGTAGCGCCGAGAGCTGCCGGTATTCAGGACGGAAGTCATGGCCCCACTCGCTGATGCAGTGCGCCTCGTCAATCGCGAACAGGTTCACCTGCCACTTTTTCAAATCGTCGAGAAAACCGGACAACATCAATCGTTCTGGCGCGACGTAGAGCAACCGGTATTCACCGGCGTGCAACCCGCGCAATCGCGGACGCGACCCCCCGGCGCCGAGCGACGAATTCAAGAACGTCGCCGCCACGCCCGCCGCCTGGAGCGCGTCCACCTGGTCTTTCATCAACGCGATGAGCGGCGAGACGACGACCGTAAGTCCGGGCCGCACGAGCGCGGGGAGTTGAAAGCACAGCGACTTGCCGCCGCCGGTGGGCAGCACGGCAAAGACATCCCGGCCCGCGAGCGAGTCGCCGATGATTTCCTCCTGCAACGGGCGAAATGAAGTGAAGCCGAAGTATTGTTTCAGCGGCGCGAAGAGCTGGTCGCGGCGAACATTCACCCGGCGAGAATAAAATGCGGCAGGGCAAGTGGGAAGCGGCAAGTTTTGGATCTGCGAACCCAATGGAAAATTGTGGTCGTTCCGGGCTTTTCTCAAGCCCGGACTGGGGTCAAAATGATGGTTTCAGCGGTTTTCGCCACGACCACAACATATCCGGCAAGCCGTCAGATACCCGCCCAACTAATGGTGTTTTTGGGGCAAAAAATCGTGAATTTATCGTTGTGCGAAAACGGCATTTTTTCTATAATTTTGGCACCTGAAATTTGACGCCCGGAAACGGGTTTTTAAACGAATTTATGTCGAAAAAGAATGAGCCGGCTGAGGCAAAAAAACCAGCGGCAGCGACCAGTTCAACGGAGAAATACGACGCTTCCAAGATAGACAAACTCGAAGGTCTGGAGGCCGTGCGCAAGCGGCCTGGCATGTATATCGGCGACCCGGACGAACGCGGTCTACACCATAGCGTGTTCGAGGTGCTCGACAACTCAATTGACGAACATCTGGCCGGTTTCTGCAACAAGATTGATGTGACGGTCAACGTGGACGGTTCGGTGTCCATCCGTGACGACGGACGCGGCATTCCCGTGGACATGCACCCGAAGTGGAAAATGCCCGCGGTCGAGCTGGTGCTCACCAACTTGCACGCGGGCGGAAAATTCGGCCAGGGCGCTTACAAATATTCCGGCGGCCTGCACGGCGTCGGCGCCAAGTGCGTCAACGCGCTCGCCGAGTGGTTCCGCGTCGAAGTCTCGCGCGACGGCAAGGTGTATTCGATGGAATTCGCGCGCGGCAAGACCACGCAAAAGCTGGAGGTCATCGGCAAATCAAAAAGCACCGGCACGCTCATCACCTTCAAGCCCGACCCGGACATTTTCACCATCACGACCGAGTTCAAGTTCGACATCCTGGCGAACCGCCTGCGCGAACTGGCGTTTTTGAATCCGGGTATTGAAATCGTGCTCAAGGACGAGCGCGACGAGAAGACCGAGACGTTTTTCTACCGCGACGGCATCGAACAGTTCGTCCGGCAACTCGGGCGCAGCAAGCAACCGTTGCATCCCAAACCCATCGTGCTGACGGGCAAACGCCTGACCAAGATGGAAGGTGGCAAGGACGAGGACGTGTTTGTGGATTGCGTGCTGCAATACACCGACAGCTACAGCGACCAGATTCTTTGCTTTGCCAATTCCATCCCGAACACGGATGGCGGCACGCACCTGACCGGTTTCCGGTCCGCGCTCACCCGCGCCATCAACCAATACGCCAAGCAAAACAATCTGCTGAAGGAAAAGGACCCGACGATTTCCGGCGATGACGTGCGCGAAGGGCTGGTCTGCGTGTTGAGCGTGAAGCTGCCCAACCCGCGCTTCGAATCGCAGACCAAGGTGAAACTGGTGAATACGGAAATTGACGGCATCGTCTCGTCCATTGTGTATGACGGATTGATGACGCATTTCGACGCGAATCCGGGTGTGGCAAAGAAGATCATTGAAAAAGGCCTGCTCGCCGCCCGGGCGCGCGAGGCCGCCCGCAAGGCGCGCGAGACGGTCCGCAAAGGCGCGCTCACCGCCGGCGGTCTGCCCGGCAAGCTGGCCGATTGTTCCGACCGCGATCCGGCGAACACCGAATTGTTCATCGTCGAGGGCGATTCCGCCGGCGGCTCGGCCAAACAGGGACGCGACCGGAAATTCCAAGCCATCCTGCCGATTCGCGGCAAACTCATCAATGTCGAGAAGGCCCGGCTGGACAAGGTGCTGCAAAACAACGAAATCCGCACGATGATTACTGCTGTCGGCACGGGCATCGGCGACGGCGAAGGCGAGGGCGCGTTCAACCTTGAAAAACTCCGCTACCACAAGGTCATCATTATGACCGATGCGGACGTGGACGGCTCGCACATCCGCACGTTGTTGCTGACGTTCTTCTACCGGCAGATGCCGGACCTCATAAAACGGGGCTTTGTCTATATTGCCCAGCCGCCGCTCTATCAGATTGCCCGCAAAAAGCGCGTGGAATATGTGGACGACGACGCGCGCATGAACAAAATTCTGATCGAACTCGGCACGGAGGAAGTGCGTCTGAAGAACCTTTCGGACAAAAAGGAATTGTCCGAGAAACAACTCGCGGAAATCCTGGAACTGCTCGAGTCGCTTGACAAATATGCGAACGCCTTGAAACGCCATGGCGGCGATTTCGCGGAATACGTCGAGCATCGCCAGAAAAAGACCGGCGATCTGCCGAAACACCTGGTCAAGGTCCGCGATGGCAACGACGAGACGGTGCACTATTTCCACACCGAGGAGGAACTGGCGCACTTCGGCGCAAAGAACGCTGATTTAAAATTATTCGGCGCCGAGGAAGAAGGCGACTCCACTACCATCGAGAAGAAAAACGGCTCGACCCGGCGCGCACACCACGTCGAGCTGCACGAGAGCAAAGCCATCGTGGAATTGCTCGGCAAGCTGGCGAAGAAAGGTTTCAGCGTCGAACACTACGCCGGACATGACGAGCCGCTGTTCGAAATTCACGAGGGCGAAGGCGACCGCGAGACTATCAAACCGTTGTTCTCCATCCCGGAAATCCTGGCGGCGGTCAAGGAAGTCGGCCGGCGCGGGCTGTCCATCAAGCGGTTCAAGGGTCTCGGCGAAATGAACGCGAAAGAGCTGTTCGAAACGACCATGGATCCCGTGCGGCGCAAATTGTTGCGCGTGGACCTGACGAACGCCGTGGACGCCGAAGAAATGTTCACCAAGCTCATGGGCGAGGAGGTCGAGCCGCGCCGCCAGTTCATCGAAGACAACGCGCTCAACGTGCGGAACCTGGATATTTGATTTGATGGCAGCCACCGTCCCGCCGCGCGGGATGGCGGTTGCAGAAATATTTATGGCGGAAAAAAAAGATTCCAATGATTTGCCGGTGAGCAACACGCCGTTGTTCGCTTCGGGTGAAAAGATCGCCAAGGTCAACGTCGCCGAGGAGATCAAGAACTCATTCCTGGATTACTCGATGTCGGTAATCATCTCGCGTGCCCTGCCCGACGCGCGCGACGGCCTCAAACCTTCACAACGGCGCATTCTGCTGGCGATGCATGATCTCTCGCTGTTCCCGAACCGCCAGCATCGCAAGTGCGCCAAAATTTGCGGCGACACCAGCGGCAATTACCATCCGCATGGCGAAGCGGTGATTTATCCGACGCTGGTGCACATGGCGCAGCCGTGGGCCATGCGCGAACGGCTCGTGGACGGCCAGGGCAACTTTGGTTCCGTCGAGGGCGATCCGCCGGCCGCCATGCGTTACACCGAGGCGCGCATGACGCACCTCGGCGCCGCGTTGATGGAGGACATGGACCAGGACACGGTGGATTTCGTCCCCAATTACGATGAGACCCGCACCGAGCCGACCGTTTTCCCGGCCGCGTTTCCCAACCTGCTCGTCAATGGCGGCACCGGCATCGCCGTCGGCATGGCCACGAACATTCCACCGCATAATCTCGGTGAAATCATTGACGGCATCTGCGCGCAGATTGACGACCCGGACATCTCCGTCAAGGGGCTGATGAAATTCGTCAAAGGCCCGGATTTCCCGACCGGCTGCATGGTGTGCGGACTGGAGGTCATCAAGGAGTATTTCACCACCGGCCACGGCAGCGTCAAGGTCCGCGGCAAGGTCGGCGTGGAACAGCACAAGGGCGGCAAGGAACAAATCGTCATCACGGAAATCCCCTACAATGTCAACCGCGCCCTGCTTGTCGAGCGCATCGCCGAACTGGTGAACGAAAAAGTCCAGGGTTTCACCGACATCACCGCCATTCGAGATGAATCGGATGAAAACACGCGGGTCGTCGTCGAACTCAAGCGCGACGCCATCGCCAAGGTGGTCATCAACAACCTTTACAAGCAGACGGCACTGGAAACGAGCTTTGCGGTCAACATGCTGGCCATTGATCATGGCCGGCCCAAGACGCTGGGGCTCAAGGAACTCATCAATTGCTACATCGAGCACCGGCGCGAAGTGGTGCTGCGCCGCACGCGATTCCAGTTGAAGAAAGCCGAGGAACGCGCGGAGATTTTGGAAGGCTACCTTTGCGCGCTGGCGAACCTCGACGAGTTCATCCGCATCATCCGCGGCAGCAAAAACCGCGAGGAAGCCCGCATCAAGCTGCTCGCCTTCGAGTGGACACAGAAACAGGTCGAGCGTTGGGGCATTTTGATCCGCAACGAGGCGCGCCTGACCAAAGGTCGTTATGCTTTGACGGAACGGCAGGTGGACGCCATCCTGGAATTGCGCCTGTACCAGTTGACCGGGCTGGAAATTGACAAGGTCGAGACCGAATACAAGGAGTTGCTCGCCCGCATCAAGGATTTGCTGGACATACTGGCCAAGGAAGCGCGCGTGCTGGCCATCATCAAAGCCGAACTGAAGGTCATCAAGGAAAAATACGCCACGCCGCGCCTGACCGACCTCGTCCCGGACGAAGGCGAAATCAATATCGAGGACCTGATTGCCAACGAAGGCGTCATCATCACGCTCACGCACAACGGCCTCATCAAGCGCACCAACATTTCGAGCTACCGCGCCCAGCGCCGCGGCGGCAAGGGTGTCATCGGCATGACGACCCGGGAAGGCGCGACCGATGAGGACAAGGACTTCATTGAACACTTGTTCACTGCCAGCACGCATGATTACCTGATGTTTTTCACGAACACCGGTCGCGTGTATGTCGAGCGCGTGCATGAAATCCCCGATATGGGCCGCGCCGCCAAGGGCCGCAGCATTGCGAATCTGCTTGAATTGAAAACCGGCGAAACCATCGCCGCGTTGATCCGTGTCCTTTCCAAAACCAACGCAAACAAGGAGGACGTGACGTGGGCACAACCGGGCTTTGTCTTCTTCGCGACCAAACAAGGCACGGTCAAGAAGACCGCACTGGCCGATTTCGCCAATGTCCGCAAAGGCGGCATCATCGCCATCGGCATTGATCCGGGCGATATTCTGATCGAAGTGAAACTCACCACCGGCCAGAACGAAGTCGTCCTGATCACCCATGACGGCATGAGCATCCGCTTCAACGAGGAGGACGCCCGCCCGATGGGCCGGCCGGCCACCGGCGTGCGCGGCATCAAATTGTCGAAGGGCGACGAAGTCGTCGCGTTGGCTGTCGTTGTGCCGGATGCCAAACTTCTGGTCGCCGGCGAAAACGGCATCGGCAAGCGGACGGATTTCGAGGAATACCGTGTTCAATCCCGCGGCGGCAAGGGCATCATCACGATGAAAACCACCGAGAAGACCGGCGGCGTGGTCGGCGCGTTGACCGTGCGCGATGCGGACGAAATCATGCTCATCACCGTTAAGGGCCAGATGGTGCGCACCTTCGTGAAGGACATCCGCGAAGCCGGCCGCAATACGCAAGGTGTAAAGCTGGTCGGCTTGGACACCGGCGACAAACTTCAAGCCATTGCGCCGGTCATTGGCGAGGACAAGGAAGACGCCGCCGGCGAAGACGAACCGGCGAAATAATTCTCAAAGATTCCGCCGTTCCCAGCCCGGTATCCCGACCGCCGGCGGCACGGACACTGCTTACGTGTTGCCCTGGCTGGGCACAAAAGTTCCCGGTGCCGGTTTTGCGATCCCAACCTGCAATATCGGAATTAAATTTTATAACTGTTTGGCTGGGAGCGACTTTTGATTTAACGGGGAACAAATGGCAATGACGCTATCGGAGAATCCCGGAGGTTTGCATGTCAAGGCTTGTAGTCATAAGTGAGGATTTGGCTGGTCTGTCGCATGAATTGGGCGGGCGTTGGGTCACGATTGGGCGCGGCGACAAGAATGCGTTTCAAATCGTTGAAAGGTCGGTTTCCAACCAGCATTGCGAAGTGCTGCTGCGCGGCAATGAACTGGTCGTTCGCGACCTGCGTTCAACCAATGGCACAGCCATCGGCGGCGAGAGGATTTCCGAGGCGGTCCTGCGGCCCGGGCAAACGATGCGCCTTGGTCTGGTGGAATTGCGCCTGGAGACTTCCGAACCCGCCCCGGTGGCGGCACCCCAGCCCGTCACGCTGCCACCGGCTGTTGTTTTGTCCCCTGCTCCGGCAAAAAAAGCCGAATCTGTGAGCAATCGGAAAACCTATCGCGTGCTCTTCGTGGATGACAGCCTGGCCTTCCTCGAAATGATCACCGATTTGTTTGCCGCTCAAGCGGACAAAAGCTGGGAAATCTACACGGCCTCATCCGCGGACCTGGCGCTGGCCATCCTGCAACAAAAGTTGATTCATCTGGTCGTGCTGGACATCGGCATGCCGCTGCTGGACGGGGTCCAGTTGCTGGGCATTATTCATCAGCAATATCCCAACATCAAAAAGGTCATCCTGACCGCACAAAGCGACGAAAGCTGTCGAGCTGCCTGTCTGGCCAACGGAGCGGAACTTTTCCTCCTGAAACCGGGTGACGAGGACGGGTGGAAGCTCGTTTTCAGCATGTTGACCAACGTCCTGCGGTGGTCGGACGGTAACGATTTTATCAGCACCTTCAGCGAAACGGGGTTGTTCGATGTCATCCAACTGGAATGTCTGGGTGGCAACTCGTTGGTCCTTGAGATCCGGAACCATCAAGTTGCCGGCGAGATTTACATTGAAGGCGGCGCCATTGTTCACGCCTCGGCCGGAAAGCTGGTCGGAGAAAAAGCCTTTCATCAATTGCTGTCCCTGACCGATGGCGAATTCCGCCTGATCCCATTCCGCGCGCCTTCCAAGCGTACCGTACAACGTCAGTGGGAATCGCTGCTGGCGGAAGCCACCCGCGCGCAGGAGCAGGAAAGCAATCCGGCCAACGACGATGAAACGTTTTTGGTCACAAAAAACATGGCCGGGAAGAAATCAACTCCCGTCCTGCCAGTTTCGCCCACGGCAGCCACACCGCCGCCGCCCGAACCAATCCCGGCCGAACCGCTTCACCCCGAAGCCCGACCGACCTCGTCAGGAATGGATTTCGTCACCTTGGAAGAAATGCTGGAGGCTGATTCCGCCCTGGCTCCCGACGGTTCAAAGAAATGACCGCTCGCAAAACACAGAGCGCGAAACTCGCCGGGCTGGAATCTGGTATCAAACCGTAAGCCGTTGCGCCGGCCATTGGCGAAAACAAGGAAGACGCCACCGGCAAAGGCGAACCGGAGAAATAATTTTCAAGAACGTTTACTTGCCCGCTTGATGGTTTGGGTTAGAATGACCACGCCCGATTTGTTTCCAGGCTGTTTGCTGTCAGGATTTCCGCTGCATCGGTTTCCCCGGTCGGAATTCAATTTGTCGGCGTGAAAGAAAAATGAAAAAATATATTGTGCTCTTGTTTGTTCTGGCCGTTTTGACCACGTGCGGTCGTGCTGGCGACACCAATCAAACCGTCACGGTGTCAACCAACAAACCGGCCAACGACTGCAATGCCGCTTTGGCGCTTTTGGCCGCGGCGGCCAAGGCCACGTCTGCCGCCCCGGGCGCCGTAATCCCCACCAACAAGCGGGCGTGGGAAAGCACTGTGGCCTTTGGCCTGACGTTGACCAGCGGCAACAGCGAAAGCGTGCTGGCCACCGGCAGTTTCAGGACCCATCGGAACAACCCGACCAATGAATGGACCCTGGGCCTCGAAGGTTCTTATGGCGAAAACAATGCGGTGGAAAACAACGAAACCTTGCACGGTTTTGCCCAATACAACCATCTGTTTGGCGAACGCTGGTACGGGTACACGCGCGCCGACGCGTTGCACGATGGCATCGCGGATGTGACTTATCGGTTCACGTTCAGCCCGGGCGCCGGCTACTACTTCGTCAAGAACAAGCAAACGTCGCTGGCGGGCGAATTCGGCCCGGCCGTCTTGTATGAAAAACTGGACGATGAATACCACACTTATCCCACGCTGCGCCTGGCCGAACGCTTCGAGCACAAAATGGATGAACACACGCGCTTCTGGCAGAATGTGGAATTCCTGCCGCAGGTGGACCAGCCCGACAATTTTCTCGTCAATGCCGAAGTGGGCGCCGAAGCCGCGCTCACCAAGCGACTCAGCCTGCGGACGGTGGTGCAGGACAACTACGCCAACATTCCCGCCCCCGGCCGCAAGGACAACGACGTGAAACTGATCAGCGGCTTGGCCTACAAATTTTAGGCGCCTCCGTGAAACAGGCGTGGTGGCTTCGGGAGAAAGCCGCATTATTTTCCCGGGTTTCCGGCGCTTTGCCGAGACACCGCTACGGCGCGAGCCGTTCCAATTTCCACGAATTGTCCGGTTGCCGCGTATAGCAAAAACGGTCGTGCAGCCGGCTCGGCCGGCCTTGCCAGAATTCGATGCGTTCCGGTTTCAACACGTAACCGCCCCAATGCGGCGGCAACGGCACGTCGCCGGGATATTTCTTCGCCATCGCGTCCCACTTCGCTTCGAGCGCCGCGCGGTCGGCCACCACGTCGCGCTGGTTCGACGCCCACGTCGCCAGACGGCTGCCCCGCGGACGGGTTTTGAAATACGCTTCGGATTCTCCGCGGGAAATTTTGTTCACCGTGCCGGCGACGCAAACCTGCCGCTCCAAATCCGGCCAGTAAAACGTCAGGGCCGCGTTCGGGTTTTCGGCCAGCTCCAGTCCCTTGCGGCTGTCGTAATTCGTGTAAAAAACAAAGCCACGCTCATCCACACCTTTGAGCAACACCGCGCGAGTGGAAGGGCGTCCAGCCTGGTCCACCGTTGCCAGCACCATCGCATTCACATCAATCGGCACGTGGCCGAGGATGGCGTGCCAGAGTTTGTAGAGGGCGATGCCGATTTTCCGCCAGCGACTGCCGCCAGACGCCTGGGCAAACCATTCGTTGAACTGCACGACCGGATTCGCGTCCAGGCCCGCGCGCTTCAGGCCGCCGAGCGAGTATTCCCGCCTGATGTCCGCCAGTGCCATAATTACGCGAACCTTACAACGCCGGCGGATTTTCAGCGAATCAATTTTGGAAGACCCGGCCCGGAGGACTGCTGTTTGCGCCTACTGACCATTAGTCCCAGCCATAAAATCTCATGGACTTTTGGCGCGTTTCCGCGACCCTGTTCGAGCCATGTTCTCGCTCCAAATGCTCTTCGGAAAGGCCGACCGGTTTTATCAGTTGCTGGAAGACGCCGCCCGCGAAGCCCACGAAAGCGTCCGGCTGGTCATCGAAATGATCAAGGCGCCCGCTTCCACCAAAAGTCTCGACGATCTCATGCTCTCCCGGCGCAAGGAGAAAAAGATCGGCGAGCAAATCACCGCCGAACTGGTGAAAACGTTCGTGACCGGGCTGGAACGCGAGGACATCGAGGCGCTGGCGCTGGCGTTGCGCAAAATTCCCAAAACGGTCGAGAAACTGGCGGAACGCATCAACCTCGGTCATCAGCACATCCAGGGTGTGGATTTCAACCGGCAGATTGAAATCATGGAACAGGCCACCGACGTGGTGCTGGCCATGGTCCGGCAGCTTCGCGACATGAAGCACTTGGAGAAAATCCACGAGTTGAACACCAAGCTCCAGTACCTCGAAAACGAGGCCGACCGGCTGATGATGGAACTGCTGAAAGACCTTTACAGCGGCCGCTACGATGCCTTGCGCGCCATCGTCATCCGCGATCTTTACGAATTGATGGAGAAGGTCATTGACCGCTGCCGCGACGCCGGCAACGTGGTGATGCACATCGTGCTCAAAAATTCCTGACCGGCGCGATGACCCTCATCCTTCTCGTCATTTTGGCGGCGTTGGTGTTCACCTACATCAACGGTTTTCACGACACGGCCAATTCCATCGCCACCGTCGTCGCCACCAAGGTATTGACGCCGCGCCAGGCCGTCATGCTGGCGGCCGTCACGAATCTGGTCGGCGCTTTCGCGGGCACGGCGGTCGCCACCACCATCGCGTCCGGCCTGGTGGATCCCCAGGTCGCCACGTCCGAGGTCCTGATTTGTGCGCTGGTCGCCGGCATTGCCTGGAATTTGATCACCTGGTGGTTTGGCATGCCGGCCAGTTCTTCGCATTCACTGGTCGGCGGCTTGTGCGGCGCGTGCGTGGCGGCGGCGCACAACAACTTGAACGTTTTGGTGTGGTCCATCCCCAATCCCAAACACTGGTGGTTGAGCAAAGGTCTGCTTTGGAAGGTCGTCGTGCCGATGATTTCCTCGCCCGTCTGCGGATTGGTTTTTGGTTTTCTGCTCATGGGTCTGCTGTATTTTCTGTTGCGCAACTGGCGCCCGGCCGCCGTCAACAAAACTTTCGGCAAACTGCAACTGTTCAGTTCAGCCTACATGGGTTTCAGCCATGGCACTAACGACGCGCAAAAAACCATGGGCATTATTGCGCTGTCGCTGCTGACCGGCACCAGCAGCGGTTTGTTCGACCACCTGCCCGGCTGGCTGTCGTTTTTGCGCACCGCCCCCCCGGACGCGAACCAGCCGCTCGCCATCGCCGCGTGGATTAAAGTTCTCTGCGCCCTGACGATGTGCGCCGGCACCGCTGTGGGCGGCTGGCGCATCATAAAAACCCTCGGACACAAAATGGTCCGGCTCCATCCGGTGCACGGTTTCGCCGCCGAGACCACCGGCGCCACCGTGCTGGTCACCGCCGCGTATTTTGGCATGCCCGTGTCCACCACCCACGCCGTGACTACATCCATCATGGGTGTGGGTTGCGCGAAAGGTTTGAATCAACTCAAGCTGGAAGTGGTTGAACGCATCATCTGGGCGTGGATCATGACGCTGCCCGCGAGCGGCGTCATGGCTTATCTGCTGGTCAAGTTGGCCCAGGGCGCCGGTTGGATTCAATAAACGCGACGATTTTCCATCAGCGGCAGGAGGCGCAACTGATTATCCGCCGACCAGCTTGTGCAATTCGGCCAACACCTTTTCCACACGGATTGCTCCCACCCCGGTCAGTTCCTGCAAAATGACGACGCGCTCGCCCTG
>Ga0335078_10009798_pt1 | contig 14177 bp, 11 predicted proteins | sample Lox_Sample_32_FD_206711 | JGI IMG/M metagenome (GOLD analysis project Ga0335078, IMG submission 206711) | Soil microbial communities from Loxahatchee National Wildlife Refuge, Florida, United States - Lox_Sample_3.2 | ecosystem: Environmental > Terrestrial > Soil > Wetlands | place: USA...
CCACTATCGAAGGCGCCGGGGTGAAGCTTCAGCGCGCCTTTGGCTTTGGCAAAACCAAGGACTTCGACCCGTTTCTCCTGCTGGACGATTTCCGCAACGAGAACCCTGAAGATTACCTGGCCGGATTTCCGTGGCACCCGCACCGCGGCATCGAGACCATCACCTACGTTCTGGCCGGCTCCGTGGAGCACGGCGATAGCCTTGGTAACCGGGGCAAAATGACCGCGGGCGACGTGCAATGGATGACCGCGGGCAGCGGCATCCTGCACCAGGAGATGCCCAAGGGCGACCCCCACGGCCGCATGCACGGGTTTCAGCTCTGGGCCAACCTGCCCTCCTCGCTGAAGATGACCGCGCCGCGGTATCAAGACATTCCGTCCGGCGCTATTCCCGAGGTCACCGATGATGACGGCACCCGAGTGCGGGTGATTTGCGGCGACTTTTGGGGCCAGAGAGGGCCGGTGGAAGGGGTAGCCGCCGATCCCAGTTATGTGGACGTGTCTGTCCCGGCCGGGCAGCGCAAACGGCTCGCCATCGAGACCACGCGCAACGCCTTCGCCTACGTCTTCGCGGGTTCCGGCACGTTTCGCGATGCCTCGGATCCGCAGGCGGTGCTGACCGACCGGGTGGCGCTGCCCGATGCGCCGCCGGTCTACGACGCCCGGAACCACTCGCTGGTACTGTTCGACAGGGGCGACGAGGTGGCCGTGGAGGCCGGGCCGGAGGGAATCCGGTTCCTGCTGGTTTCCGGCAGGCCCATCGAGGAACCCGTAGCCTGGTACGGACCCATCGTCATGAACACACAGGAGCAACTGCAACAGGCCATGACAGAACTCCACGACGGCACGTTCATCAAACACGGCTGAACCGTTCCGAGCCGTGACGGGGGGAGCGGGCCCTAAAGGAGCCGCTCTTTCCTGTCGATTGAATCCACAGACAGGTACCCAAGGGTACGGCGATATGGAAAACGGGCCCCGCATCCTGATCGTTGACGATTCGCCCAAAGCGCATCTGCTGATCGAATCGATGCTCCGGGCCCAGGGATATAGCGACCTCACCTCGGCCGAATCCGCACCGCAAGCCTTCGCCGTGCTCGGCCTGGAGCCGGATGGGGAGCCTGGCCCGGTCGATTTCGATCTCATCCTCATGGATCTGCTGATGCCGAAGATGGACGGTCTGGAAGCGTGCCGCCGCATCAAATCATGTCCCCGGTTGGCGGACACACCGTTGATCATGGTTACCGCGGAGGACTCCACGGAGCGTCTCAAAGAGGCGTTCGACGCCGGCGCCGTCGACTATATCAGGAAGCCCGTGAACCGCGTGGAGCTGATGGCGCGGGTTAAGTCGGCCCTGCGGCTGAAACAGGAAATGGATTGCCGCAAGGCGCGCGAACAGGAGCTGGTCGTGCTGACCGACAAGCTCCGCACGCTTTCAACTCTGGACGGCCTGACGGGAATCGCCAACCGCCGCCGCTTTGACGACGAGTTGGTGCGCACGTGGCGCCGCGGGCAACGCGAATTCTGCCCCGTCGCTCTGATCCTTGTGGACATCGATCACTTCAAGGCCTTCAATGATCACTACGGCCACCTCGTGGGCGATGATTGCTTGCGGCGGGTGGCACAGGTGCTGGCGCAGAACGTCAAACGGCCGTTCGATCTGGTCGCGCGCTATGGCGGCGAGGAGTTTGCCGTGTTGCTGCCCGACACCGCAGGGTTCGGCGCCCTGCAGGTTGCCGAAAACCTGCGCCAGGCCGTGGAGGTCCTCAATATCGCGAACTCACACGCCAACGCCGTACGCCGCGTCACCATCAGCGCCGGGGTGGCCGCAGCAGTGCCGAAGTCCGAATCGCAGCCGGCCTGCCTGATTGCCGCGGCCGATGCCTGCCTGTACCGGGCCAAGCGCGAGGGGCGCAATCGCGTGGTCAGCGCGGCAGAGGAGCTTGCCTGTGTCTGAAAAGCAGGAAGTCATTCGGATTCTGGTGGCGGAGGACGCGCCGTTCAACCTGGCCTTGATCCAGTCGTATTTGAAAGATCTGCCGTTCGAAGTCGATACCGCCGCGAACGGGGCGGCAGCTCTCCAGAAATTTCAATCCGGGGTCTACGGTCTGGTGTTGATGGATATCCAGATGCCGATTATGGATGGCTACACGGCCACCGAAAACATCCGCGCCTGGGAGGCGGAGCACCGGAAACCGCCCACTCCCGTTCTGGCTCTCACCGCCAACGGATTTGAAGAGGAAAGGCAGGCCAGCCTCGCCGCGGGCTGTAATGCTCATCTGGTCAAGCCGGTCCGCAAAGCGGAATTGCTCCAGGCCATTCGCGCGCACATCCACGCCCCCGCGCGCCTGAACGATGAGAGCGGAAGGATCCCCATCCACCCGCCCGCTGAAATCAGAGAGGCCATTCCTCTCTTCCTCGAAAGCACTCGTGAAGACTTACTAGCCCTCGCGCACGCACTGGAGCGCCTGGATTATCCCAAGATCAGGCTCATCGGGCACGATTTGAAAGGGTCAGGCGGCGGCTACGGATTCGACCAAATCAGTGTCATCGGCAGGTCCATCGAGGAGGCTGCCAAACGGTCCGACAACGCCGAGATCGGCAAACAGGTCGCCGCGCTTACGGATTACCTGGACCGCGTGGACGTCATCCTCGATTAGATGTAGGGGCCGGACATGACCGGCCCGGCGCTTACTTGTCTTTTCTTCCCCAACAAACGTATCCTTCTGATTACCGGTACGGAGGACCTCGTTGGATCGAATCATCCGTTTTCTTTGTTTCGCGGCCCTGGCCGCGGGCGCCGGATTCTGTGAGAACTGGCCTCAGTGGCGCGGTCCGTCGTTAAATGGCATCAGCAACGAGAAAGACTTGCCGGTGCATTGGACCCGCGACGAGAACATTTCCTGGAAACTGGCGCTACCGGCGTGGAGCGGCGCCACCCCGATCATTTGGGGGGACCGGATCTTCCTGAACGTAGCCGACAAGGAAGACGTCTGGCTCTGGTGCGTGGACCGGGTGCGCGGATCCGTACGGTGGAAGAAGCACCTGGCGGGCGGCAACTTCAAGATCGGCAAACAGAACATGTCGTCGCCATCGCCGGTAACGGATGGCGCCGCCGTTTACGTCATGACCGGAACAGGGATCCTCAAGGGATTCGACTTCGCCGGAAATGAGCTGTGGGCGCGTGATATTCAGAAGGACTACGGCCGGTTCGGCCTCAACTGGGGCTACGGTTCGTCACCGCTGCTGTATGAAGACGCGCTTTATATCCAGGTGCTGCACGGAATGAAGACGCACGGTCCTTCCTACCTGCTGCGCATCGATACGAAGACCGGTAAGACGGTGTGGCGTGTCGAGCGGCCTACGGACGCGGTTCACGAGTCTCCCGATGCCTACACCACGCCGGCTTTGCTGCGCTACGGCGGCAACGTCGAGATCGTGGTTAGCGGCGGCGACTGCGTGACCGGCCATGACGCAGCCACCGGAAAGGAACTCTGGCGCGGCAAAGGCTTCAATCCGCAAAAGGATCCGGCGTACCGCGTGATCGCATCGCCGGTGGTCAATGACGGCGTTATCTATACACCGACGCGCGTGCGCCCCTTGCAAGCGTTTCGCGCCGGCGGGCGCGGTGACATCACGGAGACGCACCGGCTGTGGGCCTCGCAGAACGGCCCCGACGTGCCCACGCCGGTGACGGATGGGACCTACTTCTACATCGTGAACGACCGCGGCATCGTGTGGTGCCTGGACGCCAAAACCGGAAAAGAAATCTGGGGCCCGCAGCGCATCCGCCACGGCACGTACAGCGCGTCGCCAGTGCTCGCAGATGGAAAGATCTACATCACCGATGAGGACGGTGTCACCACCGTATTCAAGGCAGGTCCCAGGTTTGAAGCGCTTGCCGAAAATAATCTGGACGACTATACACTCAGCTCCATCGCCGTCTCGCAGGGCCAGATTTTCCTTCGCACGGCCCAGTTTCTCTACTGCATCGGCAAACGGGCCACGCCATAGTGGGCTTCGTCTACGATCAGGTTCTGTACCCGGGTTTTCCTCTTCCCCAGGCACATCCAGACCGGCTGGCAACCGTCGCCGGCCTGTTGGGAATGGTAGCGGCGCCGCCCAATCGTTGCCGCGTTTTGGAGTTGGGATGCGGAGACGGCGGCAATCTGATCCCGATGGCCCTTGGTCTTCCTCGCAGCGAGTTCATCGGCATCGATCTTGCGGAGCAAGCCGTCGCGCGAGGCGCGGCCGTGATCCAGGCGCTAGACCTCGGAAATATTTCGCTGCGCCAAATGGATCTCATGCAAGTGGGCTCCGACCTCGGCGAGTTCGACTATATTCTTGCGCACGGCGTGTATTCCTGGGTTCCGGAGGACGTTCGGGAGGCGCTGCTGAGAATCTGCCGCGCTCACCTGGCGCCTGACGGAGTGGCTTACATCAGTTACAACGCGTACCCGGGCTTTCATCGCCGCGAGATGTTTCGCGAGATGATGATCCACCATGTGCGCCAGGTGCAGAATCCGGCCGGCCGGTATCAGCAAGCGGTACAGCTTGTCGAAGGTCTTGCGAAGTGCAAGCTCGATAGTGAGCTATCGCGTGTCCTCGTCGACGAGCAGTCGCAGCACCTGTCCGAAACGGCGCCTTGGGTTGTGTATCACGACGATCTTGCCGGCACGAATCGCGCGTTCTATTTCCATGAAGTGATGGCGGATGCGCGGCGGCATCAATTACAGTATCTGGCGGAAGCGGACTTCTTCGAAATGCAGACGGAGACGTATCCCGAGCCGGTTCGACAGGCCCTGGAACGGTTCGCGGGAACGGATATCGTCGTCCAGGAGCAGTACTTGGATTTCATCAAGGGGCGCCGGTTCCGCCAGACCCTGCTCTGCCGCGAGGAAGTGGTGCTCAACCGGAACTCGCGGCCGGACCGGATCATGGAGTTGTATGTGGCTTCATCGGCGCAGCCCGTTTCCGCTCAGCCGGATCTACGCGAAGGAGTGCCGGAGAAATTCCGAGGCCAGCGCGGTGCGTTGCTGGAAACAGACTCCGCGGTGGCGAAGAGGGCGTTGTGCCGCCTCGCCGGAGCATGGCCGCAGTCGATCCGCTGTTCCGATCTTGGCGCGGGCGAAATTCTCTTTCAAGGATACCGAATGGGACTGCTGGAACTGCACACGCTCGCGCCGCAGTTTGCTGCGCGCGCAGGAGATTATCCGGTTGGCAGCCCTCTGGCGCGATTGCAATCGCAGCAGACAGCCGTGGTCACCACACTGCGCCATACGCTGATCGAGTTGGATGATCCGATCGACCGCCGCCTGCTCCAGTTGCTGGATGGCACGCGCAACTGTGCGGCGCTGAGAAAGGAAGTCGGAGACGAAGAGATTGAGCCGCGGCTGGACATGCTGGCAAGAGAGGCGCTGCTGCTCAGGTAGCGCAGGTCCACGCGCGGTTTTGGCGGGGATCTGCGGCCTTTTGCCGAAATTGAACAAAAAGCCGCAGGTCCCCGGCAAAGACGGCCGCAGACCCGCGCTACCTGGGTTCACAGTATGTGACGTAGTACTGGACCCTGAACTATCGTCGCCTAATGTTGCCGGCGCTGGGGTCAATGCCAATGCTCTGCCGTTCAGCCAGAGCTGTTCGCCCCAAAAATCAGAACGTATACAGCGGTGTTCCGGCGACCGGCTCGGCGGGCGCCTCTCCGGCGCTCACCGGCTGTGCTTCGGAAATCGGGCGATAGTAAATGCCCGTGTCGCCGAGGTACACCTCCAGGTCCGAAGGCCGCGGGAGCGAGCCCTGAATCAGGGATTCCGAGAGCGGGTCCTCGATGTACTTCTGCAGAGCGCGGCGCAACGGGCGCGCACCATAGCTGCGGTCCCCGCAGGTTTTTTCCAGAATATACTTCGCGGCGTCGGTGGTCAGGCGAATCTTGATTTGCTTGGCCACCAGGTTGGCGTTGATCTGTTCCACCATCAGGCTGATGATCTTGAGCAGGTCGTCGTCGTTGAGCGAAGTGAACAGGATCACCTCGTCCAGGCGGTTCAGGAATTCGGGGTTGAAGGCGCGCTTCACCTCGCCGCGCACCATGTCCTCGATCTTGGAGGGAATTCCCTCGGTCGCGGGAGCGGAGAAGCCCAGGTTCCCGCGTTTCTCGAGGAATCGCGCTCCCAGGTTCGAAGTCATAATGATGATGGTGTTCTTGAAATCGACCGTGTTGCCGAGGCCATCAGTCAATTGGCCGTCTTCAAACACCTGCAACAGGATGTTGTAGACATCCGGGTGCGCCTTCTCGATTTCGTCCAGCAGGATGATGGAGTAAGGCGACCGTTTCACGCGCTCGGTCAACTGCCCACCCTCTTCATACCCGACGTATCCGGGAGGCGAGCCGATCAGCTTCGAAACGGAGTGCTTCTCCATGAACTCCGACATATCGAAGCGGATGAGCGATTTCTCGCTGCCGAACAGAAATGCGGCAAGAGCGCGGGCGACTTCGGTCTTGCCCACGCCGGTCGGGCCCAGGAACAGGAATGATCCCGCCGGCCGGGCACTGGCCTTCAGGCCCGCGCGGGAGCGGCGGATGGCGCGAGCCAATGCGGAGATCGCCTTTTCCTGGCTGATGATACGCTTGTGAAGTTCCTCTTCGATGCGCAGCAGCTTGGCAATCTCTTCTTCCTTGATCGCCGTCATGGGCACGCCGGTCCAGCGCGCCACGACTTCTTCTATATCGTCCTTCGTAACGATGCCGGTCGAGGTGTCGTCCAGGTTGTACTTCTCGCGCAACTGGCGCATGTTCTCGCGCTCTTTGCGTTCCTCGTCGGAATAGAAGCGCGCCTTTTCAAACTCGTGGTTCGCAATGGCGTTCTCCATGCGGTGCACGATGAACTTGATGCGCTTCTGAATGTCGGCCAGGTCGGCGGGTAAGGTGGTCTGGCGCAGCTTGACGCGCGCGCCGGCTTCGTCAATCAGGTCGATAGCTTTGTCCGGCAGAAAGCGATCCGGGATGTAGCGGTTGGAGGTGTACACCGCGGTCTCGATGGAATCGTCGGTATAACCCACCGCATGGAACTTCTCGTAGCGGTCCTTGATGCCGAACAGGATCTTGATCGCATCAGCTTCGGTGGGCGGCGGGACTTTCACGGCCTGGAAGCGCCGCTCGAGCGATCGGTCTTTTTCGATGGACTTGCGGTACTCGCCCGGCGTGGTAGCGCCGATGCACTGAATCTCGCCGCGCGAAAGGGCCGGTTTCAGAATGTTGGCGGCATCCAGCGAACCTTCGGCGGATCCGGCTCCCACTAGCGTGTGCAGCTCATCGATGAAGATGATGGCGTTCTGATTCTCCATCAACTCTTTCATGATGGTCTTCAGGCGTTCTTCAAACTGTCCGCGATACTTGGTGCCGGCGACGATCAGCGAAAGGTCCAGCGCGAGAATGCGCTTGTCGGCCAAGAACGACGGCACGTCGCCCTCGGCGATGCGCTGCGCGAGTCCTTCCACAATCGCCGTCTTTCCGACACCGGGCTCGCCGATCAGAACCGGATTGTTCTTGGTGCGGCGGCAGAGGATTTGGACCACGCGCTCCAACTCGTAATCGCGGCCAATCAGCGGATCGAGTGCGTTGTCAACGGCGGCTTGCGTCAAGTCGCGGCTGAACTCGGCCAGCAAGGAACTCTCCTTGGGCCGGTTGGAGGTCACTTTTTCGGATGAAGCCCGCGCCAGTTCCTCGCGAATGGCGGAAAGACGGAGTCCGCGTTCGTGCAGGATCTCGGCTGCAAAGCATTTCTCTTCGCGCAGCAAGCCGAGCAACAGGTGCTCGGTGCCGATGTGCTTGTGGCTCAGCCGTTCGGCTTCCTCGGCTCCATAGGCCAGGACGCGTTTGCACTCGTGGCTCAGCGGGAGGTCGACCGACGTCGATACCTTCTCCCGTATCGTAGTGTGGCCTTCGATCTGCTTGCGGATGGATTCGACTGCCGCATGGGAACGAAGAAAACGATTTGCCAGGGTTTTGTCTTCGCGAAGCAATCCCAACAGCAAGTGTTCGGTCTCTATGAATGGACTTCCAAATTGGCTCGCTTCGTAGCGCGCGAAGAAGATCACCCGCCGAGCCTTCTCTGTATAGCGTTCAAACATACTGGGTAGCGCCCCCGCCGTTTGTAAAAAGAAATCCCACTCTTAAAGATACTCCCGGTTCCCGTCCGGATGCATGGGTGGCGACTCCGCCAGGGTCCCATCTTCTAGTACCAACACGCGATCACATCGACGGGCAAACGACAAATTGTGCGTGACTAAAATCGAGGTGAGCTGATGTGAACGATGCAGGGTGGTCAGGAGATCGAAGATCATCTCTCCGGTCCTGAAATCCAGATTTCCGGTCGGCTCGTCAGCCAGCAGGACAGAGGGATTGGTGACCAAAGCACGGGCAAGCGCGACCCTTTGCTGCTCTCCCCCGGACAACTCTCCCGCACGATGCCCAACACGTGCTGCAAGCCCAACCTCCTCCAACCTCGCTAGCGAAGCCGAGGCTGCCCCCGCGTGCGACCTGCCACGGATGAGCAATGGCATCATCACGTTCTCCAGAGCCGTAAACTCCGGCAACAAGTAGTGAATCTGCCAGACGAACCCAACTTCACGGTTCCGGAAATCCGCTAGATCTGAATCCCCGAGCCCTGATATATCTTTCATTTTGTAGTATATCGTACCGCTTGTTAACCTGTCCAGACCGCCCAACAAATGCAGCAATGTGGATTTACCGGCGCCGGATTCACCCACGAGCGCTAGCCGTTCCCCCTGCGCCACGGTGAAGTTGAGACGGTCTAGTACCACCAGATCGTTGGTGCCCGAACGGTAAATCTTGGTGAGGTTTTCAACGCGAAAAAGAGGGTCCGGAGTCACAGCACGCCCGCCTGCTGGAGGATGGGCTCGGCCTTTTGACGAACGTGTAATGCGACCTCGTAGGGGTCGCCCTTTTGCAGGTGCGGATAGAAAAGTTCGACGGAAAGCGGTCCCCGGTAATTCCTCTCCGCGAGTTTGCTCAGAATGCGCACCAGCGGCGAGACGCCCTCGCCCGGAATCTCGCGCGTGCCGTTGTCGAGCTGCTCTCTCGGAATGTCCGGTACGTCTTGAAAATGCACGTGGTGGATTTCGCCGGCCTGGATCAAATCCAGATCTTCGAACTTACTGAGGCCGGCCCAGAAATGATAGCAATCCAACATGGGCCGAACATTGGGATGCGCCGCCTGGCGGGTCATGCGAAGCGCCGTCGGAAGCGTTCCAATAAACGTGGAGCCGCGCATGAACTCGAGCATGGCGGTGATCCCTAGCGGTTGGACAATGCCGCCCACCTCTCGCAGATTCTCGACGCCGCGCGCGTAGTCTTCACTTGTAAATTTTTCGCTGGTTCCGCAGGGGCAAACCATGCGATCGATCCCCAGTTCGGCAACGATCGGAGCAGCGCGCTTAAGATCTTCGATCGCTTGCGGACGCCCGGCGTGTGGCTCGGCGAGCCCGCGCACGCCGCCGCACGAAACCGCTGTCAAACCCAGGTCCGCGATGAGGCGTTTTGCGGTCGCCAGGCTCTCACGCTTTGTAAACTCTTCCACCAGCGGCAGGATCACTTCGACGTAGCGGATTCCCGAGCGAGCGTAACCCTCAAGCGAGGCCCGGAACGTCGAGCCCGCCGACGTAGTCTGATGCATGCACAGAACCATTCGACTGGGAGTTGCGGACACCGGCAGTGCAGCAGTGGCAGCCAGCAAGTTTCGGCGGGTGAGCATGTGCCTAGGATATCGGTTTGAAGGCGATAGAAGTAGCATGAGAGCAGTCTACGGCTGTCTGATCTCAAGACCAGGAGGAGCAATAGCGAGAAAATGTTTGACGTTCCACGTCATGAAGAGCGATGCTTTCGCGTGCAGGACCGTCGTGGCGATCAGCGCATCATAGATTCTGCCTCCGCCTAGATCAAGAGCCGCCAGCGAACGGATGGCCAGCCAAGCTGCGTCCGGCGTGAGGCCAGCGATTTCCACGTCATTCAAGCACCGCGTCAGGATCTGCTCGGCTACCTGGGAAGGAACACGGGTCGGGTAAGGCAGACGGGTCAGGACCGAATAGCACTCGAGCAAGGCGTGTATCGCGACAACGGGCCGTTCACCACGAGCGAGCCGCGCGCGATAATCCCGGGCGGTGTGTTCGTGATGCTGGTGCCATTCGGCGACTAGTGGTATCAGATAACTCGTGTCGAGGCCGAATTTCACAGGGGACTTTCCTAGATCTCGCGGTTGCGAACACGTTCGGTGACTTCATTGACTTGCTCAACCGTGAGCGGGGGCGTACCCCGAGGAGCGCGCAGCACGAAGGCGGAACCCTTGCGCACCATCTTAACCGGCTTTGTCGCGGGCTGAATCTGGATCTTGCCGTCCTGAAATTCGACGGCGACTTCGATGCCTGAATACAGGCCGGCGAGTTCCCTAATGCGCTTGGGAATTACCACCCTCCCACCGCGGTCTATGGTTGTCTTCATGCCATTATCGTACCATTATAATGGCATCAGAGTGCCAGGTTCGCCTGCGCGCTCGCGCATCCCTAATACAAACCTACTATTTAGCTGAACCGCCTTGCGGCTGCATAATGTGAAGACATCACGTCATGAAGCGGGTCTTTTGGTGGATCGCGGGCGTCGTGTTGCCGGCGGCTGCGGTTTGGCTGGTCCATGGTGCCAGCGCTGCGCGCCAGCAACAGGATCTTCTTTGGCATTATCGCAATCTCGGCAAGGCGTTTTACGAGAACCCGACGACGCAGAAAGAGGCCGTCATCGAGTTCAAGAAAGCGCTTGATCTGGCGCCGGACTCGGCGCGGGAGCGGGTGAATTACGGGCTCGCGCTGCTGCGCGCTGGCCAGACTAAAGATGGAGTCACGGAGCTGGCGAAAGCACAGCGCCAGGATTCCACCATCCCGCACACCTGGTTCAACCTGGGCATTGTTTACAAGAAGGATGGTGATTATGAGCACGCCATCCAACAGCTTGAAGGAATGGCCAAGCTCGTGCCCGACGAGCCGGTCACACACTACAACCTGGGTGTGCTGTACAAGTTAGCTGGAAAAAAAGATGAAGGGCTCAAGCAACTGGAGATTGCGGAAAAGCTGAATCCCAATCTGGCGGGTCCGCACTTTCAGCTTTTCAATCAGTACCGGCAGGCGGGGCGCGCGGCAGATTCAGCGCGCGAACTGCAGATTTTCCAGGAGATCAAGAAACGACAGGCTGGCGCGGCCGTTCCGGAAGACATGGAATGGTGCTATTACGCGGAGATCTACGAAACCGTGGAGCCGCAGCCCGCCGATGACCCGCCCGTTCAGCTCCGGTTCGCCGATCATAAACTGGCTGGACACCTTGACCCGGCGACGGCCGGGATGGCGGTGCTCGATCTCAACGGCGACGGCCATGTGGATCTGATCGCCTGGTCGGCGGAGGGCGTGCGAGTTTACAAGGATGGCAGGATGCCGGTCGCGAAGACCGGCCTCGAGGGCCTGAAGCATGTGCGGAGCATCGCGCCTGGGGACTTCGATAACGATGGACTTCCCGATCTCTGCGTGCTGACCGATTCCGGCGCGGCGCTGTACCACAACGCCGGCGGGATTTTCGAGAAGCATCCCGCTGAGCTGCCTGCCGGCTCCTACGACAAGGCGCTATGGATCGACTACGACCACGACGGCGACCTGGATCTCCTGCTGCTGGGCGCGCATTCGGCGCTGATCGCGAACAATGGCCAAGCGGGCTTCAGCGATCAGACAGCGGAATTCCCTTTTGTGTCCGGGCACGCCGTGGACGGCGCGATCTTCGCCGTGCGGCACGACACGGCTGCGAGCGACCTGGCAGTTGTCTACCGCGACCGTGCGGGCGTCGTTTACCGCGATCGGCTCAATGGCAAATACGAGGCGATTCCACTCGATGCGCTGCCGGCGGGGGCCACGGCCGTTCTCGCCGAAGATTTTAACAACGACGGGTTCCCGGACCTGGTCGCGGTGTCGCCATCTGGAGTTGGGCTCATTGAGAATCATCAGGGCAAGCTGGAAACGGCGACAAAACTTGACGCCAAAGGCCCAGCCGTGTTCGCGGATTTCGAAGATCGCGGCATCGGTGACCTGGTGGCGTCGGGCTTGGTGTATCGAAACGCAGGACGGGGAAAGTTCGAGCTTCACGAGGGAGCCGGATTGCCAGCGGCTGCGGCGCTGATCGCCGCAGATTTCAATGGCGATGGACGTCTGGATTTGGCAGTGATCGGTACGGATGGCGTCCTGCACGTTTTCGAAAACCAGACGCTCACGCAGCATCAGTGGCTGCAAATTGCGATCAGCGGCGTGAAGAACCTGAAGCTGGCGCCGGGTGCGACGGTGGAAGTGAAGACCGGGGCGAGTTATCAGAAGAAGATCTATCAGGGAGTGCCGCTCACGTTTGGGCTGGCTGGATACAAGGACGTCGATGCGGTGCGCATCACCTGGCCCAACGGCCTGATCCAGAACGAAGCCAAGCAGCCGGTAACCACGGCACTGAATTTCAAGGAAGCTCAGCGGCTCTCGGGCTCCTGCCCGATGATTTTCGTTTGGAATGGAGAGCGGTTCGAGTTCATCACCGATGTGCTGGGCGTTGCGCCGCTGGGCGCGAGCTTGGGAGACGGCCAGTATTTTCCGGTGGATCACCAGGAGTATGTGCAGATTCCGGGAGAATCACTGGCTGAGAAGGAGGGCCAGTACGAAATCCGTGTCTCCGAGGAACTGCGCGAGGTTTCGTACCTGGATCACATCGAGCTGATCGCTGTTGATCATCCGGCGAGCACAGAGATTTTCACCAACGAGAAATTCAAATCGCCGCCATTCCCCGAGTTCCGCCTGTACGCGGTGAGCCGGCGAGTCTATCCGATCGCGGCTCGCGATTCGTCGGGCCGTGACGTTCTGGCGCGGCTCGTGAGGCGGGACCGCGCCTATCCGGATGGCTTCCGGCGCGATTACAACGGGGTGGCCGAGTTGCATTACCTGAATCTTGATTTCGGCAACACCGCGCGGGACGGCAACGCGGTGTTGATCTTGAACGGTTGGGTGGATTGGGCCGACGGCAGCACGTTTCGCCGGACGTCTCAGGAATCGAAGAGCGGGTTGCTGTTGCCCTATCTGCAGGTCAAAGACGCGAACGGCGCGTGGAAAACGGTCATCGAAGACATGGGCATTCCAGCGGGGAAGCCGAAGACGATCGCCGTGGACCTGAGCGGCAAATGGCTTTCGGCGTCGCGAGAGGTTCGCATCGTCACGAATCTGTGCGTGTATTGGGACCAAATCTTTTTGAGCGAGAATGCTCGCGAGCCGCGGGCGCAGTTAACGCGTGTGAACGCCGCTTCAGCGGATTTGCATTTCCGCGGATTCTCGAAACCGAAGATTGATCCCGAGCGCAAGCAGCCCGAAGCTTTCGACTACCAGACTTGGATGCCGGTCTCGATGTGGAATCCGACGCCGGGCCTGTACACGCGCTATGGGGATGTGCGGATGCTGCTCGAAGCCGTGGACGACCGGCTGGTGATCATGGGCTCCGGCGACGAACTTCGACTGCTCTTCCCTGCCCGCAATTTACCGGCGCTTCAACCGGAGTGGAAGCGGGACTTCCTGTTGCTGGTGGACGGCTGGGCCAAGGACGGGGATTACAACACGGCGTTCTCGCAATCGGTTGAGCCCTTGCCGTTCCACGCGATGGTTGCGTACCCGTATCCGGCGTCGCAGCATTTTCCGGATGATGCCCAACACCGTGAGTATCGGGCGCAATACAACACCAGGCCGGCGCTGGTTTTGATCCGGCCGCTGGCGAATGCGGCCGGCGGGAGCGGCAAATGAGCTCTCATAAGCTGCTGCGGTGGACCGCGATCCTGTTTATCCTTCTGCTGATCAATACCGCCTACATTGCAGCGTTCGCCTCGCCCACGATTTTCTACATGGGCAACGTGCTCCTGCATTTCGTGCTGGGCGTGGTGCTCACGGTAGCGCTACTGTTTCTTCTCCGAAGATTTCCCGTCGCCGCGGGGTTCTTTCTGGCGGCCGCAGCGCTTGGGGTGTTTCTGGCGATCCGCGGCAATACGCTCGATCACCGCTGGGCTCTGGTGGCGCACATCGTGGCGGCAGCGATCGGCTTGCTGGTTCTGCTACCGTTCGCCA
>Ga0335078_10009799_pt1 | contig 14177 bp, 11 predicted proteins | sample Lox_Sample_32_FD_206711 | JGI IMG/M metagenome (GOLD analysis project Ga0335078, IMG submission 206711) | Soil microbial communities from Loxahatchee National Wildlife Refuge, Florida, United States - Lox_Sample_3.2 | ecosystem: Environmental > Terrestrial > Soil > Wetlands | place: USA...
TCTTCCTTGGCTGAGGTGTCGATGGGCCGCACCACGATGTGCCCGACCGCGGTGTTGGACCCCGGGACGTGGTAGAAGCGGTAGAGCTCCTCGACCTTGGGGCCCATCGCGCCGCGCATGATCAGCTGCATGACAAGCTCAATCCCCTCCGAGCCGGCCTCGCGCACGTACTCGATGTGCGGCACAAGGGCCAGGTTGTCCGGGTCGTCGACGAGCCGGTCGAAGAAGGCCTTGTCGAACTCGGAGTTGATGAACCCGGCGCGTGGTCCCTGCAGCTGGTGGCTCATCCCGCCGGTACCCCAGACGTGCACCGTGATGTCCTCGTCGAAGCTCTGCACCGCCCGCCGGATGGCCTTGCCGAGCATATAGCAGCGGTGGCCAGTCGGCGGCGGGTACTGCACGACGTTGACCGCGAGCGGGATGACCCGCACCGGCCACTGCTCCGGCTGGCCGTAGACCAGCGACAGCGGCACGGTGAGGCCGTGGTCCACGTCGAGCTTGTACAGCAGGGTGAGGTCGAACTCGTCCAGGATCAGCGACTCCGCCAGGTGTGCCGCCAGCTGGGGATGACCCTGGACGACGGGCACCGGGCGGGCGCCGTATCCCTCGTCGGCGGGCGGGAACTCATCCGCGCAGCCCAGCGCGAACGTCGGCACGATCTCCGGGGTGAACGCGGTCGCATGGTCGTTGTAGACAAGGATCACCACGTCGGGGACCTCCCTGGCGGCCCAGGCCTTGGTCCACTCGTACCCGGCGAACAGCGGCTTCCAGTAGGGTTCGGAGGTCTTGCCGAGATCGATCGCCGCCCCGATGGCGGGGATGTGGCTGGTGGTCAGCCCGGCGGTGATGCGCGCCATGTCAGCTTCCGTCCTTCACCGAGCGCCAGCCTTCGGGTGAGCGTCCACCGGAGATCATCATCTTCTGGTAGTCCTCGATGTTCATGCCGGTCATCGTGGACACCGCCTGGAGGTAGCTCAGCCCGTCGGTGGCGAAGATCTTGGCCAGGAAGTAGATGTTGCCGCCGAGTTCCAGCATCGCGTTGTAGTCGCGGTCGAGCACGGCCTGCTTCTGCGCCTCGGTCATCGGCCACTCGTCCAGGTAGGCGCGTTCGCCGGCCTTGAACCGCTCCCTGTTCTCGGCCTTCATCAGGCTCATGCAAAACTGGTTCAGGTTGTAGCCCGCCTTCGCCCGCTGCGCCGTGAAAACGCGGGTACCTGGGATGTCATCGAAGTCAGAGGTGTAATCGGTCATCAGACCTCCCAGTAAAGGCGCTGCGGGTTGTCGACGAGCAGCCGGCGCTGCAGGTCGGCGGTGGGGGCGATCCGCGGGACGATGTCGACAAGGGCGCCGTCGTCTGGCATGTGGCTCTTCATGTTCGGGTGCGGCCAGTCGGTCCCCCACAGCACCCGGCCGGGGAACGCCTGCACGATATGACGGGCGAACGGGACGAAGTCGTCGTACGTCGGCGGCCCGGAGACCGACAGCCGCTCCGCGCCGCTTACCTTGGCCCAGACGTTCTCGTTCTCGCGCATGAAGCGGTTGAACAGCTCGAAACCCGGGCCGTCGAGCGGCTGGGTCACGTCGGGCCTGCCCATGTGGTCGACGACGACCACCGTCGGCATGGACGTGAAGAGCTGCCAGCGTTCGGCCAGGTCGGGGGCCTCGAAGTAGACGACGATGTGCCAGCCGAGTTCGGCGACCTGGTCGACGAGGCCTTTGTAGTAATCGTCGGGCTTGGGGTCGGCCAGGCGGCGGACGAAATTGAACCTGATGCCGCGCACGCCCGCCGCGTGCAGGTCGGCGAGCTCGGCGCTTGATACGCCGGGCTTCACGGTGGCCACGCCGCGTGCGCGGTCTCCCGCCGCCAGCAGCGCGTCCACCATGGCGCGGTTGTCGGCGCCGTGGCAGGTCGCCTGGACGATGACGTTGCGGTCGAAGCCGAGAAAGTCGCGCCGCTCGAACAGCACCTCCTTGGGTGCGTCGGTCGGCGTGTACTTGCGCTCGGGTGCGTACGGGAAGACGTCGCCGGGGCCGAACACGTGACAGTGCGCGTCAACGGCGCCAGGCGGCGGGACGAAGATTGGCTTGCTCGGGTTCGGGTCGTACGTGAGCCAGTCGGCGTCGGGGGTGAAGGCGGCGGCCATCTACCTTCCTCGTGTCTGGAGGGCCTGATCAAGCCGCGGGTACACCCGCCGTGCGTTGCCCTCGAACACCTTCGCGCGTTCGGCCTCCGGGATGTCGAGCGCGTCGACGTACCGCTTGGTGTCGTCGAAGTAGTGGCCGGTCTGCGGGTCGATGCCGCGGACCGCGCCCACCATCTCGGACCCGAACAGGACGTTGCCAGGATCGATGACCTGCAGCAGCAGGTTGATGCCCGGCTGATGGTAGACGCAGGTGTCGAAGAAGACGTTCTTCATCACGTGCTCGGCCAGCGGTGGCTTGCGCAGCATGTCGGCAAGACCGCGGTAGCGCCCCCAGTGGTAGGGGACGGCCCCGCCGCCGTGCGGGATCACGAGCCGGAGTTCCGGGAAGTCCGCGAACAGGTCACCCTCGATGAACTGCATGAACGCGGTGGTATCGGCGTTGATGTAGTGCGCGCCCGTAGCGTGGAAGACGGGATTGGCGCTGCTGGATACGTGCACCATGGCGGGCACGTCGAGCTCGACCATCTTCTCGTACATCGGGTACCAGTACCGGTCGGTCAGCGGCGGGGATGTCCAGTACCCCCCGCTCGGGTCCGGGTTGAGGTTGCAGCCGACGAACCCGAGCTCGAGCACGCACCGCTCGAGTTCGGCCACCGACGCCTTCAGCCCGGCGCCCGGTGACTGCGGCAGCTGGCAGACGCCGGCGAACGTCTCGGGGAACAGCCCGACGACGCGCGCGATCAGGTCGTTGCAGGCCCGTGACCACTCCTCGCTGATCCGCTCGTCGCCGAGGTGGTGGGCCATGGCCGAGGCGCGCGGCGAGAAGATCGTCATGTCCGCGCCGCGCTCGCGGATCAGCCTGAGCTGGTTCTGCTCGATCGACTCGCGGATCTCGTCGTCGGCGATCCGCGGGTAGGCGGGCGTCGGACGGGCCTCGGCGAATGCGGCGAGCTGGTCCTTTCGCCAGGCGTCGTGCTGCGGCGGGGCGGTCGTGTAGTGGCCGTGGCAGTCGATGATCATCGCGCCGTCTCCCCGTCCCAGGTCGACGCGGGCACGAGGACTTCGCCGCGCATGAGCATGCGGGCGGTCCGCAGCAGGGCGGAGCGTGTCACCACGGGCACGCCGTCGTCGATCTTCACCTCGATCGTGACGGTGAAGAAGCCGGTCGGGTGCTCGACCTCGACGTCGATCGAGCCCTCGGCCTTCGCCGGTACCGCCGCGACCTTGTGCGCCACCGAGCCGGGCAGCACGCACGCGGTCGCCACCGAGACCGCGCCGAAGACGCCGATCGCCTCGTGCACGCGGTGCGGGATGAACGTCCTGGTGGCGATCGTGCCGCCGGTCGCCGGCGGGGACACCAGGCTCATCTTCGGCACTGTCTTGTCGGTGACGTCGCCGAGGTTCATCAGCGGCCCGGCGGCCAGCCGGATCGCCTCGACCTTTTCCTTTAGCTCAGCGTTGGCCTCGAGCTCTTCGGGCGGTTCCTGCCCGGAGATTCCGAAGTCGGAGGCCGCCAGGCAGACCACGGGCATCCCGTTGTCGATGCAGGTCGCGGTGGTTCCCTCGATGACGTCGACCACGTTGCCCGTCGGCAGCAGCGCGCCGCATGAGGACCCGGCGACGTCGGCGAACTCGATGGGGATGGGCGCGTGGGTGCCCGGCACGCCGTCGATGCGCGCCTGCCCGTCGTAGCGGACCTGCCCGCCGGGTGTCTGGATCAGCGCGGTGGCGAGGGTCCCGGTGTTGCGCATCCAGATGCGCACGGGAGTCGTCCTTGCCTTCGCCGGGACCAGCCCATGCTCGATGGCGAACGGCCCGACCGCGGCGAGCATGTTGCCGCAGTTCTGGCTGTCGGAGACCTCCGCGCGGTCGGGCCAGACCTGGAGGAACAGGTACTCGACGTCCGCGTCGTCGCGGCTCGACGGGCTCACCACGGCGACCTTCGAGGTCAGCGGGTGGCTGCCGCCCATGCCGTCGATCTCCCTCGGGTCAGGCGATCCCATCGCGGCGAGCAGCACGGCGTCCCTTGTCGCGCGGTCGTGCGGCAGGCTGCCTTCGAGGAACACCAGGCCCTTTGAGGTCCCGCCGCGCATGGCGGCGCAGGGGATGGCTGTCTGGGTCACGTCACGTCCTCGTAGTCGACGTACCGCAGGCCCTTGGCCGCGAGCCTGTCGCGCATGCCGTACAGGTCCAGGCCGAGTTCGCCGGCGTTCAGCCGGGTCCGCTTGGACGCCTCGTTCGCCTCACGGTCCTGGGCCGCGCTGAGCACGGTCTTCGCTCCCCCACGCGGCACGACCACCACCCCGTCGTCGTCGGCGACGACCACGTCGCCCGGCCTGACGTAGACGCCGGCGCAGACGATCGGGACCTGCACGTCCCCCGGGGTTTCCTTCACCGTCCCCTTGGCCGATATCGCCTTTGACCAGACAGGGAAACCCATCTCGGTCAGCGTCGCGACGTCCCGCACGCCGGCGTCGATCACCACTCCCCTGACGCCGTGCGCCCGCAGGCTCCCGGCGATCAGGTCGCCCACGTACCCGTCGTCGCACGGGCTCGTCGGGGTGACGACGAGGATGTCGCCCGGCTGTGCCTGCTCGACGGCCACGTGGATGGACCAGTTGTCGCCCGGGGCGACCGCGCAGGTCAGCGCGTTGCCGGCAATACGTGCCGGCCGGAAGATCGGACGGATGTCCGCCCGGAGCAGCCCGGTCCGGCCTTGGGCCTCGTGCACCGTCGCCACCCCCGCCTGCGCCAAGCCGTCGACGATCTCAAGATCGGTACGAGGGGTGTTCCGTACAACTAGCGGCACCTGAGTGCTTCCTCTCCCGATGGGTGTGATCTGGTTATAAATGGTACTGAGGCCATGTATTACGCTAGGCGAACAAGCCTACGCCAGGCGCACAGCGTGCGACGCCCTGCCCTAGTGCGGGCCTGGGTCCCGGCGCTGCTCACCCCTCAGCCGCCCATCTCTCTTACGTACTCCGAGCCAGGCAGCCAGGGAAGAGGGCAATCTGGCCATTGACCCCGAACCACAAGCCCTGTGCCCTACCGCACTCCGCTCACCACAAACCTGGATCTTCCGTCGCTTTGATATTTGATATACCATCCGGCCTAACCGGGGCGTGACGTCGTGGCTGGGCGGAGGGGTTGCGGGTGGACCTGCGGCTGGACGGGAAGGTGGCCTTCGTCACCGGGGCGAGCAAGGGCATCGGCAGGTGCGTCGCCGAGCATCTCGCCCGCGAGGGCTGCGACGTCGTCATCACGGCGCGGACCGCTGAGCCGCTCGAGGCCGCCGCGGAGAAGATCGCCGCCGAGACCGGGCGCGCGGTGCTGCCGCTCGCCGGGGACATGAGCGTCACCGCCGACGTCCAGCGCTGCGTCGATGCCACCCTCGAGCGGTTCGGCCAGATCGACATCCTGGTCACCTGTGCGGGCAGCTCACCCGGCGGCCTGCTCGAGGACCTGACAGAAGAGCAGTGGATGTCGAGCCTGAACCTGAAGTTCATGGGCTACGTGCGCTCGGTGCGCGCCGTGATTCCGCACATGCGGGAGCGGGGCGAGGGTGCCATCGTGCTTGTCGTCGGCAACGACGGCCTCAAGCCCAGCTACTGGGAGATGACCGCTGGCGTGGCGAACGCCGCCGACATCAACTTCGCCTCCTCGGTGGCCGAGCAGTACGGCAGGTACGGGGTGCGCATCAACACGGTCAACCCGGGCCCGGTGAACACCGACCGGTGGGACACGCTCGAGAAGGCCTTCGCCAGGGATAAGGGTGTCACCCAGGACCGCGCGCACGAATTGGCGCAGCAATCGATCCCCTTCGGCCGGATCTGCGAGCCGGACGAGGTCGCCGCGCTCGTGACGTTCCTCGCCTCGCCGCTGGCCAGCTTTATCAATGGCGCCCACATCCCTGTCGACGGGGCGCAGCGTAAGGCGATCATGGACTCGTAAGTCCGGGTAAGGGAGCCAGTAAGGGAGATTGCCATGAGCGACGCTACGGGCACCGCCGAGCTTCGGCCGCTGCAGGTCGAGGCGAACGGCATCAACGTGATCGCCGAGAGCGAGCGCAAGGGCCATCCGCGTGACCTGTTCTGGCCCTGGTTCGCGGCGAACATCTCGGTCCTCGGGCTGGGCTACGGCGCGTTCGAGCTCGGCTTCGGCATCTCGTTCTGGCAGGCCCTCGTCGTCGGCGTCGTCGGGATCGTGCTCTCGTTCCTGGCCTGCGGGTTCATCGCGGTCGCGGGCAAGCGGGGCTCCGCGCCGACGATGGTGCTGAGCCGGGCCGCGTTCGGCATCAACGGCAACAAGCTCCCGGCGGCGATCTCCTGGGTGCTAACCGTCGGCTGGGAGACCGTCCTGGTCATCCTGGCCACCCTCGCCACCGCGACCGTGTTCCACCGGCTGGGGGTGGGCGGCGGCAACGGCACGAAGGTAATCGCGCTGATACTGGTGGTGGCGCTGACCATCGTCGGCGGCGTGATGGGCTTCGACCTGATCATGCGGCTGCAGACCTGGATCACGATCGTGACCGGCGTGTTCACGGTGGTGTTCATCGCGCTGGTCGCGGACAAGATCCACTGGACCGCGGTTTCGGCCATCAAGGGCGGTACGGCGCAGGACCTCATCGGCGCGCTGGTGTTCACCATGACCGGTTTCGGGCTCGGCTGGGTGAACTGCGCCGCAGACTACTCCCGCTACCTGCCGAGGCGGTCTTCTGGCGGGGGCGTGATCGGCTGGACCACGTTCGCCTCCTCGATCGCGCCGATATTCCTGCTGCTGTTCGGCCTGCTGCTGGCAGGCTCGTCCAAGAGCCTGAACACGGCGATCTACAACGACCCCATCGGCGCGCTGACCGTCCTGCTGCCCACCTGGTTCCTGGTGCCGTTCGCCATCGTGGCCGTGCTCGGGCTGATCGGCGGCTCGGTGCTCGACATCTACTCCTCCGGGCTTGCGCTGCTCACGCTGGGCATCAGGATCGCCAGGTGGCGAGCGGCGCTCATCGATGGCACGGTGATGACCCTGGGCTCCATCTACGTGGTGTTCGCCGCGCATAACTTCGTGAACCAGTTCGAGGGCTTCCTGATCACGCTCGGCGTGCCGATCGCGGCCTGGTGTGGGGTCATGCTGGCCGACATCGCGCTGCGGCGGCGGGACTACGCCGAGCCCGAACTGTTCACGACGGCCGGCCGATACGGGGACGTCAGGTGGCTGCCCGTGCTGGCGGTCGTGGTGGCCACCGGGATCGGCTGGGGTCTGGTCACCAACGGCTATGCCAGCTGGCTGACCTGGCAGGGGTACCTGCTTGGCCCGTTCGGCCTCGGCGGCAAGGGCGGTGCCTGGGCCTATGCCAACCTCGGCGTGCTCGTGGCGCTGGCCATCGGGTTCGTCGGGCACCTGGTCTTCGGGCGTGCGGACGTCCGGGCCGAGGAAGCCGTCCCCGCTCCCGCCGCCGCGACCGCCTAGGCCCGGCGAGGCGGTCGCGGTCAACGAAGCGGTAACCATGCCCGGCAGGGGTTTTTTGCGGGGTATGCGGCGTTTACGCTGGCAGCATGGGAACGCCCACCGCGGTTCCTCCCAAGAGGGGACCCGGGGAATCCCGGCAGGCCTGGGACCCGTGGGTAGGTTACGACCGTGCCAGGCGGCGCAGGCGGCGTCGGGTACGGGCAAGGATCATGCTGTCTCTGCTGGCCGTCTGCACGACGGCGGTGCTTGTCGTCATCGTGGTGATGATCAAGGACTTCAGCAAGCAGCCCATCGTGACGCAGCCTGCCGCGCTGGCCGTCTCCTCGCCGGCGTCCTCGTCCGCTCGGCCTAACGCGACGGCGTCTCCGCGGCCGAAGGCGTCGCCCTCGCCTGCCGCGATCGGTGCCGGGCACGAGGTCAGGGACGCATCGTCCGGGCTTTCCTACGAACTGCTTGCCTCCCCCTGGCGGGCAGGCTGCCCGCTGGAGCTGAACACGCCGATGTTCAGCTGGAGCGCCGGCGAGAACGCGGTGGCCGGACACGCCATCATCAACGGCGCGGTCACCGAGTGGTACGGCAACGCCTGCTCCGGCCTGCTCGGCCAGCAGTTCGCCTATTCAGGCCCGGCCGACCTCGAAACGACGGCGATGGGCCTGGTCGGCGCGCTCGACCCGGCCTACTACTCCGGGCTGGTGCATTACCGCACGCTGGAGGGCAGCTCGGCGCTGACGATCAGCGGCCATCAGGCGTGGGAGGTCAGCTTCCTGATGAGCTACCCGGATGCCGCGGGCCAGGAACTAACCTGGTCGACCGAGGCCGGCGCGGTGGTGATCGCGGATCGCGGCGCTGGCGAGGTGCCCGCCGTCTTCTACGTCTCTGTCCCGAGCAACCTGGGCACGTCCGACGTCCGCGCCCTCATCGGTTCGCTGCGCCTGAAGTTAGCTGCCGGCTTCGGTGACGGTTATGTCGCCACCGGCGCTGTCGACCGTGATCGCGTTGTGGGACGTGGCGCTGACCAGGGACGACGGGTAGTTGTCGGTGCCGCCGCCGTCGTTGGTCACGAGATTGTATTTGGTGTCACCCCGGGGGAGGACGACGTTGACGTTGCCGCCGCCGGTGAGGATCTGCAGGTTGGTCGGCGGGACGGTGAACACAAGCGTGACGTCGCCGCCCTGGGACTGGACGTAGACCTGCCGTGCGGACACGGCGTCGCCGTTGACGTTGCCGCCCGCGGTGAAGAACTGGAGGTTACCTGACATCACGTTGCTGCTCAGGTCGCCGCCCTGGGTGCTGACCTGCACGGTGCCTGACAGGTCGGAGGCGTTGACGTTGCCGCCGTCGGTCCTGGCCTGGATGGTGCCGGTCAGCATGTTGCCGGACAGGTCGCCGCCCTCGGTGTAGATCACAAGGTTGCCGCCGAGGTTGCCGGCGTTCACGTTGCCGCCGTCCGTCGACAGCATCAGGTGCCCGACGTAGTTGCCTGCCTGGACGTCGCCGCCGCCGGTGTACAGCGAAAGGGCGGTCTGGGCCGCCAGGTTGAGGGTCGCGTCCATGCCGCAGTTGCTGGCGATGGCCTCGCAGCTCACCTCGGCGCTGATGCCGCCGGAACTGATGGTGTGGCTGAGGCCCGGACGGAACAGGCCGTACTGGACGGTCCCGGTCAGCTGTGCCGCGCCGCCAGGAGTCTGCCGCAGCGTGACGTTGCCGCCGTTCACGTCAACCGTCGCCCGGCCGTCGTGTACCGGGACCGGGAAGCTGAAGGAGTAGCTGCCCCGGGCAACCAGGCTGACGAAGTCGAAGGCGGTCCAGCCGATCAGGGCGAGGGCCACCGGCACCGCGAAGACGAGCGCGACCCAGCGGCCCGGCGTCATCCGCAGGTTGCGCGGCGCGCGCGGGGCGCCGACGGCGGACGTGAGCGTCATGGTGATACCCCGTTCATCCGGTTCCGAGGTAGCGCAGGACCGCGAGCACCCTGCGGTGATCGCGGTCGCCGGGCGCCAGCCCGAGCTTGGTGAAGATGTTGTTGATGTGCTTTTCCACCGCGCCGCCGCCGACCACGAGCGTCTGCGCGATCGCGGAGTTGGAGCGGCCCTCGGCCATCAGCGCGAGCACCTCGCGCTCGCGCGGGGTGAGCTCGCCGAGCGGATGGCGGCTGCGCGCCAGCAACTGGGCGACGACCTCGGGGTCGAGCGCGCTGCCGCCATCGGCCACCCGCTGCAGCGCGTCGAGGAACTCGGCCACGTCGGCGACCCGGTCCTTCAGCAGGTAGCCGACGCCGTGCGGCCGGCCGGAGATCAGCTCGGTGGCGTACCGCTCCTCGACCCACTGGGACAGCACGAGCACGCCGGCCTTGGGCCACTGGTCACGGACCACGAGCGCAGCGCGCAGGCCCTCGTCGGTGAAGGTCGGCGGCATCCGCACGTCGACGACGACCGCGTCCGGCTGCTGGGCGGAGACGGCGCGCAGGAACGACTCGGCGTCACCCTCGGCGGCGGCGACCTCGTGGCCCGCCTCGCTAAGCAGCCTGGTCAGCCCCTCGCGCAGCAGGACCGAATCCTCCGCTATGACTACCCGCATGGCAGTTCCGCCGCGATGATCGTCGGGCCGCCGACGGGGGATTCCACCGAGAGGGTGCCGTCCACGCCGGATACCCGGTCGGCCAGCCCGGCCAGCCCTGGGCTTCGCACGTCCGCGCCGCCGATCCCGTCGTCGCTGACCACGACGGTGAGCGTGCCGGGGAAGCCGTGGCCTTCCACCACGACCTTCGCGTGGCTGGCGCGCGAGTGCTTGGCCACGTTGGTCAGCGCCTCCGCGACCAGGAAGTAGGCGACCGCCTCGACCGCGGGCTTGGGCCGGACCGGCACGTCGACGTGCACGTCCACCGGGATCGGGCAGAGCGCGGCCAGGCCGGACAGGGCCGCGTCCAGGCCCCGGTCGGTGAGCACCGGCGGGTGCACGCCGCGGACGAGGTTGCGCAGCTCGGTCAGGGCCTCCTTGGCCTGCGAATGGGCCTGGTCGACCAGTTCCCTCGCGGCGTCGAGGTCGTCGGCGAACTTCGCCTTCGCCCGGCCGAGCTCCATGGCCAGCGCGACCAGCCGCTGCTGCGCGCCGTCGTGCAGGTCACGCTCGATCCGGCGCCGTTCCGCCTCGGCCGCGTCCACCACCCGCTCCCTGCTGCGCTCCAGCTCGTTTACCCGGGCGGCCAGGTCACGGCGCGGGCCGAGCAGGCGGCGGGAGAACCTTACGTCCGCGTTCGCCAGGCCCCTGGTCAGCTGCGGCGCCGCGAGCAGCAGCGCGATGCCGATGACCATCCAGATCAGCAGGTCGGCCGTGCTGCGGTACACGTAACTGCCGATGGCCGGGCCGCCGTTTGGCAGGTCATGGCCGTAGGCCGGCAGGGTAACCGCGGCTAGGCCCGCCGCCCAGACCGCGACGCTGAGCGTCAGGGCGACCGCGCTGAATGGCAGCCGCAGCAGCCCGTAGCCGATCTCGGCCCACGTTGCCCGCTCGGTGAACGCCCGCAGCCGGGGGACGACGCCCCACCGGTACCCGGCCCGGTCCTGCACAGGCCAGGCCGGGATCACGGCGCCGGCCAGGAACGCGAACCTGGCCCGTTCGGCCCGGGCGAACCAGTCTGCAAGCCGCAGCGTCACGCCGAGAATCGGGATGCCTACCAGCCCGAGGAAGACGAACCCGACTCCGAACCCGAGCCCGAAGGTGAATATGAAGATGCCCGCGAGCCCGAGAAACAGGCCGGCCAGGTGCTGGGTCATGGCGAGCCAGGTTCGGGCGGACACCAGGTCGCGGAGGAGGAACATGGCACCGACGCTATGACATGGCCCACCGGGTTGCCATAAGCCGTACCCCCCGGATCGGGGTTAGGCTAACCCCACCCAGGATCGGGCAGATCGCACCATGGCTCGCGGGCTGCTATGTCACCGAGTCTGCTGCCATGAACACTCCTGCTAGCAACACGGGGCATGCCCCCGTCGTGGAACGGGTGGCGGGCTGGTCCGCCAAGCATCGCAAGACCGCAGTATTCGGCTGGCTGCTCCTGGTGGTCGCGGCGGTGGTCGTCGGCCAGCGCCTCGGCACCGACAACGTCAACAGCTTTGACCCCGGACAGGCGGGCCAGGCCGAACGGGTCCAATCGCTGCCCGTCGTCCAACAGCCCGACAGCGAGAGCGTCCTCATCCAGGGCCGCTCCGCCAGCCAGACCTACGCCAGCGACCCGGAGATCAGGCAGGCCGTCAGGCAAGTTGTGGCCGCGCTGCACGCGCTGCCCTCCTCCGCGGCCGGCATCCAGTCCCCGCTCAGCGCCACCGGCATGGTCAGCGGCCGGTCGGCGCTGGTCACCTTCGACGTCGCGGGCAACCCTGCGGGCGACGACCAGGCGGTCGTCCCCGCCGTCAACGCGGTCGCCGCCCTGGCGGCCCGCCATCCCGGCCTGACCATCGAGGAGGCGGGCGACGCCACCCTGGACCGGGAGACGGGCAACATCACCGGCCAGGACTTCCACCGGGCCGAGCTGACCTCGGTGCCGGTCTCGCTGGTGCTGCTGCTGATCGTGTTCGGCGCGCTGATCGCGGCGGGCATCCCGCTGCTGCTCGCGGGGACCGCGGTGATATCGGCGATCTCGCTGCTGGCCATCCCGAGCCGCTGGCTGCCGATCGACAGCACCACCTCTTCCATCGTGCTGCTCGTCGGGATGTCGGTCGGCATCGACTACTCGCTGTTCTACCTGCGCCGCACGCGTGAGGAGCGCGCGGCGGGGCGCGACACGCACGAGGCGCTGCGGATCGCGGCTGGCACCTCGGGGCGGGCCATCGTCGTGTCCGGGCTGACCGTGATGATCGCTCTTGCCGGGCTCTTCCTCACCGGGATCGACGTGTTCTCCGGCGTCGCGGTCGGCACGATCATGGTTGTCGGCGTTGCGGTGCTCGGCTCGCTGACGTTCCTGCCCGGGATCCTGGCCATGCTCGGCACCTGGACGGACCGCGGCCGGATCCCGCTCCTCGGCAAGCGGCGCACCGCCGCGCAGGAGTCACGGTTCTGGGGCCTGCTGGCCCGCGCGGTGGTGCGGCGGCCGCTCGCCTGGGGCGGCATGGCCGCGACCGTGCTTGTCGTGCTCGCGGTGCCGGTACTGTCGCTGCACCTCGAGGATCCGGGCATCCACGAACTGCCGACCAATGTTCCGGTGGTCCGCAGCCTGATCGCCATCTCCGACGCCTTCCCCGGCGGCCCCGAGCCCGCCGAGGTGGTCGTCACCGGCGCCGGCCTCGGCGGCCGGCTGGTGGGCCAGGCGGTGACGGCGCTGCACGCCGAGGTGGCGGCCACCCACGGCGCGATCCGCGAGCCGATCAGCACGGCGATGTTCGGGCACGACCAGGTGCTGATCGTGTCGGTGCCGCTGGCCGGCGACGGGACGGACGCCACGTCGAACAACGCGCTGGCTACGCTCCGCACCCAGGTGCTGCCCGCGACGCTGGGCAAGGTGCCGGGGATCAGCTACGCGGTGGGAGGGCTGACCGCGGGCAACCACGATTTCGACGCGCAGCTCGCCAAGACCGTCCCCTGGGTTTTCGCCTTCGTGCTCGGCCTTGCTTTCCTGCTGCTGTGGACCACCTTCCGTTCTGTCTATATCCCTGCGCTGTCGATCGGCCTGAACCTGCTATCGGTCGGGGCCGCCTACGGCCTGATGGTCTTGATCTTCCAGGACGGCCGCCTGCAGGGACCGCTCGGCTTCACCAGCTACGGCGGGATCACGCCGTGGCTGCCGCTGTTCATGTTCGTGCTGCTGTTCGGGCTGAGCATGGACTACCACGTGTTCATCCTGAGCCGGATCAGGGAGCTCTGGCTGGGCGGCGCGTCGGCACGCAACGCGATCACCGGCGGCATCGCCCGCAGCGCCGGCGTGGTGACCAGCGCCGCGGTGATCATGGTCGCGGTGTTCTCGATCTTCGCCACGCTGTCGCTGATCGAGTTCAAGGTGTTCGGGGTGGGCATGGCCGCGGCGGTGCTCATCGATGCCACCGTGGTCCGGGGCGTGCTGCTTCCCGCCGGGCTGGCCCTGCTCGGCGACCGGGCCTTCGGTGCCCCGCGGGCTGACCGCTACGTATTGACGGGGAAGCCGAGGTTGACGCCGCCGTGGCTCGGGTCGAGCCAGCGGGAGGTGACGACCTTGCCGCGGGTGTAGAAGTGGATGCCCTCGGTGCCGTGCACGTGGGTGTCGCCGAACAGCGACGCCTTCCAGCCGCCGAAGGAGTAATAGGCCATCGGAACCGGGATCGGCACGTTCACCCCGACCATGCCGATCTCGGCCTCGGAGACGAACCGGCGCGCCGCTCCCCCGTCGTTGGTGAAGATGGCGACGCCGTTGCCGTACGGGCTGTCGTTGACGAGATCAACGGCATGCTCGTAGCTCGGGGCGCGGACCACGCTGAGCACCGGACCGAAGATCTCGTCGGAGTAGCAGCCCATATCCGGCGTGACGTGATCCAGCACGCTGGGGCCGAGCCAGAAACCGTCGGCGTCCCCCCCTATGACTGGGTGCACCCGGCCGTCTACCGC
>Ga0335078_10009800_pt1 | contig 14176 bp, 12 predicted proteins | sample Lox_Sample_32_FD_206711 | JGI IMG/M metagenome (GOLD analysis project Ga0335078, IMG submission 206711) | Soil microbial communities from Loxahatchee National Wildlife Refuge, Florida, United States - Lox_Sample_3.2 | ecosystem: Environmental > Terrestrial > Soil > Wetlands | place: USA...
ACATAAGCCCAGAAGGCCGGGTGCGGCTGGAACTGCCGGTTCCGGGACGGCATGCGATTTACAACGCGCTTGCTGCCCTGGCAGCCGCGAGTGTTTGGAACATCGGCGCGGCGGAAGCGCAAAGAGTGTTTCCGTCGCTGCGCGTGCCCAACATGCGCGGCGAACTCCTGCGCTTTTCCAATGGCGCGGCGCTGATCAATGACAGTTACAACTCGAGCCCGGCGGCTTTGCACGCTATGGTTAGCGTGTTGGCGGCTACGCCGAATTTCCGGCGGCGGATTTTGGCGGCCGGCGAGATGCGCGAGCTGGGCGCCTCTTCTCCGGAACTGCATCGCGAAGCGGGAATTTTCGCCGGCAAAACGGGCAAGGTGGATTGGGTGATTGGCGTCGCAGGCGATGCGGAGCAAATTGTAGAAGGGGCCGTTGCCGCGGGCGTCCCGCGTACGCAGACCAGATTTTTTGCATCTTCGGACGAAGCGGCCAGGTTTCTGGAAGGGTTCCTTTCGCCGGGCGATGTACTGCTGGTGAAAGGCTCGCGCGGCGTGAAAATGGAGCGCATCGTGGAGATGCTCCTGCTGCGTTACGCGGCTTCGGGAGAGCTGGCGCCGCAGGGAGTAAAGCACTGAAATGCTCTACTACCTCCTCTACCACGTGCTCCAGCGCTATTTCAGTCCGCTGAATGTGTTTCACTACATCACGATTCGCACTGTCTACGCGAGCTTGACCGCGATGTTCCTTGCGCTGGTCTTTGGTCCCTGGCTGATCCGGCGCCTGCGCGAATTGCAGATTGGGCAGTACATCCGCGAAGAGGGGCCGCAGGAGCACCAGAAGAAGGCGGGCACGCCAACGATGGGCGGCGTGCTTATCGTATTGTCAACGGCTGTGCCGACGCTGCTCTGGGCGGACTTGACGAATCCGTTCATCTTGCTGTCGCTGTTTGCGCTCATCGGATTTGCCATCATTGGCTTTATTGACGACTACGCGAAGGTCTCCAAGCAGCGAAATCTCGGTCTGACGGCCAAGAAGAAGATTTATTTTCAGGTGCTGGTCAGCCTGGTCGTGGGAATCTCGCTGCTGGTTTTGGTGACGCACTATGCGTATTCGACACAACTCATGATCCCGTTCTTGAAGCGGCTGCACCCCGACCTGGTGTTTCATTCGCTCATCAATTCGCCGCATCTGTGGCCTTTGGCTTTTCTGCCTTTTCTCGTGTTCGTTTGCATCGTCATCGTGGGCTCGTCGAATGCCGTCAACTTGACCGACGGCCTCGACGGATTGGCGATCGGGTGCACGGTCATCGCTGCCGGCGCGCTGACGGTGCTCACCTATGTGAGCAGCAATTCGCGCTGGGCCACGTACCTCGAAATCCAGTACATTCCGCGCGTCGGAGAGCTGACGATTTTTTGCGGTGCACTGGTTGGCGCGTCCCTCGGATTTCTCTGGTATAACGCGCACCCGGCGGAGATTTTCATGGGCGATGTGGGTTCGCTCTCGCTCGGCGGGACACTCGGTACCGTTGCGGTGATTATCAAGCAGGAGATTCTGCTGTTTTTCGTTGGCGGCATTTTTGTGATTGAGGCTCTGTCGGTCATTTTGCAAGTGGCCTCGTTCAAACTGCGCGGCAAACGGATTTTCAAGATGGCGCCGATTCATCACCATTTTGAACTGCTGGGCTGGAGCGAATCGAAAGTGATTGTGCGCTTCTGGATTGCGGCGCTGGTGTTTGCGTTGTTTGCGTTGACGACGCTCAAGTTGCGGTAGGAAGGATTGCGTCGAATCGGAATCGGAAAGAGCGATGCCGGGCGGAATCGAATTGCGAGGGAAGCGCGTGCTGGTGGTTGGACTGGCGCGGACGGGTGTTGCTACAGCTTTGTTTTGCGTAGCGCGAGGAGCGCGCGTGACCGCCACCGACACGCGAACTGAAGCCGAAATCGGCGAGGCCGTCGCAAAGCTCCGCAGCACTGGAGCAAAACTCGAACTCGGCGGACATCGGCAGGCGACCTATCTCGAGCAGGATCTGATTGTTCCAAGCCCGGGTGTTCCCGCGGACGACGCTTATTTGAAGGCTGCCCGGGCGCAGGGCGTTGCGATTTGGAGCGAGATTGAACTCACCTACCGCTTCTTGAAGGGGCGCTTGATTGGCATTACCGGATCGAATGGAAAGACGACAACCACCGCGCTCGTGGAGCACATTCTCAAGACCGCCGGGATGCACACTATCCTCGCTGGAAATATCGGAACTCCGTTGATCGCTTGCGTTGAATCGATGAGAGAAGATTCCTGGACGGTGGCGGAGCTGAGCAGCTTTCAGTTGGAACTGATTGACAAGTTCCGCCCAAACATTGGCGTGTGGCTCAACCTCACGCCGGACCACCTCGATCGGCACCGCTCCATGGAGGCTTACGGCGCTGCGAAGGCGCGGCTCTTCGAGAATCAAACCGGCGACGACGCTGCGGTTCTCAATGCCGATGACCCGGCGACTACGCCTTATGCGCCGTCGCTTCCGCGTGTTTATTGGTTTAGCCGCAAGCAACAGGTTGCTCAGGGTGCGTTCGTCTTCGGAGACGAGATTGTTTTTCGTCGCAACGGCGCCAACGAGACGCTGCTGAAGGTCGTAGAGATACCTTTGCTCGGTGCTCACAACCTCGAAAATGTGCTGGCTGCCGCCGCTGCAGCTCGGCTGGCAGGCGCGCAAGCCTCGCAGATTGCCGCTGGCGTGCGTTCCTTCTCGGGCGTGGAACACCGCATCGAATTCGCCGGAGAAATCGGCGGCGTGCGCTATTACAACGATTCGAAGGCCACCAATGTGGACGCAACGCTCAAGGCGTTGGACTCCTTCCCCGGCCGTATCCTCATCATTCTCGGCGGAAAGGACAAAGGAAGTGACTACACCGTCCTGCAAAAGCCGCTGCGGGATAAAGCCATTCTGGCGCTGCTGATTGGTGCCGCGGCCGCCAAAATCGAAAAGCAAATCGCCGGCAGTGTGGCCATCGAGCGCGCGGAAACGCTGGAGCGCGCCGTGGACACCGCGTCGCACGCGGCTCAGCCCGGCGACGTCGTGCTTCTGGCGCCGGCCTGTGCCAGCTTCGACCAGTTCCAAAACTACGAGCACCGCGGCCGCGTTTTCAAGGATTTGGTGCGGCAGCTCCAACAGCAAGTTGCGGGCGCAACTTCGGGAAAAAGGTGAACCAGCGTGCCGAGACGTCTTGAAACGGATCATTGGCTGTTCGGCGTGACCATCGCGCTATGTCTCTTGGGCGCAGTGATGATTTTCAGCGCCTCCGCGGTCACCGCCGAAAAGGACTGGGGCCACTCCTACTATTTCTTGTTGCGCCAGGTCATCTGGTTGGTGATCGGGCTATTAGGAATGTTTGCGCTGATGCGCACCGATTATCGGCGCTTGCGCGAGCCGGCCGTGGTCTATACCACGGCTTGCGTGGTAGTGCTGCTCTTGATTGGCGCCTTCTTTCTGGATAAGGCGCACGCCACGCACCGCTGGATTCGCTACGGGCCAGTCGGCATTCAGCCCTCGGAGCTCGCTAAGCTGGGTGTCATCCTTTACCTTGCCTGGTTTCTCGATCAAAAGCGGCGCATTCGCATGGAAATGGAATTTTGCAAGCAGGATTTCTTGCAGACCATTCTTCCCGCCGTCGCGCCGGTTCTGATCTGCGTGTGCTTGATTCTGGCACAGCCGGATCTCGGCACCTCCGTGGACATTGTTCTCGTGGCCACGGCCATGCTCGTTGCCGCGGGATTGTCCTGGAAGTGGCTGGCGGGCGGCGTTCTCGCGGCTCTGCCGGCGCTGGTCCTTTTGATTGTGCTTGTTCCCTATCGCCTCGCGCGGCTTCTGGCCTTTCTTGATCCCGATCGCGATCCGCAAGGCGCGGGCTTCCAGTTGATGCAATCGCTAATCGCCGTTGGCTCGGGCGGATTCACTGGCGTTGGCCTGATGGAAAGCAAGCAAAAACTCTTCTATCTGCCGGAAGCGCACACCGATTTCATCTACGCGGTGATTTGCGAGGAACTGGGCTACATCGGCGCGGCGCTGGTAATTGCGCTGTTCGTGGTTTATGGCTGGCGCGGCTTGCGCGCCGCCTTTGCCGCGCCTGACGGCTTTGGACGGCTGCTCGCGCTGGGAATCACGGCCCTGGTGTTGAGCCAGGCACTGATTAATTTCGCGGTGGTGCTCGGCATGGTGCCGACCAAAGGCATTCCCCTGCCATTTGTCAGCTATGGTGGATCGAGTTTGTTCGTGATGCTGCTGGCGACCGGAGTGCTGCTGAACATCAGCCAGCAGGCAACGGAAACATGAAGCTGCTGATTGCGGGCGGCGGAACGGGCGGACATGTCTTCCCCGCACTGGCCGTTGCGCAGGAATGGCTGTCACGCGGTAAAGAGAGAGAAGTTGTGCTGGTCGGAACAGAACGCGGAATTGAAATGAAACTCGTGCCACAGGCCGGGCTGCCTCTTGAGACGCTACGCGTCGCCGGACTAAAAGGGAAGGGCGGCGCAACGTTGTTGAAGAACGTCGCCATGCTTGCTCCGGCCATGCTCGATGCGCGGCGCGTTTTGCGCAAGCACCAGCCCGCCGCAGCCTTCGGCGTCGGCGGGTACGCCGCGGGGCCGATGCTGCTGGCAACCTGGCTGGGCCGCGTCCCCAACGTGATTTTCGAGCCCAACGCCGAGCCCGGCTTGACCAACAAGCTGCTCGCCAAACTTTCGAAGCGCGTCGCCATCGGCTATGAAATTTCTGCGCAGCTTTGGGGGAAGAAAGCAGTTCTTACCGGGTGTCCGGTGCGTTCCGAATTTTTCTCGATCGCTCCCCGCAAGCTGGAAAAGCCATTTCGGTTGCTGGTGACCGGCGGAAGCCAAGGCGCGCTGCCGATCAATCGTACCTTTGTGGACGCGATGGATCGCCTGGCAATAAGAAAAACCGAGCTGTCCATCGTGCACCAGACCGGCGAACGCGACTATAATGCAGTGCGCACCGCGTACGCGCGGCGCGAGATTAACGCGGAGGTTGTGCCCTTCCTCACGAACATGGCGGAACGCTTTGCCTGGGCGGACATCATCGTCTGCCGGGCGGGAGCCATCACCGCGGCGGAAATCGCCGCTGCCGGCCGTGCCGCCATCTTCATCCCCTTCGGCGCCGCCACCGACAGCCACCAGCTTCGCAACGCGCAGGAAATGCAGCGCGCTGGGGCAGGGCGGCTGATCACGGAAAATGAACTGACCGCCGAGCGGCTGGCGAACGAGGTGTTTTCGTTGCTCGACCAGCCGGACCACATCGAAAAGCAGGCGCAAGCGGCGCGAGCCTTGGCGCGGCCCAACGCCACGTGCGATATCGTCAACTTGATCGAAGAGGCCGCGAACGTGCAGGGAAAGCTGCAGAGGGCAAGTTCATGATGGTTTCATTCCGAAATTTCCAGCGCATTCACTTGGTCGGCATCGGCGGCATCGGCATGAGCGGCATCGCGGAAGTGTTGTTGACCCTCGGCTATTCCGTCTCCGGGTCGGACACCAAGCTGTCCAATATCACCGAACGGCTCCAGAATCTTGGGGCGACGATCCACGAAGGCCACAAAGCCTCCAATGTGGAGGGCGCGCACGTCGTGGTGATGTCCTCGGCCATCAAACAGGACAATCCCGAGGTCGCCGAGGCCCACAAACGAAAAATCCCTGTGATTCCGCGCGCGGAGATGCTTGCCGAGTTGATGCGCCTGAAGTACGGCATCGCCGTGGCTGGTGCGCACGGCAAGACCACTACGACCTCCATGGTGGCTTCGGTTTTGGCGGCCGCGCATCTCGATCCGACGTTCGTCGTGGGCGGCCGGCTAAATCAAGCCGGCACCACCGCGCGGCTCGGCAAAGGCGAGTATTTTGTCGTGGAAGCGGATGAAAGTGACCGCAGCTTCCTAATGCTGGCGCCGGTGGTTGCTGTCGTGACCACGATCGATCGCGAGCATTTGGATCAGTACAGCTCTCTCGCCGATATTCAGGACGCTTTCATCCAGTTTGTGAACCGCGTGCCATTCTATGGCGCCGCCATCCTGTGCCTCGATGAACCCAACGTCCAAGCCATCATTCCCAGCGTGAAACGCCCGATCATCACCTATGGCACATCGAGCCAGGCGGACTTGGTCATCAGCGACGTGCGACTAGAAGGCCTCGGCAGCGAGTTTCGCCTCACCTTCAAAGGCGATGATCTCGGCGTCTTCCATCTCATCCACCCCCCAGGCATGCACAACGTCCTTAACGCCGCCGCCGCCGCCGCCGTCGCCTTGTATCTGAATGTGCCGAGCGAACTGATTCGCGAAGGCCTGGCCAAATTCACTGGTGTTGGCCGCCGCTTCGACATCAAGGGCGTCGTCAACGACGTCACGGTCATTGACGACTACGGCCATCATCCCGCGGAAATCCGCGCCACGCTCGACGCTGCCCGCGCCTGCAAGTTCAACCGCATCCTGGTCCTCTTCCAGCCGCATCGCTACACGCGCACCCAGCACCTTTGGGATGACTTCTCCCGCGCTTTCAATCAAGCCGATATCCTGGTCTTAACCGACATCTACGCGGCAAGCGAAACAGCCATTCCGGGCATCACCAGCGAAGCCCTCGCCAACGCCATCCGCGAAGCCGGGCACAAGAACGTCCATTACTTCCGCTCCATGCAGGCGGGTATCGAGTTTCTGCTGCGCGAAGCCCGCCCCGGCGACGCCATCATGACCATCGGCGCCGGAAACGTGAGCCGCGCTAGCAACGAATTAACCTTGCTTTTGGGAACGGAGTACCCCACGCACCGTGCGAGTTGAAGACCCCAAAGTTGTCGCGGCGCTGCCGGAGTTGGGAGTCCAGCTCCGGGCGAACGCCTGCCTAGCCGAGCTTACTTCGCTAGGCATCGGTGGAACCACGGACTTGCTGCGCATCACACGGCACGAAGCCATTCCGGAGTTGCTGCGTCTTCTCGATTCCCATGGCGTGCCGCATAAGTTTCTCGGCGGTGGATCCAACTTGCTGGTGCGGGATGGCGAACTTCCCTGGGTTGTTCTTCAGCTCGTCTCTCCGCAGCCGGATGTGGTGCTGGACGGGAACCTGGCCCACGTGGATGCCGCGGCGGACCTCGGCCGCACCGTCACCTACTGCGCAAAAAACGATCTGGGCGGGATGGAAGGGCTGATCGGCGTCCCCGGGACCGTCGGCGGCGCCCTGCGGATGAATGCCGGCGCCTACGGCATGCAAATCGGTACCTACGTCCGCGAAGTGAAGCTTTACCGGACCGCCGGCCGCCACCTCGAAACCCTCCGCGGCGATCACATTTCTTTCGAATATCGCCACACTTCTTTTGCGCCTGATGATATGATGCTCGCGGTGACTTTGGAACTACCCTCCAAACCGTACAAAGAAATCCTACAAGGTATTCGTATCTGCAACGAAAAGCGGCGTTCCAGCCAGCCGCTCGGCCAAAAGAGTGCCGGTTGCATCTTCAAGAACCCACCGGGCGCGTCCGCGGGCCGCATGATTGACGAGTTGGGACTCAAGAGCCTGCGCATGGGCGATGCGCAGGTCAGCGACCGCCACGCCAATTTCTTCGTGAACGCGGGAAGAGCAACTGCGCAGGATATGCTCGCGCTTATCGCCAACGTGCGCGAGCGCGTTGCAAAGGCCTTCGACGTCATTCTCGAATACGAGGTGGTGGTTTGGAACGGGTGAAAGCCATGCAGCAGGCTTCTGCCGCGGCGGCCGCCGAAGCCTACCATCCGGAATTGCTGGCCGACGAAGAGCCCCGCTATCTGCGGCGCCAGAAGCCGCTCGAAATTCGCCGCAAGAAATTCGGCGGCCGTGGCTGGGCGTTTTACCGCCGCGTTCTCGTGTGGACCGTCGTGGGCGCCGCCGGCGTGACTACCGCCATCGTCGCTGGGCGGTTCCTCCTCTATTCGCCGCAAGTGCTGCTTCTGAAGCCCGATCAGGTCGAGCTGCTCGGCAATCACATCGTCATCCGCGAGGCCGTCCTGCAATCCTTCGCGCAGGACCGCAATCGCAGCGTCCTGCGCGTTCCCCTCGATGCGCGCCGCGCCGAAATCGAAAAGCTGCCGTGGGTCGAATCCGCCAGCGTGCAGCGCATTTTACCCAACCGCATCCGCGTCGAGCTCACCGAGCGCACGCCGATCGCTTTCCTGCGCAACGGTACGGAACTCGCACTGATTGACGCGCACGGCGTAATCCTCGCCCGCCCAGAAGGTGAGGACCTGCACTTCCCGATCGTAACCGGCCTTTCGGAGTCCATGCCGCGCGAAGAACGCGAGAAGCGCATGCAGACGTACCAGGATTTTGTGCGCAGTGTGGATGTCGTGCGTTCCGGCTCGTCGGACTGCGTCAGTGAAGTAGATCTCTCGAACGCCAAAGACCTGCGCGTGGTGATGACCGGCCTGGCGTCCCCGACCGACTCCCAGGCGGTCACCATTCACTTCGGCTCCAACGATTTTGCGGGCAAGTACCGCATGTTGGTCGAGAACTTTACGCAGTGGCAGGCCAATGCCGGCCACGTGCAATCCATCGATTTGCAGTACGCGCGGCAGGTGGTTGTGAATTCCGATAGCAACGTGGCATCAGCGAAATTGAAGAAATAAACGATGCAAGGTGGGGGCGGCGGCTTGGCAAAGAAGGACCGGTACATCGTAGGGCTGGACGTCGGCAGCACCAAGACGTGTGCCCTGATTGCGGAAGTGGATCAGGAACAGGCGAAATTCTTGGCCCTCGGCGCGGCGGAATCCAAAGGCCTGCGCAAAGGGCTCATCGTCAATCTCGATTCCACGGTAAGTTCGATTCGCCGCGCGGTCGAGGAAGCGGAGAGCGTCGCCAATGTTCCTGTGGAGTCCGCGCTGATCGGCGTGGCGGGCAGCCACGTGCGCGGCGTCAACAGTCGCGGCGGCGTCACTCTCGGCAATCGCTCCCGCGACATCGAACGCGACGATGTCCGCCGCGCCATCGATGCCGCGCGCAACATCACGCTCCCGGAAGATCGCGAAGTGCTGCACGTCCTGCCGCACGAATTTATCGTGGATGCGCAAGACGGCATCCGCGACGCGCTCGGCATGGTCGGCCAGCGCCTCGAAGCGAACGTCCATCTCGTCACTTCTTCGGTCACCGCCACGCAAAATCTCGTGACCGCGGCAAATCGCGCCGGAATCTTGGTCAACGACACCGTGCTCGAACCGCTGGCTTCCGCCGAAGCGTGCCTCACCCAGGATGAGCGTGAACTTGGCTGCTGCCTGCTCGATATCGGAGGTGGCACGACCGAACTCCTCGTCTATGGCGGCGGAGCCGTGCGCCACACCAGCGCCGTCGCTATCGGCGGCGACCACTTCACCAACGATCTTGCCGTCGGCCTGCGCACGCCCATCCCGGAAGCGGAAAAAATCAAGCGCCGCCACGGTTGCGCCGCGGCTTCCTTCCTTCATGAGGATGCCTCGATCGAGATCGCCAGCGTCGGCGACCGGCCGCCGCGCACCATTTTCGCGCGTATGCTCACCGACATCATCGAGCCTCGCGCTAATGAGTTGCTCGCGCTCATCCGAGAGGACCTGCGCCGCGCCGGCCTCGAGCGCCAGATTCCCGCAGGATTTGTTTTAGCTGGCGGCGGCGCGCGGCTCAATGGGCTCGTGGAATTGGCCGAACAGACCTTGCAGCTTCCCGTGCGCATCGCGGAGCCCAAGGGGCTCGTGGACCTCCCGGAGCAGGTCGCGCAGCCGGAGTACGCCACCGTTGTCGGCCTGGCGATCTACGGCGCCAAGATGCGGCGCACCATGCCGCGTTCCGGAAATTTTGTTTCCAAACTAAAGGCCATGTTCGCAGGTGCCTCGTGAACCTGCCCGAGCGCAGTACCGCGAAACGTGGAGAAGGCTGAGGACCGCATGACCATGAAAGATGCAGGAATTCGCATGAGCTTCAGCGAAGAGCTGCAACCGGCGAAGATCAAAGTCATCGGCGTTGGCGGCGGCGGATGCAACGCCGTCAACCGCATGATTCGCGCCAAAGTCGAAGGGGTGGAGTTCATCACCGCCAACACCGACTTGCAGGCGCTCAAGCTCTCGCAGGCGCCCGTAAAGCTGCAGCTTGGCGCGAAGCTCACCAAGGGCCTCGGCGCCGGCGCCAATCCCGAGATTGGCCGCAAAGCCGCCCTCGAGGACACTGACAAAATCATCGAGGCCCTCGAAGGCGCGGACATGATTTTCATCACTTCCGGCCTCGGCGGCGGCACCGGCTCCGGAGCTGCGCCCGTGGTCGCTTCGCTCGCCAGCGAGCTCGGCGCTCTCAGCGTTGCCGTCGTCACCAAGCCCTTTGCCTTCGAAGGCAAACGCCGCATGCTGCAAGCCGAGCACGCGCTGCAGGAACTCATCGGCGCCGTGGACACCGTCATCGTCATCCCCAACGAGCGCCTTATGGAAACCGTCGAGCGCGGCACCAGCTTTTTCGACGCCTTCCGCATCGCCGACGACATTCTCCGCCAGGCCGTGCAGGGCATCTCGGACATCATCACCGTGCCCGGCATCATCAATCGCGACTTCGCCGACGTGAAAGCCATCATGCACGGCCAGGGCTACGCCGTCATGGGCACTGCTATCGCCACCGGCACGAATCGCGCCGTGGACGCCGCGAACCGCGCCATTTCCAGCCCGCTCCTCGAGGATAATTCCATCCAGGGCGCGCAAGGCATTCTCATCAACATTTCCGGCAGCTCCAGTCTCACGCTGCACGAAGTGCACGAAGCCTCTTCCGTCATTCAAAAAGCCGCCCACGAAAACGCCAACATCATTTTCGGCGCGGTCATGGACGACTCTATGAAGGACGGCGTCAAAATCACCGTGATCGCTGCGGGTTTCAAGGAAGCCAACAAGAAGAACGTGCAGCACAAGCCTTCCTTCCTTCCGAAGACCTGGAAGGCTGGCCGCGAGATGGAGGACGAACCGGTTCCGGTGCCGCAGCAGCAGACTTTGCCGAATGTCGTGCACCAGGTCCAGCAGAACATCCGCGACGTTAGCCGCGAAGTCCCGGCCGACGATCTGGATGTGCCCACGTTCCTTCGCCGCCAGGCGCAAAAAGCCTAGCGCCGTCAAATTCAGTTCTGTATTTCTGGGTGCGTATGCCGCGTCGTTTTTTCTTTTCACAGTGTTTTTGAAGAAACGCGCAACCGCTCGGCCATTCGCCTCACCTCATCCTGGAATCTTGCTGCATCCGCCGATCGCCCCAGCACGGAGCTCAGTCCCGAATGAAATTCGTCCGCTCCCGTTCTCCGCGCAATCTCCCCAATATTTCCCGGATGAATGCCCGCACCTGGCAGAATCACGATGCGCTTCTGCGCTTTTTTCACTAGCGCCGCGATCATTTCCACTCCCTCGAGCGCCGTCGGCTTGCCTCCGGAAGTCAGGATGCGGTCCGCGCCCGTCTCGATGATCTCCTCCAGCGCCTCAAGCAGGTTTGTGGTTTCGTCCATCGCCCGATGAAACGTGACTTGCATGCCGCGCGCCAGCTCCACTAGCTTTCGTGTCCTCTCAACATCCACGCGCCGCTCCGCCGTCAAAGCCCCCAGCACCACTCCGTCCATTTGCATCCGCTTCGCCAATCGAATGGACGCGCCTATCGCCGCGAACTCTTCTTCCGAATAAACAAAGTCGCCCGCCCTCGGCCGAATCATCACAAAAATCGGAATCTGCACGTTCGCGCGGGTTTCCGCCATCAGCCCGCCGCTCGGCGTCAACCCTCCAACGTCCTGCTCGCTGCACAACTCGATGCGGTCCGCGCCGCCGCGCTCCGCGGCCATTGCGGTCTCGACGCTTCCCACACTGATTTCAAGAAGGGGAGAATTTTGCACGGCTCGTTAGCTTAGCAGACGTCGCCACGCTGAATCGCCACGCGGCTCAATGGACGCTCCGCAAACTGCCATGCGTCCAATTCCAGAAAATTCCCAACAGCGCCGTCACGTTCCAGCCCCACATAAACAGCCGCATCTCCAACGCACGGTAAGCGCGATTCTTCCAGATCACCAGGGCATCTAGCACAAACCACAGCGCTCCCAGCGCCAGAAATCCCGCAATCACCGGATCGCGAAAGGAAACAAAGACAAGTCCCGTCTCGGCGCTCAGCACTCCCGCTATCAGCAGCTTCGCACGCACCGCGCCAAGCAAAGTCGCTGTCGTCTGCCGCCCGCTCAACCGGTCCGGCTCGAGGTCCATCACTTCGCCAAAAATGTGCGAGTGCATCGCGAACAGCGCCCCGAAAACGAAGCTCTGCCACGGTAGCTGCCGCACGCCATTCAGCCAGCTGCTCAGCACAAACACCAGCAGATAGCTGGCTTGAATCAGCACGTCGAACGGTGGATGACCCTTCCATCCCCATCGCGGCGCGTTATACAACGCTACCGCCAGCAACAGCACCGCAAACCACAACAGGATCCTCGGCCCGATAAGCATCAGAAAGGCCGCCAGAAACGGCGCCTGCACCACTGCAATCTTCCAGCGCAACGCCGACAGTTGCTCCGCTCCGCCCCGCGACCCGAATAGGAACGTCCCCTTGCGCGGGTTCAGCCGGTCTCCTGCCGCGTCCACGATGTCGTTCACGCCGTACAGCAGCAATCCGAGCGGAAACAACACGTACGCCAGTCCCAGCCACAGGCTGCGCGAGTGCCACCAGTCCGCGCGCCCCAGCGGCAGCAGATAGAACAGCGCCGTCGTGCTCCAAAGTCCTGGCCGCGAAACTTGCAGAAGAAACGAACCTTCTGCGAGCAGCGCGCTTCGCTGGGCCGCACTTGTCTGCGTCACGCTCAGAGTTGGCGGGGTAGCTTCCAGAGTCTCGCCTCCGTAATTCGCCTCGGCTCACGAGAAAGGCACCAGGGGCTCTCTTGTTCAGGAAACTATAAGCAGCCGTCTTTTGCACCGCGTCTTTTGGCGCAAAGCAACCAACTGAATACCAAGCCCCACGTGCCTCAACCAGGAGCCAAAACCGTCGCGCCCAGCTTTTGCTCCGGTCCCGCCGCCGTCACGCTTTTCCTCATCGCCCTCACCCCTCTCCCCCTTAGCTTGTGGTAACCTCTTGCGCCAGAACGTTCGGGTTTCTTGCTCTTTTGCACGCAACCCCGAGCTGCCATCCCACGTAAAGGAGACCTCCCATGAGACTCCACTCCAAATGCGCCACTCTTTCGGTTGTCCTTCTTGCTTCGCTGCTCGCTGCTTGTCAGGAGCCCTACCACCAGAAAGAGGAGCAATACTATTTGATCTCCGCCAACATCAATTTGCCGTACTGGCAGGAAGCCGAAGCCGGCTTGCGTGACGCCGCCACCGGCATGGGCGTCAAGGCCGAAATGGACGGCCCCGCTTCGCTCTCTCCGCAGGAAGAGCTGGACGCTTTCCAGAAAGCCGTGGCTTTGCATCCGTCTGGCATCCTGGTTTCCGTCACCAAGCAGGACCTTTTCAAGTCCGCCATCGATTCTGCTGTCCTGCAGGGCATTCCCGTCATTTGCATTGACGCCGACGCTCCCGATTCCCACCGCATCATGTTCGTGGGCACGGACAACTTCCGCGCGGGTCAGGAAAGCGGCAAGCGCATGGCTGACATCCTCAAGGGCCAGGGCCAGGTCGTCATCGTCACCATTCCCGGGCAGACCAACATGGACGAACGCGTTCGCGGCGTCACCGATGCGCTCAAGAAATATCCCGCGATCAAAATTGTTCAGACCATTGACGACAAGGGCGATCCGCGCCTCGCCAATGACGGCATTTCTGCTCTCCTCGCCAAAAAAGAGAAAGTCGACGGCGTGATTTGTCTCGAAGCTTCCGGCGGTTCAGGAACCGCCGAGGCTCTTCATCGCCTGGACCTGACCGGCAAAATCGCCATCGTCTCCTTCGACAAGGATCCGGAAACGCTCGACGCGATCGAAAAGGGCTGGATTAACGCCACCATCGTCCAGAAGCCCTACATCATGGCCTACTACGGCCTCAAGTTCGCGGACGACCTGCACCACAATGCCGTTCACGAATTCAAGGATTGGCGCACCGCTCCCGCCGATCCGCTGCCAGCCTGGGTGGACACCGGTACCGCCGTCATCGATAAAAGTAACCTCGCGGCATTCCGCGAAGCCCTCGCCGCCCACCCCAAGCCGCTGTAGGGAAACAGTCGAGGAACCCGC
>Ga0335078_10009801_pt1 | contig 14176 bp, 12 predicted proteins | sample Lox_Sample_32_FD_206711 | JGI IMG/M metagenome (GOLD analysis project Ga0335078, IMG submission 206711) | Soil microbial communities from Loxahatchee National Wildlife Refuge, Florida, United States - Lox_Sample_3.2 | ecosystem: Environmental > Terrestrial > Soil > Wetlands | place: USA...
TCTCGTTCAAAACCAGGACGCCACGGAGTGGCGGGCGAGGATGCAGTTCAATCATGGCGAAGATCCGGCCACGGGTTCGGCGGCCGGCTGCGCCATCAGTTACCTGGTCGCGCGCGGCGCCGTGCCTTCCGGGAAGCGTGTGCATGTGCGCCAGGGAGTGGAGATCGCGCGTCCCAGCGATCTTTACCTGTCCGCAAAAAAGGACACGGCGAGGGTCGGGGATGTGCGCGTGGCGGGGAGCACCGTTCGCGTGGCAAAAGGACAGCTTTTCCTTCAGTGATGCACATGCTTTCAACAGAAATTCATCTTCGCAAGTTGCGGTGTGCGTTGCTTCTATGGATTTTCCGCTTGTTTCACGCGGATTTTCATGCACTTTTTCGCTTGTTTTTCCCTCTTCCCACGCGCCGCCGGGACCCGTAATCTTCGGACTCATTGATGACATTTCTCCGACGCGTTTACGGTAATTCGTTGACGCGCCAAAACACTCAACAGTCGACCGCGAAACAAGTCTGACCCGCGGAGGAATGCGAGCCGGCTGCCAGCGGCGCAAGTGAACGCACCGGTGCGGTTGCGGTTCGTGCGCAGGGCAAGCCGCGAAGTACGGTCCAACGCGAATTGGTCCGCTTGATTCACGGCCATCGGGCCCCATCTATGGCAACACGAATCCGCTCTCCCGAGTGGAAGGGGTGAAGTGCTGCTCTGAAGGCCCCAACCGCAGGAACCAGGAGCAGATCCCCACGCCATGCGTCCCAAGAAAGTGATCCTTTGTGCAGACGACAACGAACAAGAGCTTTCCGTACTCAAGTTCATGCTTACCACCAACGGTTATCGCGTGCTCGCGGCCGCGAATGGCCAGGAAGCCATCGCCATATTCGCCACGGCGCCCCAGATTGACCTGGTGCTGGCCGACATCAGTCGCCGCGGCGACCAACAGATGGGCGGCGGCCAGCTTGTGCAGCGGCTGAAACGGATGCGCAGCCAGGTACCCATAATTCTGCTGGGCGATGTGCCAGCAGCGGGTGGCGAAATTCACGCGGCCGATGCCGTGCTGGCGAGGAAAAACTGCTCCATGCAGGAGCTGTTGGAGCGTATCAAAGTGATGAGCGCGCGCAAGCGAGGCCCGCGCAAAAGCCCACCACCGATCATGGAAGTGGGCGAACTGGCGGCGGCGTCGTAAAGGCAAGGGTCAGGTCTCAGGTGTCAGGCGCCAGGCGGACTTTGCTTGAGCCAGCTTTGAGCCGGTATTCACTTGCGCAAAGACAACCCGTGGATCGGCGCCTGAACCTGGAGCCAGGTTTCAGATTTCAGAGGTCAGGTGAGCATCCCGTGCAGCGCCCGTAAGGCGGCTTCCACTCGAGTGGGGAAAGTTCATGGGGCGCCGGCCGAACTCTGCGGGCTGACGGACGCGGGGCAGGTGGTTCCTGATGCATGGCATCTGAAACCTGGCCCCTGTTTTTTCCCCCCTGTTTTTCTCCCCCCTTGACGACAGTGGGCGGCAGTGCGCATACTCGCCTTCGTGTCCCCAGGGCCGGCGGTGATGGTCTGCCGCCGGTTGAAAGTAGGCCCTTATGGACCTAGTGTTGTTACGTCTTCTTTTTGTCATTCTGTTTGCCACGGTTTGTTATTTCTTCCGGCCGTTCGGCATCAAAACAGGATGGGAAGGCGCGCTGCTTGGAGCGGCCGCGGCTGGCGCGGTCATTGTCTTCGAGCTGCGCGTGCGCGCGCTCTCGTTGCGGCGGCTGATTGGCGCTGTGGCGGGTAGCATTCTCGGGATCATTGGCGCGGCTCTGTTTTGCCTGGTCTTGCGCACCGCGCCAATCCCCGGCGTGGACTCCGCCGTAGAGCAGATTTTTGTCCTTCTGCTCATGACCTATGTCGGCCTGCTGGTAGGCGCGAGCAAAGGCGATCTGCTCAATCCGGCGGCGCTGGGCATGGTTTTCTCCGGCGACAAGCCGCCCCGGCGCAGCGCCAAGGTGCTGGATACGAGCGTGATCATCGACGGCCGCATCGCCGACATTGCCGAGGCGGGTTTTATCGACGGTACGCTGGTGGTGCCCGAGTTCGTGCTGCGCGAGCTGCAGGTGGTGGCCGACTCGACCGATGGGTCAAAACGACAACGAGGCCGCCGCGGCCTCGATATGCTGCAGCGCATGCAGTCCAACGACAAGGTCCAGGTGCAGATTGTCCCGGACGATTTCCCTTCCATCCGCGAGGTGGACCTGAAACTGCTCGAACTGGCCAAAAAGTGGGAAGCCAAGGTCGTCACCAACGACTTCAACCTGAACAAGGTGGCGCACCTGCATCACGTGGAAGTGCTGAACATCAACGATCTGGCCAACGCTCTCAAACCCGTGGTGCTGCCCGGCGAGCGCATGAACGTGACCATCCTGAAAGAAGGCAAGGAGTACAACCAGGGAGTCGGCTATCTGGACGACGGCACTATGGTGGTGGTGGATCATGCGCGCAAACTGATCGGCCGCACGGTGGCGATCTCCGTGACCAGCGTGCTGCAAACCGCCAGCGGCAAGATGATCTTTGGCAAAATGGAAGAAAACGGCAGACAGGCCGAGGCATCATGAACGGCCCGGCGCCAGTTTTTGCCATCGTGAGCTACCAGCCGGAGGTTTGCACCTGCCCCAAGCGGGACTGTCCCCGGCACGGAAACTGCGAACCATGCCGGAACTACCACCTGAATGCCCGGCGCCCGCGACCGCCTTACTGCGAGCGGAAACCCGGCCTGCTGAGGAGGCTCTTCGGGTGGGGATCTTCGTAGGTTTCAGGTGTCAGAAAAGGGGTCGCGCCCGACGCCCGATCCCCGGTTCACGAGCGGTTGAGCATAAGCTCGAGCTTCTGCTTTGCCGCGGGCCACTCCGCCGCCACGATCGAGTAGCGATACGAATCTCTGGGCGTAAAATCCGCAGCCATGCGGTGCGCCCGCAACACGCCCTCAAACTTTCCGCCGATGCGTTCGATGGCAGCCTGCGAACGCGGGTTGCGCGCGTCGGTGTGCAGGCAGACCCGTAGCACCTGCCAGACTTCGAAGGCGTGGGTCAGCATGAGGAGCTTGGCCTCGGTGTTGGCGACGGTGCGGATGGCGTCGCGCGTGAGCCAGGTGTAGCCGATCTCGCAGACGTCGGGATGCGTGCGGCCGTGACGGGCATGGCCTTGGGGCCACGCCCAACTTTCAATATCGAAGAAGCGCGTCGACCCGAGAACTGCGCCATCCGCGATGCGGACCGTCGCAAAAGGCACTGCGGTTCCGGCTTCGCGCCAGGCGAGCGCGGTCTCGATGTAGCGGACAACCGCATCGCGGCCAAGCGGGACCGCACTCCACTGGTAGAGCGACGGATCGACAGCGGACGCGGCGACGAGGCCGTCAATGTACGTGTGCGACAGCGGTTCAAGGCGGATGTGATTTCCGGTCAGAATGGGACTTTCGATCATACGTTGCCTTGTTGCGGCGGCGCCGGGGAAAACTCGGTGAGGGTGCTGATTTGAAACACCGGTTCGATATCCGTGTAGTTGGGAATATCGCTTTGCAAGCGGCCGGCGACAGGCAGGAAGGCCTGCGAGAACGCGTCGATGGATGCGCACGTGAATCCGGCGATGGCCGCGTAGGGAGGAGGCGCACCGGGCGTTTCACCCGCAACTCCGATCTCTGCTGTGACCGCTTTGACGGCCCGGCCGAGCAGCCTCGCAGCCAGCGGCATGTGGGTGCGGAGATAATAATCCGCGTCAAAGCGGCTCCCGGGTTGGTTGGGGTATACGACGCTTATCCTGATCATGGCGGCTCCTTGGCATGGGATAAATTCTTGTGCGTGGCTGTGCGCAGTTCAATATTTCTGCACCTTCGGATCGATTCGATCGGCCCAGGCGAGAATGCCGCCGGCAAGATTCTTGACGTTCGGATAGCCTTGCTGCGCGAGGAACTCCGCGATGCGCTGGCTGCGGCCGCCTGATCTGCACTGGACGACGATCTCGCGGCTGCGGTCGATTTCAGCGAGCCGCTGCGGCACTTCATTTTGCGGGATGAGGGTGCCGCCGATATTGGCAATCTGATACTCGTAGGGCTCGCGCACATCGAGGATGAACAGGTCTTCGCCGCGGTCGAGGCGCTGCTTGAGTTCCTCGACGGTGATTTGGGGAATGCCGTTTTTCAAAGTGGTCTCCTGGCCGTGGGCAAGATTTGAATCGGGTACGAGGCCGCAGAACTGCTGGTAGTCGATGAGGGCCGTGACGGTGGGGCGCGCGCCACAAATCGGGCAGTCGGGATTTTTCTTCAATCTGAGCTCGCGGAAGCGCATGGCGAGCGCATCGACAAGTAATAAGCGGCCGATCAGCGGCTCGCCTTTAGCGAGAATGAGCTTAACGACTTCAGTGGCCTGAATGATGCCGATGAGGCCGGGCAAGATGCCCAGCACACCGCCTTCGGCGCAACTGGGAACCGCACCGGGCGGCGGCGGCTCGGGATAAAGGCAGCGGTAGCAGGGCCCCTCGCGCGCAGCGAAGACGCTGGCTTGGCCTTCAAAGCGAAACACCGAACCGTAGACGTTGGGTTTGGCCGTCAGCACGCAGGCATCGTTGACCAGGTAGCGCGTGGGAAAGTTGTCGGTGCCGTCGGCCACGATGTCGTAGTCCTTCAGGATGTCGAGGGCGTTCGCGCTCGAGAACATGGTCTCGTGCTTGATTACGCGGACGGCGGGATTGAGCGCGGTAATTCTGTCTTCGGCCGAATCGAGTTTTTTGCGGCCCACGTCGCGCGTGGAGTGCAGGATCTGCCTTTGCAGGTTGCTCGCATCAACCACGTCAAAATCCACCAGGCCCAGCGTGCCGACCCCGGCCGCGGCGAGATAAAGAGCCATCGGCGATCCCAGCCCCCCGGTGCCGATACAGAGCACGCGCGCGGCCTTGAGCTTCTGCTGGCCCTCCACGCCCACTTCCGGCAGGATCAGGTGACGCGCGTAGCGCGCCAGATCGTCGCGGGTGAGCTCCGGCAGCGGGGTTGGGGAAGTGGAGACGGCCATGGTTCACGTCGGCAAATTGCGTACTGGGCGCAATTCCAGTTTAGCGGGTCCGGTAAAAGGGCTCCGGTTCATCGGGCCGGAGCCGTGATGCGGACGGAGTTGAGAATGTTGGCGAGGCGCGCGTGGATGAGGGCTTTTTCGTGCGTGGTCAATTCGCGCGGGACTTCCCTGCCGGGCACGTGCGAAGTGGCCACGGCGAGATCGAAGCGCAGGCACGCGCCGGAGGCCGCAACGAATGTGGCGTAGATATCCTCCTCGATTTCGGTGCTTACGCCGGCGCCGGTTGTGGCGCCATGCCAATACGTCACTCCGTTGAGCGTGACGGGATCGGATTCGGTTTCCCAGTTGCCGCGCGCAATTCGTTGGCAGGCCTCGGCGGAGGTCGCAGGTCGCGCATCGTACGCGAATTCGACACTGCTGAAGACCGTCTTCGGCCAGGAGCGGAGGCCGGGAAGGGTCTCGGTGGTGACCAGGAGGCGCAAACCCGTGGAAACGGAGCGGCCGTCCATCCAGGCGATGGCGAGAGCAGGGCCTTTGGCGTTGGCATCCACCCGGGTAAAGCTCCAGCCGCTCGCGAAACGAAAGCTGACGCCGAAGGCGGAGTCGCTGAATTCCATCAGTGAGCCCGTCACCGGTGTGACCGATTGCGCCCAAGAGGGCAGCGTGACAGCAAGGCAGACGAGGCAGATCAGAATTCGAATCATGGAGTGGCCGGGCACGCCTTCATTATGCGCTACGCACAAGGGCTGTCCCGGGATGGCGCTGCAACGGGAAATGCCAACGGCCACGCGCCCGGCGGAGCCGCTCCCATGTAAGGCGGGCCACGCTCAGTGCTCCTCGATCTGGATTTCCTGGGCCACGAGGTGCTTGTCGTCTTCGCTGGCGCCGGCCAGCAGCCAGGCGCGCGTGGTTGCGGCCTTGCCTGCGGCGATCTCGGTGATGACGTAGCTGGCGCCCAGCCAATGCGCTTCGGCAAGGTCGGTGGCCGACCATTGCGCCGGGTAATCGGGATGGGAGTGATAGAAACCGGCGATTTCGAGGCCGCGGCTGCGGGCCTCGCGTGCAATTTCCACCATCTCCGCGGGGGCAATCTCGTAACGGTCGCGCGCGGAATCCGTGCGTGAGTTGGTCGCGCGCACCAGCGCCTCGACCTGCCAACCCTCCGCTCCGGGCCTGCCCAGTAGCGCGCCACAACATTCCAGCGGATAGGTTTCTTCGCCGTGAGCGCGAAGATCCGCGAGGACTGCCCGCGGCAAACGCAGAAGAGACCTAGCTTCTGCCGGAATACGCTGGGCGGCCGGGACGCCGGAATGGAGGGTGTCGTCAGTCATAAGGGAAAATTGCGCGTGCGGCGCGGGTATGCGAGATTGAAGAGAGAGAAAGCGCCCGCTGTCTCTATCATCTTGCCAGACGGGAACACCTTCATGAAGCGCCAATCCGGCCATCCCAACTTCGATCAGACGCTGGAGCTGCTGCGCTCCCATGACTTCGACGTGACGCCTTATGCCGGAGTTGCCGGGGGTGCACTCGTAAGCAAACACGGCGTGGGCGCCGTGCTGGTGGCTGCGCCCGAGAGCCAGGACGCGGAGGACGCGGCAGTGGCCTTTGCCGTGCACCCCGGTGCGCTGGTCAGGGGAGAGGTATCGCGGCTTCTCGATCGGGGCTACCAAAAATTCATGAAGACATCCCAATATGAGCTTCCCGCGTCAGCTGACCAATTGCAGGCTATTCATGCGTTCAGCGAGGAGCTGAAGCGGCTGACTGGCGCCATCAGCCTGTACAACGAGTCGCTGGGCACAACCAGCGATATCTATCGCTACGACCGCCTGATGGGCCGTGAAGGCGCCGAACCGGCGCGCGAACATTCCCCGGAGTCAGGCCAAGGGCACTGATCTGCGAGGTCCCCGGGGGTAGTTCACGTTCTGCCAGGCGACGGAAGCGTGAAAGAGCTCGACTGCGGAGCAGGCGATGGATGGGCAGGAAGAAACGGAAAGTTCCGGGGCCGGGCAACAAGAAAACCGCGCTCATCCCCGCTACTCTGTCGACGAAGATTCTGTGCTGGTGCTGGTCGCCCACGGCATGCCCGTCAAGGCGCGCATCGTCGATTTGAGTCTTGAGGGCTGCCGCGTTCGCACCATAGACCGCTTCACCGCCAAATCCGGACGAGCGATTGAAATCACCTTTAAGGCCAACGGCATTGACTTCCGCTGCAACGGAGTTGTGCAGTGGACCGACGGCAATCACTTTCTCGGCATCCATTTTGTCAACATGACCAACCGGCGCAAGGAGGCTTTGGCCGAGGTGATTGAGGAGATGGCGGCCGCGGCGGCGGCGCGGGCGCGGACGGCGGACCTATTGGCTGCGGAACAGGAAGGTTCGGCTTCCGCTCTTGCCGAGGTCTCGAATGGCGTTGCAGCCACGCCTGTTGAGCCGGCGGCAACAAAAGTGCGCGCGCCGGCGATTGCGGAAACAGCGACTGAACCTTCAGCCCCGCCGCGGCTTGAGAAAACGGAGGCCCCGGCAGAAGCCCCACCGCCGGTGCGCCAGCTTGCGAATCCCCACGATCGGCGCGGGCAGGCACGCCTGGAGGTGAACGACTTAGCCACTATCTTCCTTGTCAAGGTTGGCTCCGAGTTGCGGGGTCAGATCCTCGACCTCAGCCTGAGCGGCTGTCGCATCCGCACCGACGAGCATTTCCCGGTGGGCATTTACACGCGCGTGGAAACGGAATTCTACCTTCGGGGATTGCCCTTCAAGCTGAGCGGCGTGATTCAGGCCATCCATAATCGCAACACGGTGGGCATCCGCTTTCTCGATCTCAGCGAACGCAAGCGGCAGGAGATTCTGGAGCTGATCGACGAAATCAAGCAAGGGCGCGCTGACACGCAGCAAACCGAGTCTTCGTCAGCAAATCGGGAAACCGGCGAAAGCGACCGATGAAGCGTTGCCCGCCCTCCGTTGAGACGTATGCTGAAGAAACAAATAACGCGGCGAAGGGTTCCGGTTCGGTCAAGGCGAACAGCCGCGTGGCCACAGAGTCCCTGCGAGCTCGGGGCAGACGCTGATGTGCACCGCATAGGGGTTCTTTTGGCGGTTCTCCAATGTCCGTGGAGTCATTGGATCGTGCAATGTGGCGTTCCCTTTGGCGAAGACGCCACCTAACCGCATCGGTTTCGTTCTACACCAATTGGAGAACCGCCAGAATGAAACAGAATCTCGAAATTCCCTATTTGGCAAGTTCTTTTTGCTTCGAATCGGTACAACCTGGCATTTGAGTCACTATTGAGTTGGCATTTGACGATTAAGACTATCAGGACCCTGCGGTTCCGGAATCATCGCGAACAAACGGCTACGTGAAGCGTGCACCGGAGGCGAATGATCGAAAATTATTCAAATCCATCCTTTGAAGAAGGATCGCGTCCGATCTACTGGAAAGACGAGCGGCGAGTGCACCCGCGTCTGCAGTGTAAAGGCGTTGCCCGTGTTGCGTTTACCTGCCTCGAAGCCAAAATTCCCGGCACCTTGCTGGATTTGAGTGTAGCGGGATGTTGCATCGAGCTTGATTCTCCCATGCCGGCCATCGAGAACCCCCGCGTCGAAGTTCATCTGTCGGTGAAGGGCACAGCACTGCGTGTCCTTGGCATCGTGCGCCAGGCCGTAGGTGGCCGTCGCCTCGGCATTGAATTCACCGACGTGAGCAGCCGCAGGGCCGAGCAGATTCAAGCGTTGTACGCAGAGCTTAGCGAGATGCAAAATTCAGCTCGATAATGGGCTGCCGAGCGCCATCATCGCGCAGGCGCTGCCGGCTCGATCTCGATGTAATCGAGCGCCGCGGGATCGTTGGCATCGGATGTGCCCTTCACGAGCAACACGTCGCCGGGCTTCAACTCAATGCCGTGCCCATCGGGGCCGCGCGCGGTTAAACGCGTTGCGTTGTCGCCGTTGGGCCGGCGCGAAGGCAAGAGTGCATCTGCGGCCCAGGTTGCGACCATTTGATTGTTGACGCTCAGCGTGAAGTGAGCAGTGCCGGGCTGAAGATCGAAATACTGCGCGGCAATATTGAAATGGCCGGCGGGGCCGGTGTAGGTCCACGCGGCGGTACAGCCATTCGGGGCGGCGCTTGCGTCACACCCCACCGCCATTCCGCCAGATGCGTCTTCCCACGGCGTAATGGCAATGATCTTGTAACCATTCAGGCGCGCGAGTTCCGCTTCGAGCCGCCCCGGATAGTGCCCCGCGCGGTCCCTGGCATCGGGAATTCCACTTTCCTTAAGGAAATACTGCACAATGGCGTCGCGCCACACGATGGCGTGGCCGGCCTGGTATTCGAGGCGCGCGAGCACGTCGTTGTAAAGTTGCGGATCAAGCTTGCCCTTCAGCGATTCCCACTCGTCTACCAGCCGCGCCGCTTCTTCCGCGCCCTGGTAGTGGCTGTCGTAGATGTACTGAATCACGGTCTCGCCCGAATGCAGCTTGTAGGTGTAGGGGACGTGATGGAAGAACAGCAGCAGATTGTCGGGCGTGGTGGCCGCCGTCTCGTACATCTTCGCCACCGCGGGCGGATACTGGCCCGCGAAACCCGTGCCCGTGGCGACGGAGCGGTCCATGCCAATGCCTTGCGCGTCGTCGCGGTGCCATTGGCCCCAGCCGTTGCGCTCACTCGATTCGATATTTGGCCCATAGTGGCTGCCTGTAATGTCAGTGAGCGTCTGCGAACCCAGGAAGCCGGTATAGTGCTCGTATGCGGGCCACGACTGCATGAGCATTTTGGTCACGGTGGCCACCACCTGAGGGTCAGTGCCGATGGTTTGCCGCGTCCACTCCTGGGCAATTCGCTCCGCCGAAAGATTGGGGTCCCACGCCAGCCTTCCGAAGGCGTAGAGATTGGCCATGGCGAGCGGCGAGCCCAGCCAGCCGTCTCTTCCAACACACGACACGCCGATCATGCCGCCGAGAGAGCGATGGAACGTTTTTCCGGCGATGATCTCTTTCACCGTCGTGGCACGATTCTGCTCCACCCCACGGACGAAGACCTGTCCGTGGGGGCCCCGGTTTTGCGCGCGCAGATCGAAGTCGAGCATCTCCTTCCACATGGGTGCGAGATAGACGAGGTGCCGCTGCTGGCCCGTGTACTCCTGCGTGATCTGCACTTCCATGGCGGAGCTAGTTTTCTCAAGGCCGGCAAAGAGCGGTGACACCGGCTCCCGCGCCTGGAAGTCGATGGGGCCGTACTTGATCTGAACAACTACATTCGGCGCGAACTTGCCATCGAGAGGATGAAAGATGTCGTAAGCGGCGCGGGCGCGGTCGGCTTTCAGATCGTTGTAGTCGAGGTGATTGTTGTAGACGAAGGCGCGATAGAGCACTACGCCGCCATGGGGCGCAAGCGCATGGGCCAGCAGATTGGCGGCATCGGCGGGACTGCGGCCATAACTCGCCGGCCCGGCCTGGCCCTCCGAGTCGGCCTTTACCGTGAAACCCGCGAAATCCGGAATCGCGGCGTAAATCTCGTCGACCTTCGCCTTCCACCACGCCTGGACGGCCGGATCGAGCGGGTCGAATGTCTTGAGGCCGCCAATCTTTTGCGGGCTGGCAATGTCGACGCTGATGGCCAGCCGCACGCCCCAGGGGCGCATGGTGTTGGCCACACGGGCAAGGCCTTGGAGCATTTCCGTGGAAAGAAAAGGCGCGGCCCCGTTCACGTTGTTCACGTTGCAACCGTTAATGCCGACAGACGCGAGCAGCCGCGCGTATTCCCCAACAGCGCTCAGGTCGTCGCGCACCTTGCCGCCTTCGAAGAAGATCGACCGGCCGCCGTAGCCGCGTTCGACGGTGCCGTTGGCGTTGTCCCACTCGTCGGTCCAGCGGATGGGCATGGCGGGGCGGCTGCGGAGGGGGTGGGCGTGAAAGTTAGAGAGATCGGTCCGGGGGAAGGACTCGCCGCTGAGCGGGAGTCGGCGCAGTGCGAAGACGCCGTAGAGAGCGCCACGCTCGTCGCCGCCGGCGATGACGGAGAAACTGTGTTCATCGAAGCCGTTCCACCAGATCCAATATTCGCCGGGCGCGAGACCCGAGGGCACAGGAACGTTAGGGTAGGCCTTGCGGACCTCCTCGGCGGTTCCAATTACCGTGAGCGAGCCTTCGCGCCAGGCGCGTAGTGCGAACTGTGAGAACCCGCCTTTGACGGAGGCGGGGTGCTGGATGCTGCGGCTGAGCTCCTGGACGGCGGTTTGCTCGATGGGGCTGTTCCCGAAAGCAATCACCTTTCCGAAGAGGACCAGACGTGAAGGCTCGCGCAGCCACGCCTGATCGGCAGTTTGGGCGGAAGCGACCAACGTCGGCAGCAGTATCGCCAAACCGGAGAAAAAAACGATTCTCTTCCGCGCCTCAAAACGCCCGCTTGCCATGACTCCGCTCCCCCACAACGTTGTACCACTTCGGGGACAATATCGACCGGGAATGAGGGAATCAGGGTGAATCAGAAATCAGCGCGAGGAAAGTGCATGGGTCTGAGAAGCGTCTCTCAGGGGCTAAAGCCCTCTCTCCTTTTACGGCATCTATGGCACGACTGAAGTCGTGCCCTTTCAAGACGCTTTCAAACTGAATCAGTATTAGGGTCTGTTCACACTACTGGGGCGGTGGCGTTGCGAACGAAAATCGGGCCAGACGAAGCCGAGCCCGAAGGCCGTGGCGGGTCCACTGTCGAGGGCGAGAATGAAGTGTGGCCCGATTTCCACCCCAGCGCACAAAAATCGTGCGCTGGGGACCCCGGATTTGTGCCGCAACCCTTCGGGCTGGGGCCAATTTTCCTCATCTCTTTGTTGCTCGTCGCTAGCAGACACCCGGTATGCGTCGCTCCTCGCTCCTCGACCTGAGAAAAATTGGCTCCCAGCGCCGCCGCCTCAGTAGTGTGAACAGACCCTAGCTTGAATGGGAAAAATCGAATGGCGCAGGGCGCGAGGGATTATCAGACGATGGTTACGCGTCGCAGTCCGCGCACGGCGTTCGTGAGATAGACGGCATCGGCAGCACGCAAATCGTCGAGGGTCAGCACGCGCTCTTGCACCCCAGCGACGAAGACCTGTCGCTGGGGACCACGCTCTGCGATCTCCGGGCGGGTTGCGAGCAGATGACGCCGATAGACGCCGGCGAGAAGACCGCATGCGATGGGCGGCGTCGACCAACGGCCGTCTTTCTCCACGAACACATTGCTGATGGCGCCTTCCGTCACCTCGCCGCGCACGTTGAGGAAGAGCACGTCGTCGAAGCCATCGCGCACTCCCTGCTCATAGGCTGGTGCGTAGAGCGGGCGATGCGTGGTCTTGTGATAGAGCATGGGGTCGGCGGGATCGGTGCGATGCGGCGAGATCGACACACGGCCGATGCGATGGGAGCCGTCGACTTGAGGAAGAACTTCACTCGTCATTTGCGATTCGCCATCTGCGTTGAGAAGGAGCCGCACTTTTCGCGGCGAGCGATCGGGAAACTGCCGCGCGTGCTCCTGCAGCACGGCGCGAACGGTTTCGCGCTCGCAAGCGAACCCGAAATACTCCGCCGAATCCGTGAGGCGGTCGAGATGCAGCTCGAGGAGCGGATAGCTACCGTTCCAAAGCATCGTCTCGATGAGAAAGAGCTTGTCGGGCTGGCCGAAGGACGTGTCGCCCGAAGCGGGCCCCGGAGCGGACGTTGACCGGTGCGCCGGACCAGTCAGGAACTCGGCCTTGAGCAAACACTCGCGGTACTCATCCGCCGGATCGGAGTCGATGACGATGCCGCTGCCCGCGCCCAAGGTTCCACGTATGCCGTCGCCGCGCCCGCCGCCGTTCCCGGTCTCGATCTCGAGCGTGCGAATGGCTACGTTGAAGACCGTCTCGTGCCGCGAAAAGTAGCCGATGGCGCCCGTGTAGGCGCCGCGCGATACGTCTTCAAGCATCGCGATCAGCTGCATGGCTCGCACCTTGGGAGCGCCCGTGACCGAACCGCAAGGAAACAGGGCGCGGAAGATTTCGTGAAAGCCAACGTCGGGCCGCAACTCCGCACTCACCGTCGAGGTCATCTGCCAGAGCGTGGGATAGCGCTCCACTTCGAAGAGCCGGTCGGCATGCACCGTACCGGTTTGCGCCACGCGCCCCAGGTCGTTGCGCAGCAGGTCGACGATCATTACATTCTCGCTGCGATTTTTCGCATCGTTGCGCAGCCATTCGGCAATCTCGCGGTCCTCGCGCGTGGTGCGGCCACGGCGCGCGGTGCCTTTCATGGGGCGCGTAACGATGCGGCGCGCGGGGCCCTCGTTTTCGATGCGGAAAAACAGTTCGGGCGAGAAGGAGAGGATGTATCGGCCCTGCTGCCAATGCAAAAACGCGCCGTAGTCGACCGGTTGGCGGGCGCGCAATCGCGCGTAGAGCGCCGCTGCACTGCTCTGCGTCTCGATGCGAAAGGGCGCGGTGAAATTGAGCTGGTACACGTCGCCAGCACGGATCCATTCATGAATCGCCGCGATGCGTCGCGCGTATTCGGCTTCGGTGAGGGCGAATTCGGCGCTGATCTCCGGTTCGGCCTGGACGGGCCCGCTCTCCGCGTCTGCTTTTTGGCCGCGAAAGCGCTCCAGCTCCTGCGGCTCGCCATCGGTAAAAGTTCCGGTCTCGTGATCGAAGGCATAGCTCCGCTCGTAGATGCCAAACCAGGCCAGCGGCTGACCCTCGCGGCCCGCGCGCATCGCGGCTTTCGGCTCAAAGCAGTTGCCGCACTCGTAGCTGAAGAATCCCGCCGCACTCGATCCTGCGGCCACCGCGCTCTCGATCTCGGCGAAGAGCATAGGAATCTCAGCCGCCTGCCACGCGGCGCACACACGCAAAGGAGCCGTGAACAGTTTTTTCCTGGTTCTGGACTGGCGTTGTCCGCTATCCAAAAGCACCGTGGCCGGCGTGTGCTCCACCAGCGCGTAAACCTCTGCGGGAAGGGAATGCCGGCGCATCATGCTGACAGTGTATGGCCTGTCGTCGAATCCCTGCGCCCGCTCTTACTGCACGGTCAGCACCATCGTGGTGGAGTTGGTGATGGCAGTGACACCATTGCTCGACTGCCCTGAGATCGTCACATTAAACGTGCCGGTGGGCGTCCCGGGCGGCAGGCCTGGACCGTGGTTGTAGTAG
>Ga0335078_10009802_pt1 | contig 14174 bp, 13 predicted proteins | sample Lox_Sample_32_FD_206711 | JGI IMG/M metagenome (GOLD analysis project Ga0335078, IMG submission 206711) | Soil microbial communities from Loxahatchee National Wildlife Refuge, Florida, United States - Lox_Sample_3.2 | ecosystem: Environmental > Terrestrial > Soil > Wetlands | place: USA...
TCGTCCGCACGCACGATGTGGGGCCGACCGTGCGAGCGCTCGAGGTCGTGCGGGCCGCGCGGGAGCTCGCGAACAGCGCACCGGCCGCGTCCGAGCTCGATGCGTCGGACCCGGACGCGCCCTAGGCGTCGTCGGTCGGCGGAGGAGCGACCGGGCTCCCATCGTCCCGGACCTCGGTCTCGAAGACGAGCGAGCCCATGTAGTCGCACTTCTGGCAGTGGTACACCTGGCCGACGATCGACCCGGCGATCAGCGAGACCCTCACCGACCCGCACTTCGGGCAGAGGAGGACGGTCTTACCCTGTTTTGCCCGACGACGCATCGTCGTCCTCCGCGTCGTCATCGCCCTCGTCGTCCGGAGCGGGAGTGTCGGAGCCGTCCTCCTCGGGGGTCTCCTCCTCGTCGGAGGTCTCCTCGTCCGCCGGAGGCTCGGGAGACTCCGGGCCCGGCTCGGGGGAAGGCTTCGCGCCGGACCCGGCCGGTGCGCTCGTTTCGATCGGGGGCTCGAGGATAACGGCGTCGCGCACGGTATCGCCCTCGTCGAGGCGGATGACGCGTACGCCGAGAGTGTTCCGGGCCTGGGACCGGATCCCCTTCACGGCCATGCGGATCGTGATCCCGTGCTCGGTCGTGACGAGCGCCTCGCTCGCGTCCGTCGTCGGGAGGACGGCGACGACCGACCCGTTGCGACCGCCGGTCTTGATCGTCCGGACCCCCTTCGCGCCGCGGCGCGTGCGGCGGTAGTCCGCGGTCGGGCTCCTCTTACCGTAGCCGGTCGTCGTGAGCGAGAGCAGCATCGGGAACCGTTCGTCGACGGGCGCCATCGCCACCACCTTGTCGCCCTTCTCCTCGGAGAGCCGGACCCCGATCACCCCGTACGTCGCGCGGCCCATCGGCCGCACCTCGGTGAGCGGGAACCGCACGAGCTGGCCGGCGAGCGTCGCGAGGATGATCTCGGTCGCCTCGTTCTCCACGAGGACGACGTCGACGAGCTCGTCCCCCTCCTCGAGGAGGACCGCCTGGATGCCGTTCGTCCGGATGTTCTGGTACTCGTCGAGGTTCGTCCGCTTCACGATCCCCTTGCGCGTCGCGAAGACGAGCGAGCCCGCCGCGGCGATGTCCTTGAGCGGAAGCAGGGTCTGCACGCGCTCGCCGTCCTTGAGTTTCGGGAGGAGGTTGATCACCGCCTTCCCTTTCGAGTGGCGGCTCCCCTCGGGGAGCTCGTACGCCTTCAGCCGGTAGACGCGGCCGAGGTTGGTGAGGAACAGCACGTCGTCGTGCGTTCGCGTGACGAAGGTACGGATGACGAAATCCTCCTCCTTCGTCTCCATCTGGATCAGCCCTCGCCCTCCCCGGCGCTGGCGCCGGTACTGGTCGAGCGGGAGCCGCTTGACGTAGCCGTCCCGGGTGACCAGGACCACGACGTCCATGTCGGGGATCAGGTCCTCGAGGGTGCGCTCGGTGAACGCCGGGACGATGCGGGTCCGGCGCTCGTCCCCGAACCGCTTCTTGAGGTCGGTGAGCTCGTCCGCGATCAGCTGGTCGAGCAGCTTCGGGGAGGCGAGCACCGCCTTGAGCTGTTTCGCGAGGGCCTCCTTCTCCGCCTTCTCCTTCTCGACCGACTCGCGCTCGAGCGCGGTCAGGCGCGCGAGCCGCATGTCGAGGATCGCCTTCGCCTGCTCGCTCGAAAGGAGGAACTTTCCCATCAGGTTCGTCTCGGCGACCTGGACGTCCTTCGAGCGGCGGATGATCCGGATCACCTCGTCGATGTGGTCGATCGCGGTGAGGAACCCCTCGAGAAGGTGGAGGCGCTCCTCGGTCTTCCGAAGGTCGAACTTCGTCCGGCGGGTGAGGATGGTCCGCCGGTGGTCGATGTGCAGCGCGAGCAGCTCGAGCAGCGAAAGGACCCTCGGGTGCCCTTCGACGAGACAGAGGTTGATCACGCCGAAGCTCGTCTCGAGCGGTGTGTGCTCGTACAGCCGGTTCAGGACGATCTCGGACGGAGCGTCGCGACGCAGCTCGAGCACGACGCTCGTCCCGTGGCGGTCCGATTCGTCCCTCAGGTCGGTGATCCCGTCGACCCGCTTTCCCTTGACAAGGTCGGCGATCAGCTGGAGAAGGTCGGCCTTGTTGACCTCGTACGGGATCTCGGTGAGGACGATCTCGTCCTTCCCCGCACGCTCGCGGATCTCCGCGGTCCCGCGCAGGTGGATCATGCCGCGGCCGGTCTCGTACGCCTCTCGGATCCCTTCCGTCGAGAGGTAGCCGCCCGTCGGGAAGTCCGGTCCCGGAACGACCTTCATCACGTCGTCGAGGGTCGCATCGGGGTGGGCGAGGAGCAGAAGGAGCGCGTCGACGACCTCCCCGAGGTTGTGGGGGGGCATGTTGGTCGCCATGCCGACCGCGATGCCGGCCGAGCCGTTGACGAGCAGATTGGGGACCTTCGAGGGCAATAGGAGCGGTTCCTTCAGGGTCCCGTCGAAGTTGTCGTTCCACTCCACCGTCTCCTTCTCGATATCGAGAAGGAGCTCCTCGGCGATCGCCGACAGCCGCGCCTCGGTGTACCGCATCGCGGCGGGGGAGTCGCCGTCGATCGAACCGAAGTTCCCCTGACCGTCGATGAGCGGGTAGCGCAGGCTGAACGGCTGCGCCATCCGAACGAGCGCATCGTACACGGCGAGGTCGCCGTGCGGGTGGTACTTCCCGAGCACCTCGCCGACCGTGCGCGCGCTCTTGCGGTACGCCCGGTCGTGGGTCGCCCCGGACTCCCACATCGACCAGAGGATGCGTCGGTGGACCGGCTTCAGGCCGTCACCGGCGAGCGGCAGAGCCCGCCCGACGATGACGCTCATCGCGTAATCGATGTACGAGCGGTGCATCTCCTGCTCGAGCGCGCGGTCGTGGACCCGGTCGATCGGCGCTTCCGGGACCTCGGTCGGCGGCGCGCTCATGGAGCGGACCCCTCGGTCGGACCGAGCTGCTCGGCGATGACCCGGTCGGCCGCCGCGAGGAACGTGTCGCGCGTCCCGTGCGGGATCGTCGCCCCGCTCGCCACGCGATGGCCTCCTCCTTCGCCGCCGACGCTCGCGGCTGCGACCCGGCAGGCCGCCGCGAGGTCGAGGCCCCGGTCGACCTGCCGGAGCAGTCCCCGGGAGCTCACCTTGGTCGGTCCCGGGTCGCCGCTCGAGAAGACGAACACCGGATGGTCGGGCGGAAGAAGGTAGTTCATCGCGAGACCGGCCTGAGTGCCCGCGAGGGTGGTCTCGGGGCTCTCGAACCACCGGAGGAATCGCAGCGAATTAACCCCGTCGTTCTCGACCCTCAGGAGCCCCCGGAGGATGCCCGCCCGCCACTCGCTCTCCGCCGTGCGGACCCGTTCCGCGGAACGGCCGTCGCCGAGGGCGTACGCGACCCCCACTCCCGGGACCCCCGCCCGACCGGCGGCGTTCTGAAGGTTCGCCACCTCCTCGGCGTCGAGCCCGAGCGACGGCACGAACCAGCGTTCCTGGTCGACGACGTTCGCCGACTCGGGGACCACGCCGGCCCGGGTCAACCGTTCCTTGAGGGCCGTGACGAGTCTTCGGCCCTCCGTATCGGTGAGCTTGGCGGGCGAGCGGGCCGGGTCGAGTCCCAGCTCGTTCAGGAACGGCCCGACCGCCTCGCGGCGGCCGGAGAGCCCCCGGACGAACGGGTCGATGCTGTTCGTGAGCGCGTCGCCGAGGCTCGGACCGAACAGCGCGACCCCGGGCCGGCGCACGATGTGCGACCGGCGCACGGCCTCGTCGACGAGCAGCGCGTTGAGGCCGCGGAACCCGCCGATGTGCTGGCGGTCGGCGATCGCCCCGGAGAGGCCCCACGGGGCGTTGTCCCAGTTCACCGGGTCGAGGAAGACGGTGTAGAGCCACGTGAGCGTCGAGGCGCACAGCTCGTTCATCCCGTCGACGCCCCAGTCGAGAGGGTTCACGAACGCGACGTGCGGGGGAAGGGCCGGAGGGTTCGGCACCCCCGGGTACTTGTGGTGGTCGAGGACGACCACGGGCTGACGGTGCTCGGCGAACAGGTCGAGCCAGCTCGCGCCCGTATCGACCACGAGCACCGGGCCCGCGGTCGCGCCGAGGAGAGCGGAGACCCGGTCCCGCTCGACGCCCGTGAGCGCGGTCGCCTGAGCCGGGTAGCCGAGGCGCTGGAGCGCGCGGAGGGCACAGGAAGCGGCCGCGATCCCGTCCCCGTCATAGTGGTAGATCACCCGCCAACGCTGAGGGTGGGCGAGGAGGACAGAGCGGGCGCGCTCGAACTCGTAAGTGTAGCGAGGGTCAGCGACGAGTCCGTCCGGACCCGAGGGCATCACTCCACCTGGAGCGCCGCCGCGGCGGCCGTGTACCGCCACGATTCGGGGATCCGCTTGCGCTGCCGGTAGTAGCGGGCCAGGCGGCGGATGCGGGACTCCATCAGCGTGAGGCCCCGGCGGTTCGAGAGGTCCTTCGGGTGCGACTCGAGGTGCCGCTGAAGGTGGACGACCCGCTTCAGGAGCGCCTGGAGGTCGTCCGGGATCTCGGAAGGGACGCCGGCCTCCTTGAGGAGCACCCCGAGCCGCTTTCCCGTGACCGCCCGCGCCGAGGGAACGCCAAAGCCGTCACGCAGGTTCATCCCGACCTGCGCCGCGGAGATGCCCGCCTTCGACTGCTGGACCGCCTGGGCGACCAGCTCCTCTTCGGTCACGGTGACCCACGCCGGCTTCGTGAGGGGGTACGGCCGGTGCGACCCGGCGCGCCCTTTGTGCCCGGAGTGGATCCGCGACATGGGTTCGCGGGGACACTCGTCCGCTACTTAACGGTTGGTGCGTTCGGCCATTCTACCGAGGGTAAACCGGACGTCCGCGCGGTCAGCGGATGCGGTCGATCTGCTTCGAACTCTCGATGAGGAACCGCTTCCCCTCGGTCGTGATGCGGTACGCCGCGGGGGCGAGGCCACGGGACGGGGACGCCCCGGGACCGCCGGCCTGTACGTTGACCATCCCGTTGCGGACAAGGAGCCCGAGCACGAGGGGGACCTTCACCTGGTCGAGCTTGATCGCCCAGAAGTCGGAGAGGAGCCTCTCGATCTCCCGAAGCTCGAGCGTCTGGCGATGCTCGTGGCCCTCGTGCATCGACTCGACCCGGTTGAGCTGCTGCAGGACGGCGATCAGCGTGGCCCGTACCGGGTCGGGTTTCGCTTCCGCGGACGCCATCCGGGCAAGTCTACGCGGGCCTCGGGTACTTAAACTGCGCCGCTTCGGCGCGGTGCACGTCGCCGATTACTCGACGCGGCCCGTGCGGCGGAGCCGCGAGATGAGGAACGCCTTCCCCTGGGTCGTGATCGCGTAGCGCGTCGCGACGACCCGTCCCCGCTCCCACGAGTACGCGGGGTCCTCCAGGCAGCGGGCCAGTCCGTTCCCGACGAGCACGGTGACGGCCCTCTCGACGTCGGGGCACGTGACCATGGGAAGCGGCCCACGACCGAGGATGTGATGGAGCTCGTCGACCTCGAGACCCGAATCGGTCCCGGCCTCGTTTTCGGAACGGTTCAGCTGCTTCAGGACCTCAACGAGCTCGTCACCGAGCTCCGCGGCCGCTTCGAGCGGAGAGAGCGCCATCGCGCCCAACGTTTCGTAGGAGGGGGCATTTGAACGTATCCTTCCAGCAGAGGAGCGGGCTTTTAGGTGCGCACGGCAGGTACCCTTTCGCCCATGGCATGCACGTGCCGAAACCCGGCCCGATGTCCGATCTGCAACACGCCCGTGCGGGTTCCGCTGACGAACCTTGAGAGCTCGGCGGGGGCCGCGATCCTCGTGGAGAAGTTCGCCCGCCGGGACACCTCGTCGTCGCGCGAGGGGCTCCGTGGCCTGATCCAGGGATGGGCGAGCTGTCCGTCGTGCGGGCACACCATCTCGTTCGAGCACTCTCGGCAGTGCTTCGCGTCGGCGCTCAGCTCCGCCGGTGTCCCGATGGCCGAGCGTGAAGCGATCCTCTCCAAGATCACGTTCCCCGAGGGCTGACGGGGACGCGCATGCCCGAGCCGGACGAGTTCGTCGTCACGCCGTACGAGGTACGCGGCCACATCGACTACGCCCGGCTGCGGGAGCTGTTCGGCACCCAGGAGCTGACGCCCGAGCTGCTCGCGAAGGTCCACCACATCGCGGGTGGCGACCTCCACCCGCTCCTGTCCCGAGGGATCTACTACTCGCACCGGGACCTCGCCGCGCTCCTCGACGGGTTCGCGAACGGGAAGCCGTTCTTCCTCTACTCTGGGCGCGGGCCCTCCGGACCGCTCCACACGTCGCACCTTGTCCCGTTCGACCTCTGTCAGTGGTTCCAGCGCCGGCTCGGGGTCCCGATGTATATCCAGATCACGGACGACGAGAAGTTCTGGGCCCGGGCGGGGCTCACCCGGGAGGAGACCGCCCACTGGGGGCTCGAGAACCTCTACGACATCCTCGCCCTCGGCTTCGACCCGAAGCGCACGCGCGTCTTCTTCGACTCCCGTTCGATCTCGGCGCTCTACCCGCTCGCGATCCGCGTCGCGCGGAAGATCCCGTACTCGACCGTGAAGGCGGTCTTCGGGTTCGAGCCGAGCACCAACATCGGCCTCGTCTTCTACACCGCCCTTCAGACGGTCCCGTGCTTCTGGCCGTCCTGGGCGGAGGGCCGGTCGGTCCCCTGCCTCATCCCGTGCGGGATCGACCAGGACCCGCACTTTCGGGTCACGCGCGACATCGCCGAGGGGCTCGGCTACCCAAAGCCGGCCCTCCTCCACAGCCAGATGATCCCGGGCCTGCTGGGCGAGGCGGCGATGTCCACCTCCGGGGACCGGCCCGACAACGCCCTCTTCCTGAACGACCCTCCCGAGGCCGTCGACCGGAAGGTCCGCAACGCGTTCACGGGGGGTCGCGCGACCGTCGAGGAGCAACGCCGGCTCGGCGCCAGCCCCGAGGTCTGCTCGGTCTGGGCGCTTTGGCGGACCCGGTTCGCCGAGTCGGACGAGAAGTTCCAGGAGGTCACCGCCGGGTGCCGCTCGGGCGCACTCCTTTGTGGGGAGTGCAAGGGCCAGCTGCTCGAGCGTGTCCACGCCTTCTACCGTCACCACGCCGAGGCCCGCGAGAAGGTCAAGGGGTGGGCCGAGTCGACGATCGTGACGTCGGCCCCGAAGGCCCTGTAGTCCGGCACGCCCGTTCGCGGCGTTCGGTAACCTTGGGAAACTACAGGATCTCCGGCCGGGGGAACCGTCGGCGGGGCGTCTCGGGGGGCTGGCGAGGGTCGCTCGGGCCGGGCGCTTCGGCGCCTTCCTCCGCCCCCTCCTGTACCGCGGTGATCAGCCGGAGCATCGGCCGGAACAGTGAGCGTCGAGCCCGCTCGGGGTCGAGCGTGTAGGCCCGCTCGTAGGCGGCGATCGCCTCCTCCTCGTCCCCGAGGCTCAGGAGCGAGAGGGCGAGGTCGAGCCAGCTCTTCGCCTCGCGGGCCCCTTCCCGCTCGCCGGTCTCCTCGAGGTGGTCGTCGGCGGGGGGACGGGAGGTGGAGCTCGGCCGGACCGGTGGCGCTGAGTTCGACGGAGGGGTCGGGGGCTCGTGGGTCTCGGTCGGCAGGGGTGCCTCCCGCGAGAGGACGAGCGCCCGTTCGAACGCCACCGAGGCGGCCGGCTCGTCACCGGACTCGGCCAGGGCGACCCCGAGCCGGTGCCACGCGACCATGTCGTCCGGGGCGAGCGCGACCGCTCTCTGGTAGGCCATCGCCGCGGAGCTCCACTCGTCCCGCAGGGAGCGGGCCACGCCGAGGTGGAACCACGCCTCCGCGTTCTCCGGAGTAAGGGCGATCGCACGGCTCAGGGCCCCTTCGGCCTCCGCCGCCTCCCCGAGGTGCGCGAGGGAGATCCCGAGGTACGCCCACGCACGGCTGTCCGCGGGGCTTTCCCGGACGACGTCCCGGAACGCCGCGACGGCGCTCTCGTACTCGTGCCGCAGGAAGTAGTGAACGGCGATGTCGAAGCGGTGGGTCACACCCGGTACCCGAGCGCCGAACACGGCGGAGGCGGAAAAGCCTGCCGTCCGGACGGCAGCACCGACCCCGGATCGGTTTCCGAGCGACGCCGGCGCACGGCGGCGGCTTTATATCCTACTCCCGGAGTCAGTCGTCCGAGGAATTCCGAAGCCATCCCGACCCGAGCGTCCCGCCCGTCCTATTTCTGCGACGAGTGTTCGCGCGAGAAGCGGTGCGCCAGGGCTCCTCGAAACAGAGAACGCGAAAGAAGAGGCGACCCGAAATGGTAGACAAACCCCTGACAAAAGTGCGAGACCTGACGCCGAACTCGAAGCAAGTGAACGTCCTAGCCAAAGTGGTCAACGTGGGCGAGCCCAAGGAAGTCATGGGCAAGTTCGGCGACCCGAGGAAGGTCTGTGAGGCGGTCGTCGGCGACGACACGGCCACGATCATCCTTTCGCTGTGGAACGAGCAGATCGGATCCATCGCGAAGGACGAGGTCATCCTCGTCGACAACGGCTACGTTTCCCTCGTGCGCGGCCACATGCGCCTGAACGTGGGCCGGTACGGGAACCTGTCGAAGTCCACGGAGGCGATTGCCGAGGTCAACTCGACGCTCGACATGAGCCAACAGGAGTTCGAGAGCGAGCGCCGCTCCTTCGGTGGCGGCGGTGGCTACCGTGACCGCGGCGGAGGCGGCGGTGGCGGTGGATACGGCGGCGGCCGCTACGGTGGCGGCGGCGGTGGCGGTGGTGGGGGCGGAGGGCGCGAGCGCTCCGACTCCTACAAGCGCTACTGAGCGGGCGCGACGCATCGGCCGAAATCCGGTCGTCCCCCCGAACCCCTTCCCCCGCCCTCCGGGCGGGGGCCCTTCTCGGGTTTTGTTTAAGTAGGTCCGCCCGCTGTTAGCTCGACCACCATGCCCGATGATGCCCACGAGCTGACGCTTTACGTCCAGTCGAAGAGAGCCGTCACGTCGTTCTTCCGTCCCGGCCCCTCTTCGTCGCCGGAGTCCGTGCTGGCCGGCGTTTCGCCATCCAGCCCGGCGACGGGCGATGCGGTCGTCGATCAGACGGTCCTGTTCCTCTCGGACGACCAGGCCCGTTGCCAGGCGCTCGTGGAGGAGACCGCCGTCCAGCGCGGCTACCGCCTCCGCGTGATCGACATCGAGCGCGTCGGGCGCATCGAGCGCCTCGTCGCCGAGCACCTGCGCGGCGTCCAGAAGTTCCCCGTGCTCATCTCCCCGCTTGGCCGACGCCTCGAGGGCGTCGAGGCGTTCACCGAGGACGAGCTCGCGGCGATCATGCCGGCCGACCTGAAGAGCGTCCGGGCGTTCTCCTACCTCAAGGTCCGCGGCGGGGACCTCGACAAGATCAAGCGCCTGCTTGAGACGCTCGCTGAGGTGAAGGAGCTGCACTTCCTCACGGGCGACTGGGATATCCTGGTCGTGCTCGATTTCCAGCCGACCACCGCGAACAAGCGACGCGTCCTTGACTTCGTGACCGAACGGATCCGGGGGATCCCCGAGGTCATCGACACGTCGACGATCATCCCCGAGTACTCGCTGACGAAGTTCCCGCTGTAGGGAAAGCGTCGCGACCGCCCTACTTCCGCTTCCCGCGCCGCGGGCGAGGACGCTTTCGACGTGGGGTCACCGGTAGCGCCGCCGGCCGATCCCCCGTCGCGCTCCCCGGCTCGGCCGTCCCGTAGAGCGGGTCTCCGGTGAGGGGATGCTCCTCGAGCCACGCGACCCCCTCGACGTACTCCGCGAACGCTTCCAGGCTGGTGAAGAGGGGAATCCCGAGCTCGACCGCCCGGCGTCGGAGGATGTACTCGTCCTCGAGCATCCGCTCGAACTTCTCCTGGGTGAGGGAGAGCGGGACGTTCAGGAGGAGGTCGATCCCGCCGCCGTCCAGCGCCTCGAGCACGTTCGGGTGACGCTCGGGCTCCGAGACCTTGTGGAGGACCCGGACCCCGCGGACGCCGCGCGCGGTGAGGAACGCCTGCGTGTCCTCGGTCGCGGTGATCCCGAGGCCGAGCGAGCGCAGCCGGACCGCCGTGGGGAGGAGCTGCTCCTTGAGGACGGGGCCCCCGACCGAGAGAAAGACGGTCCCCCGGCGCGGAACGAGCTTGACCCCGGTCGCCACGAGCGCCTTCACGAGCGCGTCCGAGAACGTCGGCCCGAAGCAGGCGACCTCCCCGGTCGACTGCATCTCGACGCCGAGCAACGGGTCGGAGCCCGTCAGCTGCAGGAAGGAGAACTGGGGTACCTTCACTCCCCAGCGGTTCGGGGGCAGCGGGGCGACCCCCTCCTTCGAAAGGGGCTTTCCGAGCATCGCACGGGCGGCCTCCCGCAGGAGGGGCATCCCGGTCGCCTTCGTGAGGAACGGGAGCGACCGGCTCGCCCGGAGGTTGAGCTCGATCACCTGGTAGCCGTGGTCCTTCACGAGGAACTGGATGTTGAACGGCCCGCGGATGCGCAGGTTCCGGGCGAGGGCGCTCGCGGCCGAGAGGAGCTCCGCTTGGACCTCGGACGACGTGTGGCGCGGCGGCAGGCAGAAGATCGCGTCACCGGAATGGACCCCGGCCCGTTCGACGTGTTCGAGGATGCCGCCGACGAGCACGCGCTGCCCGTCCGAGATCCCGTCGAGTTCGAGCTCGTCCGCCCCTTCGACGAACTTCGTGATCACCACCGGGTGCTCCGGGGAGACCCGGGCCGCCTCAGAGAGGAACCGGCCGAGGTCGTTGCGGCCGGAGATCACCCGCATCGCCTGTCCGCTCAGCACGTAGGACGGCCGGACGAGGACCGGGTAGCCGACCTCGTCCGCGAACGAGCTCGCCTCGTCGACCGTCGTGAACGCACGCCACGCGGGCTGCGGGATGTGCAGCTTCTCGAGCAGCCGGGCGAACTGCGCCCGGTTCTCCGCCGTGTCGATCGACTCGGAGGCCGTCCCGAGGATCGGGATGCCGCACATGTGGAGGAGCGGTGTGAGGTTCTGGGCGAGCTGGCTCCCGACGCAGGTGACGACCCCGTCGAACGACTCGAAGTCCTGGATGTCGCGGACCCGTTCGAGCGTGATCTCCTCGAAGTAGAGCCGGTCCGAGCGGTCGTAGTCGGTCGAGACGGTCTCGGGGTTCGAGTTGAGGACGGCGACCCCGGGCACGCCCTCCGCCTTCAACCCGTCCACGAGGTTCATCGTCGACCAATCGAACTCGACGCTCGAACCGATCCGGTACGGCCCGGCGCCGATCACGAGCACGGAGCCCTTCGTCATCGGGCGCACATCGTCGGCGTCGGCGCGGTAGGTCAGGTAGAGGTAGTTGGTGCGCGCGGGCCACTCGCCGGCCAGGGTGTCGATCATCCGGACGCGCGGACGGATGCCGGCCGCGAGACGGCGTCGGCGCACCTCCTCCTCATCGAGCCGGGCGGCGCGCGCGATCGCGCGGTCGGAGAGGCCGAGCTCCTTCGCTCGGCGGACCAGGGGCTCGGATAGCCCCGAGCCACCGGCCGCCGCGACCGCCCGGTCGATCGCCTCGACCTCCCCGAGCGCATCGACGAACCACCGGTCGATGACGGCAAGGCGGCTCACCTCCTCCGCCGAGATCCCGGCGCGCAGCGCTTCGAGGACGTGGAACAGGATGTCCGGGGTCGGAGTGGTGAGGCCGGCGACGATCTCTTCCCGCGGTCGCGGCTCCGCGGGGGGCACGAGGTCCGCCCGGGGGTCCCCCATGCGGACCGCCTTCTCCATCGCCTCGGGGAACGACGCACCGATCCCCATCACCTCCCCGACCGACTTCATCGCCGGCCCGAGCCGTCGGTCGGCCCGCTCGAACTTGGCGAGGTCCCAGCGGGGCAGCTTCACGACGACGTAGTCGAGCGCCGGTTCGAACGCGGCGGTCGTGACGCCGGTGATCCGGTTCTTCAGCTCGGGGAGGGAGTAGCCGAGGGCGAGCTTCGCGGCGACGTAGGCGAGCGGGTAGCCGGTCGCCTTGCTCGCGAGCGCGCTCGACCGGGAAAGACGCGCGTTCACCTCGATCGCGTAGTACTCCTCGCTGTTCGGGTCGAGGCAGAACTGGATGTTGCACTCCCCCACGATCCCGCACGCGTCGGCGGCCCGGAGCGCCGCCTGCCGGAGCATCTGGTACTCGAAATCGGTGAGCGTCTGGCTCGGCGCGATCACCACGTTGTCCCCGGTGTGCACGCGCATTCCGAGGACGTTCTCCATGTTGCAGACGGTGAGCGTGTTGCCCCGGAGGTCCCGGACGACCTCGTACTCGAGCTGCTTGAACTCCCCGACGTACCGCTCGAGGAGCACCTGCCCGACCGGGCTCGCACGGACACCGCGAGCGACGACGTCGCGCAGCTCCTCGCGCGTCCGAGCCACCCCTCCGCCGCGGCCGCCGAGAGTGAACGCGACGCGGACCATCACGGGGTAGCCGAGCACGTCGGCCGCGTCGAACGCCTCGTCGACGGAATAGACCGCCCGGCTGGGGAGGGTCGGAACGTGCGCTTTCGACATCACGCGGACGAACTTCGCACGGTCCTCGGTCGCCCGGATCCCGGCGAGAGGGGTTCCGAGCACCCGGGTCGAGGTCCTCTTCAGGATCCCTTGGTCGGAGAGCTGGACGCCGCAGTTGAGCGCCGTCTGTCCGCCGAACGAGAGCAGGATCCCCTCCGGGCGCTCGCTCGCAAGGATCGGCGCCACGAACTCGGGCGTGAGCGGTTGGAAGTACACGCGCCCGCGCTTCGGAGGGTCGGTCTGGAGCGTCGCGATGTTCGGGTTGATGATGACGGCGTAGACGCCCTCCTCGTCGAGGGCCTTGAGACACTGGCTTCCCGAGTAGTCGAACTCGCCCGCCTCGCCGATCTTGAGCGCGCCGCTCCCGAGGAGGACGACCTTGGACGGCAGGGAGGGGCTCATGCGCGACGCCTCACCTTCCCGACGAACCGGTCGAAGACGAATCCGGCCTCCTGGGGGCCGGGGTGGCCCTCGGGGTGCCCCTGGAGGGCGAGTACCCGACCGGCCCCGTCCCGGAGCCCCTCGAGGGTCCCGTCGTCGGGGTTCGTCGCCCACGCGTCCAGGCCGGTGCCGTGGAGCGACCGAGCGTCGACCGCGTAGCCGTGGTTCTCGCTGACGATGATCGCTCGCCCGTCCTCGAAGCAGACCGTCTTGTTCTGCCCGCGGTGGCCGTACTTGAGCTTGAACGTCGTGGCGCCCCGCGCGAGGGCGATCAGCTGGTGCCCAAGGCAGATGCCGAGGGTCGGTAGCGCGCGGGTCGACGGGCGACGGAGCTCGGCGACGGTAGCGCCGAGCTCCGCGGGGTCCCCGGGGCCGTTCCCGACGACGAGGCCGACCACCCGACGGCCCTCGAACCGGGCCGGGACCGTCGCATTGTACGGGAGCCGGAGGACGCTCATCCCCCGGTCGAGCAGCGCGCGCAGGATGCTCGCCTTGACGCCGCAGTCGAGCACCGCCACGAGGGGGCCTTTCGAGGGACCGAGGAGCTTCGGCCGCTTCGGGGCGACCTCTGCCATGTAGTTCTCTTCGGCGTACGCCGGGGCGTTCGCGATCGACCGCGCGAGCTCCTCGTCCGACGGCACCTCGTCCGCAGCTCCGACGTGGAGAACTCCGCGAAGCACTCCCCCCGAACGCAGGTGCTGGGTCAGCCGCCGGGTGTCGACCCCACGGACCGCCGGGACCCCTTCTTCGAGGAGCCAGTCGTCGAGCGACCGAGCGCTCGACCAGTGGCTCGGCCCGGCGGTGCCCCGCATCACGACCCCGCGGACCTGGACCTCCTCGCTCTCGAGCACCGGGAGTCCCCAGCCGTCGCGCGCGCCGGCCCCTGGCACCCCGTAGTTCCCGAGGAGCGGGTAGGTGAACGTGAGCAATTGGCCGCGGAACGAAGGGTCGGTGAGCGATTCGGGGTACCCGACCATCCCGGTCGTGAAGACCACCTCGCCGACGTGGCGGGACGGCGCGCCGAACCCCTCTCCCTCGAACCGTGTCCCGTCCTCGAGAAAAAGGGTCCCCCGGAGCGAGTCCTTGCCGGGGCGATTCGGCACGGGCGGTGACAACCCGGGCGCCCCGAGGATACGATTCGGCCTTAACGCTTACCCTTCCCCGGACGCGAAATCCGCGCGACCGCGACCCCGCGGGGCCGGCG
>Ga0335078_10009804_pt1 | contig 14174 bp, 13 predicted proteins | sample Lox_Sample_32_FD_206711 | JGI IMG/M metagenome (GOLD analysis project Ga0335078, IMG submission 206711) | Soil microbial communities from Loxahatchee National Wildlife Refuge, Florida, United States - Lox_Sample_3.2 | ecosystem: Environmental > Terrestrial > Soil > Wetlands | place: USA...
TTGATCGACCCATAGCCGACCTCGAGATCGTCCATGGTGAGGAGGTACGAGTCGGTCCAGCCGCGCTCATGGCAGGCGTTATATCGAATCTGGAAATTCGTATCCTGAAGAAATAAGGCACGAAGGGATTGGATGTTGTTCAGGTCGGTCTTGCGGGCTGAGGGTGTCATGTCGGGTCCAGATCTTTGCACATTCCGGTGAACTTCATCGGGGTCTTGTGATTTCGAAGGGCGGCCACAAGGGCCGCCCCCACGACAGGGTTCAACCGCCGCTGACGGAGGGGACGATGGTGATCTCAGCTCCAGGCGCGACGGGCGTGGCAAGCCCGCCGGTGTAGCGAACGTCTTCCTTTCCCACGAAAATGTTGATGTGCTGGCGGATAAGCCCTTGTTCCGTAACAACTCGATCACGAATACCCGGGTAGATAACCCAGAGGGCCTGCAAGGCCTCGGAGAGCGTGGCCGGAGTCCCCGCGACTTCCACTTCGCTGCGGCCATCGGCGAAGGAACGCAGCGGGCCCGGGATGTGAAACGTTACTGGCATGGGTTTGTAGGGGCAACCCTTGTGGTTGCCCAGCGCGGCAAAGCCGCGCAGTTCAACTAAACGCTGCGCGCCCGCCTGCTGGGAAGGTATGACGAAATCAACTGGCTGTCATCCTGAGCGCAGCGAAGGATCACCGCAGTTTCTTGCGGTCCAATGAAATACAAACAACTGCCGAGATCCTTCGCTGCGCTCAGGATGACACATTGCGAATTCCTTCATCCCTTTCCAACCTGACGGTCGGCGCTACGATCGTCGCTTTTTGCTGCTTCGCGGGTGGCGCATACTTCCCGACGCTTTGGGCCGGGATGTATGCGTCTTAGAACGCGTCGCAGACATGCCAGAGGACGGCACGTCTGCGCCACCCGTGGGCTTTGCTTTCCGGCTCGCCCGCGGTTCGCCGATGACGGCGGCTCTGACGCAGAGCACGGCGGGCAGGCCCTCCATGATCCTGTTCCAATTCTTTCCTTCGTCGGCGGAGCCATACAGGTGTCCGCTGCGGGTGCCGAAATAAAGGCCGTGCGGGTCGAGCGTGTCGGCCGACATGGCGTCGCGTAACACGCTTTCATAGGCTCGCTTCTGAGGCAAGCCGCGCATCAACGGTTCCCAGGAAGCGCCGGCATTGCGGGTTCGATAGAGACGCAGCCGCCCGTCGATGGCGCAGCGAAACTCGTCGGACTCAACCGGCTGGATGTAAACGCAGTCGGGATTATGCGGGTGCGCCACCATCGCGAAGCCGAAGTCCGAGGGCACGCCGTTCGCGATGTCCCTCCAGTTTTGGGCGCCGTCATCGGAGCGGTACAAGCCCCAATGGTTCTGAAGAAAGAAGCGCTCGGGGCGGGCCGGGTGCATGGCCACCTTGTGCACACACTGGCCGAATTCCGGGTACCTGTCGGGCTGCGTCACCATGCGTATGCCGCGGTTCAGGGCGCGCCAAGTGTGGCCGCCATCGTCCGTGCCGTAAACGCCGCCGGATGAAATGGCCACCAGCATGCGATTCGTGTCCGATGGATGCAACAGGATCGTGTGCAGGCAAAGGCCGCCGTTCCCGGGCACCCAGCGCGGGCGGTGCGGATGATTGAAGAGACCGCAATTCATCGCCCAGGTTTCACCGCCGTCGGTTGACTGGAACAGCGCCGCGGGCTCGACTCCGCAGTAAAGGAGGTTCGGCTGCTCCGTCCGCCCCAGGCAAATCTGCCAGATATTCTTGAGCGTTGCGCCTGAATCCGCGGGAAATTTGATCTGCGCCTCGAGCGGATTGGTCCAGACACGGCCGAAATCGTCGCTCGAGCGCAGATAGGTTCCCCAATAGGAGCAGGTTGACGCCCACAAGCGGCGCCGGCCTCCCCGGCTGTCATAAGCCAGCGAATAGATGGTCTGCCCGTGAAAGTATGGACCGGCCACCTCCCAACGGGCGCGGTCGCGGTTCGAGCGCAGCAGGAACGCTCCTTTGCTGGTGCCCACCAGCAGCAGTACGTCACCTTCCTTGACGCGCAAGTGGCGAATGCCGCGGTGCAGCGTGGTCAGCGGTCCTCGCTGCTCCGTGGAGCGGGCGGCGCCGATGGCGGACTGCGACTGCAGCACCTCGAGCGCCGCCTGCACTTCCGCCGCCTGCTGGTATCGCTCGGCCGGCTCCTTGGTGAGGCAGCGCTGGATGACGGAGGCGAGGCCGGGTGGAATGTGTTCGGGCAGCAGCGCGGGCTGCTGGTGAAGCACCGAGGAGACGACCTCGAGGCTGGTGCCTCCCCGGAAGGGTTGCTGCCCGGAAGCAGCCTCGTAGAGCACTACGCCCAGCGCCCACAAATCGCTGCGCGAGTCTCCGGGCTCGCCGCGCAGGACCTCGGGCGCCATGTAAGCCAGCGTGCCGGAAATGGTCCCTGTGCCTTCGACCGGCGCGGTTTGCGTTAGCTGATCCACTTCCAGTTTAGGCAAGCGGCGCGCCAAGCCGAAATCAAACACTTTGACCAGACCCTCCGGAGTCACCACGATGTTGGCGCTCTTCAGGTCGCGATGCACTATGCTGCGGCTATGGGCATGCGCCAGGGCGCGGGCGATCTGGACGCCGTAACGCAAGATGGATGGGACCGCGAGGCCCGTGCCGCCAATCAGCGCACTGAGAGTTTGGCCCTCGATCAACTCCATCACCATGTAGAGTTCGCCGCCGAACTCCCCCACTTCGTGGATGGTGCAGATGTTGGGATGGCTGAGCGCGGAGGCGGCCCGGGCTTCGTGCATAAGATGCTGGCGGGAGGACTCGTCCACCACGGCGCCTTCGCGCAGAACTTTCAAAGCAACATCGCGCTCCAGGACCTCGTCATGGGCGCGGTAGACCACACCCATGCCTCCCTGGCCGATCTTCGAGACGATGCGGTAGTGGCCAAGCAATTCGCCGATCAAAATTCCTCCTGGGGCCTCACGCGACGGGGCCCTCGGGGGTGAAGGCGCTGAACACGGCGCCCTGGGGGTCGGCAAGGATGGACATGCGGCCCACTTTCTCGATGTTCATTGGCGCCAGCAGTGTCTTTCCGCCGAGCTCATTGCACTTGGCCGTGGTCTCGTCACAGTTCGCCACATCAATGTAGGCCATCCAGCGCGGCGGAGTGTTAGGGGGGGAGAAATGCGAAGGGGGAATCCCTCCGATGAATTCCTCGCCGTTTTTGATGTGCAGGTAGCCGGAGGGATCATTCTCGCTCCTCGAAATCTGCCATCCCAGCAGGCCCTCATAGAATGCCTTGGCGCGTTCGGTATCGGGCGTCATCAGGTCCGCCCAGCACAGGGTTCCGGGCACGCCGGCGATTCCCAGGCCACTATGCTTATTCTTCTGCCAGAGGCTGAAGAAAGCGCCCGCGGGATCCTGCACCACGGCCATCCGCCCCGCGTCGAAAACGTCGAACGGCGGGATGATGACCTTGCCGCCGAGCTCTGTGACGCGCTTGGCGGACTCATCGACGCTCGCGACGGCAATGTAAAGCCTCCAGTGCGGCGGCACGCCTTGGGCTTTCATTTCAGGTCTCAGCGTACACGCGGCGCCGGCGTCGCGTCCCTCGAGTTGGAACATCGTGTAGACATCGTTTGGACCCATCGGCATATCATTGGCGGTCCAGCCAAAGAGTGAGTTGTAAAAGCTCTTGGCGGCGTTCTGATCGCTGGTATAAAGCTCGAGCCAGCAGAATGCCCCCGGCGGGTGACTGTCGATGATGCTTCGCATGCGCGGCAGCGCCTCCTGATTGATTTAAGTTTTTCGTTCGCCCTATATACGTATCTTAACCTCAGTCGGGGCGTCCAGTCTCGCCAAATCGCACGACTCAAGATTAGGGTGAACGGCCCTCTCCCCATAAGGGCACAGCCCTCTCCCCCGGGAGAGGGCTGTTCATTTAAGGGGGAGGCTGGATACTCAAGTACGTTAGCCAACGCGGGCGAGACGCCCGCGCCACGATTGGCGACTGCTATGTTTTGGATGTCCCTTCCGGCTCGTTGGGATTGAGTGCAACCGCCTGTCCAGTCATTTCTTCAGGCGGATCGCCTCCCGCCATTGACTGCGCCAGGATAAGGCGGCGCGCTTCGCCACGCATTCCCGGCCACGTCAGCGCGAACACGGCGCCTCCCGCGAGGCTGACGATCCCGCCCAGCCGGACGGTGACCGGCGCGCCCACGTGCTGCGCGATCGCTCCCGAAAGCAATGCGCCAAAGGGCGCCATGCCCATGAACATCATGGAGTAGACGGCCATAACGCGGCCGCGCAGTTCATCGGGGACCATGGTTTGGATCAGGGTGTTGGAGGAGGCCATTTGCAGAATCATGCAGAATCCGGCCGGCATGACCAGCAGCACGGAAAGCCAGAACCGGTGCGAAAAGGAGAAAAGGAAAAGCGAGGCGCCAAATCCCATGGCTGCGAACATGACCCATCGTCCCAATCCGCGCACGCCGTGGCGCGCCGCCAGCGCCATGGTTCCCACCAGCGCCCCGATTCCCGCCGCGCCCATCAGAAGTCCCAGGCCGCGCGCGCCGCTGCGCAGGATGCGGTCCGCAAAGATCGGCATCAGCACCATGTAAGGCATGCCGGTCAGGCTGACCACGCCCAGCAGAAGCAGCAGGGCGCGGATGGGCGCGGTGCGCGCCGCCCAATGGAAGCCCTCAACCACGCTGCGCAGGCCGGAGCGCTGGTTATTGCGCGCGCGCAGGGGCACGACCATCAACAACAGCCCCACGATCACCGCAATGTAGCTCACGCCGTTGGCGAAAAAGCACCAGCCTTCGCCGATCGCGGCCACCGTCACGCCTGCCACGGCAGGCCCCAGAACGCGCGCCGCGTTCACCATGGCGGAGTTGAGAGCGATGGCGTTAACCAGGTCCTTGGGGTTCACCATTTCGACCACGAAGGCCTGCCGGGCGGGAATGTCGAAAGCATTCACCAGGCCCAGGCACGAGGCCAGCACCATGATCTCCCACACTTTGATGTGGCCCAACAAGGTCAACCCCGAGAGCACCAACGCCAACACCATGGCAGCGGTTTGGGTGCTAACCACAATGCGATGGCGGCTGGTGCGATCCGCCACCATGCCCCCAATCGAGGCCAGGACGAAAACCGGTATTTGCCCCGCAAAACCCACCAGGCCCAGCAGCAGCGAGGAACCGGTGAGCCGGTAGACCAGCCACGACTGCGCCACGGATTGCATCCAGGTGCCGACCAGGGAAATCACCTGGCCGCTGAAGAAGAGCCGGAAATTCCGGTACCGGAGCGCCCGGAACATCTCCGGAATGCGGCTTTCGGCCTGGCCCGAAGCTGCGTTACTTCCCTCCGGCGCGGTGAGCGCACGGCGACCCTGCTTGTCTTCACTTGCCGCGGCCATGGTTTCATGATACTGGAGGCGGCCAAAATTCGGCAAAGACATTGGCGAGAAGACGGTCAGGCAGAGAAGTTGAAACATCGGAACTGCCATCTGACCAGGCAACAGAACCAGAGTCCTGTCATCCTGAGCGAAGCGAAGGATCTCAGTAGTCGTAAGCCGCTCGACTCAGCCAACTGCGGGGATCCTTCGCTCCGCTCAGGATGACAATCGTCGCCTCCTTCGCGTGTTCGATTGCAAAGAGAGTGATTTGTGGCCGGAGGCGTCGATGATTTTTGTTCGCAGGGGAAACGTCTTTAGCATACAATGCTGGCTTTTCCGGCCCTGGGATAATTTCAACTGGAGGACTACCGTGTACCACCCAACACTCAAAGCCAGACTAACCGTGGCGCTTTGTTTCAGCGTACTCGCTTTTGGCGCGCTCAATCTGCGAGCCGATGTGAAGCTGCCCAGCTTGTTCTCGGACGGCTTGGTGCTTCAGCAACGAATGAAAGTGAACATCTGGGGAACGGCCGACGCGGGTGAGCAGGTGACGGTCACTTTAGGAGACCAGCGCGTGAGCGCCACGGCCGACAGTGAAGGCCAGTGGAAGGTGCAACTGGGGCCGCTCTCGCCCGGCGGGCCTTTCACCATGACCGTTGCCGGCAAGAACACCCTTACGCTGCACGACGTGCTGGTGGGCGAGGTCTGGGTCTGTTCCGGCCAATCCAACATGGAAATGCCCGTCCAGGGCTGGGGCAGCGGCGTAATTAACTACCAGGATGAAGTCGCCCACGGTGACCACCCGATGCTCCACTTGTTCACGGTCGAAAAAGCCGTCGCCGGAAAACCGCAACGCGATGTCCAAGGGTATTGGGTAACGGCGCGCCCGCAAACCGTGGCCGAGTTCTCAGCCGTCGGGTACTTCTTCGGGCGCGAGCTGCTCAGGGTGTTGAATGTGCCGGTTGGCCTGATCCACAGTTCCTGGGGCGGCACTCCGGCGGAAGCGTGGACGAGCCGCGGCACGCTCGAATCCGACCCCGCCTACCAATCCATACTGGACGCGGGCAGCAAGCTGCTTTCGCCGTACCCGAAGGACTTCCAGGACTACGCCGAGCAACTCGAGCAGTGGCGGAAGGACTCCGACCGCGCGGAATCCTCAGGTGAGCCAGTCGCTTCCCCGCCGGCCGTTCCCGACGATCCGCGGCGAAATCCCTGGCGGCCCGCGGGCCTCTTCAACGCCATGCTCATGCCGCTGACTTCCTACGCCATCCGCGGCGCCATCTGGTACCAGGGAGAATCCAATGCCGACCGGCCCGCGCAATATCGCAAGCTCTTTCCGGCCATGATCACCGACTGGCGGCGTGCCTGGGGCGAGGGCGACTTCCCGTTCCTCTTCGTTCAACTCGCCAACTGGGGAATCTATAGCCCGCACTCGAATTGGCCGGAACTGCGGGAGGCACAACTGAAGACGCTTTCGCTGCCCAAGACCGGCATGGCGGTTACCATCGACATCGGTGACGGGAGCGATATTCATCCCAAGAATAAACAAGACGTGGGCTATCGCCTCGCACTGGCTGCGCAGGCCATCGCTTACGGACGGGATGTGATCTACTCCGGACCGATCTATGACTCCATGGCTGTCGAAGGAGATAAGATCCGTTTACGGTTCAAGTATGTTTACGGCGGGCTGGCAACCCGAAATTCGTCACCCAATCTCAGCGGCTTCGAGATTGCCGGTGACGATCGTAAATTCGCGGGCGCGCAAGCCAGAATTGACGGCGATACGATTGTGGTGCGCAGCGAAAAGACGCCGCACCCCGTCGCTGTGCGCTATGCCTGGGGGATGAACCCCAGCAACAACTTGTACAACCGCGCCGGCTTGCCTGCCTCGCCTTTCAGGACGGATGATTGGGAGGAATGACAAGATCGGGTGATCGGGAGATCCGATGATCGGGTGAAAACTGTGAAGAAATTCGGAACGTGTCATCCTGAAGTCCTTTGCTTGTCATTCTGAGCGAAGCGAAGAATCTCCGCAGTTCGCTCAGGATAAACTCCGCGAAGGATCTGCAGTTCGCCGGGCATCGTGAAAATCAAGAAAATGCAGATCCTTCGTCGCCTCCGGCTTCTCAGGATGACATCCGCCGTGAGTTGTAGCTCTGTTAGCAGCATTCGCTATTTCTTCGAATTCAAAGAAATCACAAACTCTCAGGATGACAGGCGTCGGTTTTTCACGTGTCCTGACCGCCGGGGCCTGGTGGAATCTGCCAGCGAAACACAATGACCCTTTCCTCGTGCCTGCCCCGACCCTCGAGGAGTCGAATTCAACCCCTGCGGGGTTGGCTGAATCTCGCAGCCGGCACTTTCCGTAGGTTTCACCTGCGGCTAATGATCTTGTGTCCCTTCGGGACCCGTCAGAGACGCTTAGTTTAACGCCTATGCCGCTGGCCCCTACTCCCCCTTCCCTGCCGTCACGGTCTCGACTTGCTGTCCCGGCGCGGGCAGCGAAGCAGAAGTGGCGTCCGCTGAAAGGGCTGCCGCGACCGCTTCCGCGGGTACATCGTTCGGACCTTTAACCAGCGCACCCTGTTCCTCTTTGATGAACGTCAGTTTGGTGCCTTCCGGCGAACGGTCAACTGTGATCAGGTCCCCCAACTTGATCTGGTGCGTCGCCAACAGGTTGGAAATGGGAAAGACCAGATAGCGTTCAATGGCGCGCTTCAAGTGCCGCGCGCCGAATTTCTGGTCGGTACCCTCCTGCAAAAGAAATTCGCGAGCCGCCGGCGTGCAGATAAAGACAAAGGGATTCCCTTCCGTGGCCGCCATGATGCGATCTTGCACGCGCCCCAATTCGATATCCAGAATCTTCTCCAGGCTGTCGCGATTCAGGAGGCGGAAGACAATGACCTTGTCGATCCGGTTCATGAATTCGGGGGAGAACTTCCGCCGCGAGGCTTCCATGGCGGTCTGGTAAATCTTCTGGTCCAATTCCTGTTCGTGATTCTCCGGCACCGGGGAGAACCCTAATCCGCCCCGCATTAATCTCATGACTTCCTGCGAGCCCAGATTGGAGGTGAGGAAAATCATGGTGCGGGAAAAGTCCACTCGCCGGTTATCGCCCAGGGTGAGCGAAGCCTTGTCAAGAATTCCGAGCAAGAGCTGCCAGAGCGAGTCGGAGGCCTTCTCGATTTCGTCGAACAACACCAGTGACATCTTCACTTGGTCGGTATAGTGCCGCTCCAGAACCTCTTGCGTAATGAGCGGCTGTGTCTCACGGTGTCCCACATAACCGGGAGGCGAGCCAATGAGCTTGGCAACCTCATGACTGTGCTGGAACTCCGCGCAGTCCACCTTGATCACGGCTTTGACATCGCCCAGCAGCACTTCCGCCGCGGCCTCCACCAGGCGCGTCTTTCCCGACCCCGTGGGACCCAGGAAGAGCAGGTTCACTAACGGCCGCCCGGGCGTCGAGAGACCTGCCAGGTAGACCTGGTACACCCGCGCCAGCCGGCGTACGGCCCGGTCCTGGCCTACGACCCGCTCCAGAAGCGCCTTTTCAAAATCCCGCACCTCCGGACTGTTCTGTGTTGGATCGAGCAATACTTGATTTCCGCCCATGTTCGTCCTCCCTGTGCCCTAAGTTCGATAGGGCGCCACCTTGACCCGACGCAATTGGTTCAACTTCACATCCAGCGTTCCTCGAAGCAGTTTGAGACCGGAAATGAATTCTGCGGACAGCTCCGGCTCTTTGGCGAAATCAAGCACCGGCAACGGCAAATCGGCCAAGTCAAAATGCAGGCTCCGCACCGCCGAGACCAGGTTGCGGAGATACTGAGAGTTGTTTTTCAAAGGCTGCTCCAGGCCGCTCGAAGTCTTCTGGGCCAACCGCTTCCAATCGACTTGCAAGAAAGGGTGTTTGGCACTGACGCCTCTGATGACCTCGTCGGTGATGCGTGGCCGGCGGCCAAGGCTGGCAAGGTAGATTTGTTCCACCTGCTCGCCCTTACGGACGTTATGCACCAGGTAGTACGTCAGGCCGCGTTTGCGCACAAAAGCCATCTCGCTCTTCCACCTCTTGCCTATAAATCGGCTCATAGCCCTCGTGAGTTCACTAGCCTCTTTCCTGGATCAGGCCATTCGCGTAGTGGACAATATGCCACTACATTGGATTGGATGGCAAAATCGAAATTTTTGTTGCTGGAATAAAAGCTGTATATCGGCAGGAATTTGGCTGTATATTCTTAGATGTCAATACCTGAGAAAAACCAGGAGTCTTCCGAATTTGCCTCGTAGCGCTGGGCTGCAGGCTGGCACTGCCGGCCAGAAGGCCGGCGCCACTTGCGAATTGGGACACTACCGACATATCCAAGCCCCGCGGCGGCGGAAGCCGGAGTAGCGGGCCGGAGATCCGACAACTGACAAGCTCCCGCCTCCCATCTGGAGCCGGAGCAGAGGAGGGATTTGCATGTTAAAAGAGTTCAAAGAATTTGCAATGCGTGGCAATGTGCTCGACATGGCGGTGGGCATTGTGATCGGCGCGGCCTTTGGCGGAATCGTCACCTCGTTCGTCAACGACATTTTGATGCCGCCCATCGGATTGCTCTTGGGCCGGGTGGATTTTTCGAACCTCTTCATCAACCTCAAGGGAAACTACCCCAGCGTGGCGGCCGCCAAGGCGGCGGGAGCGGCGACGCTCAACTACGGCATGTTCATGAACACGGTGATTAACTTCCTCATCGTGGCGTTTGCTATTTTTCTCTTACTGCGCTACGTCAACCGGTTGTTCCCCAAGCCCGTCCCGGCGCCCGCCCCTGCTGTGAAAAGCTGCAAGTTCTGCTTTTCATCGATTCCGGCACAGGCGACGCGCTGCCCGCATTGCACCTCCGACCTGACGGCTGCGTAAGGCGGGTTCCAGGCGCCGGGTCTCAGGCGTCAGGCACGGCGCGTCTTGCAGTGGCCCGGGCGTCCCGCGCGCGACGGCGTGAAAGAATCAAACTTCGGCGGGGCTTCGTACATTTCGGTTTTCCCAGCGTGCCGGCCTGAGGGCCAGCGCCACGCCGAAAGTACGACACCACGCGACGAAGGTATATTTTCCGCCCCGATCCCGCCAAGCGAGTTCCTCCCCCCCATCGGGGACGGGGCAACCGAAGCGGTGAACTAGACCATCCAAGGAGTGTTAGCGGGCGGAGTTTATGTGAGTCCGGTTCTGGCTCAACGGCCGGCGCTCGATGGAAATAAGACGCTGAACATCACCACTGCGGAGCTCATCCACTACGCAGTGCGCCACCAACTTGTGGATTGACGGACGGCCACTCTCCTTGCGTTTACCCCGGGCACTTTTCCTGCATAACAAACTGCGACCTGCCAGTCGGAGTTTGCCTTGGGCACGAATCTGACTTTCGAGAATAGTGCAGTTGCGGTGCAGGCTGCGTTGTGGAACCGAACAACTGTAAGGTAGGGTTCACCGTAAGGCAGACCGGAGCTCGGACCGAAGGGACGGTATGGGTTTGGAAGTCGAGATCTATGAAGCGGGCAGTTACCTGCTGATAAAGGCCGCCGGCCAGTACAGCCTTGTCGATTTGACAGAATTATTGGATCGAACGGTGCAAGAGGCGGAGAACCGTAACTATGCCGAGGTGTTGCTCGATCTCAGCGCCGTAGCGGGGACCGTTCCGATTCTCGACATGCTGGTGCTGGGAGAACATTGCGCGAGAGTCTGGACGCGCACCCGTAAACTGGCCATCGTCAGCGAAAGAGGCGGACTCGACAGATTTTTCGAGGATGTGTCCATCAACCGGGGAGTTCTCCTGGCAGTCTTCCCAAATCAGTCAGCAGCGCTGGCATGGCTAATGACTTAACTTGCGAGAAAATCCGTTTGTCATCCTGAGCGCAGCGAAGGATCCCGGCAGTTTCTTATGGTTCAGCGATTTACAACCAACTGCCGAGATCCTTCGCGGAGTTTATCCTGAGCGAACTGCGGAGATTCTTCGCTTCGCTCAGAATGACAAGCCACGGGCTTCAGGATGACACATCCTTCACGCCTTCTCAACGGATAGGCTACTTTACGCAGCCCCCTGACGGAACTGTTGACGCGTGGCCGATTCGTCTCGACTTAGATTACAAATCATTGAGACGCGCCCGCTAGTGCGCGATGATCATCTCGGAAGTGCTGGAGAGGGTAAGTGTGGCGCCGGTGGCGTTCGATCCGGGACATTTCGTGCTCGAGCCTTTGGGCATGAGGGGGAAGATAAACTTGTAGTCGTAGCAGACGGTGACTTCGACCGTGCAACCGGGTGCGTTCGGGGTGGTGGAGCAGGTAGTTGGACCATTCGTAACCAGTGGCCAGGACGATGTCACTTTAACCTTGGTGGGATCGATGCCAGTTGGCGTTATTCCCGACATGTTGCAGCCAGTGCCGGTTCCGGTCACGTAACACTGGAGGGCGTTAGCGTCGGCTTGCGTACAATCAGCGTCACCCCCCGCTCCGCACGAAGATCCGTTTACAGCCGCATACCTTGTGGCCGTTTTGGCGGCGTGCGAGACAAAATGATAGGCGTAGAGAACCAGGCCAAACTCGCAGATCCCAAATAGGATCGCCAGCAACACAAGGCAGATGATGCTGAACTCGACAAGGTTGGTTCCCTCCTCGGTTCTGAGCCGCCCCGCACCCTCTGCGACGGCTCTCCCGCGGAAACAGGCGACGACAATTCGGAATATCGAAGCGTTGCGCTGCCTCATTCTTGATTCACTCTCAACGTGCATGTCCTGTCAATCGTAATCGAGCTCAGGCTTGGTATGAATCTAGGCATGAAACTGAACAACGAATTAAAGGTCCCTTTGGCTTCGACCGAGACAAGCACGACCCAATGCTGGCCGGCAGGACACGTGCCCGCGGTGAGGTTGGAGGTGGGGTCGCAGTAGCTAACTGCGCCGGCGGGATTAGTTGCAGGGTCAGGGCTCAAGACGCCGCTGTTGTTCTCACACGCACACGCGTCGTAGGCGGGTCCCGAAAACCCTCCCTGGACGGTGAGAAGGGACACGTTCTGGGCGTTGTTCTTAAAATCGTTGTCCGCGGCAGCCAGAATGTCAGTCGCGTCCAACGAGTGGGTAAGGCTCTGCGCTCCATAGGCGGCCCCGGCCCGCGCCGCGTTCGCAACTAATATGCTGATATACGCGAAGCGCCCGAGCTCAATCACGCCCAGCAGCAGAACCAGGAGTACAGGCGTCAACAAGGCCATCTCATAAAGGCTCTGGCCGGATTGCCACCGTAACACCTCCATGGCGCGAGCAATGCAAGGCGTCTCGGCCGAACGTGTTGGTACTGGCTGGTCCGTCGTCATCATCTACTCCACAAGCACCGGGTTCCCCAATAACGGGTCGCCCGTTCCCCCATTCGAAGGGAACGGCTTCAGGTTCAATGTGGGATTACCGGATAACGCAAGAGCGCCCGTCACAATGATCGTGTAACTGGCGCCGCTGTTGTTAAAACCGCTGTTCCCAAACAAGGTGAGTGTGGAGGATGTGGATGGGAAGTATAACGCGCCCTGGTAGAAGCTGCTACTATCGCCGCCGAGCGACGGGCTGGCGCCGTCGGTAGCGTCCTGGTAAAACAGGAGCCCGGTGTAGGCTCCGCCACTGCAGGCGATCCCGTCCCCGCAGGCCGACAGTTGAATACTGGAGTTACCGATGGCATTTACCGTCGCGTTGTTTGTAAAGTAAAAGGTTACGCCGCTTCCCCTGATCGTCCCGTTTCCGCCGACCGACAGACCTCCGGCGCCGTCGATTATGTAAAGCCCGGGGCTGAAGGTCACCGTACTGTTACTTCCGATCGAAATCGAGCTATATGTTCCCGGACCGTCGCCGGGCGCCCAGGGGGAGCTTGCCGGACACGAAGCCCCGGAGCACGGAAATCCGGCGGGGGGTGTGAGATATGATAAGGGATTTGACGCGGGGGGAATGCCCGTTTCCGGGCACGGAGCCGTGCCCCCGGCACCGCCCGTGGCGGCGCACGTGATGGTGCCGTGTAGCTGACAGCCGCCCGTGCTGCCACGATAGCCCGCCACCCCGAAAGTGTAGGCGCTGATGTCGAAGGCGTTTCCGGTAGTGCACAGGTTGCCGTCATCCACAATTCCACATGTCGGGGCGTTTATCGTCGGGTGCCCATTGATGCTGATGTCGTAGATACCTAGACCCGACGGGTCTAGCGTATATAATCAGCCGTTCCCGGGCGCACCGGTACCCGCGACAGCCCGCGCGGACACGGTCTCATTATTGACGCCGAAGAGCCTCATGAAGAACGTGCTCTGCGATTGTGCGACGCAAACCTCGACATATGCGTTTCCGGTGTGCTGTCCGGACTGCGGGGGATTGTTGACCGTGACTGTGAGCCCGTTCACGCTGCTCGGGCATGCCTGGTTCTGGAGAAGTGTGCTTGAGCCGGGGAACCCATTCGTCGGCAGAGCATTTTGCGCCGCGTCTGCCGGTGAGGCTCCGACATAGGCGAGGTTGTTTGCAGCGGCAATCGCGGCACCGTCGGCTGCCGATTGCAGAAGGCGCTTCTCGTAGCGCAGCACGCCCATGTCAATTCCCAGGCCAAGAAAGCCCATCAAGACCAGCATCCCCATCGCGGTAAGGTACAAGACCTGGCCCTTCTCATCTTTGCACAACATCGTGGCGCCTCCGGTACGCTACTATCGTTTGCCTACTCCTCGCTCGATCGGGTCTGCCCCGCCAGTCGGCTCGGCGGGGTTTCTGACTGATGATGCTGAACGATCCATTATCCGGCAAGAGGTTTACAGGCTATCCATT